>WBZY01001738.1_pt1 | contig 10371 bp, 6 predicted proteins | sample 5204191 | NCBI WGS metagenome assembly WBZY01 (sample SAMN12344363, study PRJNA552823) | activated sludge metagenome | biome: Activated sludge suspended growth; feature: Anammox Sidestream; material: Wastewater; isolation source: activated sludge from anammox sidestream of wastewater treatment... | reverse complement strand
CAGGGCAGCCAGATCGACATCGCCATCTCGCCGGCGCAGACCTCCATCGGCACCCTGCTTGCCCACGTGCGCCGCGGTGACGTGGCGGCCGTGCACAGCCTGCGCCGCGGCGCGGCCGAGGCGCTCGAGCTGGTGGTGCACGGCGATGCGCAATCCTCCCAGGTGGTCGGCCGCCGCATCGGGGAATTGCCGGTCATCAAGGGCGCCACCATCGGCGCCATCGTGCGCGCGCTCCCGCTCAGGGAAAAGCCGGTCTTCACGGACGATCTCGCCGAAGAACGGCAGTTCAAGGTGATCATGGCGCACCACGACACGGTCATCCAGGCGGAAGACCACGTCATCGTCTTCGTCGTCTCGAAGAAGCTGGTGCCGAAGGTCGAGAAGCTGTTCCAGGTCGGTGTCGGCTTCCTGTAACCGGCGGCCGCGAAAGCCATGAGCAATCCGCTGGCGGTACTGCGCGTCTTTGCGCTCGTGTTGCTGGTGTTCGCATTCAGCATGCTGGCGCCCGCCGCGGTCGCCTGGGTCGACCAGGACGAGGCGGCCGGCGCCTTCCAGCGCGGCTTCCTGGCCACGCTGCTCGCGGCAGGCCTGCTGGGGTGGCTGACACGGCGCCACACCGAAGAACTGCGCATCCGCGACGGCTTCCTGCTGGTTTCCCTGGTCTGGTGCGTGATGCCGGCCTTTGCCGCGCTGCCGTTGCTCATTTACTTCCCCTCGATGAGCTTCACCGACGCCTACTTCGAAACGGTGTCCGGCCTGACCACCACCGGCGCCACCGTGATCGAGGGACTCGACGCGCTTCCTTACTCGATCAACCTGTGGCGCGCCCTGCTGGTGTTCCTCGGCGGCATGGGCCTGATCGTGCTGGCGGTGGCCATCCTGCCGCTGCTCGGCGTGGGCGGGCGCCAGCTCTTCTCGGCGGAATCGCCCGGGCCGATCAAGGAGACCAAGCTGACGCCGCGCATGGCGCACACCGCCAAGGGGCTCTGGCTGGTCTATCTGGGCCTGGCCGCCTCCTGCACCCTGGCCTATGTCTGGGCCGGCATGGGCTGGCGCGACGCCATCATCCACATGTTCTCCACGCTGGGCCTGGGCGGCTTCTCCAGCCACGATGCCTCGTATGGCCATTTCGATTCCCCGCAGATCGAGTTCGTCGCCATCGTCTTCATGACCCTGGCCGGCATGAACTTCGCCACGCACTTCATGGCGCTGCGCCACCGCTCCGCGGCGTTTTACTGGGCGGATCCGGAAATCCGCTGGTTCATCGGCGTGCTCTATGCCAGCGTGTTCGGCGTCGCCGTCCTGCTCTGGATCAGCGGCGCCTATGCGGAATTCGGCACGGCGCTGCGCTTTGCCGCCTTCAACGTGGTGTCGATTGCCACCACCACCGGCTTCGCCAGCACCGACTACGCGCAGTGGCCCTTCTTCGCGCCGCTCTGGATGCTCTTCCTGTGCAGCTTCGTCACCTGCGCCGGTTCGACCGGCGGCGGCCTCAAGATGATGCGCGCCATCATCGTCTTCCGCCAGGTGATGCGCGAAGTGATCCGCACCGTGCACCCGAACGCCGTCAGGACGGTCAAGCTGGCCGGCGCCCCGCTGCCCAACAAGATCGTCTTCGCCGTGCTGGCCTTCAGCTTCATCTACATGGCGATCATCGTTTCCCTCACCCTGCTGATGGTCTTTTCCGGGCTGGACATCGTCAGCGGCTTTTCCGCCGTCGTGGCCAGCTTCAACAACACCGGCCCGGGCCTGGGCCAGGTCGGCCCCGCGACCACCTTCAAGTCCCTCAGCGACTTTCAGACCTGGGTGTGCACCGCTGCCATGCTGTTCGGCCGGCTCGAGATCTTCACCTTGCTGTTAGTGCTGACGCCCTCCTTCTGGAGAAAATAGCGCGCATGGAACGATTGCTCGCGGTCCTCAATGTCTTTGCCCGCATTGCGCTGATTTTCGGTATTGCGCTGCTGCTGCCGATCGGCGTGTCGTGGTGGACCGGCGACGGCGCCCTGCCGCATTTCGACGAGGCCTTTCTGGGCACCCTTGTGTTCGGCGGCGCCCTGCTCGCGGCCACGCATCGCTTTCGGCGCGAATTGCGCGCCAACGACGGCGTGCTGCTGGTGGTGATGTGCTGGGCGCTGCTGCCGCTGATTGCCGCGCTGCCCTTGCTGCTCGCGATTCCGGGTGCGCGCTTCGTCGACGTGTATTTCGAGGCGGTGTCCGGATTGACGGCAACCGGGGCGACGGCGTTTTCCGGGCTGGACCGGCTGCCGGCGTCGATCAATCTGTGGCGCACCGAACTGCACTGGATCGGCGGGCTGGGCATCATCGTGCTGGCGGTGGCCATCCTGCCGCTGCTCGGCGTGGGCGGGCGCCAGCTGATGAAGGCCGAGGTGCCCGGTCCGGTCAAGGAGGCCGGCATCACGCCGCGCGTCACGGAGACGGCGAAGGGGTTCTGGAAGATCTACCTGGCCCTGACCCTCCTGTGCACCCTGGCCTACGGCCTGTTCGGCATGACCTGGCTCGATGCCCTCACCCATGCCTTCAGCACCGTGGCGCTGGGCGGGCTCTCCAGCCACGACGCCAGCTTCGCCTTTTTCGATTCGCCCGCGCTGGAGGGCATTACCATCGTTTTTGCGCTCCTCTCCGGCATGAGCTACGTGACGCACTTCGCCGCGCTTTCGGGGCGCAGCCTGCGGCCCTATCTGCGCGATGGCGAGGCCCCTTTCTACCTGGGCGTGCTCGGCGCCAGCGTGTTGATGATCGCCGCCTATGTCTGGCACCATGGCCACTACGCCGAGTTCGCCGCGGCCCTGCGCCATGCCGCCTTCAATACCGTTTCGGTGGCAACGACGCTGGGCTATGCCTCCACCGACTATTCGAAGTGGCCGCTCTTCGCGCCCTTGTGGATGCTGTTCCTGTGCAGTTTCGCCACCTGTTCGGCATCGACCGGCGGCGGCATCAAGATGATGCGCGCCATCATCCTCTACAAACAGGTGTTTCGCGAGGGCGCGCATGCCATCCATCCCAGCGCGACGACCTTCGTCAAACTGGGCGGCGTCGTGGTGCCGAACAAGATCATCCTGTCCGTGCTCGGCTTCAGCTTTCTCTACATGGCCTGCACCATCGTGTTCACCCTGCTGTTGTCGGCCAGCGGTGCGGACATCGTCACTGCCTTTTCGGCAACGGTGGCCTGCTTCAACAACACCGGCCCGGGCCTCGGCCTGGTCGGTCCGGACGGCAATTACGGTGTTCTCAACGATTTCCAGGTGCTGATATGCAGCTTCGCCATGCTGCTCGGCCGGCTGGAGATCTTTACTTTATTGGTGGTGCTCACCCCGGCTTTCTGGCGCAAGTAGGGCCATCCCCCCCCCGGCCCCTTCCCGCGGAAGGGGGTGACGGAGGTTTGCGGGCTGCGCCCGCTCCATTACCTTGGCTGGTAAACTCGCGCGATGAACAAGCCCAAGAACGACACCTTCCTGCGCGCCCTGCTGCGCCAGCCCACCGAACACACGCCGATCTGGCTGATGCGCCAGGCCGGGCGCTACCTGCCGGAATACTGCGAGACGCGCCGCCGCGCCGGCAACTTCATGAACCTGTGCAAGAACCCGCGCCTGGCCTGCGAGGTGACCCTGCAGCCGCTGGCGCGCTACGATCTCGACGCGGCCATCCTCTTCTCCGACATCCTCACCGTGCCCGATGCCATGGGCCTCGGTCTGTATTTCGCCGAGGGCGAGGGGCCGAAGTTCGAGCGCCCGCTGCGCGAGGAATGGGAGATCCGCAACCTGGCCGCGCCCGATCCGGGCGTCGAGCTGCGCTACGTCATGGACGCCGTGGCGGAGATCCGCCGCGCGCTCGACAATTCCGTGCCGCTGATCGGTTTCTCCGGCAGCCCGTTCACCCTGGCCTGCTACATGATCGAGGGCGGCGCCTCGGAGGATTTCCGCACCATCAAGGCCATGCTCTACGACCGGCCGGACCTGCTGCACCACGTGCTGGAGGTGAATGCCAGCGCAGTGACCGCTTACCTCAATGCCCAGATCGAGGCCGGCGCCCAGACCGTGATGATCTTCGACACCTGGGGCGGGGTGCTCAGCCACCGGGCCTACCGGGAGTATTCGTTGAACTACATGCAGCGCATCGTCGAGGGCCTGATCCGCGAACGCGACGGCGCGCGCATCCCGAGCATCGTGTTTACCAAGGGCGGCGGGCAGTGGCTGGAAGACATCGCGGCGATCGGCTGCGACGCCGTCGGCCTCGACTGGACCACCGACATCGGGGAGGCGCGCAGGCGCGTCGGCGACAAGGTGGCGCTGCAGGGCAACCTCGATCCGGTGGCGCTGTTCGCCCAGCCTGAAAAAATCGCCCGGGAAGCGAGCGCCATCCTCGATGCCTACGGCCCGGGCAGCGGCCACGTCTTCAACCTCGGCCACGGCATTTCCCAGTTCACGCCGCCGGAGCATGTCGCCGCGCTGGTGAATGCGGTGCATGAGCACAGCCGCAAGCAGCGCCAGATCTAGCGTTCGGAGACCCCCATCCGGAAGCCCAGAAAGGGCGCGGCCTGGCGCGATGCCCGGCCGGGAAACCGCATGGAAAAAGGCTTTCCAAAAGGGTGGATGGGGTTGACTTATGCACAACAGCCTGTTCTAGGCCTTTCGTTTGCACGGGTTTCAGCCTCTCTGCGTGCCGTTTTCTATCCGCATGTTTTTTCAGTATATTTTTTAGATGAATTTGTGAGCAAAGGAAGAAAAAGCCTTTTCCGTAGGGTAGTTAAGGGCTTTTCGGAAGGGTTCCCCACAAAGTTATCCACAGATTTTGTGGACAAGAATATTGCGCTTTGATTGCAGAGGCTTAGCGTCGATATCAATACTTCGCGCGAAGATGTGAAACCAACCCGCGCATGACGCGAAAAAACTCAAAATGAATTCGCCGATTCTTCGCGTTGCGCTCGACGTGCCGTTGATGCGCAGCTTCGATTATCTTGCGCCCGAGGCAAGTCGTGACGATGTCGGCCGGCGCGTCCGCGTACCGTTCGGGCGCGGCGAGAAGATCGGCGTCATCCTCGAAGTGTCGTCGACCAGCGACATGCCGGTGGACAAGCTCAAGGCGGTGAGGGCCATCCTGCGCGACGCACCGCCGCTGCCGCCGGACTGGCTGGTGCTGGTCGAATTCTGCAGCCGCTACTACCAGCATCCTCTCGGTGAAGTCGTTGCGCTGGCCCTGCCGCCGGCCTTGCGGCAGCGCAATGCGCTGCCGCGCCTGCCGGAGCGCGAAACCTTCTTCATCACCGAAGCGGGACGTGAGGTCCTGCCCCGCTTGGCGCAGCGCAGCATCGCGGCGCGCCTGCTGGCGTCCCTGGAACTGAACGGTGGGCTGACGCGCCGCGAATTGCGCGCGGTGTCGGCATCCGCCCCGAAACAACTGCTCGCATTGATCGAGAAAGGCTGGCTGCGCGCCGCGATCGAGACACCGGAGCGCCAAACGGTGTCTGGCCCAGAGTTGCTTCCCGAGCAAGCTGCGGCGGTGGGTCAAGTGAAGCAGGCCCTCGGCCGCTTCGCCCCATTTTTGCTGCACGGTGTCACCGGAAGCGGCAAGACTGAGGTCTATCTGCGCTTGATCGATCAGGTGCTGGCACGCGCAGGCCAGGCCTTGTTATTGGTGCCAGAAATTGCACTGACGCCGCAGTTGGAGGCGAGGGTGAGCAATCGCTTTCCCGGTGCGCGGCTGGTGAGCCTGCACAGCAGGCTGGCCGATGGCGCGCGCGCGGCGGGTTTCCTCCGGGCCCTGAACGGCGAGGCGGACATCGTGCTCGGCACGCGTCTGTCGGTGTTCACGCCCTTGCCGCGTCTCGGCCTGATCGTGGTCGACGAAGAGCACGATCCCTCCTTCAAGCAGCAGGAAGGCATGCGCTACTCGGCGCGCGACGTGGCGGTGTGGCGCGCCAAGCAGCGCGAGGTTCCGATCGTCCTCGGTTCGGCCACGCCCTCGCTGGAAAGCTGGGCGGCGGCGCAGGCCGGCCGCTACAGCCTGCTCGAACTGACTACGCGCGCGGTGGCTGAAGCCATGCCCGCGGTGCGCTGCGTCGATACGCGCCGCGAGAAATTACAGGACGGCATGAGCGAGCACTTGCTGCGCGCCATTGCCTTGCGGCTGGAGCGCGGCGAACAGAGTCTGGTGTTCCTCAATCGCCGCGGCTATGCCCCGGTGCTGGCCTGCCCGGCCTGCGGCTGGGTCAGCCGCTGCCCCGGCTGCGCGGCCAATATGGTGGTGCATCTGGCGGACGGAAAACGCGCCGGGCCGCCCCAAGCGTTTTCCAGCCCCCCGGGGGGAGAACCGAGCGAAGCGAGGTTTTCGGGGGGGGTGTCTTGCCTGCGCTGCCACCACTGCGGCCGCGAGGAGCGCATCCCCGTCGCCTGCCCGGGCTGCGGCAACCAGGACATCCATCCCTTCGGCCGCGGCACGCAGCGCCTGGAGGAGGCGCTCGCCGCGCGCTTCCCCCGGGCGCGCATCCTGCGTGTCGACCGCGACAGCACAAAAAGTCAGTCTCACTGGCACGGCGTGCTGGAGGCCATCCACCAGGGCGAGGCCGACATCCTCGTCGGCACGCAGATGCTGGCCAAGGGCCACGACTTTCCGCAGCTCACCCTGGTCGGCGTGCTGAATGCCGATGCCGCGCTCTTCGCCGCCGACTTTCGCGCGCCGGAGCGGCTCTTTGCCCAGCTCATGCAGGTCGGCGGCCGCAGCGGCCGCGCTGCCTTGCCGGGCGAGGTGCTGGTGCAGACGCAGTACCCCGACCATCCGCTCTATCGGGCGCTGGCGGCGCACGACTTCGCCGCCTTTGCCGCGGAGCAGCTCGCCGAGCGCGAACGCGCCGGCTTCCCGCCCTTCACCCACCAGGCGATGCTGCGCGCCGAGGCAGCGGAGCTGAAGCAGGCGCTCGCTTTCCTGAAGACGGCAGCGGAACTCGGGGAAGGAATGTCGGCAGGCAAGGTGGCGCTCTACGACGCCGTGCCGATGCGACTGCCCCGCCTGGCCCACCTCGAGCGCGCCCAACTGCTGGTCGAATCGCGCAGCCGGCCGGCGCTGCAGGCCTTCCTTGCGCCCTGGCTGGCCGCGATACGCGAACTGAAAGCACCGAACGCCCTGCGCTGGCACATCGACGTCGATCCGCTGGAGTTTTGAAAGGAGTCGGTCTAGACTGGCCGCCATGCACCTGAGCGCCCCGGAAAGCCGCTGCCTGTCCCGAATCTTCGGCCTGCTGGCCGAAGACATGGCCGAGCGCGAAGTGCGCGAGCGCGTCGGCTACGGCCTGCTCGACCTGCTCAAGGCGGACCATTTCGCCTCGTTCGTCTGGGACGAGGCGGCACGCCGCTTCGGCGGCCGCGTCACGCTCAACATGAGCGACGACAACCTGCAAAGTTACGAGGCCTATTACCAGTTCCACGATCCGATCACCTACGCACTGCAGGCGCGGCGCGTGCCGACCCTGGTCACCCAGGTCATGCCGCAGCGCGAACTGATGCGCAGCGAGTTCTTCAACGACTTTCTCGCCCGCGACGGCCTGCATTGGGGCGTCAATGCGTACAGCTACGTGGACGGGCGCAACATCGGCGACCTGCGCATCTGGCGCGGCAAGTCGCGCGAGAACTTCGACGCCCACACCCTCGACCTCCTGCGCCTGATCGAGCCCGCCTTCACCGGGGCGCTGCACCGCGCTTCGCTGCGGGCGCGGCTGTCAGGCGGGGCGGACCCGCATGCCGGGCTGTCGCCGCGCGAGCTGGCGGTGGCGAAGATGGTGGGCGAGGGCCTTACCGACAAGCGGATCGCCCAGCAGCTCGGTGTCGAACTCTCCACCGTGCGCACCTACCTCAAGCGCGCCTTCGACAAGCTCGGCGTGCAGCGCCGCGGCGGCGTGGCCGCCGCCATCGGCCGCCTGCGCAACGACTGAATCCGCCGCTCAGCGTTTCGGCGCAGGCAATCTTCCGAACACCTCCTCCAGCGCCAGGCCGATGGCGATCAGGCGCCGGTCGCTGCCGGCCGGGCCGTCGAGCTCGAGGCCGACCGGCAGCTTGCTTGACGCCCCCAGTGCGATCGGAATCTGCAGGCCGGGAATGCCGGCATTGCTGCCCGGATCGGTGTTCTGGATGTAGGCGATGAAGTTCGGCACGCTGCTCGAATCCGGATTCGAATCGATGGCCACCTTCGGCACCGTCGGGAAGACGAGGGCGTCGAGCTTGTGCCTGGCGAAGGTGTCCTTGTAGAGCTTCTGCAGCGCCGGGCGGCCGGTCTTCATCGCCGCCTCGTAGGCGGGCTTGGCGTCGACCACCGTGTTGTTCGGCCCGGGCAGCTTGCGCGGCATCACCAGGCCGTCGTAGGTGCCCTTGACGTCGGGGCTGGAGATCTCCTTCGCCACGTCGGCGATGGTCTTCCCCGAGCCGCTCGCCTTGAGGTATTTCACCATGTCGTCGTAGGCCTCGTAGAGCGCCAGCGGGAAGCCGACGCCGCCGTTCAGTTCCATCAGCTTCGGCATGTCGACCTCCACCACCGTCACGCCGGCGGCCTTCATTTTGGCGAGGGCGGCGTCGAAGGCGACCTGGGTATCGGCGTCGAGGTTGGCCAGGGTGGCGGCGGTCACGCCGACGCGCACTTTCTTCAACTCGGCCGGCCTGACCGCGCCGCCGCCGGCAATGGCGCGGTCGAGCAGCGCCACGTCGGCCATCGCCACCGCCATCGGCCCCGCCGTGTCGCGCGTGTGCGAAATCGGCGCGATGCCCTTTTGCGGATAGCGGCCGACGGTCGGCCGCAGCGAGGCGCAGCCGTTCAACGCGCAGGGGATGCGCACCGAGCCGCCGGTGTCGGTGCCCAGGCCGGCCAGCGCGATGCGCGCGCCGATCGCCGCGCCGCTGCCCGAGGACGAGCCGCCGGCGATCTTCGCCGCGTCATAGGCGTTGCGCACGCCCGGCTGGGCGCCGCTCTTGAACGCCGTGTTGTAGCCGGAAATGCCGAAGGCCAGCTCGTGCATATTGGTCTTGCCGAGAACGATGGCGCCGGCGGCGCGCAGCTTCGCCGCGACGGGCGCGTCGGCCTTCGGCACGAAACCCTTCAGCGCCGGCGTGCCGGCGCTCGCCGGCACGCCGGCGACTTCGATGTTGTCCTTGACGACGACCGGCACGCCGTCGAGCGGCTTGCAGGCGCCGGGCTTGCGCGCGGCATCGGCCGCCCTGGCTGCCTTCAGCGCACCGGCTTCGTCCAGGGTGATGAAGGCGTTCAGCTCGGCGCGCGCCCTGGCGCGCTCGAGCGCGGCGGCGACCAGCGCCTCGCTGGTGTACTTGCCGGCGCAGATGTCGGCGGCGGCCTGGCTGGCGCTCAGGGTGTCGAGATCGGGCGCCGCCCGTACGGCGAGCGGCAGAATGGAAAGCATCGCAGCAGTCAGCTGCGTCAGGCATGGCTTGCGCATGGCGGATCCTCCTTTGGCGAATGGTCGGTACTCCGGTATCGGTTCCGGATTGCCAGGGAATTTTCCGATTCTCGCCGGGGACTGTCTGTCCCCATTTCTGCGGACAGCTACTTGCGCCGGCCTTCGAGCAGGAACCAGGCATAGCCCGCCGCCTGCAGGGCCAGGAGGATGGCGAAAGCGCTGCGGTAGGCGGCGGCCGGCGCGAAGCCGCTGCCGGCCAGCCCGTCGATCAGCACGCCCAGGCCCCATTGCAGGACGAAGGCGCCGATGAAGGCGAGCAGGTTGAGGGCCGTCGTCACGCGGCCGGAGAGCGCGGGCGCGAAGTGGGCCGCCAGCAGCGCATAGGAGAGCGAACCACCGGAGACGCCGACGCCATAGAGGAACCACGGCAGTGCTACCGGCTGCAGGCCTGCCAGCATCGCCGCCTGGCTGAGGAGCGCCAGGCCGTAGCCGCCGACCAGCAGCGCGGCCGGACGGATGCCGGCGCGCGAAAGTCGTGTGGCGAAACTGGCAATGCCGAGGTGGGACAACAGCATGGCGAGGTTGAGCGCCAAGAGCACTTCCGCCGCCCGGTGGCGCGTCATGCCGTCGACCTCGATCAGCCACGGCACCGCCCACAGGCCCTGTACCGCCATGAAGCCGCCGGTGATCAATGCCACCGGCGGCGCATAGCGCCAGAAGGTGCGGTGGACCAGGATGCCGGCGACTTCCTGCAATTGGGCGGTGAGGCTGTCGCGCGCCATGCCGGCCTCGCGCTGCGGCACCGAGAAGAAAATCCAGGCGGCGACCGCCGCCAGCAGCAAAGTCAGTCCCTGGAACACGCCGCGCCAGCCGACGAGCGGCAGCGCCAGCTCGAGCGGCAGGCTGGCAGTGACGGCGCCCAGCCCCCCCGAGGCCATGATGGCGCCGGTGAGCGAGGC
>WBZY01001002.1_pt1 | contig 10377 bp, 9 predicted proteins | sample 5204191 | NCBI WGS metagenome assembly WBZY01 (sample SAMN12344363, study PRJNA552823) | activated sludge metagenome | biome: Activated sludge suspended growth; feature: Anammox Sidestream; material: Wastewater; isolation source: activated sludge from anammox sidestream of wastewater treatment... | reverse complement strand
CGATCAGCGCGCGCGGCTCGGCCACGTTGAGGTCGCCGAGCATCGCGAGGCTCGCCGACACGCCGCCGGTCGTCGGGTCGGTCATCACCGAGATGAACGGCAGGTGCTCACGCGCGAGACGCGTGAGCGCCGCGCTCGTTTTCGCCATCTGCAGCAGCGAGTAGAGCGCCTCCTGCATCCGCGCGCCGCCGCTCGCCGAAAAGCAGATCAGCGCCGCCCGGTGCTCGATGCAGTAGTCGACCGAGCGCCGGAAGCGCTCGCCGACCACCGAGCCCATGGAACCGCCGAGGAACCGGAATTCGAAGGCGCAGGCGACCACATCGACGCCGAGCAGCTTGCCCGCGACCGCGATCAGCGCATCGTTCTCGCCAGTATTCTTCTGCGCCGAGACGAGCCGGTCCCGGTAGCGCTTGCTGTCCTTGAACCGGAGCGGGTCTTCGGGCATCACGTGCGCGCCGATCTCGAACACGTCCCCCTCGTCGAGGAACATCGCGAGCCGCTCGCGTGCCCCGATGCGCATGTGGTGGCTGCACTTCGGGCAGACATTCAGGTTGCGCTCGAGCTCGGCGCGATAGAGCACCGCGTCGCAGGACGGGCACTTGATCCACAGGCCCTCGGGCACCGAGCGCGTGCGGCGCTCGGTCTTGATGCGCGAGGGCATGATTTTCTCGAACCAGGACATTTCAGCCGGGCATCATAGCGGAAACGGACCGTGGCACGCCGAACCGTTCGGGATAGGTCACTGCGAGGAAGTAGAGGCCGCCCGCCGGTGCGGTCGCCGCACTGCGCGAGCGATCGCGCCCCGCGAGCACCTCGGCGGCGAAATCGGGACCGGCGTCGCCCCGGCCGATGGCGATCAGGAGCCCGGCCATGTTGCGCACCATGTGGTGCAGGAACGCATTGGCGGTCACGGTGATCGAGATGCGATCGCCGCTGCGCTCGACATCGATCGACACGACATGGCGCATCGGCGTCTTCGACTGGCATTCCGCCGCGCGGAACGCGCTGAAGTCCCGTTCGCCGACGAGGTGCATCGCCGCCGCACGCATCCGCTCGACATCGAGCGGCCGATGCACCCAGGCGACGCGCCCGGCCCCGAGCGCGGGGCGCTCGCTGCGATTGACGATGTGGTAGCGGTAGGTGCGCGCGAGCGCGCTGTAGCGCGCGTGGAAATCAGCCGGCATCTCGCGCGCCCAGGTGAGCGCGATGTCCGGCGGCAGGCGCGTGTTCGCACCGAGCACCCACGCACGCGGCGTGCGAGCCGCCTCGGTGTCGAAATGCGCGACCTGCCCGATTGCATGGACTCCGGCATCGGTGCGGCCGGCACAGGTCGTGGCGACCGGCGCTGCTGCGACGGCGGCGAGCGCAGTTTCGACCTCGCCCTGCACGGACGACTGCCCGGCCTGGCTCTGCCAGCCGACGTAGGCGCTGCCGACGTACTCGATACCGACCGCGATGCGCGGCATGCGAAGCAGCCGCCCGCGCGCGCTCAGCCCGGCAGCGTATCGATGAGGCGCTGCGCTTCCTGTTTCTGCGACACCGAGCCTTCCTGCAGCACTTCCTTCAGGATGCTGCGGGCGCCGTCGGGATCGCCCATGTCCATGTAGGCGCGCGCGAGGTCGAGCTTGGTGCCGACCTCGCTCATCGTGACCGGCTCGAGATCGGGCAGTGCGAGGTCCTCAGGGCCGATCTTCTGCGTCGCCGCGAAAGCGCCGTCGTTGTCGGCCGCCGCACCGACGTCGAGGTCGACTTCGCTGCGCGTGCCGAACGCATCGGTCGCGCCGAAATCCACGTCGACACCCTTCAGCGCCTTGAGCGAAGCGGTCGCGTTGACGTCGGCGATCGCCGGATTCGAGCCCGTCTGGTCGGTGCTGTCGATCGTGTACCAGCTGCCCGTGGCGGCCGCTTCGCCCGCGTCGTCGTTGGCGCGACGCTCGGCCTCCTCGATGATCTCGCGCGAGCGCGCGTCGAGGCCCGCCACCATGGTCGGCGCCTCGCTCGCGCCTTGCGGCCCCTCGAGCGCACCGACATCGAGTCCGAGATCGTCGATCGCGAGCTCCGCGGTCGGATCGGCACCAGCCTGCTGTCGCAGCGCGACGTCGACCTTCTGGCGCAACGTGTGATCGCCGCCGATGCGCAGCGTCGGCTGCTCGACCGTCGGCGCGTCCAGCGCATCCGGCATCATCGCCGTCTGCTCGACCGTGGGCTCGTTCGGCGGCATCTGCGCCGTCATCTCGCGCGTCGTGTTGCCGCTGCGATCCTCGGCGCCCCGCGCAGGGTCGTCGAGCACGAAGTCGAGGCCGTCGCCCCCGGTGGCCGTCGCGATCGCGCCGGCCTCGCCCGTCGGGTCCTTGTCGCCGAGCGCGTCGCTGCCGAGCGCGGTGTTGAAATCGAGGTCGACGCCGGCCGCATCGGCACGCGGCGATTCGCCGCCCGGATCCCCGAGCAGGTCGTAATCGACGCGGTTCTGCCCGCCTTCGAGATCGAGATCGATGCCGCCCGCGATGGCGCCGCCCGCCGGGGCCGCCTGCTGGAACAGCTCGTCCTCGGGCGCGAGCTGCTTGCCCATGATGACGATCTTTTCCCACTCGCCGGCCGGCGCATCGGCGCGCGACGCCGCGAGTTCGCGCGCCGCGGTGAGGAACTGCTCCTTGTTGCCCCACACGAAGAACACTTCGAGGAGCTTCAGCTTCAGGTCGCGGCGTGCCGGTTCGCGCTGGATCGCGATGCGCACGAGGTCCGCGGCCTGGTCGTACAGGCCGTAGGCCATGTGGAAATCGGCTTCGGCGAGCGGATCGCCCTGGTCGAGATTGATCGCGGTCTCGCCGCTGATGGTCTGGTCGGCGCCCGTCGACACGACGGCCGGCGGCTTGCGGAACGTGCCCGATTCGTCGATCCGCGGGCGCTCGTGCGGCCCGGATTCCTCGACGAGGAACGACTCGTCCTCGTCGCCGCCAACCGGCTTGCGCAGGCGCGCCGTGTCGGTGATCCCGGTGCGACGCTCGGCAATTTCGGCGCCCGCCTCGGCGAGCCGTCCGAGCGAGGAGTCGAATTCCGACTGCTCGCGCGCCTTCCACTTGCGAACGCCGAAGAGCACGAGCAGTGCGGCGATGAGCAGCGCGGGGATGTACCAGAAACTCCGCAGCGTATCGAAGATCGACGGCCCTTCCTCCGCCGGTGCGCTGGTCGCGGCCGGGCGTCGGACCGGCTTGGCGGCCGGTGCCGGCTCTTCGGCGACCGGTTCGGTCGCGGCAGGCTCGCTCACCGGCGGCGTCGCTTCCGCTGCCGGGGGTGTGGCCTCGGTCGCCGGCGGCGTTTCCACGACGGGCGGCTCCGCAGTCGCAGCCGGCGGCACAGTCGTCGCGGGCGCCTGTCCACCCTGGGCAGCGGCCAGGCGACCCTGGAGGTCGGCGAGCTCGCGATTGCGAACTTCGAGCTGTGCCCTGGCATCCTTCAGCTCGCCTTCGAGCTGGCGTACCCGATCGTTCAGCTGGGTGACCTGCGCACTCGCGCCGGTGCCCGACGCAGCCGCACCGCTGTCCGCCTCGCCCGGGGGCACGAGACGCAGGTGCTCGTCGGATGGCGCCGAGGTCCCCGCGCGCGCGCGCCAGGCCGCGTACTGCCGGCGCACTTCCGCCGACGCATCGCCCGCGCTGATCGCCTCCAGTGACGCCGCATCGGGCACGCGCAGCACTGCACCCGCATGCAGGTCGCTCATGTTGTTGCCGAACGCCTGCGGATTGGCCTGGTAGAGGCCCACCATCATGCGTGTCGTGTCGGCGTGGTTCGTGAGACTGCCGGCAATCGACGTGAGCGTATCGCCGTGACGGACGGTATAGCTGCCGCCCGCCGCCTGGCCGCCTTCCGCGGGCGCGGCGGGTGTTGCGGCCGGCTCGGGCGGCGGTGCTGCCGCCGGCGACGGTGCCGGACGTGCAATCGTGCCCTGACGCTCGCCGCCCACGGCCGGTGCGGCAACCGGGGCCGCCGCCTGGGTCGCTTCCGGCGCAAACACAGGCGGGTCCATCAGCAGCGTGTACTCGCGCACGAGGCGGCCTCGCGCCCAGTTCACCTCGACGAGCAGCGTGACGAACGGCTCGGTGACCGGCTCCTGCGAGCGCAGGCGCAGGATCGTGCGGCCGTCGCTGCCCCGCACCTGTGTGACGGTCACGGAGTTCATGAACGCCGGCCAATCGAGCGCATAACGGGCAAAGGTCTCGCGCGAGGCGAGCTGGGCCTTGAGCGTCGACAGTTCCTCGGGAGTGGCGCCCACGAGCTCGATGTCGGCGTCGAGCGGCCCGTTCAGGCGGGATTTCAGGTGTATATCGCCGAGGCCGAGCGCCAGGGACACCTGCGGCAACAACAGCAGAGCGAGTGCCCACACCCGCGATTTAGCGATCATTCTGACTCCCCGTCGGTCCCGGTGCAGCAATATTCACCATTAAAAACAGCAGGTTATTACAGAAATCTCGGCTGCTACCCGCTTGGCTCCGCATTATGACTCATAAAAAGTCGCGCGCCAAAATCTCCGCGATCTGCACGCTGTTGGTGGCAGCTCCCTTGCGGACATTGTCGGCGACGATCCAGAGGTCGAGCCCCCGGTCGTGGGAGATATCCTCGCGGATTCTGCCGACATAAACTGTGTCGTGGTTCGCTGCCTCGGTCACCGCGGTCGGATACCCGGCCGGGACCCGATCGTCGAGCACGGTGACGCCGGGCGCCTTTTCGAGCAGTTCCCGCGCCTCCTTCGCTGACAGCTTGCGCCGCGTCTCGATGTGCACGGCCTCGGAGTGGCCGAAGAACACCGGCACCCGGACCGTGGTGGCATTCACGCGGATCGCGGGATCCCCCATGATCTTCTGCGTCTCCCAGAACATCTTCATTTCTTCGCGCGTGTAGCCGTTCGACTCGAACTTGTCGATCTGCGGCACGCAGTTGAAGGCGATCTGCTTGGCGATCACCTTGGCCTCGGCCTCGCGGCCCGACAGGCACGCCGCACTCTGTGCCGCGAGTTCTTCGACCGCCTCTTTGCCCGCGCCCGAGACGGACTGGTAGGTCGCGACGTTGATGCGCTCGATGCCCGCCGCATCGTGCAGCGGCTTCAGTGCCACGACCATCTGGATCGTCGAGCAGTTCGGGTTCGCGATGATGCCGCGCGTCGTGTAGCCGGCGACGGCATGCGGGTTGACCTCGGGCACGACGAGCGGGATGTCGTCCTCGTAACGGAACTCGGACGTGTTGTCGATGACGACGCAGCCCGCGGCCCAGGCCTTCGGCGCGAACTCGCGCGAGGTGTCGCTGCCGGCCGAGAACAGGCCGATGTCGGCACGCGAGAAATCGAAGGTGTCGAGTTCGAGCACCGGGTAGGTGCGGCCGCGGAACTCGACCGATTTGCCGAGCGAGCGGCTGCTCGCGAGCGGGAACAGCTCGCTCACCGGAAAATTGCGCTCCTCCAGCACCTTCACCATGGTGTCGCCGACGAGGCCGGTCGCACCCACCACTGCCACTCGAAATTGTCTGTTCATATCACCGGGGTCGTAGTTTCCACATCGCCATTCTGCGCCCGATGGCGCAGGTAATGGTCCATCAGCACGAGCGCCAGCATCGCCTCCGCGATCGGGGTCGCACGCAGGCCGACGCAAGGGTCGTGTCGCCCCGTCGTGACGACCTGCGCGGCGGCGCCGTGCACATCGATCGTGTCGCCGGGGACCTGAATGCTCGACGTCGGCTTCAGCGTCGCGTGCGCGACGATGTCCTGGCCGCTCGAGATGCCGCCGAGCACGCCGCCGGCGTTGTTCGTCCGGAAGCCGCCGGGCGTGAGCGCGTCGCGGTGCTCGCTGCCGCGCTGCGAGGCCGCGCGCACACCGGCGCCGATCTCGACCGCCTTGACGGCGTTGATGCCCATCAGCGCGCTCGCGATCGCGGCATCGAGGCGATCGAATACCGGCTCGCCGAGCCCGGGCGGCACGCCCGTTGCGATCACGGTGACGCGCGCCCCGATCGAATCGCCGGCGCCGCGCAGGTCCCAGATCAGCTGCTCGAGTTCGGGAATGCGAGCCGGATCGGGGCAGAAGAACGGGTTTTCGTACGCGAACGCCGGCGCGACGGGCTCGATCTCGAGCGAACCGATCCGCGAGAGGTAGCCAAAAATGTGAATGCCGAGGCGGCCGGCGAGGTATTTGCGCGCGATGGCGCCTGCGGCGACGCGCATCACGGTCTCGCGGGCCGAGGCGCGCCCGCCGCCGCGATGGTCGCGCCGGCCGTATTTCTGCTGGTAGGTGTAGTCGGCGTGGCCGGGCCGGAACAGGTCCTTCAGCTTGTCGTAGTCGCGCGAGCGCGCATCCGTGTTCTCGATCAGGAGACCGATCGGCGTACCGGTCGTGCGGCCCTCGAACACGCCCGAGAGGATCCGCACCTGGTCGTCCTCGCGTCGCTGGCTCGTGAACTTCGAGGTACCGGTGCGGCGCCGGTCAATGTCCGGCTGCAGGTCGGCCGCGGCGAGCTCGAGCCCCGGCGGGCAACCGTCGACGATGCAGCCGAGCGCGGGACCGTGGCTCTCGCCGAAGGTCGTCACAGTGAACAACTTGCCGAAGGTATTACCGGACACCGCGAACCTGTTCTGCCGTCAACACAAACACCCCGCCACCGCCCCGCTCGAACTCGAGCCACGTGAACGGCAGCCGCGGGAAAGTCCGCGCGACGAGCGCCTCGGAATTCCCGACTTCGACCACGAGTATGCCGCGCGGTCGCAGATGACACCCGGCCTCGCGCAGGATCACTCGCACGGAATCGAGGCCGTCGTCTCCGGCGGCGAGGGCGCCGCGGGGCTCGTGCCGGTATTCAGGTGGCAGGGCCGCGAACTCGTCGGCCCCGACATAGGGCGGGTTCGACACGATGATATCGTAGCTCTCGCCCGAAAGGGCCGCGAAATGGTCCGACCGCACGAGCCGCACCCGTCGGCCCACGCGGTGGCGCCGCACGTTCGCCGCGGCCACCTCGAGCGCATCCGGCGAGATGTCCGCGGCATCGACGCGCGCCCGGGGAAATGCCCTGGCGCAGGCGATCGCGATGCAGGCCGAACCGGTACCGAGATCCAGGATGCGCGCCACCCGGCCCGGGTCAATCCACGGCGCAAACCGGCGTTCGATCAGTTCCGCGATCGGCGAACGCGGGATGAGCACACGCTCATCGACGTAAAACGGCAGGCCCGCGAACCACGTCCTTCGCGTGAGGTACACGACCGGGATGCGCTCGCGGATCCGCCGCTCGAGGAGTGCGGCGATCTCGCGACTCGCCCGCGCACTGACGCGTCGCGCGTAGTCGCGCGGCCGCGGCGGCACCGGCAGGTCGAGCACGTGCCACACGATCGCGGCGGCATCGTCGCGCGCACTCTCCGTGCCGTGCCCGTAGTGGAGTCGCGCGCGGGCGAGGCGCCGTGTCGCGCCCGCGATGACCTCCCGCACGGTCGGGGCGCTGCGGCGATTGTGGGATACTCGTGCCATGACCTTCCCGAAATCCTGGTTGCCGTGGACCCTCGTCGCGATCATCGGTGCGCTCGGCGGCGCGTGGTTCGCGCGCACGACCCTCGCACCGCCCCCGCCTCCCGTGCTCGCGGCCGGCACGTGGCTGCACGAGGCGCGCGAGCTGTCGGCGCCGGCGCTCGTCGACAGCCTCGGCCAGCCGTTTCCACCGTCGGCTTTCAAGGGCCACGCGAGCCTCGTCTTTTTCGGCTTCACGCATTGCCCCGACATCTGCCCGACGACACTCGCGCTCCTCGCGCAGGTCAAGCCCGCGATCGCGGCCGGCAACATCGTGGTCTACCTCGCCACGGTCGATCCCGAGCGCGATACACCGGAGGCGCTGCACAGCTATCTCGCGGGCTTCGATCCCGATTTTATCGGGCTGACCGGCACGCCGCCCGACATCGAGGCGTTCACCCGCGCGCTCGGCGCACTGGCCGCGAAAGTCGATCTGCCGGGCGGCAGCTATTCGATGGAACATTCCGCGACACTCTACCTGCTCGACGACGCCGGCCGGCTCCGCGCGGTGTTCTCGCCGCCCTACGATCGCACGAAGCTCGCGGCGGACATCGAGGCCGCGGTCGCCGCTGCGCGGGGATGAGCGGGACGGACGGCGTCGGCGCGCGCCTGTTCGTCGCGCTGCAGTACCTGCTGCCGCAGCACGGCCTGTCGCGCCTCGTGCACGCGCTCGCGCGCGCGCGCACCCATTGGGTCAAGAACGGCCTGATCCGCGCCTTCCTGCGCGGCTTCTCGCCCGACCTGTCGGACGCGCTCGAAACGGATCCGTATGCCTACCCGAGTTTCAATGCCTTCTTCACGCGCGCCCTGCGCGCAGACACGCGACCGGTCGCCGCGGACGCCGCCGCCGTCGCCTCGCCGGTCGACGGCACGGTCAGCGAATGCGGGCCCATCCGCGGTGACCGGCTGTTGCAGGCGAAGGGGCACGACTACACGCTCGGAACGCTGCTCGCCGGCCGTGAGTCGCTCGCGGCCCGATTCGAGGGTGGGCGGTTCGCGACGATCTATCTCGCACCCTGGAACTACCACCGCATCCACATGCCGCTCGCCGGCACGCTCGCGGAGACCTGGTACGTGCCGGGGCTCTTTGCGCGCAACGAACGCGTGATCTGTGCGTTCGACGGGCCGGCACCGTTTGCGCTCGTGCTCGTCGGGGCGCTCAATGTCGGCAGCATGGAGACCGTGTGGCACGGCGAAATAACCCCGCGTCGCCCGCGCGAGCTGTCGCGCCTCGACAGCGAGCTGCCGGCGCTCGCACCGCCCAGAACGCTGGAGAAGGGCGCGGAGATGGGGCGCTTCAACATGGGCTCGACGGTCATCCTCCTCTTGCCGCCCGGCCACGCGGAATGGGACACCGGGCTCTCGGCCGGGCGCAGCGTGCGGGTCGGGGAGCGGATCGGCTCGCTCACTCCCCCCCTGCCCTCCGCCCGCTGAGCGGCGATGGGCACCGTCGATTTCGCACCCGGCGCCACACCCGAACAGCTCGTGCGGCGGGCGGCGGCGCTGGCGGCGGTCCGGGCCTTCTTCGCCGAGCGAGGCGTCATGGAAGTCGACCCGCCGGCGCTCGTCAATGCGCCGGTGACGGATGTGAATATCCACTCCGCGCGCGTCGAACTGCCCGGCGACACGACGCGCCGCTATGCGCTGCACACCTCGCCCGAGTACGCGATGAAGCGGCTCCTCGCGGCCGGCCTCGGCGACATCTACTACCTCGGCCACGTATATCGCGGCGCCGAGCGCGGCCGCCTGCACAACCCGGAGTTCACGCTGATCGAGTGGTACCGGCGCGGCGCGACACTCGCGGCGCTGATGCAGGAAGTCGCCGCACTCGTCTCGCGCCTGACCGGGCGCGAACGCCCGATCGAGCGCCTGTCCTATCGCGATGCATTCCTGCGCGAGGCCGGCTTCGACCCGCTCGCGGCGTCACACGCGACGCTCGCATCGCACGCGGCGCAGCTCGGCTTCGACGCGCGTGCTGTCGATGCGAGTGACCGCGATGAACTGCTGGAACTGGTCATGGGCGCGCTCGTCGGCCCGCGGCTCGGCCGGGGGCGGTTGACCTTCGTGCACGGGTATCCCGCGAGCCAGGCCGCGCTCGCGCGGCTCGACCCGGAGGACCCGCGCACCGCGCTGCGCTTCGAGCTCTACGCCGACGGTATCGAACTCGCGAACGGGTTCGACGAGCTCTCCGACGCTGCGGAGCAACGGGCACGCTTCGAATCCGACCTGCGCGAGCGCCGCCGCCGCGGACTGCCGGTCGCACCGATCGACGAGCGCTTCCTCGCCGCGCTCGATTCAGGACTGCCGCCCTGCGTCGGCGTCGCCGTCGGCTTCGATCGCCTACTGATGGTGGCCGAGCAGGCCGAACGCATCGACGCGGTGCTGCCGTTCGCCCTGGAGCGCGCCTGACCTGGAGCACGCCATGAGCCACGCGGTTGCCCGTTACGACTTCTCGGACAAGGTGCGCGCCTACGGCGAGCTCGCACGCGATCTCGGCGCCCTGCTCGGTGCCGAGCGCAACGTGGTGGCAAACCTCGCGAACACCGCGGCGCTCATTTTCGGCGCGTTGCCCGACCTCAACTGGGCGGGCTTCTACCTGCCGATCGCGAGCGCGGGCGGCGGGCGCGAACTGATCGTCGGCCCCTTCCAGGGGCAACCTGCGTGCGTGCGCATCGCGTTGGGGCGTGGCGTGTGCGGCACGGCCGCCGCGCGGCGCTCGACGGTCGTCGTGCCTGACGTCACCGCGTTCGACGGCCACATCGCCTGTGATTCGGCCTCGCGATCGGAGATCGTCGTGCCGCTGCTGCGCACCGGCGTCAGCGGTGCCGCGGCCTTCGTCGGC
>WBZY01001737.1_pt1 | contig 10381 bp, 2 predicted proteins | sample 5204191 | NCBI WGS metagenome assembly WBZY01 (sample SAMN12344363, study PRJNA552823) | activated sludge metagenome | biome: Activated sludge suspended growth; feature: Anammox Sidestream; material: Wastewater; isolation source: activated sludge from anammox sidestream of wastewater treatment... | reverse complement strand
TGTATACAAAAGAGTAAAGCCAAAGGGCGAGAAAGGGATTGTCAATAGCATAACGTACGAAATCCATAACCAAGACACCCTTACCAGAGGTAAATCAAGGTGGTTGTAAATAAACTTACGAAAACAGCCCCTCATGAAACTTGTCCTCGCAAAAACGGGAAATGGGGAAAGGGCGTCGTTATAAAGCAGTAAGATGAAAGTGTGTCATGGCACATTGTGTAACTGTCACACAATGTGCCATAACACACTTTTTTATCGTATTTAAGCAAAGCCATTTCTCTTTTTATTTTTTATCACTTAGTCATAAGTGGTAAGCACTCATGATACTGTGGAATAGTTCACAAAAATCTTCCTCCTTGTCCATATCTTGGCTTTTATTTCGCTCCTAAACTTAAGGAATTCGGGAGACCGGCGCACGCACATTTTTAACGATGCTTTATTTTTAATTAGCAACTATTTTTAGATTGACACACATACTCTATCAATGATATTCTTCGGGAAGATGAGCCATTCATACAAGTAATTCAGTAGCATAAATACCCATCACGATAAGGGCAAACCCTGAGTGATCAGGGGACGCAAAGTAACAGGGTCTTTCGCATCTTTTCCTGCGAAGGCAGGAAAAGATAAAGACAGCCTTACTGCCGAAGATGTTCAAAATGAATATTTTGCAGTAAGGCTTTTTTTATTTGCAAAAATTGAAGGTAGCCGCAGGCTTAAGAGGAAAATGGTGGGCACTGCCCACCCTACACGGCTACACGGTTTGGCTGGTTCAATCGTCCACGATTGAACCAAAACGTTTGGCATGATTTCTTGTCATTGCACGGGTTCATGCCCAGGCGTGCCATGTAAAACGTCTGGTTCAGTCTGCAAGACTGAACCAGCTTAGTCATAGTAGGATGGGGCATCGCCCACCTATCCACAACCGTCACCAATGGAGAACGCACATGATCAGAAACTGGTACATCCGTGAGAACGTAAAATATGTGTCCCTGATGCTGGTATTGTCAATCGTCTACTCCCTCATCTTCCCGCCCCTTGCCCGGGCAAATGTCCGGGGCGTTCCGTCCTTTCCCATAACACAACAGGTACATGACGGCATGAACGCGGGGAAACTGGCGCAGAAAGATGCGCTGCCTCAAAAGGGAAGGATGCTTGTTGCACAGCGTCACGACCCACACGGACAATTATTCGGACAACGGCCAGAAAAAGGTCAGGAAATACCCCCCCAAAATCCCTTGCCAAATCAACCCCCTTATCTGAACTAACCGCCGCACCCACGATTTCCGATCTCTCCCGCCACTATGCCTTCGATGAAGGCGCCGGCGTCACCGCCTCTGATTCATCAGGCGATAACCAGGATGGCGCCGTAAACGGCGCCACGTGGACGACCGGAAAGATCAGCGGCGGACTGAGATTTGACGGGGTAAATGGCTCCGTTTCGGTGCCTCCCCTGAACAGTGAAGAGCTCTCCATCTGCGCATGGTTTTACAAAGAGGCTAGCGATACGGAGCGCAGCGATGCCCTCTTTGGCGGATACCGGTATGATGGTGATGCGCAGCAGCGGGAGGGCTTCGACGTCCGGTTTGACCGGAACAATCCCGATTCGCTCCGGTTTGTGCTGGTAACCCGGGACGGCAGTGGAACGAAGACGACCAGGGCAGTGCGGAAAAAGCTCCAGAGTCCCGTGGGAAGCTGGTATCACGTGGCAGGCACGTACGAGACAGCTACGGGCGAACAGAAGTTATACGTCAATGGACGTCTGGTAAATACCCAAACCCATCCGGCCGGGAACACCATCGTTCCGTTAACCCGGTATGCCGACATGAGGATCGGGTATTCGCGGTATCGGTCGGGCTATTTCAGCGGCGTCATTGACGATGTCCGCCTCTATGACCGGGCATTAACTGACCGTGAGGTGCAGGACGTGTATGCCCTGGGAGCGCCGGGCAATCAGCCGCCCCTCGTCGGTGCCGGAGACGACCAGACCATCACCCTTCCTGCCACGGCAATCCTGCATGGTTCGGCGAGCGATGACGGCCTGCCGGAGGACGGCGCGTTCACCGTCGCGTGGAGCATGTTTAGTGGCCCCGGAGACGTAACCTTTGACGATCCAAATCAGCCCGCCACAACGGCATCCTTCACTGAACCGGGCGTATATAAATTAAAATTAACCGCCAGCGACTCGAAACTTACCCGGTATGACAGTATGGTCATCACGGTCAACCCCACTGGCGTTCATACGCCAACGTGCGATATCCAGGCACATCCGGAAAGTATTGTACAAGGTGGCGCTACTACCTTGACCTGGACTTCAACAAATGCAACCAGTGCGGAGATTGACCAGGGCATAGGCCCGGTTGCCCTAAACGGCTCCCGGGAGGTCTCTCCCATACAGACGACGACCTATACCATCACGGCAACGAATAGTAGCGGCGCGGCTACCGATAGCGCCACGGTGCAGGTAAGGCATCCGCCGGTCATTACATCGGCGCCGGTAACATCGGCTACGGAGGGGCAGTTGTACCGTTATGACGTCGAGGCCACGGATCAGGACGGCGACGGGCTTGCCTTCTCGCTGGACGCTGCGCCGGACGGGATGACCATCGATGCATCGGGCGGTCTGATTCAGTGGACGCCCACGGGCGCACAGGCGGGCAGCCATGCAGTCGGCGTGCGGGTCGCCGATGCGGGCGGGCTGTTTGCCGTCCAGGATTTTACCATAAACGTCGTGTCATTAGACGTTGATCTTGTCGTGTCCACCGTAGACGCCTGCTCGGTTACCACCGATACCCAAACCCTGGCCGTCAGCGGTGACGTAGTCGTAAACACCCGGAATCCGGGCGGGAGCAACTTCACCGGCAGCTTCGATACCACCATCTTTGAAGACCGCAATGGCAACGGGACATACGAGGATAGCGCGGACAATACCCTGGGCGTGGCAACCTTCTCCGGGGGTATCGCAAGCAATGGGACGGCGCCGGTGAACGTGCCGGTGTCCGGAGTGGTCCTCTTCCGCGACAACCATGTCTATGCCCTTGTGGACAGCGCCCATCAGGTTACCGAGCTGGACGAATGGAACAATACGGGCAGCAACAGCAAGTCAGGCACGTACCAGCCGCCCGTGGGTGACTTCCAGCCCAAGGTCAAATGGGAGTGGAACCTGTCTGAAGCAAACCATATGTATGGCGTAGCCCACCCGCCTGTCATAGCCCCCCTGATAGATACCAATGGCGACGGCCTTATCAATGAGCGCGACGTGCCGGCCGTCATTGTGGTGCCGGAATCACTCGGCGGAATACCACACGACAGACCGACGGCCCTCCGGGGTGACACGGGTGAGGTCATCTTTGCCGGCGCTTCATCTGGCGAGAGAAGGGTATCAGGAGGTATAGGTTATGGTCATGCCCCGGCAGTGGGGGATATCGATGGAGACGGCAGGCCGGAGATCATTGTTCAGGAATTTTCCGGAGGCAATTACACAAACCCACGCCTGTTCTGTTTCAACAATGACGGCGCCCTCAAATGGACCAGCCCACATGCATATAATAACTCAACGAACATCACCATTGCCGATCTGGAGGGTGACGGGCAGGCCGAGATCCTCTATAGTCTGGCGGTCTTCAATGCAGACGGAACGCTTCGGTGGAACAGACCGCAATTCCCAGGCTTACGTGGGAGTAATGATGGTTTGTACGGTTCGACACGGGTGGCAGACCTCGACCTGGATGGCACAATGGAGATGGTCACAGGCCCTGGCGCGCGTGACAAGGACGGCAATTATATCTGGTATTGGACGACCACAAATTCCAGCAGATTTCCCTTCACGGTTCAGGGGAAGCTCGACTATGGAAATACGACGATTACCATGAGCACCCCCCTTTTACTTTACGACGGCTTTACCGCTATCGCCAATCTTGACGCCGACCCCAATCCGGAGATCATCCTCATTTCTCAGGGAAGAGGGGGGACAGTGCGCGATCCCATTCATTCCCTCTGGATATTTGAGCATGATGGACGCCTCAAAGGGAATTTCCCCTTGGCGCAGGATAGTCAAAACCAATTTTCTTATACTTTGAGTATCCCGACCGTGTCAGATCTCGACGGCAATGGCAGGCCAGAAATCATCGTTCCCATACATAGAGCGCCTTCTGGTTATGCTTGGATTCCACCAGATAACGTTTTCAAGACTATCCTTTATGCCTATGAATATAACAGTGACGACAATACCCTGGGGATAAAGTGGCAGAAGGAATTCGTAAATGATGTTCGTGGATTAGTATATGTATCACCTGTAACCACGTTCGATTTTGACGGCGACGGGGCTGTGGAGGTAGTCTACATAACCGACCAGGAGCTCTACACCCTGGACGGCAGGGACGGATCGACCCTCTTTGAGATGGGGATAACGCAGTTGGGCCATCCTCATCGTGTTAGCGAATATCCGACGATTGCCGATGTAGATAATGACGGAAATGCAGAGATCGTCACCCCAGCCAACCAGACTATTCATGTGGCTAATGCCCCGATCCGAAGGGGTGTGCTGGCGCTGGGTGACGTCAAAGGCAACTGGCGGGGTGCGCGAAGGGTCTGGAATCAATATGCCTACACCATCACCAACGTAAATGAGGATGCAAGTATCCCCCGGGTCCCGCTCAACAATTGGCAGATCTACAACAATTACCTTACCCAGACGATATCGGGTGACGGGGACGCCTTTGCCGCCCCCGACCTGACCGTTTCTCAGGTCATGGTGGATACCCAAAACTGCCCGGATTTCCTAAGCATTATGGCCCTCATCGGGAATGGCGGTAGCAGACGGGCGCCGCCCGGCATCCCGGTCAATTTTTACGACGGCAATCCGGAGGCAGGCGGGCGGCTGCTTGGCAGCCTCAGGACGGCGCGCGCCCTCGAGCCAGGCGATACGGAGCAGGTCAGGTTTGACTGGAACGGTCTGTCGCCGGACCAGGTATACGTCACCGTCAATGAGCAGATATCGGGAGTCCCGGTACCTTCCAGCAACCTCTCACGGCTACCCCATACCTGGGCAAAGGTGGGTGGTGGGGATATGGTTGGAGGGGCTTATGGGATAAATTTTAAGGCCTTCTACGGCATCGATGGCATGCCTAACACGGGCTGGCAGGAAGATTGGTGTAATTCATGTCGCTTCGTCAGAACCGAACCGTCCTTCTATGAGGTGCGATTCCCCTTCCCGGTCAATGCCACGGGGGTGACCATCCAGAACATCCTGTGGAGAAGATCGGGCTTTGTCGCAGGTGTTCTTACCTTTTCCAATGGCTTCAGCGTCTCCATTGCGCTTGACGCCCACGGCGAGGGTACGGTCACCTTTCCCGAACAGCGGGACGTTGCCTGGATTCGCCTGACAGAGTCTTCAACGACCCCGAACCCAAACGGGGCGAGCCTCTCGGAGTTTATCGTTACCGGTTCGTACATCGAGCCGCAGTTCCGCATCAACGAGGCGACGGGATGCAAGAGCAATAATACCGCCGCATCGATGCCGGGCATCCTTCCCTGCGGCGTGGTAACCAACCAGCCGCCGCAGATCACCTCCACGCCGCTAACCACGGCCACGGAGGGAAGCGCCTACTTCTATCAGGTGCAGGCCTTTGACCCCAATGGCGACATCCTCACCTATTCCCTGGACGTTTACCCCACGGGCATGACGATAACGAGTGATACCGGCCTCATCCAGTGGACGCCCTGCGGCGCACAGGCGGGGGACAACGCGGTCACGGTGCGGGCGCAGGACCCGGACGGCCTCTCTGCAACCCAGTCGTTTACCATCGCCGTTGAGGCCCTTCCGGAGGCGGTCACGGTGCCCAACGTTGTGGGTCTAACGCAGGCTGATGCGGAAAACGCCATACTGACGGCGGGTTTGACCGTTGGCACGGTTGTCCTGACGCATAGCGATACCGTGCCTGAGGGGACGGTGATGAGCCAGAATCCAGAGGGAGGCGCGATAGCGAATAAGGGTTCGCCCGTCAATCTCGTCGTCTCTGTCGTGGAACTGGTGACGGTGCCCGATGTGGTCTTGAGGCCACAGTCCATCGCGGAGCAGTTCCTTTCATTATCCTTCCTCACCGTTGGTGAAATCATCCCGGCGATCAGCGCCGAGGTGGAGGTGGGGAGCGTCATCAGCCAGGACCCGGTGGCCGGCGCCCAGGTGAGGAGAGGGACGCCCGTGAACCTGGTGGTCTCGCGGGTTGCGGTAACGGTGCCCGCTGTCGTGGGGATGCCGCAGGACCAGGCCGAGGCGTCGCTTGTCACGGCGGGCCTTATCAGCGGCGCTATTACGAGCGCAGCCAGCGCCACTGTGCCGGTAGGGAGCGTTATCAGCCAGTATCCCGAGGCCGGCAGCATCGTAGCCCAGGGCTCAGGGGTCGACCTGGTGATCTCCCTGGGGAGCGCCCCCGTTGCCAATGCCGGAAAAGACCAGTTCTTCCAGATGATGCCGAACCTCGTGGTGACCCTCAATGGCAGTGACAGTCATGACCCCGATGGCGATGCCATAACGTACCGGTGGACGGTGGTGTCCGTGCCCGCGGGAAGCGCGGCGGCCCTGGATGATCCTGCGTCACCAACACCCCATTTCACCCTGGACGTCACCGGGAAATATGTATTTGAACTGATCGTCAGAGATACGGGTTCGCTGCAAGGCGCCCCGGACCGGGTGCAGGTATTCGCCGCTTATGACACAGAGTCCCCAACGGTCTCCGTCAGCGCGGAGCCATCCCCGGTTGACGTGGGGCTGCCGGTGACCCTGACCGTAACCGGGCTGGATGATCAGGGTGTCGGGACATTGGAGCTGGATGTAAACGGCATTCCGGTAGCGTTGAACAGCGCAGGGATAGGGACTTTTATCCCCGCAGCGGCAGGAGACTATCAGGCCAACGCCCTGGCAACGGACTATGGAGGCAATCAGGGCACGGCAACTGCCACCTTTACGGCAGTCCTTAACCCGCCGCTCGTGAGCATCACCTCTCCGGCAGATGGCGATACCATCACCAGTATTGCCGATATCATCGGCACCGTGAGCGACAACAATCTTGACTATTACACCCTGTCCTATGCACCGGTGAACGGAGGCGTATTTACAGAGATCGCCCGGGGCACATCAACGGTAACAAACGGCGTCCTGGGGAAATTTGACCCGACCCTCCTGCAGAACGACAGCTATGTCCTGAAACTCGCGGCAGTTGATACGGGCGGTGTCGGCGCTGAGACTGAGCAAACCATCCACGTGGGCGGCAATCTGAAGGTGGGAAACTTCAAGCTCTCCTTCGTGGACCTCCAGATACCGCTGGCAGGGATACCCATCACCATTATCCGGACGTACGATACCCTGGATGCCCAGCAGCAGGGAAGTTTTGGGCAGGGATGGCGCATGGAATTCCGTGACACCAGGCTGCGCACCTCGATGGAAGACACGGGATCAGAGGATGTTTTTAATCCGTTTTTGTACGACCACACGAAGGTCTACGTTACCCTGCCCGGCAGAAACCGGGAAGGTTTCAGATTTAAACCCGTGCTTTCTAGAGCCTTGCTGCAAATTTACTCCCCCCAATTTGAACCTGATCCGGGGGTGACCAGCAGACTTTCTGTGGATGATGTCGAACTCCGGATAAGTTACAAGAACGGGTTTTTTCCTGAGAGGGGCGACCAGGTATATTCCTTTTTAGGGTACCCCTATAATATGGCGAATCAGGATTTACAGATTTTTGGGGATGCGTATACCATTGTTACCAAGGAAGGGCTGGCGTATGAGGTCAATTCCCGCACCGGCGAGCTCAATCTCGTGAAAGACCCCAATGGGAATACCCTGACGTACACCAATAACGGCATCTTCAGCTCCACCGGCCAGCAGGTGCTCTTTGAACGAGATACGCAGGGCAGGATCACCGCCATCATCGACCCCATGGGCAACCGGATTGAGTACGAGTATGACGCGCGGGGCGACCTTGTGAGCGTCACCGACCGTGAGCAGAACGCCACGCAATTCGTGTATCGCACTGATATACCGCACTATTTAGAAGAGATCATCGACCCCCTCGGCCGCACGGGTATAAAGACGGAATACGATGAAAACCGCAGGCTCGTGGCAATGGTTGACGCAGATGGAAACAGGACACAGCTTGAGCACGGACTGGAGGATAATACCGAGACGATCTACGATACCCTGGGCAATCCCACGACCTATGAGTATGACGACCGCGGTAACATCCTTACGAAGATAGACGCCCTTAGTCATGTAACGAAAATGACGTATGACGGAAACGATAACCTGCTCACCGAGGCAGATCCCCTGGGCCATACCACGACGTACACGTATGACAGCGACAACAATATCCTTACCCAAGTTGATCCCTTGGGGAATAAAACGGAGCATACCTATGAATTCTTTCAACCGTACGGGCCACGAAACCCGCATTTTACCAGGGAAAAGACCACCGTTGATCCGCTGGGAAATGTAACCACGAATTCTTATGATGGGTGGGGCAACCTTTTATCTGTCGAAGATGCTGAAAATAATGTTATTTCTTATACGTATGATGATAGAGGAAACCTCACTTCAATTACCCCTCCTCAAACGAAAGAAACCAGAGCCGAATATGATGCTTTAGGTAATTTAATTCGTGTGATTGACGGTCTGGGCAATGAGACTACGTATACCTATAATGCAACCGGAGAAATACTTAGTGAATCCATGATTGTTTCGACAGCAAGCGGGATGCGTACACAGACTACCAAATGGGAATATAATAAAGAAGGAAACGTGTTATCATTAACTGATGCCGAAAATAATATCACAAAATTTGAGTATGACAAAATGGGGAGGCAGGTTACGATTATTGATCCAACGTCACGTCGAACTCAATTTATTTATGATAGAATGGGAAATTTAGAAGAAACGTCATATCCTGACCTTATGAGTGAGACGACTTCTTATGATGCCGTTGGTAGGATAATTTCTGAAACTGATCGCGTAGGTCGTACGAGAAATTTCATGTACGATAAAGGAGGTAGAATAGTAAAATTTATTTTTCCTGATTCAACACCAGAGGATATTACTGATAATCCAATAATTACAAATGAATATGACGACGCTGGCAGAATACAGAAAAGTACCGATAGTTTAGGCAATTCTAAAACATACAAATTTGATGAGGCAAATCGTTTGACAGTGTTACGTAATGCATTAGGAAAAGAAATACGCTATGGTTATGACGGTGCAGGACATCGTATTTCTGAAACTGATCAACTGGGACGTACAAAAGAGTTAAAATATGATAAGGTAGGGAATCTTATAGAAATCCGATATCCGGATGGAACTAATACAACCGCAAAATATGATAGTCTTGGACGACGTATTGAGCAAATTGATCAAGCCGGGAGAATTACAAAATATGAATATGATGCAAAGCATCATCTTAAAGCTGTAGTAGATGCACTGTTACAACGAACGGAATACGAATATGATGAGGCTGGTAATCTAACGAAAATCCGTGATGCAAACCATCATGAGGCAAAATTTGAGTATGATGCCTTTGGCCGAAAGACCGCAACTATCTTGCCACTCGGCCAGCGCTCTGAAAGTATTTACAATGCAGCGGGTAATGTGATAAGTACGACTGATTTTAATGGCAATACCATTCTGTATGAATACAAAGACGATGTGGGGGGTGGTAGTTGTAATAAATGTGAGTCTTACCCTTTAATATCAAAAAGGTTTCCTGATGGAACTTCTGTTGAATACACGCATCTTCCCAATGATTCTTTCTTTTCATGGGATACGATAACTGATATGCGTGGTGAAACTCATTATATGTACGACAAGGAAGATAGGTTGATTTTTCGAACCGACCCCGACGGCAAGTGGATATCATATTCATACGATAAAGCAGGGAACTTACTAACGCTAAAGACATCTGTAGGATCTAGCAACCACACTTATGATGATTTGGGTCGTATAAAGACCGTTAGTGATCCTTTCGGAGGTGTTACAACGTACTTCTATGATGATGTTGGCAGCCTTGTTCGCACTGAATTACCGAATGGAATGGTTGAAATCCGGGAATATGATCTGCTAAATAGGCTTATTGGTCTTAAGAACGTTGATTTAACAAGTGTGGTGATCTCCAGTTACCGATATACACTGGATAAAGTTGGTAATCGCATAGCTGTGGAAGAACATAACGGACGTAGAGTGGAATACTCGTACGATGACTTAAACAGATTGAGAAAAGGCGTGCCTTGAAGTATGGGATACCTAAGTGGTTGAAAATATCACCTCTGCGAGCCTAAATCCTCGTAGAGAAGTTTGTACCTATGCGTATACAAAGGAGCAATCCGTGTGCGGAGA
>WBZY01001735.1_pt1 | contig 10393 bp, 8 predicted proteins | sample 5204191 | NCBI WGS metagenome assembly WBZY01 (sample SAMN12344363, study PRJNA552823) | activated sludge metagenome | biome: Activated sludge suspended growth; feature: Anammox Sidestream; material: Wastewater; isolation source: activated sludge from anammox sidestream of wastewater treatment... | reverse complement strand
CGGCATGAAAGTCGATCCGGCGAAAACCGCACACCGCGCGGATCATCAGGGCACCACGTATTACTTCTGCGCGGCCCGATGCCGCGAGCGCTTCATCGCCGACCCTGCGAAGTACCTCGCACCGAAGCCTGCGGCGGCCGCCGGCCACGCCACTGAATCCCCGCTGCCGTCTGCGCCGCCCGGCACGGTCTACACCTGCCCGATGCACCCCGAGATCCGCCAGCAGGGGCCGGGAACCTGCCCGATCTGCGGCATGGCGCTCGAGCCGGAGATGCCGAGTCTCGAGGCGGAAGACAACCCGGAACTGCGCGATTTCACGCGCCGCTTCGTCATCACGCTGCCGCTCACGCTCGTCGTGTTCGTGCTCGCGATGTTCGGCCATCGCCTGCCCGGCCTCTCCGCAGGTCTGCGCACCTGGCTCGAACTCGCGCTCAGCACACCGGTCGTGCTGTGGGCGGCGTGGCCGTTCTTCGAACGCTGCGTGCAATCGATCGCCAATCGCAGCCCGAACATGTGGACCCTGATCGGCGTCGGGGTCGCCGCCGCGTGGGGATACAGCGTGGTCGCGACGATCGCCCCCGGCCTCTTCCCGGCCTCGTTCCACGAACACGGGCGCGTGGGCGTGTACTTCGAGGCTGCCGCGGTGATCGTCACGCTGACGCTGCTCGGCCAGATGCTCGAGCTGCGCGCGCGCGCGAAAACCTCCGCCGCGATCAAGGCGCTGCTGCGGCTCGCACCGAAGACCGCGCGCCGCTTGCGCGACGACGGCACCGAGGAGGACATCGAGCTCTCGCACGTGCATGTCGGCGACCGGCTGCGCGTGCGGCCCGGCGAGAAGGTGCCGGTCGATGGCGTCGTGCTCGAGGGCCGCTCGAACGTCGACGAATCCATGCTGACCGGCGAGCCCGTTCCGGTCGCCAAGGAGCGAGGTGCCACAGTGATCGGCGCGACGCAGAACGGCAGCGGCAGCCTGGTGATGCGCGCCACGAAGGTCGGCTCGGAGACCATGCTCGCGCAGATCGTGCAGCTCGTCGCGCAGGCGCAGCGCTCCCGCGCACCCATGCAGCGCCTCGCCGACAAGGTCGCCTTCTGGTTCGTGCTCGCGGTGTTTGCCGTGGCGATCGCGACGTTCTTCGTGTGGGGCTTCGCGGGACCCGAGCCGTCCTGGACCTATGCCGTCGTGAACGCCGTCTCGGTGCTGATCATCGCGTGTCCCTGCGCGCTCGGCCTCGCGACGCCGATGTCGATCATGGTGGCCACCGGACGCGCCGCGAGTGCCGGCGTCCTCTTCCGCAACGCCGAGGCGATCGAGCGGCTGCGCCGCATCGACACGCTGATCGTCGACAAGACCGGCACGCTCACCGAAGGGCGCCCGGCATTTCGCGCCGCGCTGCCGGCGCCGGGCACCGGCGAAGATGAACTGCTGCGCCTCGCGGCGAGCCTCGACCAGGTGAGCGAGCATCCGCTCGCCGAGGCCATCGTCGCCGAAGCGCGGCGCCGCAACCTCGGACTCGAGGAGCCGCGGGACTTTGAAGCCTCGACGGGCATCGGCGTGCGCGGCCGGGTTGCGGGTCGCAAGGTCGCGATCGGCAATTCCGCGTTGATGCAGGAACTCGGCATCGACGTGGGGGCGCTCGCCACCGACGCCGAGGCGCTGCGCCGCGAGGCCGCAAGCGTCATGCATGTCGCTGTCGATGGTGCGCTCGCAGGCCTCCTCGCCGTCGCCGACCCCATCAAGGCATCGACGCCCGCTGCCATCGATGCGCTGCACGAGTCGGGCCTCCGGATCGTGATGGCGACCGGTGACGGCCGTGCAACCGCGCAGGCCGTCGCGCGCCGGCTCGGCATCGACGAGGTGCACGGCGAAGTGCGGCCCAAGGACAAGATCGATCTCGTCGAGCGCTTGCGCGCCGAGGGCCACCGGGTCGCGATGGCGGGCGACGGCATCAACGACGCGCCGGCGCTCGCCGGCGCCGACGTCGGCATCGCGATGGGTACGGGCACCGATGTCGCGATGTCGAGTGCACAGGTGACGCTCGTGCGCGGCGACCTGCGCGGCATCGTGCGGGCCCGCGCGATCTCGCGTGGCGCGGTCAGGAACATGCAGCAGAACCTCGCCTTCGCGTTCCTCTACAACGCGCTCGGCGTGCCGATTGCGGCCGGCATACTGTATCCCCTTACAGGCCTGCTCCTGAATCCGATGATCGCGGCGCTCGCGATGAGCCTGTCGTCGGTCTCGGTCGTCGGCAACGCGCTGCGGCTCGGTGCGCTTGACCTGGATCAATGATGCCGGAGGGCGGTCGTCCGACAATCGGTTGACACAACGCAATCCGCGAGGCTCGCCATGACGACGCCATCGACCGGGACCATCGCCTGCCGCTCCTGCGACCTGTACGAAGTCTGCCGCCTCTGCGGAATGATCGCGCTCAGCGAGCAACGCGGACTGCAGCGCACCGGCGCCTTGAGGACCCTGAAGCCCGGCACGCGGCTTTACCGCGCCGGTGAACCGGCGCATTCGCTCTTTGCCGTGCGGCAGGGCATGCTGAAAACGGTCGATGTCGGTACCGACGGCGAGGAGCGCATCGTCTCCGTCAATACGCCGGGCGACATGCTCGGCATGGAGGCGTTCGGCAACCGGATCTACGCCCAGGACGTGGTCGCGCTGCAGCCCACCGTCTGCTGCGAACTGCCGCTGTCGATGCTGAGCGAACAGTACTCGCGCGTACGCGAGCTTGCGGCCGCGTTGATCAATCTCCTGAGTCGAGCGTCTGCGCCGCGCCCGATGCTCGCCCGCGGCTCGATCCGCGAGCGCGTCGCCGGGTTCATCCTCGACCTCGGCGCGCGCCTCGAGCAGCGCGGCTTGAACGGCCGCCAGTTCTCGCTCGGCATGACACGCCAGGAGATCGCGAACCTGCTCGACACCCGAATCGAGACCGTGAGCCGCACGATCCAGAAGCTCGGCCGCGAGCGTGCGATCGACATCGTCGGCCAGAAGGTCACGCTGAGGTCCCTCAAACCGGCCGCTTGACCTCCATCAATACGGGCGGGCGCGCAGGACGCGACCATGCGCGCATGAGCCTCGAACTCGTGTGCCCGGCGGGCACACTCCCCGCGCTGCGCGCCGCCGTCGATCACGGCGCGGACGCCGTCTACATCGGCTTTCGCGGCGCGACCAACGCGCGCAACTTCCCGGGCCTCAACTTCGGCGAGGCGGAGGCGGCGACCGGCATCGCGTATGCGCACGAGCGCGGCACGCGCGTGTTCGTCGCGCTCAACATTTACCCCTCGCCCGCCACCTGGCCCATCGCCACGGAAACGATCGATCGCGCGGCGCGGCTCGGCGCGGATGCCCTCATCCTGGCCGACCCCGGGCTGATGCGCTACGCGGCGGACCATCATCCCGCGCTGCGCCTGCACCTCAGCGTGCAGGGATCCGCCACCAACTGGCGCGCGCTCGAGCTCTATCGTCGCGAGTTCGGCATCCAGCGCGCCGTCCTGCCGCGCGTGCTGTCGGTGACGCAGGTCGCGCGGCTCGTCGGGCGCACGGCCGTCGAGATCGAGGTGTTCGGATTCGGGAGCCTGTGCGTGATGGTCGAAGGGCGCTGCGCGCTGTCGTCGTACGCGACGGGGCATTCGCCGAACTCGCAGGGCGTGTGTTCGCCTGCCCATGCGGTGCGCTGGGAAGAAACGCCCGCCGGCCGGCAGTCGCGCCTGAACGGCATCCTGATCGACCGCTATGCGCCGGGCGAGGCCGCCGGCTATCCGACACTCTGCAAGGGCCGCTTCCGCGTGAACGACGCGGTCTTTCACGCGCTTGAGGAGCCGACCAGCCTCAATGCGCTCGACGTGCTGCCGGCCCTCGCAGCGAGCGGCGTGCGTGCGATCAAGGTCGAAGGCCGGCAGCGCTCGCCGGCATACGTCGGCGAAGTCACGCGCCTGCTGCGGCGGGCCATCGACCTGTGCGCCGCCGCACGCGCCGAAACGCCGGCCGACTCCACCGCCGGATGGACGCCGCCCGCGGACCTGCTCGCGGCGCTCGATGCGCTCGCGGAAGGCCGCACGCACACGCTCGGCGCCTATCACCGGCCATGGCAGTGACGCACGCGAAGTCCACGGACGCACGGGCGCTCAAGCTCGCGGTCGGCCCGATCCTCTATCTCTGGGACCGGAGCGCCACGCTCGCCTTCTACGCGGGACTGTGCGATGCGCCCGTGGACATCGTCTATCTCGGCGAGGTCGTGTGCAGCAAGCGACGCGTGATGCAGAAGGAGGACTGGCCGGCGGTCGCGCGTGCGCTCGAACTGGCGGGCAAACAGGTCGTCTTCTCGACGCTCGCGCTCACCGAAGCCGAATCGGAGCTCGCGACGATGGGGCGCATCATCGAACAGGCCCCGGGGCTCTTCGAGGCGAACGACATGGCGGCGGTCGGTTACGCGAACGGGCGTGCCTTCGTCGCCGGCCCGCACCTGAATGTCTACAACGCGGCCACCCTCGCCTTCCTCGCCGCACGCGGCGCGCGACGCTGGGTGGCACCGGTCGAGCTGCCGCTCGCGACGCTCGCCACACTCGCGGCGTCACGGCCGGAGGGCCTCGAGATCGAGGTGTTCGCCTACGGCCGACTGCCGCTCGCGTTCTCGGCCCGCTGCTTCACCGCACGCGCGCACAACCGGCCGAAGGACGAGTGCGGCTTCATCTGCGGCGACTATCCCGACGGCATCACGCTCTACTCGCGCGAGGACCAGCCGTTCCTCACGCTGAACGGCATACAGACCCAGTCGGCGGCCGTGCAGGCGGCGACGCACATCGACGCGTTGCGCGCAGCCGGCGTCGACATCCTGCGCCTCTCGCCGCAGTCGCAGGGCTTCGACGCCGTGATCGCCGCCTATCGCGCGGCAATCGACACTAATGCCGCCATTGCCACGCTCCCGGAGCCCGTGCTGCCGGGCGGGTACTGTGACGGGTATCTCCGGGGCGTAGCCGGGATAGACCATGCAGGCTGATGCGCGCGAGCGGCCCGGGCAACACCGCGGACAGGTGCGCCGGCAGGTCGTACTCCCAGCCGTCCAGCAGGTTCTTCAGGTGCAGGCCGGTCTCGGTCTCGCCTTCGACGGCGAGGCGGCGCTGGAAGAAGAGCGTGTCGGGATCCTCGCGACGGCGCGCGAGATCCACGAAATCGCGCAGGGAGCCGCGGATCGTCACGTGCGGCGCGCGCGTCGAGGGCCGCAGCCCGCCGGCCACGATCTCGAAGGTGAGCGTGAGCGGCACATCGTCGACGTGCAGGCTGAAGCACTTGCCGGCGAGATCGGCGAGCTGGCCGGCGAGCATCTGCCCGCGCAGCAGCTGGCTCACGGCGCGCGCGACGAGCGCCGCCTGCAACGGCGCCGGCGCGAGGCGCAGCAGATGGGGAATGACGGTCATCGGATCGGGCACGGGAGTCTCCGAGGGCGGATCGAAACTCCTTCATGCCACGGACCGCTGCCATCGCCCTTGAGATTCGTCAAGACCGGTGCCGCGCGGAGAGTCCCGCGATGACGCACGCGAGCCTGCGCGATTTCGTGCACGCCCTCGAGCGCCGGGGCGAGTTGAAGCGCGTGCCGTTTCCGGTCGACCCGAAGCTCGAGATGACCGACCTGTGCCAGCGCAGCCTGAAGTCCGGCGGCCCTGCCCTGTGGTTCGAGCAGCCGAAGGGATCGTCGATCCCCGTGCTCGGCAATCTCTTCGGTACACAGCGCCGGGTCGCCGCCGCGCTCGGCTACGACGATGTCGCGCAGTTTCGCGAGATCGGCGAGACGCTCGCGTTCCTGCGCGAACCGCACTGGCCGGACCGGCCACGCGAAGCGCTCGGCCGCCTGCCCGCCTTCCTGCCGCTGCTGCGCGCCTCGCCGCGTGTCGTGACGCGCCCGCCCGACTACGAATGCGTGCAGAGCGGCAGCGAAGTCGACCTGTCACGACTGCCGGTGTGGACGTGCTGGCCGGAGGATGCCGGGCCCCTCATCACGTGGGGCCTCGTCGTCACGCGCGGCACGCGCAAGGCGCGGCAGAACATCGCGCCGTACCGGCAGCAGGTGATCGGCCGCAATCGCGTGATCCTGCGCTGGCTGTCGCACCGCGGCGGCGCGCTCGATTTCCGCGACTGGCAGCGCGACCGCCCTGGCGAGCCGTTTCCGGTCGTCGTGATGATCGGCGCCGATCCCGCGCTGCTGGTCGCCGCGACGACCCCGATCCCGGACAGCGTGTCCGAATACCAGTTTGCGGGCCTGCTGCGCCGCGCGCGCAGCGAGGTCGTGAGAACCGCGGTCGGCCTCGACAGCTGCGCGAGCGCCGAAATCGTGCTCGAAGGTCATGTGGTACCGGGCGACACGGCTCTCGAGGGCCCGTTCGGCGACCACACGGGCTATTACAACAGCCAGGCGAAGTTTCCGGTCCTGACCGTGGAGCGCCTCTCGATGCGGCGCGGCGCCTTCTATCACGGCGGCTACATGGGGCGCTCGCCCTGGGACGAGCCGTCGGTGCTCGCGATGTCGCTCAACGAGATGTTCGTGCCCATGCTGAGGCGCAGCCACCCGGAGATCGTCGATTTCCACCTGCCGCCCGAGGCCTGTTCCTATCGGGTGGCCGTGGTGAGCATCCGCAAGGCCTACCCCGGCCACGCGCGGCAGGTCATGCACGCGGTGTGGTCGAGCCTGCGGCAATTCCTCTACACTAAGTTCGTGATCGTGACCGACGACGACATCGATGTGCGCAACTGGCAAGAGGTGATCTGGGCCATCGCGACCCGCGTCGACCCGGCGCGCGACGCGCATCTCGTGCGTCGCAGCCCGATCGACTATCTCGACTTCGCGAGCCCGGTGGCCGGTCTCGGTTCGAAGATGGGCATCGACGCGACGAACAAGTGGCCCGGCGAGACGCGGCGTGCCTGGGGGCGGCCGCTCGCCATGAGCGCCGACGTCCTGCGACGCACCGATGCGATGTGGGCACAACTCCTTTGACGGCCACCAACACGGGCGCCGCCGCGCCGGAACGTGATTTGCGCATGACGACCCGACCAAACAGCTTCACGAAGGCGCAGCTCCTTGCCTGCGGCGAGGGCACCCTGTTCGAACCGACGTCGCCGCGCCTGCCGGTCGGCCAGATGCTCATGATCGACCGGGTCACCTGGATCTCGGACGAGGGCGGCGCGCATGGCGCCGGGGAGATCCGCGCCGAGCTCGATATCGACCCGTCGCTGTGGTTCTTCGGTTGCCACTTCATCGGCGACCCGGTGATGCCCGGCTGCCTCGGCCTCGATGCGATGTGGCAGCTGGTCGGCTTTTTCCTCGCGTGGCGTGGCCACCAGGGTCTCGGGCGTGCGCTCGGTGTCGACGAAGTGCGCTTCACGGGCCAGGTGCTGCCCCACGTGAAGCTGGTCAGGTACCAGATCGACATCAAGCGCGTGATCGAGCGCAAGCTCGTGATGGTCGTCGGCGACGCCGCGCTCCACGCCGACGGCGAAAAGATCTACACGGCCACGGGGCTGCGGGTCGGGCTCTTCAGCCGCGAAGGAATCGGCTGATGCGCCGCGTCGTCGTCACCGGCATGGGCATCGTGTCCTGCCTCGGCAATGACCTCGATACGGTCAGTCGCGCGCTCGCGGAGGGCCGCTCCGGCATACGCGGCATGCCGGGCTATCGCGACATGGGCCTGCGCAGCCACGTCGCCGGCATTCCGCAGATCGTCGTCGCCGATCACGTCGACCGGCGCGACCTGCGCTTCATGGGCGACGCGGCGGCCTTCGCGGCCATCTCGATGGCGCGCGCCATCGAGGCGAGCGGCCTCACCGAGGCGCAGGTGAGTCACCCGCGCACCGGCCTCATCGCCGGAACCGGCGGCGGCTCGCCCGCGAACATCGTCGAGGCGGCCGACACGCTGCGTTCGCGCGGCCTGCGCAAAGTCGGCCCCACGCGCGTGCCGCGCACGATGTGCAGCACGGTGGCCGCCTGCCTCGCGACGAGCTTCCACATCAAGGGTGTCAGCTACTCGCTGACCTCGGCCTGCGCGACGAGCGCGCATTGCATCGGCGCCGGTGCCGAACAGATCCGCTGGGGCAACCAGGACGTGATGTTCTGCGGCGGAGGCGAAGAGGAACACTGGTCGCTCACCGCGCTGTTCGATGCGATGGGCGCGCTGTCGACCGCGCGCAACGAGACGCCGGAGCGCGCCTCGCGTGCCTACGACGCGACGCGCGACGGCTTCGTGATCGCGAGCGGCGGCGGCATGCTGGTGCTCGAGGCGCTCGACCACGCCGTCGCGCGCGGCGCACCGATCGTCGCCGAGCTCGTCGGCTTCGGTGTCACGGCGGACGGCGCGGACATGGTCCAGCCCTCGGGCGAGGGCGCGGTGCGGTGCATGCGCCAGGCACTCGCCGGCGTGGCGCAACCGGTCGATTACGTGAACACGCACGGCACGTCGACCCCGCTCGGCGACATCATCGAGCTCGACGCCGTGCGCGAGGTGTTCGGCTTCGACCTGCCGCTCGTGTCGTCGACCAAGTCGCTGACGGGCCATTCGCTCGGCGCGGCGGGCGTGCAGGAGGCGATCTACGCGCTGCTGATGCTGCGCGACGGCTTCCTGGCCGGTTCCGCGAACATCGACGAACTGGACCCCGCGTGCGCCGGCTATCCGGTGTTGCGCGAGACGCGTTCGATGCGGGCGGGCACCGTCATGTCGAACAGCTTCGGATTCGGCGGCACGAACGCCTCGCTCGTGTTCCGCCGGTATTGACCACCCGCGAGTCGCGCAGGTTCGCGGGCTACCGGTGAGCCCATGCAGACATCCGTGACCTGGACGCGCCACTTGCGCGCATCGATCGAGACCCTGTCGCCGGGCTACTTCAGCATGGTGATGGCGACCGGCATCCTGTCGCTGGCCGCGCACCTCATGGCCTTGCCGCGGCTCGCCGGGTCGCTGTTCGCCCTGAACTGGGTTTTCTTCGTGATCATCTGCGCGATGGCGCTGCTCCGCCTGTGCTGGCATCCGCGGCTCGTACTCGAGGATCTCTTCGATCATTTGCGCGCGCCGGGTTTCTTCACGTTCGTCGCGGCCTGTGCGGTCCTCGGCGCGCAGTGCCTGCTGCTCGGCGGCAGCCTGCGCCTCGCCGTCGCGCTCGGCGGCGTCGGGCTCGCGGCGTGGGTGGGGTCGACCTACGCGATCTTCACGGTGCTCACGGTCAAGTCGCGCAAGCCGAGCCTCGACCGCGGCATCAACGGCGGATGGCTGCTCGCCGTGGTGGCCACACAGTCGATGGCGGTGCTGGCCGCCCTGCTCGCGCCGCAGGTCGCGCAACCGTTGCGCATGGAGCTGAACTTCTTCGCACTGTCGATGTGGCTGTGGGGCGGCATGCTGTACATCTGGATGATGTCGCTGATCTTTTATCGCTACACCTTCCTCGAGTTCTCGCCCGCCGACCTGTCGCCGCCGTACTGGATCAACATGGGCGCGATGGCGATCTCGACACTGGCCGGGGCGCTGCTCATCCTGAACGCGCCGCACGCGCCGTTCCTGGATTCCATGCTGCCGTTCATCAAGGGCTTCACGGTGTTCTACTGGGCCACCGGCACCTGGTGGATACCGATGCTGGTGGTGCTCGCCGTGTGGCGCCACGGCATCCGCCGCTTCCCCTTCACCTACGATCCGATGTACTGGGGCGCCGTGTTCCCGCTCGGCATGTACGCGACTGCGACCTTGCGCATGATGCAGGCCCTCGACCTGCACTTCCTCGGCGTCCTGCCGCACGTCGTGTTCGGCGCGGGACTCGCGGCCTGGGGCATCCTGTTCATCGGCCAGTTGCGCGCGCTGCACTCGCAGTGGCGCGAGCCCCATCCGCGCTGAACGAGTTTCAGGACGAGCGCTTGCGCGCTGCCTCGGCGGCGGCCGTGGCGGCCCGCGCAGCTTGCGTGGCGGCTTCGGCCGCGATGCGGGCATGGCGCGCCGCTTCCTGTGCGGCCATGATTTCCGGCAGGTCGGTGTCGGCCTTCAATTCCGGATGACGCGCGCGGTTCATGCGCAGGATCGCGAAATGCATCCACAGGAGGCTCGCCAGCGCGACGACGAACAGCAGCATGAAGCAGCTGCTCCAGATGCCGACGAGATCGTTCATCGCACCGAACGCGATGGGCAGGAAAAAGCCCCCGAGGCCGCCGATCATGCCGACCACGCCGCCGACCGCGCCGACGTGTTCCGGGTAGTAGGTCGGTATGTGCTTGAACACCGCGGCCATGCCGAACGCCATCACCATGCCGAGCAGGAACAGCACGATGGCGCGTTCGAGCATCGTCGGCGCGATCGTGAACGGGATCGGCCCGTGGATGCCCTCGACCACGTAGTGCGTATTCGGATACGACAGCAGGAACAGCCC
>WBZY01001733.1_pt1 | contig 10395 bp, 7 predicted proteins | sample 5204191 | NCBI WGS metagenome assembly WBZY01 (sample SAMN12344363, study PRJNA552823) | activated sludge metagenome | biome: Activated sludge suspended growth; feature: Anammox Sidestream; material: Wastewater; isolation source: activated sludge from anammox sidestream of wastewater treatment... | reverse complement strand
GGCATCGGCGCCTTTCTCGGCCACATCTTTCCCGTCTGGCTCGGCTTCAAGGGCGGCAAGGGTGTCGCGACCTATATCGGCGTGCTGCTGGGGCTGGCCCCCCTGCTCGCGCTCGTCTATTGCGGGACCTGGCTGCTGGTGGCCCTCGCAACACGCTATTCCTCGCTCTCGGCGCTGCTGGCGAGCATCGCGGCTCCCCTCGCGGGGTATCTGATCGACAGCCCCGCGCTCGGCATCGTCACGGGCGCCATGTCCGCGCTGTTGATCTACAAGCACCGCGCCAACATCGAACGGCTCATGGCCGGTCAGGAGCCCAAGATCGGTGCCAAAGGATAGAACAGACGGCCTCTTCACCGCCGCACCGCTCCCGGTCGCGCCCCTCGACCACGCCGAGCGTGTCGCGTGCCTGCGCCTCATCAGGACGCCCAACGTCGGCCCGGTCGCCTTCCGCGAGCTCATCAATCATTGCGGGGGCGCAAAAGCCGCCCTCGACGCGTTGCCCGAGATCGCCCGTCGCGGCGGGCGAGCGCGGCCGCCCGCCCTGTTCTCGAAGGCGCGCGCCGAGGCCGAGCTCGAGGCGGCCGATCGCATCGGCGCGATCCCGGTGTTCACCATCGAGCCCGGCTATCCGCGCGCGCTCGTTTCCCTGCCCACCCCGCCGCCGCTGCTCTACATCAAGGGGCGATCGCAACTGTTGTCGCGCCCGATGCTGGCGATCGTGGGCTCGCGACAGGCCTCCGCGGCAGGTCACAAGCTGACGCGGCATTTCGCCGAAGCGATCGGGGAGGCCGGGCTGGTGATCGTGTCGGGCCTGGCGCGCGGCATCGACGGGACCGCCCACGAAGCCGCGCTGGCGACCGGAACGGTCGGCGTGCTGGCCGGCGGGATCGACATCGTCTACCCACCCGAGCACGCCAGTCTGCAACGCCGGATCGGCGTCGAAGGCTGCCTCGTCACCGAGCAGCCGCCTGGGTTCCAGCCGCGCGGGCCCGATTTCCCCCGTCGCAACAGGATCATCGCGGGCCTGTCGCTCGCGGTGCTCGTCATCGAGGCGGCGCGGCGATCGGGCACCCTGGTGACGGCGCGGCTCGCCGCAGAGTACGGCCGCGAGGTGTTCGCCGTGCCCGGGCATCCGCTCGACCCGCGCGCGGAGGGCACCAACGCTTTGCTCAAGTCCGGCGCGACCCTCGTGACCGAGCCCGCCGATGTGCTGGAGGCGCTCGCTCCGCTGACGGGCGGCCTTGAACAGAGGCTCGAGGAGCACGCCGCCGACGCTCCCGCGGCGCCCGAGCTCCATCCGCCACCTCTCCTTGCTGAAACCGAACGCGACCGCGTCACCTCACTGCTGGGGCCTGCCCCCGTCGATGTCGACGAGGTTGCCCGTTCCGCGGGATTGTCGATCCGGGCCGTGCAGGTGGTCCTGATGGAGCTCGATCTGGCAGGCCGCATCGAGCGGCACGGCAGCCAGCTCGTCTCGCTCAAGAGCAAGCCTGACGAAGACTGACGGCGGGCGCAGGCGAATGCCGATGGGGCGGTCGGTCGAGAGCCCTACTCCGCCCGCATAATCTCGCGTCCCGGCCCCTGGTCCGCCAGCCGGTCTGCTTCCGCATACGCCAGCGCAAGGGCGGCGGCCAGACCCTTCATGTCCGCGGATGCCGCCATCATCTGCAGCTCGAGCACCATCTCGCACATATATTCAAGTCGCTGGCGGTCCAGGACGTGGGGCGCTGCTGCCGCCGCAGCATTCCCGCCGTGCGCGACCGCCCCCGCCTCTCCGTCCCGCTCGAGCCCGCCAGTTGATCCTGTATTGCGCTCCGCTTCGCTCGTACGAATGCTCATCCCCCGCTCCGCACCTGGGTGACCTCGACCGCCTCTTATGGTCGCGAGAAGCATAGGCCGCGTACGTCGACAGTTCAATCTCTAGTTGTGTTTTTTCCAGCCTCGCGTCACCCCGGTTTGACAGAGCCGGACGCATCAACCATGTTCTGCCGCCCTGAGACGAGCTCTGGCAACATCGCAAGCAAGGCCAGCCAGCGTGCCTGCACCACATTGGTTGCAGCAACCACAGACCCATAGGTTGAGATGAACGTCGTTATTGTCGAATCGGCCGCAAAGGCCAAGACCATCAACAAATATCTGGGCTCTTCCTACAAGGTGATCGCCTCCTACGGGCATGTCCGCGACTTGCCGTCGAAGGATGGGGCGGTGGAGCCCGACAATGATTTCAACATGCACTGGGACGTCGAGGATCGGGGTCGCAAAGTCATGCGCGAGATCAGCGACGCCGTGCGCTCGGCAGACAAGCTGATCCTGGCGACCGACCCTGATCGCGAGGGCGAGGCCATCTCCTGGCACATCCTGGAGTTGCTGACCCAGAAGAAGGTGCTGAAGAAGGGCGTCGAGGTCGAGCGCGTCGCCTTCAACGCGGTGACCAAGCAGGCGATCCTGGCGGCGCTGGCCAAGCCGCGTGCCATCGACCAGCCGCTGGTGGAGGCCTATCTCGCCCGCCGCGCGCTCGATTACCTCGTCGGCTTCACGCTGTCCCCGGTGCTCTGGCGCAAGCTACCCGGCGCCCGCTCGGCCGGCCGGGTCCAGTCGGTCGCGCTGCGGCTCGTCTGCGACCGGGAGGCGGAGATCGAGGTCTTCAGGACCGACGAGTACTGGACCATCGAGGCGCAGCTGCGCACGGCCAAGGGCGAGGACTTCGAGGCCCGCCTCAATGCGATAGCCGGCTCGACCTTGAAGAAGCTCGACATCAAGGACGAGGCGAGCGCGCGGGCCATCAAGGCGGCGATCGAGAAGGGCGAGTTCCGCGTCGCATCCGTCGAGAAGAAGGCCGCCAAGCGCAACCCCTACGCGCCATTCGCCACCTCGACGCTGCAGATGGACGCCTCCCGCAAGCTCGGCTTCTCCGCCAAGCAGACCATGCAGATCGCACAGCGCCTGTACGAGGGCGTCGATGTGGGCGGCGAGACGGTGGGCCTCATCACCTACATGCGAACCGACGGCGTGACGATCGTGCCCGAGGCGGTCAGTGCGATCCGCGGCTTCATCGCGCGGGAATACTCGCAGAGCTACGTCGCACCCTTCATCCGCGAGTACAAGACCAAGGCCGCCAACGCGCAGGAAGCGCACGAGGCGATCCGTCCCACCGACATCACGCGACGACCCGAGCATGTCGCCCGCCATCTCGAGCGCGATCAGGCCCGCCTCTACGAGCTCATCTGGCGGCGCACGGTGGCGAGCCAGATGGCCTCGGCCGAGATCGAGCAGACGACCGCCGACATCGAGGTCAATGGCCGCGACGGCAAGCCCTACGGCCTGCGCGCGACGGGATCGGTCATCCAGTTCGACGGCTTCCTCAAGGTCTACGAGGAGGGGCGCGACGACCGCGTGCGCGTGGTCGAGAAGGGCAAGGACGACACCTCCGACGAGGAGGCCGATCGCCGCCTGCCCGCCCTGTCGACCGGCGACCGTGTCACCGATACCGCCATCGACACGAGCCAGCACTTCACCCAGCCCCCGCCCCGCTACTCCGAGGCGACCCTCGTGAAGCGCATGGAGGAACTCGGCATCGGCCGGCCCTCGACCTACGCCTCGACCATGGCGACGCTTGTCGACCGTGGCTACGTGAAGATCGACAAGAAGCGCCTCGTCCCCGAGGACAAGGGGCGCCTCGTCATCGCGTTCCTCGAAAGCTTCTTCAAGCGCTACGTCGAATATGATTTCACGGCGTCCCTCGAGGAGCGGCTCGACCTCATCTCCAACAACGAGATGGCCTACAAGGACGTGCTCAAGGACTTCTGGAGGGATTTCACGGCGGCTCTCGACGGCATCAAGGAGCTGCGTGTCGGCGATGTGATGGAGGCCCTTAACGAGATCCTCGGGCCCCACGTCTTCCCTCCCAGGGCGGACGGCGGCGACCCGCGTGCGTGTCCCTCGTGCGGTACCGGCCGCCTCAGCCTGAAGCCCAGCAAGTTCGGACCCTTCGTCGGCTGCGGCAACTATCCCGACTGCAAATATACCCGCCAGCTCGCCACGGGCGGCGAGGAAGCCCCGGGCGACCGCGAGCTCGGATTCGATCCCGACACCGGTCAGCCGATCGTGCTGAAGTCGGGACGATTTGGTCCTTATCTGCAGCTCGGCGAGGCCGAGGGCGACGAGAAGCCCAAGCGCTCCTCGATACCGAAGGGCATCGATGCCGCCAGCATCGATCTCGAAAAAGCGCTGCAGCTCCTTTCGCTCCCGCGCGACGTGGGTCCCCATCCCGACGGCGGAACCATCACCGCCGGCCTTGGACGCTATGGACCGTTCATCCTGCACGAGAACGGCGATGCGAAGACCTACGCCAACGTCGAGAGCATCGAGGAGGTGTTCGCAATCGGCCTCAACCGGGCCGTCATGCTGCTCGCTGAAAAGAAGGCCGGCGGCGGCAAGGGGCGCTTCGGTCGTGGCACAGCCCAGCGCCAGGTTCTAAAGGATCTGGGCGAGCACCCCGCGGAAGGCGGCAAGGTCGAGGTCCTCAACGGACGCTACGGGCCCTACATCACCCACAACAAGGTCAACGCCAACGTGCCGCGCGGTCGCGAGCCGGCCTCGATCACGCTCGAGGAGGCGGTGGCGCTGCTCGCCGAGCGCGCGGCCAAGGGGGGCGGAAAGCGTCCCGCCAGGAAGAAGTCCGCACCGAAGAAGGCCGAGGCCGACGGTGGCACCGCGGCCAAGAGCAAGCCGGCAGCGCCCCGCGCCAAGGCGCCGGCCAAGAAGACCGCGCCCAAGGCGAAACCGGCCGCTGCCAAGCCCCTCAAGGCAAAGCGCACAGCGTCGTGAGCAGAATGAAGGACCGGCCGGGGAGCAGGCGCCGATCGAAACAGCCCCCGCCGGCGGGCGAGCGGGGGCTGCCGACTCGCGAGGAGATCCTCGCGTTCATGGGAGAGGCGCAAGGCAAGGTCGGCAAGCGGGAGATCGCGCAGGCGTTCGGCATCAAGGGCGGCGATCGCATCGCCCTGAAGCGGCTTCTGACCGAGATGGCCGAGGAGCGTACGATCACCGGCAATCGCAAGTCGCTTCGCTCGCCCGGCACTCTGCCCGCCGTCAGCGTGCTCGAGATCACGCACCGCGACGAGGCTGGAGACCTTGTCGCAAAGCCTGCGGTCTGGGATGCCGCGGACGGACCCCGTCCCGAAGTGCTCCTGCTCCCCTCGCGCGGGAACGCGCACGAGGCCTCGACGGCGGAGGTCGGGATCGGCGACAAGGTCCTCGCCCGGGTGACGCGGCTCGAGGGCAGGGATGTCGAGGGCTTCCGCTTCGAGGCGGTGATCGTCAAGCGGCTGCCGCGCGAGAAGCGCCGCCTCATCGGCATCTACCGCGCGCACCCGCGCGGGGGTGGCACGATCGAGCCTGTCGACCGCAAGGAATTGCGCTCCTGGAGCATCCAGAAGGGCGACGAGGGCGACGCCAGGGACGGCGACCTCGTGCGCTTCGATCTCAACCGGACCGGGCGCTACCACTCGCCCCAGGCGCACGTGGTCGAAGCACTCGGCAACCCGGACGACGAGCGCAAGATCAGCCTCATCGCCATCCACGCGCACGGCATTCCCGACGACTTCCCCGAAGGCGTGGTGGCGGAAGCGGGAGGCCTCGCCCCCCCCGACATGGCGCACCGCACCGATCTGCGCAGCGTCCCCCTCGTCACGATCGATCCGGCGGACGCCCGCGATCACGACGACGCGGTGTTCGCCGCGCCCGACACCGACCCGAACAACAAAGGCGGTCACGTCGTGCTGGTCGCCATCGCGGACGTCGCGTTCTATGTGCGGCCCGCCACCCGGCTCGATCGCGAGGCGGCGCTGCGCGGAAATTCGGTCTATTTCCCCGATCGCGTCGTGCCGATGCTGCCCGAGCGGCTGTCGAACGACCTTTGCTCGCTGCGCGAGGGCGAGGAGCGGCCGTGCCTTGCCGTGCGCATGGTGTTCGACAAGTACGGCGACAAACGCAGCCATACGTTCATGCGCGCGATGATGCGATCGGCGGCCAAGCTCAGCTACCAGGAGGCCCAGGCCGCGATCGAGGGTGCGCCATCGGACAAGTGCAGGCCGATCCTCGACACCGTCCTGAAGCCGCTGTGGGCCGCCTACGACGCGCTGTGCATTGCCCGCGACAAGCGCGCGCCCCTAGATCTCGACCTGCCCGAGCGCAAGATCGTCATGGGCCCGGACGGCAGGGTGGCGCGGATCTTCACGCCCGAGCGGCTGACCGCGCATCGCCTGATCGAGGAGTTCATGATCCAGGCCAACGTGGCGGCGGCAGAGGCACTGGAATCCAGGAAGACACCGGTCGTCTACCGCGTGCACGACGCCCCGAGCCCCGAGAAGCTGAAATCCCTGCGGGACTTCCTGGAGACGCTCGATCTGCAGGTGCCCCCGCAAGGTCAATTGAAGCCCGCAGCGCTCAACAAGGTCCTGGCGAAGGCCAAGGAACTGCCCGTGCCCGACCTCATCAACGAGGTCGTGCTGCGCTCCCAGAGCCAGGCCGAGTACAATCCGCAGAACATCGGACACTTCGGCCTGAACCTCGCCCGCTATGCGCACTTCACCTCCCCCATCCGCCGCTATGCCGATCTCGTGGTGCACCGCGCGCTCATCAAGGCGTACCATCTGGGCACGGGCGAGTTGGCGGGGGAGGAGGTTGCGCGTCTGGCCGCGCTTTCCCAGTCGATCTCGGAGGCCGAGCGGCGCGCGATGGCGGCCGAGCGCGAAACCACGGATCGGTTGATCGCCGCCCATCTCGCCGATCGCGTAGGGGCGACCTTCAAGGCCCGCATCGGCGGCGTCACCCGCTCCGGCCTCTTCGTCCGGCTGAAGGACACCGGCGCGGACGGCTTCGTGCCGATCTCCACGCTCGGAAACGACTTCTTCCACCACGTCGAGGCGGCACACGCCCTGGTCGGCGCTCGATCGGGCGAGGGCTATCGGCTGGGCGACGAGGTCGAGGTGCGCCTCGTCGAGGTGATCCCCTCGGCCGGTGCGTTGCGGTTCGAGATGCTCTCGCCCGGGAAGCGCGGGCATGTCGCTCCGGTGAAAGGCCTGCGCGGCAAGCGTCTCCTGCGCGGCCGGCGCCGCTGAAATCCGACCGCGGCGCTTAGGACTATTGACCTGGCTCCTGCACGATGAGAGGTGTCAATCCCATGATCGAGATCGAGACACCCGACGCTCCTGCCGCCGCTGCCGACCGTCCGGTGCAGGGCGCCATGTTGAACGGCCTTCGCCACCGCTGCCCCAAGTGCGGGACCGGCGCGCTCTACAAGAGCTACCTGAAGGTCAACGACGCCTGCCCCGCATGTGGCGAGGAGCTGCATCACCAGCGCGCCGATGATGCGCCCCCCTATGTCACCATCTTCATCGTCGGGCACATCGTGGTCGGTGGAATCCTGTCACTGGAACAGTCCTACGAACCCCCGACCTGGGTCCATCTCTCCATCTGGCTGCCCCTGCTCCTGGTGCTGTCGCTTTGGCTGTTGCCGCGCGTCAAAGGCGCTTTCGTCGGTCTGCAGTGGGCGCTCAGGATGCATGGGTTCGGCGGCGACGGGCACGACGCCGCGGCCCCGCACGCGATCGATCCGACGACGCCCGTCTTTGGCCGGCAAGATCCATGATCGGGCATCTCCGGGAGTCCCGCTTGTCATCGTCGAGCAGCGCTTCATCGGGGAACGCCGATCCAGGGCCTGACCCGGCACCCGAGGTCGAGAAGCGGCGCCTCGCCTTGAGGCCGCGGGATGCGGCAACCCTCGTCCTCATCGACAGGACCGGGGCCAACCCGCGCGTCCTGATGGGCAAGCGCCGCGCAGGCCTCGTGTTCCTGCCGAACAAGTACGTCTTTCCCGGCGGCCGGGTCGATCTGTGCGACCGCCGTGTCGAGGCCGCCGACGACCTGGATCCGGTCGAGGTGGAGAAGCTGCTGCTCGACATGAAGGGTCGGCCGACCGCCGCCCGGGCCCGGGCTCTTGCGATGGCCGCCATCAGGGAAAGCTTCGAGGAGGCTGGTCTCGTGATCGGATCGAAAGCGCCCGGAACGGCCACGGCGGGGCTTGGCGCGTGGACCGCGTTCTGCGCGCGCGGCTTCAGGCCCTCGATGTCCAAACTCGCATTCTTCGCGCGCGCCATCACGCCGCCCGGCCGCCCTCGGCGCTACGACACCCGCTTCTTCACGGTCGACGCGCGCCATATCGCCGAAGCGACCGACCAGATCGATGGGGAGCTGGAGCGGCTCGACTGGTTCACTTTCGACGAGGTGCGGCGCCTCGACGTGCCCTCGATCACCCGGGCGGTCGTTGAGGATCTGGCGGACCGGCTTGATCTTGGGGCCAGCCAGCAAAGGCTCGCCGACGTGCCATTCTACTACTTCAAGGGCGGGACGTTCCACCGCACACGCCTCAAGGTGCCGGCGGCGGGTCCAGCTTGACACCCCGATCGTCGCGAGTATGGTGCCCCCTTCGAATTCAACCCAAATTCCAAGACCTCGGAGCCGGCCGCAATGGCAAAGCCCGTCACGCAGAAGATCAAGTTGCTCTCGACCGCCGGAACCGGCTTCTTCTACGTCACCAAGAAGAACCCGCGCACCTCGACCGAGAAGCTCGTATTCAAGAAGTACGATCCCGTTGCCCGCAAGCACGTCGAATTCAAGGAAACCAAGATCAAGTAGTCCGGCGATTTTCTACGCTGTTGATCCGCTGCCATGCATGCAGCCCAGGTCTAAACGACCGATCGAACGTCGAACGACCAACGCGCTCCTGACAAGCAGATCAACACGGGCAGACTGAACCTCGTCGAGGAACGCCTGCGCGTTGTTGGTCATTTGGGATTTGGTTTTCTGATGGACCCTGCTTCGTGCTGATTCACGCGCCGGAGCGGAGCAGGTGCGATGATGCGCGGTCTAAGCCAGGGCCCGCAACACCTCGGCAGCGGGGTAAGAATTCCGAGACAGTCACGGACCCTGACCTAGTATCCAAGCGATCCGTCAAAGAGGGCGTTGACGCTTCGCCTGGCATCGTGACCGATCTGCTGCAGCATTAACGAGGAGGCCACTCTAGCCGCTATCGATCGATCACACTTCCCGTTTCATCGGAGATGCGGCGGACCGACGTCCCGGGAACTCACTGCCGCCATCGGTCGTTCGGCCCTGGAGCCTGCACAACCTATGGCAGCAAAAAACTTGAAGCCGCACCCAACAATCGAAATTAATGTCAGAAGACTACGCTGAATTCAAGGCATCCAAGCTTGACATCGCGCCCAGGCAACAAGTGCGATTCGATAGAGACGGCGAGATGCCCCATAGGCGCCCCCTTTCTGACGCCGATGCTATCGTCGGCATTGGGCGTTGCAACTCCCGGATCATCTTAATCTTATCGGCCCGGGCGACACGGCGTTCAGCGCAACCAGTGCGCGTCAGGCCGCGTCCGCCACAACCCTGTTCCGCCCGCGTCGTTTCGCCGCATAAAGAGCATTGTCAGCTCGTTTGAAAACCGACTCCGGGGTGTCCTCTGCGTACTCGAGCGTTGCCAGCCCCACGCTGGCCGTCACCCGGATGCGCTGCTCCGCGTTGATCTGGAACGGATCGGCCGCGATGGTCGCCCGCAGCCGTTCACCGACCTGATAGGCGCGCGACAGATCGGTATCGGGCATGATGATCAGGAACTCCTCGCCGCCCAGCCGGCAGGCCAGATCGATTCCGCGCGTATTGCGCCTCAACCGCGCTGAGAACTCCTTGAGCACGACGTCGCCGCTATCATGCCCCCAGGTGTCGTTGACGTTCTTGAAATGGTCGATGTCGGCGAGCAGGATCGAAAGGGCTCGTCCACTGGACAGCGCCTCCCCGACCAGGGTCTTCAGGTGACCTTCCATGTACCGGCGATTGTGCAGGCCGGTCAGGGGATCGATGATGGAAAGCTCGACGCTCTCCTCGAGGCGCGTGCGCAGGTATTCGGAGTGGCGCTTGCGCTTGATCTGGGTCTTCACGCGCGCCAGCATCTCGTGACGCTCGATGGGCCGCATCAGGTAGTCGTTGACGCCCATGTCGAGGCCGCGCAGCAGCCGCGCATCGTCACCCGGCTCGACCAGGATGATGATGGGAAGATGCCGCGTGCGGTCGAGCGAGCGCACCTGCGAGCACAACCTAAGGCCGTCGGCGCCGCTGAGGCTGAGGCTGACGATCAGAAGGTCGAAATTGTGCTCGGCGAGCTTGATGAGCGCTGCCTGGGGATCGCGCTCGACGAACGCGTCGTGGGTCTTGGACAGCGCTTCGAGCAGCCGCGCGGCCGAGCGGGGATGGTCATCGACGACGAGGATGCGCCCCGAACGCCCCGACAGTGCCTCGGCGAGCGCGGCGTTGTCCGCCATGCCC
>WBZY01001732.1_pt1 | contig 10396 bp, 4 predicted proteins | sample 5204191 | NCBI WGS metagenome assembly WBZY01 (sample SAMN12344363, study PRJNA552823) | activated sludge metagenome | biome: Activated sludge suspended growth; feature: Anammox Sidestream; material: Wastewater; isolation source: activated sludge from anammox sidestream of wastewater treatment... | reverse complement strand
TGGGCGGGTGGAGGAAGGTCGTCGTCCTGGGCTGGAATTTCGTCTTTGACATTGCCGCGCAGATACAGGCATTGAATGATGACAAACTGGAAGTCCTGGTTATACCGCCCGATCTCCTCGATAAGCTCAAGACAAAGGCAGGTTATGAAAAGCTCTTAAAAACAGGGCAGGTGCGTTTTTCATCCTTGCAATATTTGTCCATTAAAAAGCCAAAGGTAAGAGGCATTGACGACAATATGGATGAATTGACCATTACCCTGGATAACTACGTCCTGCTTTCTCCAGACGCACTGCCTCTCGACGAGGCAAACAAAGAAAAATTACAGACGGTTATAGAAAAAGACCCACTGGCGTTAATCGAATACTGGTCTGTTGACCCCGACTACGACTGCGAGACATTCAGGAGCAAATGGCAGGATTACCGGGATAATACATCGAACGACTCAGACCCGCACCATGTAATCCTCGAAGCCAAACTGAAAGTCCCCAAAGTGAACCACAAAAGAAAGATATGCGTAAAGGCAGTGGATGTGTTTGGATTTGAGAGTGTTGTGGTTAAGGATACAGAGGAATAACGTAAAGTTTATTATGTTCCTGCATTCTTCAAATGAAAGGATATTTCAAGAAATAAGAGCCGAAGGGTACGGAAAGACAGGAAAAACGATAATGTGATTTGTGGTTTGCCAGGATAAATTCCTGATGTTTCTGGTTTCTTAAGCTAAAAGCCGGATAATTGTTTGGATGTGAGATAATGCTTCATGAACAAGAGGTGCTGAAGTTGATAGCTGGCGGTGAAAACTCTTATGTAGAGTTTAAAGAGGACACCGTTGATAATAAAAAGCTTGCAAAGGAGATTATCGCATTGTCCAACCATAGAGGCGGCTACCTCCTTCTGGGCGTCTTTACGTTTATCCGTGCCTGCTTATGATTCACAAGAGTGCGGAAAGCGCGTACCAGAGATGTGGCAAGCCACTGTCCCCCGCTGGCGGGGGATTAAGGGGGTGGACGGACATAAGGAGGAGTTTCGGCAGGTTTATAGCCTGAATATCCATAAGTTTGTTTAGACAATAGCACACTATGCAATGAACGGTGTGCCAGATGTAGGGATGCAGGATGAAAATTCGTATTCATAAATAAAGGGGTAGTTGAAGCGGTGAAGAAATCCAGTCCACCCCCTACACCCCCGCCAGCGGGGGACATGAGGGGTTTAATATAAACAATGGATTGATAGTAATTGTAGATTCTTCAACTTAACACGTATGGGATCAAAGGGTTGTATAAAACTTGCAAAAAAAGATATTTTTACAGGGTAACCTACAATGTCCTTATCGTTAAACACAGGAACCAGGGAAATTCCCTTAAAATTTGCCAGGGAAATAACAGGGATTGTTCTTAGCGCGTGGGATAGGGGCGAATTTCTTGAGAAGGCAACCCCCATTACCCAGGATTTACTGCGATTCTGGTTCTCTGATGCCTTCACGGAAACCCGTCACGTTAATTTTCACGACGGACAACGGCAGGCGATTTTAAATACGATTTATGCGCATGAAATACTAAGGCCGGAGTCTGTGTTTGATTTGTATTCAATGATAAGTAATGAAATCCTGGCAGAGATGGACTTGAGTTACCTGCGAAAAGACAAATTCAGTCATCCCAAATATTGCATGAAAATGGCGACTGGCACGGGCAAGACGTGGGTAATGAACGCCCTGCTTATCTGGCAGTACTTGAATGCGAGGCACGAGGAGAAGCCAAGCGGATGCTATTCCACAAACTTTCTGCTTGTCGCCCCGGGTCTTATCGTATATGAAAGATTGCTGGACGCCTACCTTGGAAAGCAAAGGGAAGATGGAATTCGCGACTTTGAGGCTTCAGATTTTAAACAATATGAGAAGCTGTTTATCCCGCCTGCATACAGGGATGAAGTCTATGGATTCATCCAGACCTGCGTTGTCAGGAAGGAAGAAATTGGACGTAAGGTAACCGGCTCCGGGTTAATTGCTATAACCAACTGGCATTTGCTTGCGGGGGAGGAAGAAGAGGTTGATAGCAACCCCTCGCCACTTGAAGACCCATCGGTAGCGGTAAAAGAAATATTCCCGGTGACGCCAGGCACTTCTGCCGGGCATGATTTAAATACCCTGGACAACAAATATTTAAGCGGCGGTGAGATTGAGTATCTGGCAAAGTTAGAAAGCATCGTTGTTTTTAATGATGAGGCGCACCACATACACGAAACAAAACGGGCGGGAATTGTCTCAGAGGTTGAATGGCAGAAGTCATTGAATAAAATTTCTGAAAATAAGAGAAAGAAGTTTATCCAAATTGATTTTTCTGCAACTCCCTATGATGTGACAGGAAGCGGGCAGCGCAGGACAAAGCATTATTTCCCACATATTGTTGTCGATTTCGATTTGAGGAACGCAATTCACGGAGGGCTTGTCAAAACGATTACATTAGACAGACGCAAGGAAATTGCCACGATGGAGCTTGATTTCAGGGCAATGAGGGATGGCAATAAAGTAATAGGGCTGTCAGAGGGACAGAAATTGATGCTCCGCGCTGGTCTGACAAAACTGAAAATACTTGAAAAGGAATTTACGGATTTGACGCAAGATAAAAATGGCATTACGGATAAACATCCAAAGATGCTTGTTATATGCGAGGACACAGCGGTTTCTCCTTATGTTACCGGGTTTTTAACACAGGCTGAGGGTCTCGGTGAAGAAGACGTAGTCCAGATAGACTCTGATAAGAAAGGGAGCATTCCCGCAAAGGAATGGGACACGATTAAACAAAGACTGTTTAATGTTGACAAACACGAAAAACCAAAGGTTATCGTTTCGGTGCTCATGCTCCGCGAAGGGTTCGATGTGAATAATATCTGTGTTATCGTGCCATTACGCTCAACACAGGCGCCTATACTCCTGGAGCAGATACTTGGAAGAGGTTTGCGGTTAATGTGGAGAGAGCCCGAGTTTCAGGACGCAAAGGAGGAAAACAGAATAAGGCTTCTAAAAAGGAAGGAAGCGCCATCGAACTATTTGGATATATTAAGCATTATAGAACACCCGGCATTTATTGAATTTTACGATGACCTTATAAAAGAAGGGCTTGTTGGCGAAATAACTGAATTACCCAGGGATAGAGAAGGTATTTTAGGGGATATTATCAAGGTCGGACTTAAGCCGGATTACAAAGAGTACGATTTATACTGGCCTGTAATAATACAGGAAAGAGAGGAATTTTTAAAAGACGTAATGCCTTCTCTGGACAATCTAAAAAATATGCCGTGGTACAATCTCGACCAGCTTAAGCTGATGGTGTGTGAAAAAGGAGAAACGTTCTATTCAGAAGAAATGACCGTAAAGACAAGGTTTGGCGACTACAAGGTTACGGCGGAGCTTTTCACTGCGAAAAGCTACAATGAGTTTTTATCAAAGTTGGTAAAGATAATCACAAGCACCGTTGTCAAGATTACCCAGCGTAGGACAAAGGACTATCCTGCTATGCAGATTAATCAAGCTAGTCTGGTACAGTTAATTGATGACTTTGTAAGGCACAATCTCTTTAATCAGGAATTCAATCCTCTGGAAGACAATAACTGGCGCGTGCTTTTGCTGTCACAAACCGGTATTACTGAGCACATCATAAAGGAACTTAGCAAGGTATTATATGAGATGCAGAATACCGTTGATGTGCAGGATGCAATTGTAATAAAGCAATACTTTTCACAGGTAGAACAATTAAAAATGCGGGAGAATTTTTCTCTTGATATGGTAAAGACAATCTACGAAAGGCTTCCGTATCCATCTAATAAAGGTGAATTGGAAAAGAATTTCATGCTGGCATGTGATCATGACAGCGCGGTTAAGGCATTTCTTAAGATTAGTGAAATGTATCATGATTTTGCGCATCTGAACTACATCAGGAACGATGGTATTCTGTCGTCTTATTATCCTGATTTTATTATAAAAACCCCAAAGCATATCTATCTTGTGGAAACAAAGGCACAGAAGGATATTAAGGATGAAAATGTTTTGCTGAAGAAACAATCGGCGCTGGACTGGTTAAAGAAGATAAATGAGTTAAAACCGGATGATCGGGATAACTGTGATTGGTCTTATGTCCTTTTAGGTGAAAATACGTTCTATAGCATGCAGTCAAAAGGGGCTTCTGTAGGGGAGATATTGGAATACTCTAAACTTACAAAACAACGTGTTGAAGGCACGCTTTTTTGAATGGAAAGGATACGTTATGTAAAGACAAAATAATATAAGGAAAATTCCACATACAGGCGCTCCGGTATTTATCGGGGCTCAAAGGGAATCCCCACTCCAACGAATTTCTGATAACTATTCATGCGTAGTTCTTTGTGTCAGAAATTCGGAGAAAAGGGAACGGTACCGCCGCTGTAATCGGTGACGAACGTTGCAAGAACCACTGAAAGGCCTCTTAAACGGCCTTTCGGGAAGGTGCAATCAGTAGGATGATCCGTAGTCAGAAGACCTGCCTGTAATGTTTTGCCGAAAAACTTCTTCGTCGTAAAGGAGGTGAAGCGTGATGTCCATCTTGTAAAAGCCCGTTTCTTCTCAATGCGAAGGAACGGGCTTTTTTATTTAATCATAGAGAAATTTTACTCGCAAAAGGGTGGCACGGATAAACTTTGTTTATCCGTGCCTTGCGTAATATTCTCAGGTTTATCATAGTTCAAATATTCAGGGAATCCCGTAAAAACGGGAGCTGCCCCGCAACTGTAACCGGTGACGAGCTCTGCACTATGCCACTGTCGTGATTGGGAAAGAGATCACCGCAGAGGCGCAAAGAGCGCAAAGGAAAAGGACGAGGACGAGGTAAGAAACCTGGAAGATGGGAATGCAAAAACAAGGCCTCTTTATTTCCTAATCTTCTGTTTTTCTTTGCAACCTCTGCGTCTTTGCGATGAGACGATCTCAAGGGATGGGAAGGCGCAGAACGTAGGATGACCCGGCAGCCAGGAGACCTGTTTGAGCACACATTTATTAATTCTTATTTCCGAGGGGAGAAGGGATGGATGAAGGGCTGTTATTTGCAGATAATTTTTGTATCACTCAGTTTATCATTATCAAACTCTTATTGCTTTGCAGACGAAAAAACGATGGAATCGCTTATTCAGGAAAATGAGGATTTAAAGAGAAAACTGGTGGAGTTGAAAAGACAAATCAGAGAAAATCAAAATACGCCAGGTGATAACCAGATGACTCCACCTTTGGTTATCTCCATCAAAAAAGAGGGTACGGACAAAACGGAAAATAACCAGGAAGGAGATTATTTGCCCGAACAGTACCGTGGTACAGAACAGTCCTCTAAGATACCGAAAATAAATGATCCCGAATATGATTTGAGGTCATCATCAAGAAGGCTTATATTTAAAGAGGAGTTTGATCGGTCTGCTATAAGAGGGGACGGGGAGAAACAAATTGAGAATAAAGATCAAAATGGGGGCGAGAATAATAAAATGAAGGGAGAGGCAGCGACGGATAAAAAAATCAACGATAAGAATAAAAACACAAATGAGAATGAAGAACAAAATCAAAGTGGGAGTAAAAATGATGCCGAAAGTAAGGAGATGAGTGAAAAGAAGGAGGAAAATAAAACTGAAGAAAAGAAGGAAGAAAACATGTTCCGTGATAACGAAGAGACGGTTGTTACTCCCACGAGGACAAAGCAATTATTAAGGAATACCGGTAGTTCTGTAACGGTTATTACAGAAAAAGATATTAAAAATGGCAAGGCGCCACTGCTTCTTGATGTTTTGCGCCAGACGCCGGGGCTTGAGGTTACCAGAACTCAGGGAATAGGCGGGACGACAAGTATGTTTATCAGAGGTGCATCTTCTGCCCAAACCCTTGTATTTGTTGACGGCGTACAGATGAATAGTACGACAACAGGGGCGTTTGATTTTGCAAATCTTACAACGGATAACATTGAGAGGGTCGAGATCTTGCGCGGTCCGCAGAGTACATTGTATGGTTCGGATGCGATGGGCGGCGTTGTCTCTATTTTTACAAAAAAGGGGCAGGGAGAAAATAAAGTTACCTTGGGGACGGAGTACGGAATGCGTGATACCTACCGGGAGAGCGTTAGTGTTTCCGGTGGAAAAGAAAGGTTCGATTATTCGATCGGAGGTTCTTATCTGAAAACCCATGGGATATCTGCCGCCCATAGTGGAGACGAAGATGATGCCTATGAGAATTTCACCGGCTCAGCGCGTCTGGGATGGAATTTTATGGACGATGGACGGATTGATACTACCGTAAGAGGGTCACACTCTGATTTCGAAACTGATGCGTATCTCTACGGCGTCGGTCCTGTAGACGACCCTGACCGGCGCCAAACGACGGATGAAGTCCTTTTTTCTACAAGGGTTAACAAGACCTTTTTTGATTTCTGGACGCCATCAGTCCTTGTGTCCGTTAATGATACAGAGCTGAAAGGATTTGATCCAACGGATGCATCAGGAGAATTCCGCATTCCTACAAGGGTTTGGAGGTTTGAACACCAATCTGACTTTGCTCTCCTTGACATTGATACATTAACCGTAGGCTATGAATACGAAGCACGGGAGGGTGAGAATGACGGCGTATTCGACAAAAAAACCTTTTGGAATAATTCAGTTTTTTTGCAAAACCAGATAAAATTATTTGATTCGTTAAACTGGACGGCCGGGTTACGGTATGATGATTACAGCACATTTGGGAATAATCTCACTTACAGAACGACGGTGTCTTACAATATAGATGAGATTGATACCAGATTCCATGGGTCGTGGGGAACCGGTTTTCGCGCTCCAAGTATCAATGAACTCTTTTTCCCTTTCTATGGCAATCCGAACCTCGGTCCTGAAAAGAGTAAGGGTTGGGATTTTGGTGTTGAGAAGGAGATTCTTAAAGATACGTTAACTCTGGACGTTACCTACTTTGAGAACGATTTCACGGATTTGATTACTGCTGCAATTCAACCTGACGGTAGTTTCTTGGCAGAAAATGTAGCAAGGGCAGAATCTGAGGGAATTGAGACATCGCTAACCTATAAACCATTTCCCAAACTTTCTCTTACCGGCACCTACACGTATACAAAGACGGAAGACAGAGAAAAGGATCAACAATTGCCGCGCAGACCAAGAAACAGGGCAACACTTGGGGTCAATACCCGGCCGATAGAGAAGTGGAATGTTAATGTGGTTGGTGTTATGGTCAGAGACAGAATCGATAGTGATGGGACAGAAATGGATAATTACTGGACAGCGAATGTGTCAACAAGTTACGACATTACAAAGATGATGACCGGATATATCAGGCTTGAAAACCTTTTTGATTATCATTACGAAGAAGTAACCGGTTTTAGTTCGCTTGGTTTTACAGCGTATGGAGGATTTGAATTTAAATTTTAAAGGAGGAAGAAAAAAATGAAGCGATTAAATTGGATAACAGGAATATTTGTCTTTTTCGTTTTTTTACCAATTGCATTTTGTGCCAGTCAAAAGGTAACCGTAGAAGTTGATTATGGTGGATTACACCAGAACCGTAAAGTAGAGATACAATGGAAACGGGGTATTACTGCCCTGGAGGCGCTCCAGGCTGTTGCAAAGGTCGAATCAGAATACAAGGAGGAATATTTTCTCGTGACATCAATTGATAACGTAGTAGGACGAGTTGGAGATAAGGTTTGGTACTACGATATTAATGGTAAACATGCGACGTCCTTTGCAAATAAATGCATACTGAAAGAGGGTGACCATGTGAAGTGGAAATACGCAACAGATGTCTGCTCTCGCACGATTAAAAAGGGCGAGTAAGAGATTATGGTATTCAATTTCATAAATGTTGCGCCAGAATCTGAAAAGCTGCTGAAGACCTGATCTGGTATACTGCGCAAGATTAAATAATTATTAACTTTTTAGGGGTGACGATGAATGAGAAGATACACAGTTTTAACTCTGCTTATTGTATGTATTTCTTTCCTGTCATCTTCTCTTGCAGGAGAAACCGAGCGTATAAAATATACTTTCCTGGTGGGAAACTATTTGACACCGGCAGTTGCCAAAGCAATAAAAAATATTTGGAAAGAATACCCGTTTCTCAGAGACCGAGTAGATTTTGAGCTTATCAGCGACACAGACCTGGATTCCACCTTCAATCCTCATGAGATAGAGGGATCTGATATCGTTGTTATCGATATTATGGGCATAAGGATATCAACTTTAACGCAAACAGGTTTTGATCAGGAGGCAATCAGGAAGGCTATTGCTCATGGGGCGTATATATTACCGATAAACCATTCGGCCGGATTAGATAAGCAGTATATCGAAATAGGTCTCACCTATGATGAGGAATTCCGCTCTTATTTTGATTGCGGAGGCATCGAAAATTTCCAGAATATGGTGTTATTCTCTCTGGCAAAGTATTCTGGAATTTCCGGGATTAAAGGAGCGGCGCCCCAAAAGTTACTAAAAAACGGTTACTATCATCGGCACAATTCACAGGGAATGTTCTTTGAGACATTTGAAGAATATGCGGAGTGGTATAAGAAGGGAGGCTATTTTAAACAAAATGCAGAATGGATTGCCGTATTAACCTATTCATCTTTTTGTGAACAGGGGCAAAATGAGGTAGAGGATGAATTAATTCGTAAGTTGGAAGAAAAGGGATACAACGCCTTCGTTGCATTTGGGTATCCTGAAGCGGCAGCAGTTGAGAAACTACTGATAGATTCAAGAGGCATCCCAAGGATCTCTGGCATACTTTCCTTTTTATTCCGGTTTTCAGATTTCGAAGCTGCTCATGTACTGGAAAAATGCGGAGTGCCGATACTGAATTTAATTACACTGTACGGGAAGGATGGAAAGGCATGGAAGACCGACCCTGAAGGCCTCAGTTCATTAGAGGTAAGCTGGCAATTAGCTATCCCTGAGATTGCAGGTCTTATTCAGCCTGTCGTTGTTTCACATCGCATTCGTGAGAGGGATGATGAAACGGGCTTTTTTATTGAAGAACGAAAACCTATAGCCGACCGAATTAACCGGGCTGTTAACCGCATGAATACCTGGATTAATTTACAAAGAAAGGATAATAAAGATAAAAGAGTGGCAATCTTTTATTGGAATTACCCCCCCGGGAAACAGCATATCGGCGCGAGCTACCTGAACGTCTTCGCCAGTATTAACAACGTATTAAAGACACTGAAGGCGGCCGGATACGATATCGGCAATGATGCAATGAATCAGGAACTACTCCTTGAGAATTCACTTCGATATGGGAGAAACGTTGGGAATTGGGCGCCGGGCGAGCTTGATGAGATGGTAAAAAACGGGAAATGTGTATTACTGCCTTTGGAGGAATATCAAAGATGGACCAGAAATTTGCCCGGAGATTTTATGAAAGAGGTTAATAAAGACTGGGGGCCGGTTGAAACGTCGGATGTAATAATGTGGAGGGATACAAAACAAGGCAAAAAATATATGGTTATTCCGGCAGTAAGACAGGGAAATGTTATTATCCTGCCTCAGCCGGTAAGGGGCTGGATGGAAGACCATGAGGCTATGTTCCATAGTCAGGACCTGTTTCCGCATCATCAGTATGTAGGGGTTTATTTATGGCTGAAATATGGTTTTGGCGCTGACGCTGTTATTCATTTTGGCACACATGGCACACACGAGTGGTTGCCTGGAAAGAGTAATGGTCTTTCTGATGAAAACCCGCCAGAGGCATTAATTCAGGACTTGCCAGTAATCTATCCCTATATCGTGGATGACGTTGGCGAGGGGCTTGTTGCGAAACGCAGGGGTTCTGCGGTTATTATTGATCACATGATTCCGCCCTTGAAAAAGGGAGGACTTTACCACGAGTATGCCGAACTTGAGGAATTGATTAGCAGTCATGACCAGGCACTTGAACAGGGCGCCGAACACGCAAGGCAGTATCAGGAAAATATTATAAAGAAGGTAAAAGAACTGGGGCTTGATAAAGATATCGATATCAGCGGATTCTTGTCTGTTAATACGGAGGAAGGCGGCCCGCACAAATTTGATCATGAAGTTGTTCACGAGATTGAAGAATTTCTCAAGGAGATGAAGCAACTGAATATGCCTTACGGTCTTCATACCTTTGGGAACGTTCCCGACGAGTTACTTCGGAACTCAACTATTCAGGCTATACAAGAGGTTGTTAAAGATATCTCTGCCGAGGAACTGGATAAAAAAATTCAGGACAGCGCAAGGCAGGAATTGGCAAACACGGTTAAATCATTAGAAGGTCGATTTATAACAACGGGCACGGGGAATGACCCTGTACGGAATCCGGATTCATTGCCAACGGGAAAAAATTTTTACGCCTTTAATCCCGATAAGATTCCCAAG
>WBZY01000756.1_pt1 | contig 10400 bp, 8 predicted proteins | sample 5204191 | NCBI WGS metagenome assembly WBZY01 (sample SAMN12344363, study PRJNA552823) | activated sludge metagenome | biome: Activated sludge suspended growth; feature: Anammox Sidestream; material: Wastewater; isolation source: activated sludge from anammox sidestream of wastewater treatment... | reverse complement strand
CGCGCTCGGCGGCGAGCACGATATCCGCGAAGCGCATTCGAAATACACGGCGAACGGACTCTGGACGGACACGGAGGCGATGTTCGACGAGATGATCCGCGACAGCGCTCTCATCGGCACGCTACCCCCGGATGCCAGCCTGGAGGAGCTTCGCCGGAAGGGTTACATGCGCTTCCAGGGGCTCGGGATATCGGCGCGCGCCGTGGCCCAGGCCACTGACCCGAAACCGGACGAGACCTTCGTGCCCTTCCGCAATCATGTGGAGAAGGGCGAGCCCTATCCGACGCTGAGCCGTCGCGCCCAGTTCCTCATCGAGCACGAGTGGTTCATCGAAGCCGACGAGCACCTGCCACGGCACAAGGACTCACCGGCCCAGGGGGGCAACTACCCGTTCCAGCTCACGAGCGGCCACAACCGCTGGAGCATCCATTCGCTCAACATTGCGAACAACGTGATGCAGGACACCCACCGCGGGGCGCCTCACATGGTGATGAACAACCAGGATGCGGAGCGCGCGGGAATCGAAGACAACGAGGTGGTCCGGGTCTTCAACGACATGGGAGAATTCCAGGTGGCGGTGAAGATTTCGCCTTCGGCGGCGCCGGGGCAGGTGATCGTCTACAACGGCTTCGACACCTACCAGTTCCCGAACTGGGCGACGGCGAATGATGCCGAGCCGGGCATGATCAAGTGGCTCCACCTGGCCGGCGGATACGGCCACCTGCAGTACTGGTCGACGGAATGGCAGCCGTGCGCGGTGATGCGCGGGACGCGGGTCGATGTCCGGAGGATCAGGTGACAGGGGGCGTTCTTGTGTCATCTGCGGCGAGGCGCCGGGGGGCGTCGCGAGCTTATTTCGAGGGCAGTTTCGGCCCATCCCGGGGGGAGTCTCTGATATATGACGACAGTCATACCGATAGCCGGGCCTGCGCCAGAACATTGCCGGCATGACTAGCCAAACGTCTACGGCACCAACATACAACGGCTGGCAAGATCTCTATCGCAAGAAGTGGGATTGGGACGGCGTGTTCTGGGGAACGCACTGTGTGGACTGCTACCCCGGCAACTGTCCGATGCGCGTCTACGTCAAGGACGGCATCGTCTGGCGTGAAGAGCAATCCGGCTCCTTCAACACGATTGAGCCGGGCGTTCCCGATTTCAACCCCATGGGATGCCAGAAGGGCGCCTCGTGGAGCCAGTCTCTCTACGGCCCGGACCGGGTGATGTACCCGCTGAAGCGGGCCGGCGAACGCGGCGAAGGCAAATGGACCCGGGTATCCTGGGACCAGGCGCTCGGCGAGATCGCCGACTCGCTGATCGATGCCATTGAGGAGCAGGGTCCGCACGCCATCGTGCACGAGGGCACGCCCGAGATGGCCACGGTCGCACCCACGGGCCGCTTCTTTTCGACGCTTGGCGGCCTTGGGCTGGACCTGAACGGCTCCATCAACGACTTCTCCATCGGCCTCTACGAGACGTTCGGCAAGTTCAGCCCGGTCTCGTCGGCCGACGACTGGTTCCATTCCGAGGTCGTGTTGATCTGGCACATGAACCCGATCTACACGCGCATCCCGTTCTACCACTTCATTGCGGAGGCACGGTACAACGGGGCGGAAGTCATCAACATTTCGCCGGATGTGAACCCGTCGCACACGCACGCTGACATCCAGGTGCCGATCAAGGGGGCCTCGGACCAGGCGTTCGGCCTGGCGCTGGTGCAGGTGATGTTCGAAGAGAACATCGCGGACTGGGCGTTCCTGAAGGAACAGACCGACTTCGGCTACCTCGTTCGCACCGATTCGCGCCGCTACCTTCGCCAGACTGAGGTTGAGGGCCAGGGCCGCGAGGACCAGATGTACCAGTGGGTTCCCGGCAAGGGGCTTAAGCTGGCGGACCGCGGCAGCGTGTTCCTAAAGGGGGTCGATATCGCCCTCGAAGGCGTGTTCGATGTGAAGCTGGCCGACGGCTCGACGGTGCAGGTGACGCCGGTCTATTCGCTCTTGAAGAAGAAGCTGGACGCCGAGTACACGCCCGAGAAGCAGCAGGCGATCACCGGGGTCCACCCCGAAATGGTTCGCACGGTGGCGCGCAAGGTCGCTGCCAGGCGAACGAACATCATGCTTGGCTACAACGCCTGCAAGTTCTACCACGGTGACCTCATCGAGCGTGTTCAGTGCCTGGTGCTGGCGGCGAGCGGGAACTGGGGGAAGAAGGGCACGGGCATTCGCTGCTGGGCAGCGGGCATGCACGATGGCCTGTTCATCTCTTCGAACAAGCCGGGGCCTGGCGCCGCGAACACGGAGATCGTGCTTGCAGGGCGTGATGCGGCCGTGGCAGCGATGAAGGCCACCGACCCAACGATGACCACGGAGATAGCCGTTCGCGAGCTGGGAATGCTGGCAGCGCGGATGGAGGCTTCAGGTGGCGGTCCGGGTGGCGGCCCGTCGGGTTCGAGCACTGTCCCGGCAATGATGTGGTACTACCAGGGCGGCTATCGCGACAGGTGGAACAAGAAGGAGTGGGGCGACGAGAGCCTGCCCCGCAAGTTCGACGAGTACTTCAACGAGGCGCTGGAGAAGGGCTGGTGGCTGGGGATGGATAAGCCCCGGCCGGAGGCGCCTCCTCGTGTGCTCATTGAGTGTGGCGGGAACATGCTGCGGCGCACACGCGGCGGCAAGACGGCGCTTCTGCCCACTCTCTGGCAGCAGCTGAAGACAATCGTCACCATCGACTTCCGAATGAGCCAGACGGCGCTGTATGCGGACTACTTCCTGCCGGCGGCGCAGCACTACGAGAAGGTATCGTTCCACATTCCGACCCCGCACGTGATGAACCTGACGTTCTCGGACAAGGCGGCCAACCCGGCCGGCGAAGCGAAGAACGAATGGAGCCTGTACGCGGCACTGCTGGAGAAGCTGGCCGAGCGGGCCAAGGCGCGCGGGTTGACCGAATACACGGACCAGAAGGGCTACACGCGCCGCTATGCGGACCTGCCCGGCTACTACTCGATGAACGGGTACCTGCTGGACGAGGACAAGATGGCCGACGAGGCGATACGCGACTCGGCGCTGGCGGGCACGCTGCCGATGGGGACGAACCTCGACACCCTGCGTGAGAAGGGCCACGTTCGCTTCATTGACTGGGGCCTGACGCCGATGGCGCTGGCGCAGGCCTCGCCGATTGCGGCGAACGAGACGCACGTGCCCTTCCGCGATCATACGGAATCGGGGCACCCGTTCCCGACCTATGCGCGGCGGGCGCAGTTCTACATTGATCACCCGTGGTTCCTTGAGGCGGGGGAGGAGCTCCCAACATGGAAGCCGAACCCGAAGATGGGCGGGGACCTGCCGCTGGGCATGACTTCGGGTCACAACCGCTGGAGCATCCACACGATGAACCAGGGCAACTGGGTGATCCTGGGGACGCACCGCGGCGAGGCCGAGGTTTCGGTCAATCCCGACGATGCCGTCGCGCGCGGCGTAAAGGACGGCGACCTGATTCGGGTCTTCAACGAGGTGAGCTCGTTCAAGGTGCACGCAAAGGTCGCTCCGAACGTCCGGCCGGGGCAGGTTGTGTCCTACAACGGCTGGGCGGGATTCCAGTACCCGGACTGGTCGGGCGCGAACGAGATTGAGCCCGGGATGGTCAAGTGGATTGGGTTTGCTGGTGGCTATGGCCACCTTCGGCACCTCGGCACCGAGTGGCAACCGGTTCCATCGGACCGCTGGGTGTCATGCGATTTCGAAAAGGTCAACTGAGGAGAAGCTATGAAAGTCGCAACGGTGAATGCAGGGGCCGACCTGGCCGACCCCGCCTCCCAGGCCTGGAGTGGCGTGACAGCGGAAGCCGTCGCGCTGGCGCCGGTACCCCTGGCGGCGCAGCCCACGGAATACATCCGCGAGGCGTGGGCAAACCGGGCCTATGGCAAGACGGCAGAGGCCAGGGTGGCTGCGGCCACCGACGGGAAGAAGCTGTATGTGCGCGTGGAATGGGCTGATGATGCGGCGCCGAACGCTGAGTTCCAGGACGCGGTAGGCGCTGTCCTGGGGGATGGCCCGCTCGACACGCTGGGCAGCGCGGCCTCGCCGGTGACGCTCTGGTACTGGGAGAACGGGCGGGGCGCCCTGAACCTGGTATCGAAGGGCCCCGGGGTGGTCACCAAAGGGGACGCCTCAGCGGTAGGCGGCACGGGTGCGAACAGCGGCGGCAAGTGGGCCGTTGTGGTCAGCGGGCCGGCCAGTGCTTCCAAGGGGAAGCTCGGGGTGGCCGTCTGGAACGGATCGAACGAAGAACGGGCGGGCCTCGCCGCCGTCAGCCGCAACTGGCTGTCGCTCGAGTAATTGCAAGGAGAGATACCGATGACTGCAAGTGCAACGCGGCAGATAGCCTGGGTCTATGACCTGAACAAGTGCATTGGCTGCCAGACCTGTTCGGTGGCGTGCAAAGTGCTCTGGACCCGTGAAGAGGGCGAGAAGCACGAGTGGTGGTGCTCGGTCAACACCATGCCGGGCCTTGGCACTCCCAAGGGCTGGGAGGAGATGGGCGGCGGCATCGACCCCAAGACGGGCAAGCCCAGGGCCGGTCACCAGCCTACCCGGGGTGAGTTTGGCGGCGGCTTCGACTACAACTACTACGAGGTTTTCTACGGCGGCACGGCCGGCAAGGCTCACCTTGAGCCCCAGGCGCCGCGCGAAGGCCGCTGGGCGATGAACTGGGACGAAGACCAAGGAGCCGGTGAGTGGCCGAACTCGTACTTCTTCTACATGCCCCGCATCTGCAACCACTGCACGAACCCCGTTTGTCTTGAGGCCTGCCCAACGGGCGCCCTGGCCAAGCGGGACGACGGCCTGGTGCTGCGCGATGAGGACGTTTGCATGGGTGACCGCTTCTGCATGGAGGCGTGCCCCTACAAGAAGATCTACTTCAACTACGAACGCCGCGTGGCCCAGCACTGCATCGGCTGCTTCCCGCGTATCGAGGCGGGGGTTGCCCCGGCCTGCGTTCGCCAGTGCCCGGGCCGCGCCGTCTTCATTGGCTACATCGATGAAGAGGGCTCAGCGGTCAACAATCTGGTGAAGAAGTGGAAGATCGCGCTGCCGCTCCATGCGGAGGCGGGGACCGGACCCAACGTCTTCTATGTTCCCCCGCTTTCTCCGCACCGGCTGAACGACGATTTCAGCATCGATTACAAGACTCCGCGCATCCCGCCGGAGTATCTCGAATCGCTTTTCGGCCCCGAAGTGCACACTGCCCTCGCCACGCTGAGTTCGGAGATGGAGAAGGTGCGCGGAGGCGGTTCGTCTGAGATGCTGAAGACGCTGATCGCTTACAAGTGGCAGGAGCTCCTCGGGCCGTTTACCGTGGATCCTGCCGACATCGTTCCAACCGTCTAAGCACCAGGAGGCATTCGCCATGTTCGTTTACTCACTCGCCGGATTGCAGATCGACGGCGAAGCCAGCCAGGAGATGGAGCTCCCCGATAACGAGACGACGTCCCGTCTCGGGGTGTACCAGGCGATGGCTCGGCTGATGGCCTATCCCGACGCCGACTCGCACTCGGCAGCCGTAGGCGGGGAGTGGCCGGAACGGCTGGCGCACGATGCCAAGCTGCTGCCTTTTTCGTTCGAATTCGGGACCGCCTCGATTGAAGGGGCGGTCTCGGAATCGGACTTCCAGGCCGAGTATCTGCGCCTGTTTGAGGTGGGCTCGGGCCAGGGCGGGCCAGGCGCGCCGCTCTTCGGTGGCGTCTACGGTGGTGGAGACCGCATGAAGAAGCTCGAAGAGGTTGTGCGCTTCTACGAGTACTTTGGGCTGCGTACGTCTCCGGAAGACCCACGCCCGGCCGACCACCTGGCGACGGAGCTCGAGTTCCTCAAGTTCCTGACGCTGAAGGAGGCCACGTCGGCCTCACCGCGGCTGCAGTCTTCGTTCCGCCGCGCGCAGCACGACTTCCTGGAGCGCCAGCTGAACAACTGGCTGCCCGAGCTGGTCCAGCGGACGAAGGCCCAGGAGGCGGCGCCTTTCTGGCAGTGGGCCGTGGGACGCGCGGCAGCGTTCGCTGAGGCCGATCTCGCCTACGTCAAGACGATCCTGGGATAGGTTCAACCGGCCTATTTCAACGGGTACTAGCAAAGAAGCGCAGATTTATGACCACCACCGCTGAGGGGCAATACCGGCAGCGATGGAGTTGGGATAGTGTGACCTTCGGGACACACTGCCTCAACTGCCTCGCGACGTGCCCGTACCGCGTGTACGCGCGCGACGGCAAAGTTCTGTTCGAAGAGCCCGTGGCCACCTTCGAGCAGGTCGACGAAGGAGTGCCGGACTTCAACCCGATGGCGTGCCAGAAGGGGAGCGCCTGGAGTGTGCAACTCGACACGCCGGACCGGCTCAAGTACCCGGTTCGGCGCAAGGGCGAACGCGGCTCTGGCGAGTGGGAACAGATCTCCTGGGACGAAGCGCTCACGGAGATTGCGGATGCGGTGATTGAAGCAATCGACTACGAGGGGCCCGAGTCCATCGTCTTCGAGGAGACCGTTGAAGGGGGGCTCCTTGGGCAGGCGCCGTATCTGCGCTTTGCCGGGCTCCTGGGAGCGGTCACGCTTGACGCCAACGGTCTCATCAATGACTTCCCGGCGGGGCACCACATCACGTGGGGCAAGTTTTCGTGCGCCAGCTCGATGGACGATACGTTCCATTCGGAAGTCATCCTCATCTGGCATTCCAACCCGGCCTACACATGGATCCCGTACGCGCACTTCATGACGGAGGCGCGTTACAACGGCGCCACGGTGGTCTGCATCGCGCCCGACTTCAGTCCATCGGCGCCGTTCGCGGACAAGTTCGTGCCCATCAAGATCGCCACGGATGCGGCCTTCTCGCTGGCGATGTGCAAGGTGATCATTGACGAGGGCCTGTTCAACCGGGACTTCGTGCTCACCCAGACGGACCTGCCTCTGCTGGTGAATGCAGCCACGCGGCGCTTTCTGCGGGGCTCTGAAGTCACATCCGGGGAGCGTGAGGACCAGTTCTACTGGTGGGACAGCGACGCCGGGCGCATTGAGCAGGCGCCGCGCGGCACGCTCGAGATCGAGGATGTGTCTCCGGCCCTGGAAGGGCGCTGGAAGGTTCAGACGCTCGATGGAGAGGTGGAGGTAACGACGGTCTGGGAGCTCTTGAAGGAGCACCTGGAGAACTACACGCCGGAGGCCGCGAGCGCGACCTGCGGCGTCAACCCGGAAGTGATCCGCGGGCTGGCCAGGCTGATTGCGACGAAGCGCACCAAGATCCTGGAAGGCTTCAACACGCCGAAGTTCTACCACGGCGACCTGATGGAGCGGGCGATGATCCTGCTTCTCGGGCTGACGGGGAACTGGGGCCGCAAAGGAACGGGCATCCAGGGGCTGGCGCTGGTTGGGCTTGACGGCTACATGCTCTTCGGAATGAAGCAGAAGCGCGGCGTGGCGGAGACGATCCGGGTAATGGAAGGGCTTGAGGGCGCCATCGAGGCTTTGCGTTCACAGGACCCGGAGGCCTCGGACGAAATCCTGGGCTACGAATTACTCCAGAGAGGGACCGTAGCGGGGACGGCGAGCCCGCCCGCCTTCTTCCATTTCTATCACTGCGGATACAAGGACACGTGGAACACGCCGCAATGGTCCGACCCTGCGATGAAGCGAACGTTCGAGGAGTACGTCAGCGATGCGGTGCGGCGCGGCTGGTGGGGGGGGCTGGTGAAGCCGGGACCGAGCTCGGACCCGCAGGTGCTGTTCATTGTGGCCACCAACCCGATTCGCCGGCAGCGTGGGGGAATGAGCACCCTCAAGAAGGAGCTGTGGCCCAAGCTCGAGAAGATCATCGTGGTCGACAACCGCATGAGCGCGACGGCGTTGCAGGCGGATATCGTTCTGCCCGCGGCAATGCAATACGAGCGGCCCAACCTCCAGTACGCGATCACTCACTCCTTTTCGGTTGGCTTTTCCGATAAGGCGGTGGAGCCGCCCGGCGAGGCGAAGACGGAGTGGGAGATCTTCAAGGCGCTTGCGAAGGTGATCCAGGAGCGCGCGGTGGCGCAGGGTGTGGTGGAGTACCAGGATGGCCGGAGGCAGCCGAAGCGGCTCGATGGCCTGTACGATGCGTTCACACTGAACGGCGCCTATGAGAAAGAGGAGACGGTGCTGGAGGAGTGGCTGAGGGACAGCATCGAAGCCGGCACCCTGCCCGAGAACGGCACGCTCAGCCACCTGCGTGAGACCGGGAGCGTGCGCTTCACGGGGCTGGGCATGTTCGCGCCGGGCCTCTCGCTGGCTGCGGATGTTGAGCCCGATGAGACGGTGACGGCCTTCCAGTGGCACGTGAACGACTTCGTGCCGTATCCAACGCTCACGCGGCGCTCCCAGTTCCTGATCGACCATCCGTGGTTTGCGGAGGCGGGTGAGGACCTGCCCACGCACAAGGACAATCCCAAGCAGGGCGGCGATTACCCGCTGGTGATCACGAGCGGGCATTCGCGGTGGACGGTGCACGCGGTCTCCATGGGGAACCATGTCCTGCATGGCACGCACCGTGGGGAGCCGCTGGCCATCATGAATCCGCATGACGCGGCCGCGCGTGACCTTGAAGACGGCGATATGATCGAGGTCTTCAATGACCGTGGGAACTATCAAATCCGCTGCCGGGTGGCGCCACGCGTGCGCCCGGGCCAGCTGATCGTGTACAACGGCTGGGAACCGCACATGTTCGCCGAATGGAAGGGCGCAAACGAGGTTGAGCCCGGCATGGTGAAGTGGCTCCACCTGGTGAACCGCTACGGACACCTGCGGTACCTGCCGTTCGGCTGGCAGCCTGTCCCGGCTGACCGGTCAGTGTTTGTAGATGTGAGGAAGGCATGAGCGCACCAGCTCCCATATCCCTGACCGCGGAGGAGCACGCTGCCATTGCGCGGCTGTTCGAAGGCGGCAGGCCGGCGTTTTCGCTGCTGTCCACGCTCCGGACGCGGCGGATGGGTCTCGGGTACCGGAGCGAGACCGGCGAGGAGGAGACCTTCGACTGGTCCAGCCGCCTGGCCGTGCGTCAGCGCGAGGGCCCACTTGCCTATGCATCAAAGGCGCAACCGGTTCCCCTTTCGGAAGTGGAAGAGGCGCTCATTGCGTGGGCGGCTATCGGGCCCAACGGCGTGATCGCGGCTGATGTGCCGGTGAACGGCGACCTTTCGAGCCTGCTCTACTGGGCGGGGCGCACGGTTCCGGCTTCCAGCAACGACATGGCGGTGGACCTCTTCATCATCAACGACCAGGGGGTCCACCTCTACCGGCCGGGGCCGGACCGCATGGCGCCCGTGGAGATTTCGGGGCCCGACGACTACTGGAAGATCCTCTACTGGTACCGCAATTGCCGGACGAAGATCATGGACCGGCGGCCAGACATTGGCTATGCGACGGCGCCCCCGGGGACTCACAACGTGAACGCCATGGGAGCTCTCCAGTACAACGCCAACCGCCCGGGGAGCACGTGGTTTCTCCCGGTGGGTGACGTTGGCCTGGAGTGGGTAAACCAGCTGCTCTCCTCGTACCAGTTCTCGGGCTTTTACCTCCAGGACCCCGAGACCGACAAGCCCGCGGGTTGCGACCAGTGGATTCGCCCCGGCTTCCTGGAGGTTGGGTTCCCAATCCCGACATTCGACGAGCTGGCACTGATGCAGCACGTCTCGGAAGCGTCGTGCGTGGTACAGAACATCCGGCTTGCCTGCGAGGCGATGGGCCTTGGGGCGTGGTCGATGGGGGGATACTCGGACGACATGCTGCTGGGCGCCTACCCGGAGGTGGCGCGCGGACTGGGCTTCCCGCACCTGGAGCGCGACCCGGCGAAGAACCCATCGCGGACGGCCACGTGCCAGGGGCTGCCGGGGATTCTCGACGCGGTGATGACGCCTTCACGCAAGTTCCCGAACGCTGAAGCGCTGGTAACGCATGTGGCGAAGCTACGCTACGAGCGTGGCGCACAGCTTGCCCGTGAGGACAACTGGGCGCTGAAGGTGGGGGGGCCGTACAAGGAAGAGACGCTCCAGAAGGTGATGGAGCATCCGCGCACGCACATCCCGGACTGGGTGGTGCAGGCGGCGATCGACACCGTGAAGTACATCGTGGAGAAGTACGGCTGTGCGCCGGCGTTCATCAACCCGGTGCGGGCGAAGTTCTCGGCGCAGGTGCACCATGTCGACATCGACTACTACCGCCAGTTCCACGCCGGCGACGGCGAGCCTTTCCTGGTGACGCCACAGCTCAGGAGCCATTTCGGCGACTGGCACCCCGGCATAGCAGACCCATACGCAGGGGGAGCGCGCTAGTGCCAACCGACCTCGACACCTGGCTGCACATTGTTTATGCCTACCTTCACGATAT
>WBZY01001727.1_pt1 | contig 10414 bp, 11 predicted proteins | sample 5204191 | NCBI WGS metagenome assembly WBZY01 (sample SAMN12344363, study PRJNA552823) | activated sludge metagenome | biome: Activated sludge suspended growth; feature: Anammox Sidestream; material: Wastewater; isolation source: activated sludge from anammox sidestream of wastewater treatment... | reverse complement strand
ATGAATAGGCCGACCAGGAACGCGCCGATCAGGACGATCGCGGCGATCCCGAGGGCGATCGGATCCGAGAAGAGGGGGGCTTCCAAGGCGTCGTCTCCCGTCGGTGGAACGCGCCGATCCTAGCATCCCGCGCCCGTCGGGGGAGATCCCGACGCGGCCCGTCTACCCTCGTGGTCCTCGACGGGAGGGGTCATGGCAAGCCAGGAAGAGCTGCACGCCCGTTCGCTCGCGGATCCGGACGGCTTCTGGGCCGAGGCGGCGGCGGCGATCGAGTGGTTCCACCCCTTCGAACGGGTGCGCGACGACGCGCGCGCGCCCTTCGTGCGCTGGTTCCCGGGCGGCGTCACCAGCACGTGCCACAACGCCCTCGACCGCCACGTGGCGGCCGGCCGTGGCGCGCAGCCCGCTCTGGTCTGGGACAGCGCGATGACCGGCGCCGTGCGGGTGCTCTCGTACGCGGAGCTGCTCGACGAGACCGCGCGCCTGGCGGGCGCGCTGGCCGGCCTCGGCGTGCACCGCGGCGACCGCGTGCTCGTCTACATGCCGATGGTGCCCGAGGCGGTGGTGGCGATGCTCGCCTGTGCCCGCCTCGGCGCGGTCCACTCGGTGGTGTTCGGCGGCTTCGCCGCGCGCGAGCTCGCCGCCCGCATCGACGACGCGCGCCCGAAGCTCCTGCTGACGGCCTCGTGCGGGCTCGAGCCCTCGCGCACGCTCGCCTACGCGCCGCTCGTCGAGGGCGCGCTCGAGCGCGCCGCGTCTCCGCCCGCGCGCGTGGTGGTGCTGCAGCGCCCGGAGCTCCGCTGGCCGCTGCGCCCGGGCCGCGACCTCGACTGGCGCGAGCTCGTCGCCGGCGCGACACCGGCCGGCTGCGTCCCGGTCGCCGCCACCGACCCGCTCTACGTGCTCTACACGAGCGGCACCACGGGCAAGCCGAAGGGCGTCGTGCGCGACCACGGGGGCCACGCCGTCGCGCTCGCCTGGAGCCTCCGCCACGTCTACGGCATGCGCCCGGGCGAGACCTTCTGGGCGGCGAGCGACGTCGGCTGGGTGGTCGGGCACTCCTACATCGTCTACGCGCCGCTCCTGCTCGGCTGCACCACGATCCTCTTCGAAGGCAAGCCCGTGGGCACCCCCGACGCCGGCGCCTTCTGGCGCGTCGCGGCCCAGCACGGCGTCGACACGCTCTTCGCCGCGCCGACGGCGATCCGCGCGATCAAGCGCGAGGACCCCGAGGGCGCCCGCGTCGACCGCGTGGCGCTGCCTCGGCTGCGGGCGCTCTTCCTCGCGGGCGAGCGCGCGGACCCCGACACGGTCGAGTGGGCGGGCCGGATCCTCGGCGTGCCGGTGATCGACCACTGGTGGCAGACCGAGACGGGCTGGCCGGTCGCCGCGAACTGTCTCGGGCTCGCGCCGCTGCCCGTGAAGCCGGGCTCGCCGACCAAGCCCGTGCCCGGCTTCGACGTGCGCGTCCTCGACGACGCCGGCGCCGAGCTGCCGCCCGGCGCGGCCGGGCACATCGCGCTGCGCCTCCCGCTCCCGCCCGGATGCCTCCCGACGCTCTGGAACGACGACGACGGCTTCGTGCGCTCCTACCTCGAGCGCTTCCCGGGCCACTACGCCACCGGCGACGGCGGCTACTTCGACGCCGACGGCTACCTGTGGGTGATGGGCCGCACCGACGACGTGATCAACGTCGCCGGCCACCGGCTCTCGACCGGCGCGATGGAGGAGGTGCTGGCGCGCCATCCCGACGTCGCGGAGTGCGCAGTGATCGGCGTCGCCGACGCGCTGAAGGGCCAGCTTCCGCTCGGGCTCGCGGTCCTGAAGGCGACGGCGCTCGGGCGTCCGCCGGCCGACGTCGAGCGCGAGCTCGTCGAGGCCGTGCGCCGGGAGATCGGGCCGGTGGCGTCGCTGCGCCAGGTGCTCGTGGTGCCGCGCCTGCCGAAGACGCGCTCCGGCAAGGTGCTGCGCGGCACCATGCGGCGGATCGCCGACGCCGGGCCCTGGAGCGCGCCCGCGACGATCGACGACCCGGCGGTGCTCGACGAGATCCGCGCCGCGCTGCACGGCGCCGGCTACGCTCGGGACGACGGCCCGCACGCGGACGCCGGCGGCCCTGCGGGTGATGCAACGCGTTCGTAATCCCGCGCCTCGTCACGCCGCGAGCATCGGCGAAGCTCGGGTCGTGTCGGCTCGCGGGCTGCGCGAGCCGTCGTCCCCGTGGCAGGGGAAGAGGATCATGCCTTCCGACGCGAACCCCTCCGCGCCGCACGCCCCCTGGATCGCAGACCGGCTCGACGTGCGGGTCGCCCAGGGGCGCGTCGAGTCCGCCCAGCTCGCGGGGCTCGTCGAGGCGCTGGCGGCGCTCCACGCGGCTGCGGGCTGCACGCCCGTTCCCGCGTCCTCGCTCGCCGAGCGGGGCGCGCTCGCGCGCGCGAGCGTGGCGGAGCTGGCACCCTCGCTCGGCGCCGCGGCCGGGGCGTGCGAGCGGGCGCTGGAGGCCGCGGTCGAGGCCTCGGGCGCCGCGCTCGCCGCGCGCCGGGACGCCCCCCGCCGGCTCCACGGGCGGCTCGCCTGCGAGGAGATCCACGTCGATCCCGCCGGCCGCGCCGAGCTCGGAGCGCCCGCGAGGAGCGCGGCCGGCGATCCCTGCGAGGACGTGGCGACCCTCGCCCTCGAGCTCGCCGCGCGCGGCCGCGCCGATCTCGCTCTCCGGCTCGTCGGCGGCTACGCCGGACGGACCGGCGACTTCTCGCTCTACCGCGTGCTCGACGCGTACCTCGCCCTCGCCGGGCTCCTGGCGAGCCAGCGCGTCCTCGCTGCCGCCGCCGCGGGCGCTGATCCCGCGCGTGCCGCGGCAGCGCGCCTGCTCGCGGCGCCGGCCGAGCTCGCAGCCCCGGCGCGGGAGCCCTTCGTGGTCGCGGTCGCGGGCGGGATCGCGAGCGGGAAGAGCACGCTCGCCGCGCGCATCTCGGCCTCGTGCGGAGCCCCGGTCGCCTCCGCGGACGCCGCGCGCGCCGGGGGCCTCGCGGGCCTCGAGCCGGAGGCGCAGCAGGCGGCGTACGCCGAGATGCGACAGCGTGCCGCCGAGGTCCTGGCGTCGGGGCGCCCCGTCGTCGTCGACGCCTGCTTCGCGCGCCGCGTGCAGCGCGACGCGCTGCGCTCGCTGGCCGGCGAGCGCGGTGCCAAGTTCCTCTTCGTGGAGTGCCGTGCCGACGCCGCGCTCACGCGCCGGCGTCTCGAGGAGCGCGCGCGCGGGCAGGGTCGCCCGGCGAGGGACTGGCTGGCGCTGCGCGAACGGCTGCTTGCGAGCTGGGAGCCGCTCCGGGAGCTGCCGCGCGAGCAGCATCTCGTCGTGGACACCTCGCGCGATCCGTCGCTCTGCCTGCCGCGGATCGAGCGCGCCCTCGGCCGCGGCGCGCCGGGGCCGCATCGGGTGCGCCATGATTTCCCCAAAAGGGCGATCCTTCACGCCTAGAAGGAATGGGGAGATCAAGACTCTGTCTTGATCTGGACAAAAGACGATCGAACAGGTAGAGTGCCCATTCCTTCCACGTCGCTTCCGTGCGCACTGCGCCGGCGCCGGAAGCACGACCCCAACCGGCGCGAGGAGAACCCGGGATGACCCTGGTCGGCAAGCCCACGCCCGATTGGACCGCCACCGCCTACCTGAAGGGCCAGGAGAAGCAGGTCTCGAGCAAGGACTACAAGGGCAAGTGGCACGTCCTCTACTGGTACCCGCTCGACTTCACCTTCATCTGCCCCACCGAGATCAAGGGCTTCCAGTCCCTGCTCGAGGACTTCTCCGACGACAAGATCGCGGTGATCGGCGTCTCCACCGATTCGTTCTTCAGTCACAAGGCCTGGTTCGCCGACCGCAAGATCTTCCCGCAGGAGATCACGCACCCGGTGATCGCCGACACCAACCACGCGGTGTCGAAGGCGTTCGGCGTCCTCAAGGACGACCAGGGCATCGCCTATCGCGCGACGGTGATCGTCGACGACAAGGGCATCGTGCGCTCGGTCGTCGTGAACGACCTCTCCGCCGGCCGCAGCCCCGCCGAGGCGCTGCGCACGGTGCAGGCCCTCCAGAGCGGCGGGCTGTGCGGCGCCGACTGGAAGAAGGGCGACAGCTTCGCGGCATGAGCGAGCGGCTCGAAGCGATCGACGGATCGAGCTGGGAGGCCTTCGTCGCAGCTCCGGTCGCGGTGCTGATGATCGGCAAGAGCGACTGCCCGGCGTGCGCGAGCTGGACCGAGGAGCTGCAAGGCCTGCTGGCGGGCGACGAGCGCTGGCGCCACGTGCGCTTCGGCAAGGTGCTGCTGGACAAGCCGGGGCTCGTGTCCTTCAAGCGCGCGAACCCGTGGCTGGCGGAGCTCGACGAGCTGCCCTTCAACGTGATCTACGTGAACGGGGAGATCGTGAAGCGCTTCGCCGGCTCCGGGGTGGAGCGGCTCGTCGCGCGGCTCGAGCGGGCAGCGCCACCGGGCTGAGCGGGCGGAACGCGCCGGGGACTAGTGGAGGAGCGGCGGCCGTCCGCCGCTCCGCTGCAGGGCCCCGGCGCGCGCCTCCTGGCACGCCGACGCCTGCTCGGTCGCGAGCAGGGCGGCCACGATCGCCGTGCGAGCACCCTCGCTGCGGGCGCGCTCGGCGAGCCGTGCTCCCCAGGCGCGGGTGTGCGCTGCCGCGATCCGGGCCTCGCGCGCGGCGGCGCCGGGATCGGAGGACGGCGCGGGCGGCGCGTTGCGGCGCCGCAGGAGCCCTGCCAGTCGAGCGCGCATCCGGACCATCGCCGATCCTCCCACCCGCACGGATCGGGCGGATCGGCCCGGGGCTTGAATCCCGGCGCGGCGGGATCCCGCCGCGCCTCCCCGGCGTGCGACCCCGGTCCTGCCGGCGCGCCGCCCGCTGCGGCGCGCCCTACGCAGCGTCGCGCGCCGGCCGCACGCGCTCGGGATGCCCCGACCAGGTCCAGGCGAAGCTCTCACGGGACACGCCGAGCAGCGCGCCATCGAGGGCGCGCGGGTGCACCCAGAAGTTGTCGGGCTCGCGATCGCCGCGCGGGCCCGTGTAGGCACCGGGCTCGCACTCGAGCAGGCGCGCCCGGGCAGCAGCCGCGTTGCGCGCCTCGGCGTAGAACATGTAGAAGCTGGGGCCCTGGCGCGCGAAGAATCGCCCCATCGGCCGCTTCGCGTCGAAGGGCGTCACCGTCTCGATCCGGTCGAGGCGGCCGGGCCGGAGCATCGTGAGCGTGCCCTCGTAGCCGAACTCCGGGGAGCGGATCGGCACGAAGCCGCCCGGGTCGAGGTCGAAGACCTTCGCGAGGCGCGCGGCGGCGCGCGCGTGCCCGCGCATCAGGTGGGTCACCTCGTAGACGCGCGCGAGGAGCCCGGCGGGCGGGCGCGGCTCGTCGCGGGTCAGCACCACGCGCAGCGCCGGCACGCCGATCCACTCGCCGCGCAGGTGGATCTGGCCGTTGTCGATCACGTGGTGGATGGCGCGGCCCTCGAGCGAGGCCGCTGCCGCCGCCGGGTCCTCGACCGCGAAGCCCACCGCGAACACCGCGCTGCGGACCCGGGCCTGGTGCTGGGCCACCGCGCCGACACCGTCGGCCTCGAGCAGCTCGAGCTCGCTCTCGCCCACCCGCAGCACCGTGCGCGTGGCCGCCAGGAAGGCGACCCGGTCCTCCCGTACGACCTCGGCGTCGAAGAGCCGGCGCCAGCGTGCGGCGGCGGCGGCGCGGTCGAGGGCGACGAGCTGGACACGATCGACGCGGATCGGCTGCATGCGCCCGGCACCCTAGCAGATGCCCTCGCGGCTGCGGGCGTCCCGCACGCCGGAGCGGGGGCCGTTCCGCTAGCCTGCGTTCCGCGGACCCCGGCAGGAGGACTCCCCATGCGGCGCGAAGTCTTCAGCGAGGAGCACGAGCTCTTCCGCGAGCAGTTCCGGCGCTTCGCCCAGAAGGAGATCGAGCCGAAGATCGCGGGCTGGAACGCGGCCGGCATGCCCGATCGCGAGACCTGGCGGCGGATGGGCGCCGAGGGCTTCCTCGGCTGCAACCAGCCCGAGGCCTACGGCGGAGCGGGCGGGGACTTCCTCTACGACGCGATCATCATGGAGGAGCTCGCGTGGCTGCGCGCCCACGCGCTGATGTTCTCGCTCCATGCCGACATCTGCGTGCCCTACCTGCGCGACTTCGGGAGCGCCGAGCAGAAGCGGCGCTGGCTGCCGGGCTGCATCACGGGCGAGGTGCTGATGGCGGTGGCGATGACCGAGCCCGGCACCGGCTCGGACCTCGCGAACGTCCAGACCCGCGCGATTCGCGACGGCGACGCCTACGTGCTCGACGGCTCGAAGACCTTCATCTCGCACGGGCAGATCGGCGACCTCTTCGTGGTGGTGGCGAAGACCGACCCCGACGCCCAACCGGCGCGCCGCGGGATCTCGCTGCTGCTCGTCGAGGCCGGCACGCCCGGCTTCACGAAGGGCCGCAAGCTCGACAAGCTGGGCCTCCCGGGCCAGGACACGAGCGAGCTGTTCTTCGAGCGCTGCCGCGTCCCGGCCTCGAACCTGCTCGGGGAGGAAGGGCAGGGCTTCCGGATGCTGATGCAGGCGCTCCAGCAGGAGCGGCTCAGCATCGCGGTCTCTTCGATGGCCTCGTGCCGGCGCGCGCTCGCCGACACCCTCGACTACGTGAAGCAGCGCCAGGCCTTCGGCCAGCCGCTGGCCGCATTCCAGAACACCCAGTTCAAGCTGGCGGAGCTCGCGACGGAGACGGAGATCGGCACCGCCTTCGTCGACCGCCTGCTGGCCGCGCACGTGCGTGGTGACGACGTCGTCACCGAGGTCAGCATGGCCAAGTGGTGGACCACCGACCTCCAGAAGCGGCTCGCCGCCGAGTGCCTCCAGCTCCACGGCGGCTACGGCTTCATGCGCGAGGTCCCGATCTCGCAGGACTACGCCGACGCCGCCGTGCAGTCGATCTACGCCGGCACCAACGAGATCATGAAGCGCATCATCGCGGGGCGGCTGGGGCTCGGCTGAGCCGGGCTAGTCGCGTTTCTCGGCCGGCATCTCGACCCGCTTGCCCCGCAGCGTCGTCTTGGTGGGCACGTACTCCTCGCCCTCCTCGCCGCGGTTGCTGAGCTCGATCGCGAGCGAGCCGTCGCTCTCGAAGCGCGCCGTCCAGTCCGAGACGAGCCGTGGCCCGACCACGCGCGGGATGAAGGCGAAATCGGTGTCGACGCCCGGCACGGTCTGGATCACGAGCTGGGTGTGCGCCGTGCCGACGAGCCGCCCGCCCCGGAGCTCACCGTCGCCGTTTCCGATCACGTCGGTGTGGACGGGCCCGCCGAGGGTCGGGTACTGCGTGTTCAGCTCCGCCGCCGCGATCCACTGGCCGCCCCTGCGCGTCAGGACGACGTGGCCCTCGATGCGTCGGGTGTCGCCGCTCTTCTGGTCGACCGTGAGGCCGGTCACCCGATAGGTGCCCGACCACGGGTCCTCCACGGGCGGGACGGCCTCCTGCGCGAGGGCCTCCGCGGGCAGGAGCAGCGCACCGGCGAGCAGCCCGGCACGGCCGAGGGCGATGCAGCGCGGGACCATGACGGCCTCCTTCCGGCATCGACCCCCCGAGCCTACCCCCGCGCTGCCGGGAAGGAAACCGGAAACCCGGAGGGGCCGCTCTATGCTGGAGGTTTCCGCTCGGAGGGCGACGCCATGAGGGAACGACGAGATGCCGCCGCGGTCCGGATCTTCCCCCCCGCGGTGCCCTTGCTCGCGATCCTCCTAGGCGTCGCCTTGGACCGGCTCTGGCCCCTCGACCTCGGCTCCGTGCTGCCGGCGCCTGCGTGCTACTGGATCGGCGGTGGGATCGTGGTGGGGGCGGTCGCCGGCCTGGGCGCCTGGTCGGTGTCGCTCTTCCGCCGCGGCGGACAGAGCGAGAACCCGTGGAGGCCCACGACCGAGATCGTCGAGCGGGGCCCCTTCCGCCTCACCCGGAACCCCATGTACCTGCAGATGGTCCTGGTCTGCGCCGGCTTCGCGATCCTGCTCGCGAACGGGTGGATCCTGCTGCTCGTTCCGCTTGTCGCCTGGCTGCTCCAGCGCCTCGCGATCCTCCCGGAGGAGGCCTACCTCGAAGCCAAGTTCGGCGAGGCCTACCTTGGCTACAAGCGTCGCGTCCGGCGCTGGCTGTGAGAGGAGCCCCGGAGGTGCCGCTCGCACTCTACGCCCACCCTCCGCTCCCTGTTCCCGCCCGGCGCGCCCGACCGTGACTGAGGCGCCATGGAGGACTCCGCGGGAGGGATCGCGGTCTCAGCGCCCGCGCCGGTCGCGCTCTTCGACTTCGATCACACGCTGATCCGGCACGACTCGTTCGCGGCGTTCGCGCGGCGGCTCCTGCAGCGCGACTGGTGGCGGATCGCCGCTGCGCTCGGGCTCTCGCCGGTGCTCGCGCCGCTCGTGCCGCTGCGCCGCACGCGCGGCATCCCCGCCCTGACCCTGGTCTGGCTCGCGACGCTCGGTCTCGACGGCGAGCGCCTCACCCGCAAGCTGCGCCAGCACGTGACGCACCTCGCACGCGACCCCGGGGCGCTCGCGCACCGCGAGGGCCTCGCGCGGCTGCGCGAGCACCAGCGCGCCGGGCACCGCGTCGTGATCGCGACCGGCGCCCTGGAGGAGCTGGCGCGCGCGATCTGCGAAGCGCTCGGTCTCGAGGACCTCGCGATCGTCGGCTCGAGCTGGCGTCCCTGGGGCGGCGGCATGACCGCCCGCGAGCACTGCTTCGGCGAGCGCAAGGTGACGATGCTGCGCGCCCGCGGCTTCCCGCCGCCCTGGCGCTGGGTCTACACCGACAGCGCGGCGGACCTCCCGCTGCTGCGGCACGCCGGCGAGGGCTTCCTCGTGAATCCCACCCGCTGGACCCTGGCGCAGGCGGCCCGCGAGCTGGAGCACCCGCCGGGCGTGCTGCGCTGGCGGTGACGCTTCGCCGCGTGCCCGTCGCCAGGCCCGCCGGCGCTCCCCGGGACCCGGGGTTCGAGGCGATCGGGTGGCTCGGGCGCTTGACGCCATCGCCGGGAACGCGAGAGTCAGGGAGCCGCGACCGCCGGCGCCCGGCTCTCGCGCGACGAGGAGGGATCCATGGCCTTCGAGGGTGGCTGCTACTGCAAGGCACTGCGCTTCGAGGCTGGCGGCGCACCGCTCTTCAAGGGCCAGTGCCACTGCCGGGAGTGCCAGTACTTCTCGGGCGGACACCCGAACGCGGTGATCGGCCTGCCCGCAGCGACCTTCCGGTACACGAAGGGGGTGCCCAAGGCCTTCACCCGCAAGGACCTCCCGAATCCCGTCACGCGCGAGTTCTGCGGCGAGTGCGGCACCCAGATCCTGGGACGGGCGCCGAGCGTGCCCGGCGCCGTGCTGCTGAAGGTCGGCACGCTCGACGACCCGGGCGTCTACGGCGCGCCCCAGATGGTCATCTACACGATCGACAAGCAGAGCTTCCACCACGTGCCCGAGGGCGTCGCGACCTTCGAGCGCGCCCCGGGCTGAGCGTGGCGCTCGGGATGTCGGCCTGGCGCCTCGCGCTGTTGGTCGCGGCCTCACTCGCCGTCGTGCCGCTGAGCGACGCAGCGGTGTTCGCCGTCACCAAGACGACCGACTCGGCCGACGGCCAGTGCGACGCGGACTGCTCGCTGCGCGAGGCGATCCTGGCGGCCAACCAGCTACAGGACACGAGCAACCGCATCGACCTCGCGCCCGGCACCTACCGGCTGTCGATCCCGCGCGACCCGGAGCGCTTCGGCAACGGGCTCGGAACGGGCGCCGACGGCAACCTGGTCGTGTCGCGGACGCTCACGATTGCCGGCGCCGGCCGCGACACCACGGTCATCGACGCGCGCCCCGCGCCGGAGGCCGCCAGCGTCGACCGCGTGCTCGCCGTCGCCCAAAGCGGCCATCTGACCCTCGGCGATGTCACGATCACGGGCGGCCGGGCCGGCGAGTTCGCACAGGGCGGCGGCATCGTGGTGCTCGGCGGCACGCTCGCGATCCATGACTGTCGGGTGAGCGGCAACGTCGCGCTCGGAGGGGGGGGTGGCATCGCGCTCGGCGGCGCCAGCGCCAACCCGCCGGCGATGGCGACGATCACGCGCTGCGAGATCGCCGGGAACGTCGCCGGCTCCGAGGCGCTGGGCGCCCAGGGCGGCGGGCTCCTCGACATCCAGGCCACGATGACGGTCGTCGAGTCCACGATCCGCGACAACGTCGCGCTCTTCTCGACCGGCGGCGGCATCATGAACATCGACAACCAGAGCCGCCCGAACCCGGCGGCCGAGCTCACGGTGGAGCGCTCGACGATCGTCGGGAACCTGGCGGGGGATCCGGCGGGCCTCTCGATTTTCGAAGGCGTGGGCGG
>WBZY01000952.1_pt2 | contig 10421 bp, 10 predicted proteins | sample 5204191 | NCBI WGS metagenome assembly WBZY01 (sample SAMN12344363, study PRJNA552823) | activated sludge metagenome | biome: Activated sludge suspended growth; feature: Anammox Sidestream; material: Wastewater; isolation source: activated sludge from anammox sidestream of wastewater treatment... | reverse complement strand
AGAAGATGTCGCGCTGTGGCGCTATTCGGCCGAACCCAATGGTGGTACGGAGCGACGCGCCGTCGGCCGGGTCGGCCCCGGCGGTCTGACGGCCGACGCGGAGGGCGTGGGCCTCTGGGCCGGCCCGAACGGCACGGGCTACATCGTGGTGTCGAACCAGGGCGCCGACAACTACGCGGTGTTCCGCCGGGAAGGCGACAACGCGTTCGTCGGCTTCTTCTCCATCGTCGCGAGCCCGCGCGGCATCGACGGGGCGTCGGAAACGGACGGGCTCGACGTCACGAGCGCGCCGCTCGGCCCGCAGTATCCGCGGGGGCTCCTGGTCGTGCAGGACGGTCGCAACATCGGACCGAGCGAGCCGCAGAACTTCAAGTTCGTGTCGTGGGAGGACGTGGAGCGCGCGCTGCAGTAGCGGTGCGCCACGCGCGACGCATCAGCCCTTGAGCCGGCGCCAGCTCTCGACGCCGTTGCGCAGGTCGGCCGGCGTCAGGCGCAGCGGCGCCCACGGCGTGAGGCCCCACTCGTCGTAGAGCGTGAACGTGAGCGTAGGGTCCGGTTCGGGCGTGAAATGCAGCAGGCCGACATTCGCGCCGCCCGCGTAGACCTGGCGCATGCGGATCTCGGGCGACTGCGTCACCCAGGAGCTGGACGGCGATTGCGCGAGCGGCGAGCTGACGAGGTCGTACAGGTCATAGCCGCCGCGCGCGGACCACGGGATGCAATTGAGCTCCCCGACGTGGCTGTCGCCGGAAATCAGCACGACGCCTTCGATGCGCCGGTCGCGCAGGAAATCGAACAGCGCATCGCGCTCGGTGCGAAATGCGGCCCAGGTATCGCCGTCGACGCCATCCGCCATCGACCAGCCGCTGCCGCAGGCGAGGATCTTGAAAGGCGCGCGGCTCGCGGCGAGCTCCGCGCGCAGCCACGCATTCTGCGCCGCGCCGAGAATACTCTTGCGCGGGCCGTCGGGGTCGCCGTTCGGCGCGCGGTAATAGCGACCGTCGAGCATGAAGAAATCGACGCCACCGAACGACTTGCGGAAGAACACGCCCGGCGCATCGGGCAGGCCGTACGAGGGATTCGCCCAGTAGTTCCTGAAGGTCGCAAGCGAGGCGTCCTTGAAGGGCGACGTGCCGTCGCTGTTGTTGTAGCCGAAGTCGTGATCGTCCCAGATGGCGAGCTGCGAGGTCGTGCGGTTGAGCGGCAGGAGCGAGTGCACCATGCGCTGGCGTCGATACTCGTCCGCGATGGCTTCGGGCGCCTCCGAGTCCGCATACACGTTGTCGCCGAGCCAGAGGAAGAGATCCGGCGATTCGCGCACCACGGTGTCGAAAATGCGCTGTACCGGATCGCGCGCGAATCGCGCGCAGGAGCCGAACGCGACGCGGAAGTCGGCGGCGCCCGCCGGCGCCGTGCGCGTGGCGAACGGCACGCTCTGGTAGCGGTCGACGACACCGTCGACGAGCGGGCGGTACCAGTACACCGTGCCGGGCTCGAGCCCGTCGATGCGCACGACGGCCGTGAAATCGCCGGCGGCCGTCGCGGCGACCGGCGCACTGCGCAGCGGCGCAGTGAACGCGCGGTCTTTCGAGTACTCGAACGCCACCTGATACGGGCCGTTCGCGCGTCCCCAGATCGAGAGGTGCGTGGGGCCTGTGTCCCCGATCATCGGGCCCTGCTGCAGCCGCGGGTAGCCGAATGTCCCGGGCCACGCGCGCCATGGGGCGAGCGCGGCACCGAGGGCGCCGGCCGCGCCGCCGAGGAACCGCCGGCGGCTGCCCGTGCTCGTCACGCGAAGATCTCGCCCGTGATGCGGCCCAGGTATTCGCGGCCGAGGCGCGCGTAGCGCGCCGGTGGCGCCACCGCGGGATCCTGTTCCGCTTCGACGACGATCCATCCCGCATACCCGGCGCGCGCGATGGGTGCGAGCACCGCGGGGTAGTCCACGCTGCCGTCGCCGGGCACCGTGAAAACGCCCTGCAGGACGGCGTCGAGGAAGCTCGCGTCGCGGTTCTGCGCACGGGCGAGCACGGTGGGGCGCACGTCCTTGCAATGCACGTGCACGATGCGGTCCGCGTACTGCGTGGCGACGCGCACCGGATCCTCGCCGGCGAACGCGAGGTGGCCGGTGTCGAGCAGCAGCCCGACGGCGGCGCCCGTGTGCTTCATCAGTGCGTCGACATCCGCGCCCGACTGCACGACGGTACCCATGTGATGGTGATACGCCATGCGCATGCCTGCGGCCTGCATGCGCCCGGCGAGCTCGGTGAGGCGCGCGCCGAACTCCGGCCAGCGCGCGGGCGGCAGGTGCGGGCGCCGCGACAGCCGCGCACCCTGGTCGCCGTGGATGCAACCCGTGACTTCGCAGACGACCATCACGTTCGCGCCGAGCGCGGCGAGCAGCGCGAAGTGATCGGCCATCGCGGCGAACTCCGCGTCCGCGTCGCGCTCGAGGAGCCTCAGGCTGTACCAGCCCGACACGAGTCGCAGGCCGCGTGCATCGAGGATCGGTCCGAGCTGCGCGGCATCCCGCGGGAACTTGCGGCCGAGCTCGACGCCGGCAAAGCCCGCGGCGCGCGCTTCCTCGAGGCAGGTGTCGAGCGAAATGTCGTCCCCGAGCTCCGGCAGGTCGTCGTTAGTCCACGAGATCGGGTTGATGCCGAGCCGGATCATGTCGCGTCCGGAGAGTCGTCGACATGCCCGCGATAGTCCGCGAATGCGCGCTGCACGCGTTCGCTCGCGGAGATTTCCGCGACGGGGACGTTCCACCAGGCGCCGCCGGCCGCGGTCGAGTGCGCGGGGTCGGTCTCGATCACGACGACGGCCGTGCGATCCGCCGCGAGCGCGCGGCGCAGCGCCGGCTCGAGCGCGGCGAGGTTGTCCGCCTTTTCAGCGATCGCCCCGAGCGCGCGTGCGTGCGCGACGAAGTCGACGCGCGGCGAGGCGTCGTCGAGCAGGTTGTTGAACGCATCGCCGCCGCAGGCCTGCTGCAGGCGGTTGATGCAACCGAAACCGCGATTGTCGAGCAGCACGATCGTGAGCTTCAGCCCGAGCGCGATCGAGGTGGCGATCTCGGAATTCATCATCAGGTAACTGCCGTCGCCGACCAGCACGACGATATCCCGCGCCGGCTGCGCCATCTTCACGCCGAGGCCGCCGGCAATCTCGTAGCCCATGCACGAGTAGCCGTACTCGACGTGGTACGCGTCCGGCCCGTCGGCGCGCCACAGCTTGTGCAGCTCGCCCGGCAGGCCGCCCGCGGCGCAAACGACCGTGCCGCGCGTGCCGACGACGCGGTTTGCGACATCGAGCACCTCGGCATCGGACGGCGTGTGGCCGTTGCGCGCGGCGACAGCGGCATCGCGCGCGGCGTTCCATTCCTGGATACGCGCCTGTGCGGCAGCGAGCCAAGCGCCCTTGCTGCGCGCCGGCGACAGCGCCGAGGCAAGCTCTTCGAGCCCGCGCCGCGCATCGGCCTGCAGCGCCGTGGCGCCGCGCTTCACGAGGTCGTGCCGACAGACGTTGAGACTCAGCAGGCGACAGCCGGCGCGCGGCAGGAGCCGGCCGGAGCCGGTCGTGAAGTCGGCGAGCCGCGTGCCGATCGCGATGATCAGGTCGGCCTCCGCGGCGAGGGCGTTGGCGGCGCCCGTGCCGGTGACGCCCACGGCGCCGACATTGCACGGATGATCCCAGGGCAAGGCGCCCTTGCCGGCCTGTGTCTCGCAGACCGGAATGGCGCGCGCGGTCGCAAACGCGGCCAGCGCCTCGTTCGCCTCCGAATAGAGCACGCCGCCGCCGGCGACGATCAGCGGCTTCTGCGCGCCCGTGATCAGCGCCGCCGCGGCGCGCAACTGCTGCGCATCGGGGCCGAGGCGCACGGGCTCGTGCAGATGGGGCTCAAAGAACGCGGCGGGGAACTCACCCGCCTCGGCCTGCACGTCCTGCGGCAGCGCGAGCGTGACCGGGCCGCAGTCGGCCGGATCGGTCAGCACGGACAAGGCCTGCGGGAGTGACGCGAGCAGCTGCTCCGGACGCACGATGCGGTCCCAGTAGCGCGACACCGGCCGGAAACAGTCGTTTGCCGTGATCGTCGGGTCGCCGAAATGTTCGACCTGCTGCAGCACCGGATCCGGATCGCGGTTCGCGAACGTATCGCCCGGGAGCAGCAGCACGGGCAGGCGATTGACGTGCGCGAGCGCGGCGGCGGTCACCATGTTCGTGGCGCCCGGGCCGATCGAAGTCGTGCACGCGATCAGCCGCCGGCGTCGCGACGCCTTCGCGAAGGCGATCGCCGCATGCGCCATCGCCTGCTCGTTGTGCGCGCGCCAGGTGGGCAGGCGGTTGCGCTCGGCCTGAAGGGCTTCGCCGAGTCCGGCCACGTTGCCATGGCCGAAGATCGCGAACACGCCGGCGAAGAGCGGCAGCTCGGTCGAGTCGATGCGCACGCGCTGCGCGACGAGGTAGCGCACGATCGCCTGGGCCGTGGTCAGCCGCAGGCGCTTCATGCGCGCAGCTCCCGCCAAAGGCCGGCGAGCCGCACATAGCGGTTCGCGAGCTCATCGACGACTGCCTCGTCCGTGAGCGTGCCGCGCATCCACTCGCGCGCCGGCTGGCCGAATATGCTGCGCCCGACCGCAAAGCCGCGACAGATCGCAAACGGCGCCGCGTGCTCGAATCCGGCGCGCAGGCGGGCCTCGGGCGCATCGAGCCCGAGCAGCAGCACGCCGTTGCAGTGCGGATCGTATTCCATGATCAGGTCCTGGATGCGCGGCCACGCCGATCGCGTCGGCGGTTCGAGCTTCCACCACGCCGGCCGCACGCCGAGGTTGTAGAAGCGGCGCAATGCGCGTGCGACGGTCGTGTCGTCGACTGCATGCCCGCGGCCGCTCGCGACGACCTCGAGCAGCAGCTCGCGGCCGAGCTCGCGGGCATCCTGCGCGAGTTCGGTCACCCGCTCCTCCTGCGCGAGGCGCAGCTCGAGCGGATCGTCGGGATGATAGAACACGAGGCACTTGATCACCTGGTTCGCGGGCCACGAGAGCAGCGGCAGGCCGCTGTGGTTGCGCGGTTCGAGCTCGAGCGGCCGCGAACCCGGGATCTCGATCGCGCGCCCGACCCAGTGACCCGCATGCGTCATGCGGGACAGCACGTCGGCGCCGTAGCGCTCATCGACGATGACGCCGATGCGATCGCGCCACGGCACCTCGCGGGCGACGCGCTCGACCGCGTCGGCGACCAGCGACTTGAAGCGCGTGATGCGCTCGACGGGTGCGCCGACGCTGCCGGCCAGCTGCTCGAGTTGCCGGCGATGATCGAAGGCGAGCACGTACAGGTGATCCCGCGGGCGTCGGGTCGTCGTCGCATCGTGCAGCTGCACGAGCCGCGCGTCGCGGTCGGGTCGGCGGATGTCCGGCGCGCGCGCGAGGAATTCGTCGAGCTCGATGCGGCTCGGCAGCGCCGGCGCACAGCCGTGACGGGAGACGACGAGCGCGCCGCAGGCATTGCCGAGCGCTCCGGCGCGCCGCCAGTCGTCCCCGGCGAGGCGCCCGCACAAAAGGCCCGACAGGAACGCATCGCCGGCGCCGAGCGTGTTGAGCACTTCGACCGGAAAGCCCGGCACCTCGATCGCCTCCCCGGTCGGCGGATGGATCGTGCAGCCGGCGGCGCCGCGCTTGACGACGATCGTCGCGTGGCCGGCATCGCGTATCGCCGCGCGCGCCGTATCCGTGTCTGCATGGCCGCCTGCGATGCGGATCTCTTCTTCGGTGCCGACGATGAGGTCGCACTCGGGCAGGATCGCTGCGATGCGCCGGGTCACCTCGGGCGAGGCGACGAACCGGTTCGCGCCGTCGCCCGCGCCGGCGAGCCCCCACAGCACGGGCCGGTAGTCGATGTCGAACACCACGAGCGTACCCTGCGCGCGCGCGAGCCGCACCGCCTTCATCACGGCGGCAGCGGTCGATTCGCTCGACAGGTGGGTGCCGGTGATGGCGAGCATGCGGCTCGAGCCGATGTACGCGGCGTCGAAGTCGTCCGCCGCGAGACCCATGTCCGCGCAGTTCTCGCGATAGAAGATGTGCGGGAAGTCGTCGCGTCCTGCGATGCCGAGCAGCACGAGCGCGGTGAGGCGGTGCGGGTCGGTCGCGACATGGCTGACGTCGACGCCCGCTCGCTCGAGCGTCGCGCGCACGAAGCGGCCCATCGGCTCGTCGCCGACGCGCGTCAGCATCGCGGACCTGAGCCCGAGCCGGGCGAGCCCGAAGGCGACATTCGCGGACGACCCGCCGAGATATTTCGCGAAGGTCTGCACGTCCTCGAAGCGCCCGCCGAGCTGCTGGCCGTAGAGGTCGACCGCCGCGCGCCCGAGGCAGATGACATCGCGCGGGCGGGCCGCTCCGGCTGTCGCGTCAGTCATCGCCCGGCTCCGCCGGCCACCAGAACTGCGCGTCCGGCTGCATCGTCCACGCGTGCTCCGCCGTGAATTCGGGCACCGTATAGGGCCGACCCGGCAGGTGCCGGATCACCCAGGAGTAATACATGCCGTAGCCGGGCGCCGCACACTGCGCATGGTCGAAGCCAGCCGGAATGCAGATCGTGTCGTACTCGCGCACCTTGACGACGGCATCGCCGAGTTCCGCATGCCCATAGCCCTGCGGGGCCGTGAAGCGGTAGTGGTAGATCTCGGGCTGCGGGTGGTGATGCGGCGGATAGCTCGACCAGCCGCCCGGGAACGTGACCACCTCGCCGAGCACGAGTTCGGCTTCGGGCGGGGAGTTGCGCGTGTCGAAGATCGTGCGCACGTAGCGCAGGCTGCGGTCGCGCACCTGGCCCTTGCCGCGATGCTCGTTCGGTACGTCGGCCGGCCGAAAGACGCGCGGCGCGAAGGCGCGCGCGTTCACGGTGTCGTACACGGTCAGCTCGCAATCGCTGCCCGCGAGCAGCGCGACCGGTGTATCGGCCGCGACGTGCAGGCAGCTCGCCGACTCGTCGAACAGCGATGCGCGCGCCAGGACGGCTTCGCGCTCGCCCGCGCGCACCCGCAGCTCGCCCGACATCAGGAGCCACGCGGTCTCGCGCGGGACCCGCGCACTCCACTCCTCGCCGGCGCCGAGACGCAGCACGCCGAGGCCGAGACCCGTGCCGTTCGCCGGGTCCGCCGCCTGCGTGATCGCGGTGAAGCCGCGCGCGAAGCCGCCCCGGTGTGCCGTGATGTGACTCATGCGCCGACGTCCGTCCACGCGCCGCTCGCATGCGACGCCTCGATCGCTTCCATGACCGCTTGCACGCGCGCGCCCTCGTGGAAATCGGGCCAGGCCGGTGCGCCGCCCGCAACCGCGCGCAGGAGGTTGCGCGCTTCGATCACCTTCAGGTCGTTGTAGCCGAGGCCGTGACCGGGCGCGGGGCAGAAGGGCCGGTAGTCCGGGTGCTCCGGACCGGCGAGCAGCGTGCGAAAGCCGCGACGCGCACCGCCCGCGGCGGCGTCGTACCAGCGCAGCTCGTTCATGCGCTCCTGGTCGAACTCGAGTGCGCCGCGCGTCCCGAAGACGGCGAACGCGAGGCCGCATTTCAGCCCGGTCGCGACCCGGCTCACCTCGAACGTGCCCGGTACGCCGCTCGCAAATTCGATCAGGGCGCGCGCGATGTCCTCGTTCTCGACCGCGCGCGTGGCGCCAGTCGCCGGATCGCGGCGCGTGCGGTGCACGACCTGCAAGCGGCCGTTCACCCGCGCCACGGCGCCGAGCAGGAAGTGTCCGAGGTTGATCAGGTGCGAGCCGAGGTCGGCGAGCGCGCCGCTGCCCGCGAGCGCGCGGTCGCAGCGCCAGCTCCATGGCACCGCCGGATCGCTCATGTAGTCCTCGAGGTAGCTGCCGCGAAACGCGTAGACGTCGCCGAGTTCGCCGGCGGCAATCATGTCGCGCGCGACCTGCAGCAGCGGATTGCAGATGTAGTTGAAGCCCATCAGGTGCCGCACGCCTGCCGCATCGGCCGCGGCGGCGATTTCGCGCGCCTCGCGCGCCGTGTTGGCGAGTGGCTTCTCGCACCAGACATGCTTGCCGGCGCCGATCGCCGCGAGCGCCATGTCGCGATGCAGGTGGTTCGGCGTGCAGATATCGACCACGTCGACCGCGGGGTCGGCGACGAGCTCGCGCCAGTCGCCGGTGGCGCGGGCGAACCCGAGCGCGCCGGCCGCCGCGCGCGCGGCTGCTTCCGTGGTGTCGGCCAGCAGTTCGCGGACGGGCGCCTCGATGTCGGCGAAGACCGCGCCGACCGCGCTGAGTGCGATCGCGTGCGTGCGGCCGATGAAGCCGGTACCGATCAGTCCGATTCTGGCGCGGGTCATGGGAGTTGCGACGATATCGGAATGGAATCCGTATTTCAACAACGCAATGACATGAAATTTACATTCTATTCATCGGACAGCGCCACGGGAGCACGGGTTTCCAGCGATCGCTGCGCGGCGTTCGCGAGTCGCAGGGCCTGCCGGCCGTCCTCACCGGTGGCGAGGGCCGCCGGTTCGCCGCGCAGCGCGCGCAGGAACTCGTCGAGTTCGTCGCGGTAGGCGGCGGCGTAACGCTCGAGAAAGAAGGGCAGGGCCGGCTCGCGCGTGAAGCCGCCGGCATCGGCGGTTTCCACCGTGGTGGCGGGGACATTGTCCGCGCGCAGCAGACCGCCCGAGCCGAACACTTCGATGCGCTGGTCGTAACCATAGGCGCAGCGGCGGCTGTTCGTGATCTGGCAGAGCTCGCCGCCCGCCCCCTCGAGCACGACGACCGCGGTGTCGATGTCGCCGGCGGCGCCGATGGCCGGATCGATCAGCGCGCCGCCGCGCGCGTAGACGCTCCCGGGCGTCGCGCCGAGCAGCCAGCGCGCCATGTCGAGGTCATGGATCATCATGTCGCGAAAGAGCCCGCCGGAGCGCGCCACATAGGCCGGCGGAGGTGGCGCCGGATCGCGGCTCGTGATGCTGACGACCTCGACCTTGCCGACGCGTCCCGCCGCGATCTCGCGCTGCAGGCGACGGAAGGCGGGGTCGAAGCGGCGGTTGAAGCCGAGCGCGAGCAGGACATTCGCTTCGGCCGCGGCGGCGATGCTCGCCTCGGCGCGCGCGAGGTCGAGGTCGAGCGGCTTCTCGCAGAAGATGGCCTTGCCGGCCCGCGCGCCCGCGGCGATCAGCGCGGCGTGCGTGTCGGTGGAACTGGCTATCAATATTGCCTGCACGTTCGCGTCGGCGAGGGCCGTGGCGGCATCGCTCACCGCGGCGCCGGTCGTGTCCGCGAGCGCGCGGGCGGCAGCGGGCGACACATCGACGACGTGCCGCAGGCGCGCATCCTGGCGCGCCGCGAGGTTGCGGGCATGGATCTGGCCGATGCGGCCGGCACCGAACAGCGCGAAGCCGAACATCAGGACTTGCCCTTGTGCGAGCGGCGTTCGGTCTGGAACGCGTAGCTGATGACGAGCGTCTGGGCGAGGCACAGCGACGCGGTCAGCGAGCGGAACTGGCGCACTTCGGCGTCCTTGGTCTCGAACACGACGTCGGCATCGCGCGCGATGGGCGAGAGGCGCGTATCGCTCAACGCGAGCACGCGCGCGCCGCGCGCGCGGGCCTGTTCGACCACGTCGGCGGTTTCCTTCGCATACGGCCGGAAACTGATCGCGATCAGGAGGTCGCCTTCGCGCGCCATGCCGCCCTGTTCGGCGAGCATGCCCGCCACACCGTCGATCAGGTAGGCGCGCTTGTCGTCGACATGTCGCAGGGCATAGGCGAGATAGGCCGCAACCGGGAACGCACGCCGCACGCCGATGATGTACACGGCGCGCGCATCGCGGATCAGCGCAACCCCGGCCTCGAGATCGGCGCGGCGGATCGATTCCTTCAGGTGCTCGAGCGCGATGATGTTGCTGTCGGCAAACTCCTGCATCAGCCCGTGGGGCGAGAGCACGTCGACTTCGCCCGAACGCTCGTTGAACTGGCGGATGCGGTCGGCATAGCTCGGGCTCGGCGCGAACGCGAGCAGCTCGTCGCGGAAGAGCTTCTGCATGTCGCTCGCGCCTGCGTAACCCATCGCCTTCGCGAAGCGCACGACGGTCGAGGGCTGCACGCGGCAGCGCTCGGCGATGACCGCGAGCGTCTGCAGGCCCATGTCGTTCGGGTGATCGAGCACGAACTGCGCCACCTGCTTCAGGCGCGGGCTCAGGCTGTCATATCGGCGCACGATTTCGTTGCGCAGCATCTCGACGTCTTTGGCTGGCATGCCGCGATCCTAGCGAAAATGAAAAATGCATTCCAATTGTCGAATGGATGTTTCAATGGTGCGGTGCCGATACCTGCGATCCTGCTCGGGCAGCAGCGCACCGTCAGATCATCGCAAGTTGGAACATAAATTTCACGGATTGCAAAAGACAAAATTCCTGTTCTATAC
>WBZY01001725.1_pt1 | contig 10430 bp, 5 predicted proteins | sample 5204191 | NCBI WGS metagenome assembly WBZY01 (sample SAMN12344363, study PRJNA552823) | activated sludge metagenome | biome: Activated sludge suspended growth; feature: Anammox Sidestream; material: Wastewater; isolation source: activated sludge from anammox sidestream of wastewater treatment... | reverse complement strand
TCGCCGGCGTGGAGCGCCGCGAGCTTGCCGATCGTGGTGGTCTTGCCCGATCCGTTGACGCCGAGCACCAGCACCACGTGGGGGGCGGCCTCGATCGCGAGCGGCAGGCCCTTCGGCTCGACCCGCCGGAGCTTCTCGAGGATCGCCTCGCGGAGCACGCGCCGCAGGTCGCCGGCGTCGCCGCCGGCGGCCTGGCTGCGCACCGCGTCGAGCAGGCTCTCGGTGGTCCGGACGCCGAGGTCGGCGCCGAAGAGCAGGGCCTCGAGCTCGTCGAGCGCGTCGCCCTCGAGCCGGCGCCCCGCGAGCAGGCGCCCGAGCCCTCCGACGAGGGCACTCCGGGTCCGGGCGAGGCGATCGGCGAGCCGCGCCGGACGCGGGGCCGGGGCCGGCGGGGCGGCTGGCCGTGCGGGCGGCGCGGGCGGCGCGGCCGGGGCAGCCGGTGCGGCTCGCGGAGCGGCGGCCGGCCGCGACGCTGGCGCCTCGACGACCGGCTCCGACGGAGCGGGAGCCACCGACCGGGCGGGTGCCGGTGCGGCGCTGGCGAGCGGCGCTGGAGCCGGGACCGGGGTCTCCGCCGCCGGCGCAGCGATCTGCGGTGGGGACGGCGGAGGCAGCTCGATCGCGGCCTCCGGCGGCGCGCTGGGCCGGCGGCCGAAGACGAGCACGAGGGCGGTGAGCGCAACCGGCACCGCAGCGATCGCGAGCAACGCCCCGCGCGGGTGCGCCGCCAGCCACGCGAAGAACGGGCCCAGCCGCTCGAGCAGCGGGGCGAAGGCCTGGGCTTGCTCCATGGCCGGCGGAGGATACCCGCCGGTCCCGGCGCCGCCTCCCCGCGCGCCGCCCGCTCCGGCGGGCGCGCGGCCCGAGCCCCAGCGGCCGGCTACCCGTCGCGCAGCTGGACCGAGACCACCTTCGAGACGCCCTTCTCCTCCATCGTCACGCCGTAGAGCACGTCGGCGATCTCGATCGTCGCCTTGTTGTGCGTGATGACGAGGAACTGCGACTGCGCCGACATGTCCTTCACGATCTCGTTGAAGCGCCCCACGTTGGCGTCGTCGAGCGCGGCGTCCACCTCGTCGAGCAGGAAGAAGGGCGAGGGATGGACCTGGAAGAGCGAGACCAGCAGCGCGAGCGCGGTCAGCGTCTTCTCGCCGCCCGAGAGCAGGTTCACGTTCTGGAGCCGCTTGCCCGGCGGCTGGGCCAGGATGTCGACGCCAGCGTCGAGCACGTCCTCGGACTCGGTCAGCGAGAGGCTCGCCTTCCCGCCCCGGAACAGGCGCGGGAAGTTCTGCTGGAAGCGCTCGTTCACGGCCTCGAAGGTCTCGCGGAAGCGCTTGCGGCTGGCGCGGTTGATGCGCGCGATCGCCTCGCGAAGCTGCGCCACGGTGTGCTCGAGATCGCCCTTCTGCTCGCCGAGGAAGCGCTGGCGCTCGGCCAGCTCCTCGTGCTCCTCGATGGCGCCGACGTTGACCTCGCCGAGCGACTGCATGCGCCGGCCCACTTCCTCGAGGTGGCGCACCCGCTCCTCGCGCGGGCGCGTCGCCCACTCGGCGTCCGAGCGCGAGAGCCCGACCGGCTCCGGCGCCTCGCCCTCGCCCTCGCCCTCCTCCGCCGCCGCCGCGACGCCTTCCGCGCCGGCCTCCCCGGCCGCCGGCTCGATCGCGACGACCGGCTCACCGGGCGCCGGCGGCACCCAGCCCGCGAGCTCGAGCTGCCAGCGATCGCGCACCCGCTGCTCCACCTGCTCGAGGCGCAGCTCGCGCTCGCGCAGCTCGAGCTCGGTCGCCTGCACGCGCTCGCGCCGGGCGAAGGCCTCGCTCCGGAGCTGGCGCACCTCGTCCTCGCAGGCGCGCACCTCGGCGGCAGCCGCCTCGAAGCCGTCGCGGGCGCTGTTGGCGGCCTCCCGAGCGGCGTCCTCCGCGCGCAGCCGCTCGGCGAGCCGGCCGCGCGCCTCCTCGCTCGAGGCCGCGAGCTCGGCGCGCCGGGCCTCCATCTCCTCGATCTCGCGCTCGCGCCGGGCGATCCAGCCCTCGGCCTCGCGCGCTGCCTCGAGGGCGCGCCCCCGCACCTGGGCGGCCCGGTCGCGCTTCTCGGCCCGGGCGGCGTGGCCGACGCGGCGCTCCGTGAACGCCGCGTCGCAGCGCTGGAGATCCCGACCCGCCTGCCCGATCCGGGTCGAGAGCGCGTCGAGCGCGCGCTGCGCCTCGCCTCGCTCGACGCGCTGCGACTCGAGCCGGCGGGCCAGCGCCTCGCCCTCGAGCTCCAGCGCCTCGCCCTCGGCGACCAGCTCGGAGCGCTCCGCGCTGCGGCCGTCCTGCGCCTCGAGCGTGGCCTTCAGCCGCTCGCGCGAGCGCTCGAGGTCCTTCTCGTGGCTCGCGACCGCGAGCGCTGCCGTGTGGTGGCGGTTGCGCAGGTTGTCGAGCTCGTCGGAAGCGTGCGCGAGCTCGGCCTCGGCCTCCCCGTGCGCCGCGACCAGGGCGGCGAGCTCGGCCTCGAGCACCCCGACCTCGCGCTCCAGGTCACGCACCTCGCGCGCGCGGGCCAGCACGCCGCTGCCGCTCGCGCTGCCGCCCGTGAGCACGCAGTCGGGCGAGAGCACGTCACCGCCGGGCGTCACGAAGGTCGCCGGCAGGGTCCCCCCGCCGTAGACCTTGCGGACCTCGCCGAGGTCGGGAACCAGGTAGACGCCGCCGAGGAGCGTCCGCGCCACGGCCTCGTAGCCGGCCTGGACGCGGACGTGCTCGAGCAGCGGGGCCCCGAGCGGGACGAAGCCGCGCGCGCGCGGCACCTCGTCCCCGGCGTCGAGCACGAAGACGGCCCGGCCGGCGCCCGCACCGCGCACCTGCGCGAGCGCCGCCAGCGCCCCCTCGAGCCCGCTCGCGACCAGCGCCTCCGCGCGCTCGCGCAGCACCGCCTCGACCGCCCCCTCGGCCTCGGGGTCCACCTCGAGGACGTCGCGGACGAGGCCCCGCAGGCCGTGCGCCGCGCGGACGCCCTCGCCCTGCTCGACCAGGTGGCGCGTGCCCCCACCCAGGTCCTCGGCACGCTCCAGCACCTCGCGCAGCGAGCCGAGCCGGGCACTGCGCGCCGAGGCCCGCTCGCGCGCCTCGCGCAGCCGCTCGCTCGCGCTGCGCAGCGCGAGCCCGGCGCGCTCGTGGCGCAGCGTCGCCTGGCGCAGCGCCGCCATCAGGCGGTCGCGCTCGCCGAGCAGGTTGTTGAGTCCCTCCTCGAGCCGCCGCTGCTCCTGCCCGGCGCGGCTCGCCTCGCCCTGCTGGACCTCGATCGCCTCGTCGGCGCTGCGCAGGCGGCGGGCGATCTCGTGGCGGCGGTCGCCGAGCGCCGCGATCCGGTCCTCGCCGCGCGCGATCCCGGTGAGCACCTCCACGAGCCGCGGGTTCAGCGCCTCGCGCTCGCCTTCGAGGCGCCGCAGCGTCTCGCCCGCCTCGCGCACCTCCGCCTCCGCCTGGGCCAGCGCCGACTCCTCGGTCGCGAGCTGCGCCTCGAGGTGCGCCAGCTCCTCGGCGGCGGCGCGCTCCTCGGCCTGCGCGGCGGCGAGCTGGGTGCGCAGGCTCGCGCGCTCCTCCTCGCGCGACTCGCGGGCGAGCGCCAGGGTGTCGCGTTCGCGCTGCTCGTACTCGATGCGGCTCTCGAGCTGCTTGATCTCGCCGCGCAGGGTGAAGAGCGCTTCGCTGCTCGCCACCACGGCGCGCTCGCGCTCGGCCAGCTCGAGGCGCACGCGCTCGAGCCCGGTCTCGCGCTCCGCCAGGCGCAGCTCGCCGGCCTGCTCCTCGTCGCGCAGGAGCGTGAGGCGCCGGCCGGCGGCCTCGACCTCGGCCAGCAGCTCGCGCCGGTCGTCGGCCGCGAGCGAGAGCTCGAGCAGCTGCACGCGCGCCTGCAGGCGCTTGTAGCGCGCTGCCTTGCGGGCCTGGCGCTCGAGCGAGGCGATCTGGCGCCGGATCTCGGCCAGCACGTCCGACACGCGCAGCAGGTTCTGCTCGGTGGCCTCGAGCTTGCGCTCGGCCTCCTGGCGGCGCGCCTTGTACTTGCCGATCCCGGCCGCCTCCTCGATCAGGTGGCGCCGATCCTCGGGCCGGGCGGAGACGATCGAGGCGATCTGGCCCTGCTCCACGATCGTGTAGCCGCGGGTGCCGATCCCGGTATCGCGGAAGAAGTCGTGGACGTCGCGCAGGCGGCAGGGGGTCTTGTTCAGCAGGTATTCGGACTCGCCGCTGCGGTACAGGCGCCGGGCCACCTGGATCTCGGGGTAGCCGGCGAAGGCGGCCGGCGCGCGGCCCTCCGAGTTGTCGAAGGTGAGGACCACCTCCGCCATGCCGATCGCGCCGCGCAGCTCGGCGCCGGCGAAGATCACGTCCTCCATGCCCTTGCCGCGCAGGCGCCGCGGGGCCTGCTCGCCCATGCACCAGCGCATCGCGTCGACGACGTTCGACTTGCCGCAGCCGTTCGGGCCGACGATCCCCGTGATGCCCGGCCGGAAGCCGAGCACGGAGCGGTCCGCGAAGGACTTGAAGCCCGTGATCTCGAGGGACTTGATGCGCAACCGGGACCTCGGCCCCTACGGCGGCTCGGAGCGCTCGCCGGGTCGGGGGACGCCGGGCAGGAGGGGGGGGCGGGGTACGCACTAGGTACCACCGGCGGCGGGCCGTTGGCAAGCCCTCAGACCGCTTCGCGGGCTTCGCCGCCGGCGGGCGAGCCCGTGTGCTCGTGCTCGAACTGGAGCCGGTAGAGCCGCCAGTACGCGCCGCGCCGGGCCAGGAGCTCCGCGTGGCTGCCCGACTCGACGAGCCGGCCGCGATGCAGGACGTGGATCGTGTCGACGTCCTGGATCGTCGAGAGCCGGTGGGCGATGACGATCGCGGTGCGCTGCGCGAGCAGCGCGTGCAGGCCCCGCTGGATCGCGAGCTCGGTCTCGGCGTCGACCGAGCTCGTCGCCTCGTCCAGCACCAGGAGATCGCCGCCGTGGGCGACCGCGCGCGCGAACGAGAGGAGCTGGCGCTGGCCGGCCGACAGATCGCTGCCGCGCTCGCGGAGCTCGCTGTCGAAGCCCCGCGGCAGGCGCGCGAGGAAGCGATCGGCCTCCACCAGGCGCGCCGCCCGCTCGACCGTGGCGCGGTCGAGGTCGGGGCGGCCCAGGGCCACGTTGGAGGCGACCGTCCCGCTGAACAGGAAGACGTCCTGGAGCACCGTCGCGATGCGCCGGCGCAGGTCGTGCTGGGGGATCTCGCGCAGGTCCACGCCGTCGAGCAGCACCCGGCCCCGGGTCGGCTCGTAGAGCCGGGTCAGGAGCTTGATGACCGAGGTCTTGCCGGCGCCCGTGGCGCCGACCAGCGCCACCCGCTCGCCGGGCGCCACCCGCAGGTCGAGGTCGCGCAGCACCCAGTCCTCGCCCTGGTAGGCGAACCAGACGTGCTCGAAGACGACCCCGCCGGTCCGCGTGCGGGCGGGCGCCGGGGGCGCCGGCGCCGCGGGCGTCGCCGGGTCGCGCACCGCCGGCTCGGTGTCGAGCAGGTGGAAGATCCGCTCGCAGCTCGCCATCGCCGACTGCATCACCGAGTACTTCGCCGAGAGATCGCGCAGCGGCAGGAAGAAGCGCCGCATCCAGTCCATGAAGACGTAGAGCGTCCCGAGCGTGAGGCCGCCGCCGATCACCAGCGTCGCGCCGTAGCCGATGATGACCGCGGTGGCGAGGCCGTTGGCGATCTCGACCGCCGCGAAGAGCGCCGCGTCGTAGCGGATCGACTCGAGCCAGGCGTCCCGGTGCTCCGCGTTCAGGGCCTCGAAGTCGCGCTGGTTGCGAGCCTCGCGGCGGAAGAGCTGCACCACCTTCATCCCGGTGATCGTCTCCTGGATCATCGCGTTGATGCGCGCGATGCGGACGCGGACCTTGCGGAAGGCCTCGCGCACCCGGGCCCGGAACACCAGGGCGGCCGCAGCGAGGAGCGGGACGACCAGGAAGGCCACCAGCGCGAGCCGCGGCTCGACCAGGAACAGCACCACCGCGAAGCCGGCCATCTTGAGCACGTCGGTCACCAGGGCGACGATGCCGGCCGAGAACATCTCCGAGAGGTTCTCGACGTCGTTGGTGGCGCGCGTCACGAGGCGGCCGACCGGGTGGCGGTCGAAGAAGCCGAGGTGCAGCGCCTGGAGGTGGGCGAAGACGTCGCGCCGCAGGTCGCGCATCGCCGCCTGGCCGGTCTTCGCCATCAGCACCGCGTGCAGGAACTGGAGCGCGGCCCCGAGCGCCATCGCGAGCAGGTAGAGGCCGGCGAGCCAGGCGAGGGGGTCGATCGCGCCGGGCGGGGCCAGGAGCCAGCCGAGGCGGCCAGCCTCTGCGCCCTCACCCTGGACGCGATCGAGGCCCGCCTTGACGAGCCAGGCGGGCGCCAGCTCGAGCACGAACATCGGCGCCGTGAGCAGCAGCGTGGCGGCGACCTGGCCGCGATAGGGCGCGACCCAGCGCCAGAGCCGCGCCATCAGCCGGGCGTCGTAGGCCTTGCCGAGCACCTCCTCTTCGTGGAGGGCGTCCTGCGCTCGTGCCGCCACGCTCACGGCTGTGGGTCCCGCGTGGCATCCGGGTCCGCCGCGTGCTCGGCGGCGTGGTCGAGCGCCGCGCCGAGCTCGTCCTCGAGCGCCTGCTCCCGTGCCAGGCGCGCGTAGAGCCCTCCCTGCGCCAGGAGCGCCCCGTGCTCGCCGCGCTCGACCACCCGCCCCTCGTCGAGCACCACGATCCGGTCCGCGTCCCGCACGCTCGCGACCCGGTGCGAGATCACGATCACCGTGCGTCCGGCGAACACCTCGCGCAGGCCGCGGCGGATCGCGGCCTCGGTCTCGGCGTCCACGCTCGAGAGCGTGTCGTCGAGGATCAGGATCCGGGGGCGCAGGGCGAGCGCGCGGGCCAGGGTCGCCCGCTGGCGCTGGCCGCCCGAGAGCATGACCCCGCGCTCGCCGACCAGCGTGTCCCAGCCGTGCGGGAGGTCCGCCACGTCCTTGGCGAGCTGGGCGCGCCGGGCAGCCTCCAGCACCGTGGCTCGCTCCACCTCGGCGAGCCCGTAGGCGACGTTCTCGGCCAGCGACATCGAGAACAGGAAGCCGTCCTGGGGCACCATCGCGATCGACGAGCGCAGCGCGCGCAGGGGGATCCGGTTGGCGTCGATGCCGTCGAGGAAGAGCTGCCCCTCCGGCACCTCGAGCAGGCGCGGGATCAGCGCGGCGAGCGTGGTCTTGCCGGACCCGATCGGGCCGACGACGCCCAGCACGCTGCCCGCCGGCACGTGCAGCGACACGTCGCGCAGCGCCTCCTCGCGGCCCGCCTCGTAGCGGAAGGAGAGCCCGCGGAACTCGATCTCGCCGCGCAGGCGCTCGACCGCCACGGCGTCGGGGCGGTCGGCGATCGAGGGCACCACGGAGAGGATCTCGTCGATGCGCTGCAGGGCGGCGCGCCCGCGCTGCACGAGCGCGAAGACCCAGCCCATGATGAAGGTCGGGAAGGTCAGCTCGTAGACGAACATCGCGAACGCGAAGAAGGTGGCGACGTCCATCTGGCCGGCGGCGATGCGATGGCCGCCCACGAGTAGCACGATCCAGGTCGCCGCGGCCGGGAGCATGCTCGCGATGGCCGGCATCGCGCCGTTGACCCGGATCAGCCGGACCTGCGCCCGGTAGAGCCGCTCGTTGGCCTCCTCGAAGCGCGCCGCCGTGGCCGCCTCCATCGCGTACGCCTTCACGGCCGCGATCCCGGCGATCGTCTCCTGGAGCTGCGAGCCGAGCCCCGCGAGGCCCTCCTGGGCGTCGAGGTTGCTGCGGTGCATCGAGCGCCCGAAGCTGCGCGCGATCACGACGAAGAGCGGGTACGGGATCAGCACCAGCGCGGCCAGCAGCGGGTCGAGCGAGAACATCGCGACGAGCACGAAGCCGTAGAGGATCGGCGTCTGCAGCACCGAGAGCACGCCCGGGCCGAGCATCAGCCGCAGCGAGCCCAGGTCGTTCACGCAGCGGCTCATCAGGTCGCCGGTGCGCCAGCCCTGGAAGAAGGACTGCGGCAGGCGCTGGAGGTGTGCGAAGAGGTCGTTGCGGATCTCGTACTCGATCTCGCGGGCGGCGTCGAAGAGGATCGTGCGCGAGCCGTAGCGGAGCGCTCCCCGCGCGAGCGTGGCCACGACCAGCGCCCCGCAGCGGCGCAGGATCTCGGCCTCCGGAAGCCCCTGCTCGACCGCCCGGATCGCCCACGCCACGAGCATCGGCACGCTCGCGAAGGCGGCCGCATAGCCGAGCGTCACGGCCGAGCCGAGGAGGTAGCTGCCGCGGTTGCGGCGCAGGTAGCCGGCGAGCCGGCGCCAGCCGCCGGGCGCCGGCGCGCCCGCCTCGAGCGCGCCGGCCGGATGCGCCGCGGCGCTCACCGGCGCACCCAGTCCGCGACCCGCTCGCGATCGAGCCCGAGCCGCCAGGCCGCGAGCGCCAGCGCGTGGCGCCCGAAGGTCCGCAGGACGCCGCGCCGCAGGTAGCGCCGCGACGACGTCGCGACCGCGAGCGGGAGCTGCGCGAACCGGCCGCGGCGGCGCAGGGCGCGGACGAGGTCGAGGTCCTCGAAGATCGGCACGGCGGGGACCCCGCCGATCGCCTCGAGCACGCCGCGCCGCGCGAAGAGCGCCTGGTCGCCGTAGGGCAGGCCGAGCAGGCGGGCGCGCACGCGGGCTCCCCACTCGATCACCGCCATCGCCGGCGGGCGCGGCTCGTAGCGCAGCCGGAAGGCGCCGCCTGCCACGTGCGGGTCCGAGAGAGCGCCGCGGACGGCGCCGGCCCAGCCGGCCGGCAAGCGCGTATCGGCGTGAAGGAACACGACCGCGTCTCCTCGGCTGGCCCGCCAGCCCGCCTCCTGCTGCCGCGCCCGCCCGGCCGCGGCGGACAGGACGCACGCACCGGCCGCCCGGGCGCGGGCCACGGTGGCGTCGCGGCTGCCGCCGTCGACGACCCACACCTCGATGTCGCGATCGCCCGTCGCGAGCGGGGCCGGCTCGCGCGCGCACGTCTCCGGGGAGATCGGTCCGCCCGCCGCCCCGGCGCTCGCGATCGCGGCCTCGACCGAGGCGGCCTCGTCGAGGGTCGGGATCACGACGGCGATCCGCACCGGGCACACGGTAGCCGACCGGTTGACTCGGGGGTCGCCGCTCTTCTATCCATCCCGCGTGTCCCCTCCCGGCGCCCACGACGACGAGACCCGCGGCGGGAGCGCCCCGGCCTACGCCCGCGCCGGCGTCGACCTCGACCACGACGAGGGCTTCGTCTCCGACATCGCGAAGATCGCGCGCACCACCTTCCGGCCCGAGGTGCTCTCCGGGATCGGCGGCTTCGCGGGCCTGTTCAAGACCCCGGACCGCTACCGCGAGCCGCTGCTCGTGGCCAGCGCAGACGGCGTGGGCACCAAGCTCGCGCTGGCGGCCCGGCTCGGCCGCTACGACACGGTCGGGATCGATTGCGTGGCGATGGTCGTGAACGACCTGGTCGTGCAGGGCGCCGAGCCGCTCGTGTTCCTCGACTACGTGGCGATGGGGCGGCTCGACAAGAAGATCGCCGAGGACGCCCTGCGCGGGATCGCCGAGGGCTGCCGCCGCGCGGGCTGCGCGCTGCTCGGCGGCGAGACCGCGACGATGCCCGGCATGTACGGCGAGGGCGAGATCGAGCTGGTCGGCTTCGGCGTGGGCGTCGTGGAGCGCGACCGGGTGATCGACGGCTCGACGATCAGCGACGGCGACGCGCTGATCGGGATCGGCTCGAACGGCTTGCACAGCAACGGCTTCTCGCTGGTGCGGAGCATCGTCGAGGAGGGCCTGGCCGCCGGCCGGATCGACCTGCTCGCGCAGAACGAAGAGCTCAACGGCTCGCTGGCCGGTGCGCTGCTCGCGCCGACCCGGATCTACGTGAAGCCGGTCCTGAACCTGGTGCGCGACTTCGAGGTGAAGGGCCTCGTGCACGTGACGGGGGGCGGCTTCCCGGGCAACCTGCCGCGCGTGCTGCCCAAGGGCGTGCGCGCGCGCATCGACCTCGGCTCCTGGCCGCGCCCGCCGATCTTCGACTGGCTCCAGCAGCTCGCCGAGCTGCCGGAGGGCGAGATGCTGCGGGTCTTCAACTGCGGCATCGGGATGGTCGCGGTGGTGCCCGCCCTGCAGAGCCACGACGTCCTCGAGCGGCTCCAGGGGCTCGGTGAGCGCGCCTACCTGATCGGCGCGGTCGAGCGGCAAGGCTTCACCGTGGTGCCGCTGAAGATGTATTTCAATCCGAGGGGCCGCGCCAAGATCGAGATCGCGCTCGCGCGCGGCAAGAAGCTGCACGACAAGCGCGAGACAGCAAAAAAGCGCGACTGGCAGCGGCAGAAGTCGCGGCTGATGCGGGTGAAGGGATAAGTTTCTTCAATCCCT
>WBZY01000954.1_pt2 | contig 10448 bp, 11 predicted proteins | sample 5204191 | NCBI WGS metagenome assembly WBZY01 (sample SAMN12344363, study PRJNA552823) | activated sludge metagenome | biome: Activated sludge suspended growth; feature: Anammox Sidestream; material: Wastewater; isolation source: activated sludge from anammox sidestream of wastewater treatment... | reverse complement strand
CATCGCGTGGTAGAGCTCGACGAGCGCGTCCTTCTGACGGTCGTCGAGGTCGGGTGCGGCCCGGATCGCCCGCCCCACGTCGGCCGCCGGCTCCGGATCCCGCGGGTCGAGGATCCCCGCCCGCTCGTAGAGCGTCTCCGCCGAGATCGCGAGGCCGCGGGCGATCTGCTGGAGGATCTCGGCACTCGGCCTGCGCAGCCCCCGTTCGATCTGGCTCAGGTAGGGGTTGGAGATCCCGGTGATGCCCGACAGGCCTCGCAGCGACAAGCGCGCGCCCTCACGCTGGTGACGGATGAACTCACCGAGATCGCGCAGGCGCTGCTCGACCCCGTCGGTCATGGGAGGTCGCGGGCTCAGGTGCCCACCTGCCGCCGAGCCAGCTCGGCCTCGATGCGGTCGACCACCGCGTGCAGCGCGCGCCGGCGGTCCGAGACCTCGTGCTCGAGCTCGCGGAGCCCGTCGAACGCCACGAGCACCAGGGGCTCGCGGCGATCCTGGCCGGCATGCGGATCGACCTCGCCGCCCGCCGCGGCGGGCGCTGACGCGCAGGACGGTCCCCGAAACCGCAACGGGCCCGGTCTCGCGACCGGGCCCGTCGGAAGGCGGCTCGAAGCTGGAATCGGGAATCGAGGCGCCGGGAAATCGTCTTGCCGCTAGCGGCGGCCCTCGCGCAACCCGCTGGCCTCCCACTCCTTGCTGAGCTGGCCGAGCTTGCGCTGGAACTCCTCGAAGGGCTCGTCGAAGGAGAGGATGATCTCGGTGGTGCGCGGGATCTCGTCGCCGTTGAGCAGCCCCCGGTAGCGGTTCAGGTTGGCGAGGATCGCCTCGGCGACCTTGAGCGCGCGCTTCTCGGTCTTGATCAGCGGGCTCTGCAGCGTGTAGACGTTGTTGCGGCCCCAGAGGCTCTCGTCGCGCACGATCCCGATCTCGCGGTAGACGCCATTGATCGGGTCGTAGTTGTACTCGACGCGGACCTCCTTGAAGACGTCCGAGTTGCCGGTGTAGAACCCGCGCTCCTTCTCGACCTTGCCGAGCTGCCGGCAGCGCGGGCAGTAGAAGGTGTCGCCGTGGTTCAGGAGGAAGACGCCCTTGGCGTAGTCCTCGCAGTCCGTGTTCTCGCAGTAGCCGACGCCGCGCTTCATGCTGGCCATCCCTGGTGTCGTCCTCGGATCGCCGCCCCTGCTCCGGCGGGGGGCCGGCCGGCGGGTTTCAGTGTTGGCGTTCCGGCCGCCCGCTCCACGGCGGGACGACCCTTCGACCTAGCAGCCCACGTGCCAAGCCCTCGCGCGCGAGCCATTGCCGATCCGGCGTGCGCGGATCGAAGCGACGTTGCACGGCCCCTGCCGGCACGCGAAGGCCTGCCCGCCGAACCCGTCGTGTGCGGAAGTGGGAAGCACGCCGGCCGCGATCGCGTGCGGCGCGCAAGTTGCTTCACAGCCGGGGAGGGGGGCCAAGCAGGTCCTCGAATCCGTGGATCGTGAAAGCCAGCTCTCGGAGGGCACGTCGGGGAGTCACGGAACGGAATCGCCGGCGAGACAGCGTTCGCCGTGGCTTGGGAGCTGCCCGTTTGTACCGGCCAGAGCCGCGAAAGTCAACCGGAATTTCGCGCTCGGAGGCGGTCCCGATGCACGTCGGCGGACCCTGGGCGCCGTGCCCCGGCCGCGAGCTCCCGGCCCAGCCGCCGGCGCTCCCGGACGAGGTGGCCGAGGTACAGCAGGACCACCGCGAACGAGAGCCCGTAGGCCGCGATCACGTAGCCCACCGGCCCTCCTCGTCGGCACCCCGACGGGCCTCGGCCTGCTCGGCGAGCCGCGCCCGGAGGCCCTCGACCTCGACGCGCCGCACGAGCAGGTGGGCGAAGGCGGCCAGGGTGGTCAGCACCCCGAGCAGGAAGGGCAGGCCCATGCCGGCGCCGAGGCTGTCCCCGGCCAGGTTGTCGGGATGCATGGCGCGGCCACCCGACAGCTCGATCGCGAAGTAGTTGAGCGGGATCACGGCGAGCCCGGCGATCCCGTAGACGGCGGCGAAGCGTGCCGCCCGCTCGCTGCCCTCGGTGAAGCTGCGCAGGAGCAGGTAGGCCAGGTAGGCGAACCAGAGCAGCAGCGTGATCGTGAGCCGCAGGTCCCAGGACCACCAGCGCCCCCAGGTGCCGCGCGCCCAGATCGGGCCGGTCAGGATCATCAGCGTGCAGAACAGGACGCCGACCGCCGCCGCCGAGCGGGCCAGCCGGTCCCAGGCGTCGTCGCCCCGCCACAGGAAGAGCGCGCCGCCGACCGCGGTCAGCGCGAAGCCGAGGTAGGCCGCGAAGGCAAGCGGGGGGTGCAGGTAGAGGATCTTCTGGATGACGCCCTGCACGGCATCCTCGGGGGCGCGCACGACGGTCGCCATCCAGAGCGCGGCGAGGCCCGCCAGGAGCCAGGCCGTCGGCGCCCGCAGGCGCGCGGCGATCCGGTCCACGGCCGGGTCCGGCGTCCGGGCAGCCATGGCTCCGCCTCCTGGAATCGCGGGGTCACTCGTCGAGCACGTACTCGAAGCCCAGGAACGAGACGATCCCGAACACGCCGTCCGTGACCACCAGGAGCTGGACGGCGCGCCAACGTAGCGTCCCCGTCTCGAGGAGGCCCGCCGTCGCGTCGACCGCGCCGAGCAGCACCGGCACGAGCAGCGGCAGCAGGAGCAGCGGCAGCATGACCTCGCGATAGCGGGTCCGCACGGCGATCGCGCCGAAGAGCGTGCCGACGGCGCACAGCCCGATCGAGCCGAGCGCCACGACCGCGGCGAGCCGGCCGGCGATCGCGCCGAGGTCGACGCCGAAGGCCAGCGCGAAGACCACCGCGGTGGCGGCCTGGACGGCGCCCAGGATCACCAGGTTCGCGGCCGCCTTGCCGAGGAAGACGAAGCCGCGGTCGGCCGGCGCGAGCGCGAGGCCCGCGAGCGCGTCGTTCTCGAGCTCGAGGGCGAAGGCGCGGTCGAGGCCGAGCAGCGCGGCGAAGACGTAGGCGACCCAGAGCAGCCCGGGCGCGAGCCGGCGCGCCTCTGCGGCGTCGCGCGCGGGCAGCGCGAAGTGCAGCACGAGCACGACCAGGAACGCGAACACCGCCATCGCCACCACGCGGTCGCGGCTGCGCCACTCGGTGACGAGGTCCTTCCAGAGGATCGCGAGCACGACGCTCATGCGCGAGGATCCCGAGCGCTCACGCGAGAACATCGAGGGGCGTCAAGCCGCCGGGCCCGCCGCGCGCCAGGCGGCCTCCAGCGCCGCGGCGGAGGGCGGGGCGCCCGCGGAATCGAAGGCCACTCGCCCGCGCACCAGCAGCAGCGCGCGGTCGCCGAGCGCCGCGGCCTGGGCAAGGTCGTGGGTCACGAGCACGACCGCGCGGCCGGCGGCGGCGAGCGCGCGCACGCGCGCGGCGAGGCGATCGGCCGAGGTCGGGTCGAGGCCCGTGAAGGGCTCGTCGAGCAGCACCACGGGCGGATCGTGCACGAGCCCGCGGGCGATCGCGAGGCGCTGGGCCTGGCCGCGCGAGAGCGATCCGGCCGGCCGCGCGGCGAGCCCGTCGAGCCCCTGCTCGGCGAGCAGGATGTCGGCACGCCGCCCGGGGTCCGCGACCCCGTAGAGCCGCCCGGCGAAGGCCAGGTTCTCGCGCGCGCTCAGGTTCGGGTAGAGCAAGGTCGCGTGGCCGACGTAGCCGACCCGGCCGCGCACGCGGCGCCGGTCGCCACCGGCGGCCGGGCCGATCCGCACGCACCCGGCGCTCGGGCGCGCGAGCCCGGCCAGCAGGCGCAGGAGCGTGCTCTTGCCGGCGCCGTTCGGGCCGAGCACGGCGAGCACGCTGCCCGCCGGGACCGCGAAGTCGAGCCCGGCCAGCGCCACCACCGGGCCGAAGCGCTTCCCGAGGCCTTCGGCGGCGACCGCGACGGCCCTCGGGGCCATCGGGCCGGCCGCCTCGCTCAAGCAGACACCTCGCGCGCGGGATCCGCTGCGAGGGCGGCGCCGCAGCGCGAGCAGAAGCGATCCCCGGCCCGCGTCCCGGCGCCGCAGGCGCCGCAGGCGGGGGCTTGCGCGGCGGGCGGAACGACCGCGACGGGGCCGGCCGGGGCCGCCGCCCCGCGCGCCCCCCCCGCGCGACCGTCGTCCTCGGCGCGCAGCAGCGCCGCAGCCCGGGCGCGCAGCTCCTGGCGCATCGCCGCGTAGTCGGCATCCGAGACCTTCGCGGTCTCGTGATCGTGCTCGAGATCGCGGAGCGCCGCGTAGACGGACTCGCGCTCGTGGCGCGCGGGGTCCTCGGCGGGCTCGCCCGGGCGCCCGGGGCCGGCTCCGGCCCGCCCCGCCGCCTCGCCGCTGCGCCGGATCGGTCCGCCCAGGAAGGCGACCGCGGCGGCGGCGGCCAGCGCCACCAGCCCGTAGCGCAGCGCGCGCGGCAGCCCGGCCGGTGCGCCGAGCTGCACGAGCGCCAGCGACACCGTCTCGTCGGGCTCCACCTGGAAGGCCTCGAGGTGCAGGTAGCTGCGGTCGGGCGTCGCCACCGGGCGCCGGCGGTGCAGGCGCTCGGATCCGAAACGCAATCCGGTGTCAGCGACGAAGATCGAGAGCAGGGGCAGCGGCCGGTCGAAGCGGCGCGCGAAGACGGCGCCCGCCGCCGGGTCCGTCACGGGCAGGTGGTAGGCGATCTCGATCGAGCTCTCGCCGGGCGGCAGCGGGCCGTCGAGGACCGCCTCGCCTTCGTCGCTGGCGCGCAGGCCGCGCTCGAAGAGCGCCCGGTCGAAGCGCAGGTCGGCGGCGCCCGGCGGCACGTGGAGCGCGAGCAGCGGCTCGCCCGGGCGTCCCGCCACCGGCGCGTCGCCGGCGACCGTGAGCTTCAGCTCCTCGCGTACCAGGAGCGCGGCGTCGTCGAGCTCGAGGAAGATGCGCGACTCCTCGAGATGCACGGCGCCGGGATCGACGCGCACGGGCGGCACCGTGAAGCCGGCCGCCAGCTCGCGTCCGGGCGCCAGGCGCTCGTGGACGAAGCGGCGCCAGCGCCGGCCGTCGATCTCGACCTCGCCCTCGTCGCGCGCGCCGGGCAGGGCCGGCGCCGGCGCATCGGCCGGGACCAGGACGACCAGGCGGCCCGCCCCGGCCGGCAGCCGCTTGCGCAGCGCCACGGCGCCCGCGGCGTCGGCCGGCACCCGGTACTCGAACGAGAGCCCCTGGTCCTGCGCCGCAGGGCCGTCCCAGGCGGAGGGATACACGGGCCCGTAGAAGCGAACGTGCCCGTCCTCCTGGACGAGGCCCTCGGGCGCGAGGCCGAGCGGGACGTGGAACGCGCTCGCGCCGGCAGGCAGCTCGGCCCGGTAGACCGGCTGGGCGGAGCCGCGCTGCTCCGCGGGTACGTAGGCCGTGCGCGGGCCCGCGTTCGCGAGCCGGACCCGCTCGAGCACCGCGAGCTGCCCGCCGCGCGGCGTCACCCGCAGCTCCAGCTCACCCACCGACACCGCGGAGGGATCGGGGGTCGTCTCCCCGATCCGGATCTCGACCCCGGCCTGCTCGGTCTGTCCGGCCGCGAAGGTGATGCGGGCGCCGGGATAGGCCACGCCCGCGTGGCGCGCGCCGACCAGGTAGGCCGTCTCGGGATCGTTCGAGATGCCCTCGAAGGCGAAGGCGCCGTCCGCACCGCTCGTCGCGCGCCGCACGCCCGGCGCGCTGCCGGCGGGCAGCGCGTAGAGCATCACCTCGACTCCGGCCGCGCGGCCGGGGTCCTCGGCGTGGACGACGCGCCCGCGGATCGCTGCGGGCCCCGGCGGTACGTCGGCGACCCCGGTGGGCCGGTCGTCGTGCTGGGCCGCTGCGGGCGCCGCCGCCAGCACCGCGAGCCCCAGCGCGAGGAGCGCCGCCCGGCCCGGCCTCATTCGCCGCGCGTCGCGCGCCGCTCGGGGTGCGGCCACAGGACCAGCAGCGCCCCGAGCAGGAAGGTCCAGCCGCCGATCCAGATGAAGTTCACGAGCGGGTTGCGGTGGATCTTGAGGGTCGCGGACCCGTCGGGCTCGAGCGCGGTCAGGATCACGTACAGGTCCTCGCGCAGGGTGGAGCGGATCGAGGGGATCGAGGCCGGCTGCTGCTCGAGCCAGTACATGCGCCGCTGGGGCGCGAGCACCGCCAGCGGCTCGTCGCCGTGATAGAGCGCGAGCCGCGCGACGGCGCCGCCGTAGTGCTGCTTCGGCAGCGGCTTCGCGGTCAGGTACTCGAGCCGGTAGCCGTTCATCGCGATCGTGCCGCCCGGCTGCACGTTCTCGAGCCGCTCCTCGTCGAAGGCGGCGCCCGAGATCCCGATCAGGATGAAGACCACCCCCAGGTGGACGACGTAGCCGCCGTAGCGGCGCTGGTTGCGGCGCAGCAGCGTGGCGAGCGCGCGCGGCGCGGACTCGCCGCCGCGCATGCGGACCGCGATCGCCTGCGCGTACTCCTGGGTGATCGTCGCGATCACGAAGGCGCCGAGCGACCACAACACGAGGGGGTAGACGCCCGCTTCGCGGCCGAAGACCGCCAGGGTCGCCACGAAGGCCGCGAGCCCCACGAGCACCGGCTTCAGGAACTGCCGGCGCAGGCTCTCGAGCGATGCGCGCCGCCAGGCGATCAGCGGGCCCACCCCGGTCAGCAGCAGCAGCAGCGCCGCGAAGGGCCCCGTGAGCTTGTTGAAGAAGCTCGGGCCCACGGAGATCTTGGTGCCGCGCACGGCCTCGGAGAGGACCGGGAACATCGTGCCCCACAGCACGATCACCAGGATCACCATGAACACCCAGTTGTTGATCACGAAGCTCGCCTCGCGCGACACCAGCGACTCGAGGCGGTTCCCGGTGCGGAGGGACCCGCGCCGCCACAGCACGAGCCCGAGGAAGGCGGCGCTGATCACGGCCACGTAGGCGAGGAAGACGTATCCGAACCAGCCCGCCGCGGTGAACGAGTGCACGGACGAGATCACCCCGCTGCGGGTCAGGAAGGTCCCGAACAGGCACAGCGCGTAGGTGATCCCGATCAGGACCAGGTTCCAGGTCTTCAGCATGTTGCGCTTTTCCTGGATCATGACCGAGTGCAGGAAGGCGGTGGCCGGCAGCCAGGGCATGAACGAGGCGTTCTCGACCGGGTCCCAGGCCCAGTAGCCGCCCCAGCCGAGCACCTCGTAGGCCCAGCGCCCGCCGACCAGGATGCCCGCCGACAGGAAGAACCACGGCACCAGCGTCCAGCGCCGCGTCGCCCGCAGCCAGCCGTCGCCGAGCCGTCCGGTGATCAGGGCCGCGGCGCCGAAGGCGAAGGGCACCGAGAAGCCCGTGTAGCCGGAGTAGAGCAGCACCGGGTGGATCATCATCAGCGGGTGCTGGAGCAGCGGGTTCAGGCCCTGGCCGTCGGAGAGCACCTGTCCCGGGGGCAGCTTCTGGAAGGGGTTGACGTCGGGGATCCAGTTGACGAGCCCGAGGAAGAAGAGCGCGTTCAGGAGCAGGATCGCGTTCACCCAGGGCAGCAGCGAGCGCTGGCTGTCGCGATGGATCCAGGTCGCCGCGCTCGCGTAGACGAGCGAGATCAGGACCCACAGCAGCAGCGATCCGCCCTGGCCGCCCCACAGCGCCGCGATCCGGTAGGGCAGGGCCATGCTCTGGGCGCTGTGGCGCGCCACGTAGGCGAGCGTGTAGTCGCCCGTGACGAGGCACCAGACGAGCCCGAAGGCGGCGGCCGCCGTGAAGAAGAAGGTCAGGAGCACCGCGCGCTGGGCGACGCGCGCGAGGTCGGCGCGCGCCCGGGAGCCGGCGAGCACGCCCGCGAGCACGCCGGCGAGCGCGGAGAAGAAGGCGAGCCGCAACGCGTAGAGGCCGAGCTCCGCCACCGCTCAGTAGCTCGCCTGCTGCGCTTGCTTCGCCTCGAACTTCGAGGGGCACTTGGCCATCACGTTGTCGGCCACGAACACGGCATCGCTGCCCATCCGGCCCTCGACCACCACCTCGGCCCCGTCCTTGAACATGTCGGGCGCCGTGAGCGTGCCGTAGACGACCCGCAGGGAGTCCGGGGCGGACGCGCCCGGGGCCGCGTGCGGGGGGTCCTGCACGACCGCGAAGCGGATCGAGCGCGCGCCCATGTCGCGCTCGATCGAGCCGGGCGCGACGTAGCCGTGGACGCGCGCCGCCCGGCCGGTGTCGGCGGCGCGGAACTCCGCGAGCGTCTGGAAGTACTGGAAGGTCCCGATCTCCTCGAGGTTGGTGGCGGCGTACCAGCCGAGGAGCACGGCGACCACGACGCCGCCGAGCGCGATCTGCAGACCCTTGGACATGGCGAGGGGATTTCCCGGCTCGAGAGAGTGGGTCCAAGCTAGCACCCGGCCGAGGTGTTTCCAGCGCGGCGGAGCCCTCCGGTGAGCGCCGGTTGGCGTTCCCCCCCGGCAGCGGCTATTCGCGGGCCCCATGTCCGCCCGCCGCGCAGCGCGCGCCGCCGCCCTCTCGCCGTTCCTTGCCATGGAGGTGCTCGAACGGGCGCAGGCCCTCGAGCGCGCCGGTGCGCGCGTGATCCATCTCGAGATCGGCGAGCCCGACGCGCCGCCGCCGCCGGCTGCCGTGGCCGCCTGCGCCCGCGCGCTGGCCGCCGGCGAGACCCGCTACACCGACAGCCGCGGCCTGCCCGAGCTGCGCGCGGCGATTGCCGCCTACGAGTCGGCGCGCAGCGGCGCCCCCGTCGATCCCCGACACGTGCTGGTGACGAGCGGCACGTCGCCGGCCATGCTGCTGGTGTTCGGGCTGCTGGTCGAGGCCGGCGGCGAGGTGCTGATCCCGACCCCCCACTATCCCTGCTACCCGAACTTCGTGCGCTTCTGCGGCGGCACGCCGGTCTTCGTGCCGACGAGCGCGGCCGACGGCTGGCGGGTGGACCCCGACGCCGTGCGCCGGGCGCTCTCGCCGCGCACCCGCGCGATCGTGGTGGGCTCGCCGGCGAACCCGACGGGCGCGGTGCAGGACGAGGCCACCCTGCGCGCGCTCGGCGCGCTCGGCGTCCCGCTCGTGGCCGACGAGCTCTACGACGGGCTCGTCTTCGACGGGGCCCGCGCGCCCTCGGCGCTGGCCTGCTGCGAGGGCGCCTTCGTCCTCGACGGCTTCTCGAAGCGCTACGCCATGACCGGCTTCCGGCTCGGTCACGTGATCGCACCCGACGACGACGCGCTGCGCGCGCTCCAGGTCATGCAGCAGAACCTCTTCATCTCGGCGAGCGAGTTCGCCCAGCGTGCGGGGATCGCGGCGCTCGCCGCGGGCGAGCCGACCCGCCAGGCGATGCTGGCCGCCTACCAGCGCCGGCGCGGCCTCCTGGTCGAGGGCCTGCGCGCGCTCGGCTTCGGCGTGCCGGCCCCGCCGCGCGGCGCCTTCTACGTGTTCGCGGACGCGCGCGCCTTCGGCGCCGACTCGCGCCGGCTCGCCTTCGACCTGCTCGAGCGGGCCCACGTGGCCGTGACCCCGGGGATCGACTTCGGGGCCGCCGGCGAGGGCTGGCTGCGCTTCACGCTCTCGGCGCCCGACGCGGCCATCGAGGAGGCGCTCGCGCGGATCGCGGGCGTGCTCCCGGCGCCGCGGTGAGGATCCGCGACGCGCGCATCGTCGCGAGCGCGGCCGGCGCCGAGGGCTTCCCGCGCGAGGGGCTTGCCGAGGTGGCCTTCCTCGGCCGTTCGAACGCGGGCAAGTCGAGCCTGCTGAACGCGCTCGCCGGGCGCCGCGAGCTGGCGCGCGTGTCGGCGACGCCGGGCAAGACGCGCCTGCTCCACTTCTTCCGGATCGAGCGCCTCGACGAGGGCGACCACGCCCACGCGCTGCTCTTCGTGGACCTGCCGGGCTACGGCTTCGCGCGCGTCGCGAAGTCCGAGCGCCGGGCCTGGCAGGCACTCGTCGAGGGCTACCTCGAGCGGCGCGCGCCGCTGCGGGCGGCGGTCCTGATCCAGGACCTGCGCCGCGACGCCGGCGACGACGAGCTCGCGCTGGTGGACTGGCTCGCCCTGCGCGGCGTCCCGGTCGTGGTGGCCGCCACCAAGGCGGACAAGCTCGGCCACGGCGCCCGTGCGGAGCGCCTGCGCGCGCTCGCGGCCGCCTACGGGAGCCGCGCCCGGCTCGTCGCGACCTCGGCACGCACGCGCCTCGGGGTCGCCGAGCTGTGGGCGGTGCTGGCGGGGCTCACCAGCGATCAGAAGATCCCGTAGCGCGCCGCCACCACCGCGAGGGCGGCGCCGAGCGCCCAGAGCCCGAGCAGCGCGCCGCCCAGCAGGCCCGGGCGGCGCCCGCGCCAGTCGCCGCGGACCTGGGTGGCGCTGGTCACGGCGAGCAGGGTGACGCCGAGCAGCAGCAGCGGGTGGCGCGTCCGGAACGCGGTGGCGAGGAGCCAGGCGAGGAGGCTCGCGAGCCCGCCCGCGGCCGCGGCGAGCACCGGCCACAGGGCGGGCTCCTCGAAG
>WBZY01001723.1_pt1 | contig 10449 bp, 11 predicted proteins | sample 5204191 | NCBI WGS metagenome assembly WBZY01 (sample SAMN12344363, study PRJNA552823) | activated sludge metagenome | biome: Activated sludge suspended growth; feature: Anammox Sidestream; material: Wastewater; isolation source: activated sludge from anammox sidestream of wastewater treatment... | reverse complement strand
GCAGGTTGAACAGCAGGGCTGCCGGCTTGTTCCAGTCGAAGAAGCCTTCGCGCGTCTTGAAGTGGCCCTTCCAGGGACCGACGCGCACGGCAGTCATTTCGCGCTCGTTGTAGTAGATGAAGAAATTGCGCGCGGAAGGACCCTTGCCCCGCCAGTGGTCCAGGTTGTTCACGCCGTCGATATGCACCTTGTGGCTCGCCTCGAGTTCCTTCGCCACGGCGTGCGCGCCGCCGGCGGCGGCCAGCGTGGTGAACATGTCGAGGTGGCTCTGGATGCCGTTCGAGACGGAGCCCGGTGCGATCTTCCCCGGCCAGCGGATCAGCATCGGCACGCGTACGCCACCCTCCCAGGTGGTGGCTTTCTCGCCCCGGAACGGCGTCGAACCGCCGTCGGGCCACCAGGCGGACATGGCGCCGTTGTCGGTGGTGAAGACGACGATCGTGTTGCCCGCCAGTTTCTTGTCTTCGAGCCACTGGAGAATGCGTCCGACATTCTGGTCCAGTTCCATCATGCCGCTGCCGTAGATGTCGTAGTCCGACGAATACGGTTGCGCGAGGTAGCGGCTCTCGGGCTTCAGGTGCGTGTAGACGTGCATGCGGGTGGTGTTCAGCCAGGTGAAAAACGGCTGGCCGGCCTGCGCGGAACGGTCCATGAAATCGAGCGCCGCGGCCGTGAATTCCTCGTCGATGGACTCCATGCGCTTGCGGGTGAGCGGGCCCGTGTCCTCGATCTTCTGCTTGCCGACCTTGCCGAAGCGCCGGTCGACGGTGGCGTCGTCCTCGCTGCTCGCCGTGGCCCGGATCACCCCGCGCGGGCGGTAGCGCTCGCTGAAGCCCGGATCCTTCGGCCAGTCCATCTGTTCGGGCTCTTCCTCGGTGTTCATGTGGTAGAGGTTGCCGTAGAACTCGTCGAAACCGTGCACGGTGGGCAGGAACTCGTTGCGGTCCCCGAGGTGGTTCTTGCCGAACTGGCCGGTGCGGTAGCCCTGTTTCTTCAGGATTTCACCGAGCGTGGGATCCTTCTCGCTGATGCCGAGGCGATCCCCCGGCTGGCCAACCGTCGTCAGGCCGGTGCGGATCGGGATCTGGCCGGTGATGAACGCCGCGCGGCCCGCGGTGCAGCTCGGCTCGGCGTAATGGTCCGTGAACAGCATGCCCTCCCGGGCGATGCGATCGATGTTCGGCGTGGGCACCATCATGCCGTGGCTGTAGGCGCCGACGTTCCAGTAGCCGATGTCGTCGGCCATGATGACCAGGATGTTCGGCTTCTGCGCGCCATGGGCGGCAAGGGCCAGCAGCAGGGGCAGCGCCCCGAGAAAACGCACCATGCGCATCACGCACCTCCTCCGTTATCCGAATGCCGCCACCCTGATGGCCACGGCGGCGGGGCGGCGACTGCCCCGCCTACGGTATGATACCCGCTCGGAAGACGTCATCCGACGTCCTTGATCACCGCCTCCTCGCACACCAGCAGCGTCATGCGCTCGCGGTCGATGTATTTGCTCTCGATGTCGACGACCGGCCGCCCCTGCTCGCTGGCGGCGAAGGCCATCACGCGCTGCCATGCCGCCATGTCCTCGAGCCAGAGTTCTCCCACCCCGTCCCACGGGGCGTCGCTGCCGTCGCGCAGCTTCGGGTGGTGGTTCTGCACGTAGCGGAGCACGCCGGGAACGTTCCGTGCCACCGCCGGCCCCACCTCCTCCCGGTAACCGCGTGCGAACTCCTCGTGCGTCAGCCCTGCGCGTCGATGCACCAGCACCAGCACCTTGATCATCGTCGTGTCTCCTTCCAGGCGAAGTCTGCGAAGTGTCGCAAGGCGCGCGGCGGTGGCCGCGCACCGGTGGGCGTACGCCGCAGGGATGCGGCGTTCGAGCCTGCAGGGACGTATTCACGGCGTCCCACGGGTGCGCAGCCACCGCCGCGCGCCAGGATGATCGCACGATTGCAGGGCCTCACGGTCGCATGGTGCTCAGTCGAGCCGGAACGTGTACTGTACCGTCGCCTGCGGCGTGCCGGCGGGGTCGAAGCGGCGCTCGGTGAAATCCGCCTGCCCGTCGCGGCGCACGCGCACGCAGGTCGAGGTGCGCGTGCCGTAGGGCGCCGAACACACGAAACGCGGGCCGAGCAGGCGCTCCTGGTCGAGCCCCACGCCGGTTGCGGGCAGCGCGTGATCGGGTGGCACGCCGCGGTCGGCCAGTACGGCCAGCACGCGCCCGGGGTCGGGGTCACCGGCGAGCAGCGCCGCTACTTCCTCGCGCGCGCCCAGCAGCTTCGGCCACGGCGTGTCGAGCATCGCGTTCGACAGTCCGTAGACGCCGGGCGGCAGCCGCTCCAGGCGCGGGCCGTGGTTGCCCAGGTAATGCAGCTCGCCGTGTACCTCGCCCACCAGCAGGTTGAAGCCGGCGTAGCGTTCGCAGTCGGCGGCCAGGCGCTCCGCATAGTGTCCTGGCGTGTCGTCGCCGAGCAGGAAATCCAGCGTCAGCATGCCGCGCGAAGGGGCGCCCGCGGGCGCTTCGTGGCCGCGGCGGTTCGTGATCGCGGCGAAGCGGCCGCCGCGAGTGAGGCCCAGCCAGGTGCCGCCGGCGCGCAGGTCGCGCCCCGCCAGCAGGCGCGGCTGCGTGCGCCAGAAGGCCGCGGCTTCGCTGGGGCGTGCGTGGTACTCGTCGCGGTTGGCCGCGATCACGAGCGGGAACCCGGCGTGCTGCTGCCAGGCAATGACGATCAGGCACATCGGTGCGGTGGCCGGGTTTGGGGGTGGCACGGCATAATAGCCGCGGTTCGCATCCACGGCAGCCGCTCACGCGCGTGAGGCTGTCGCAGCCAATGGAGCCCCCGATGCCGCGTCACCCCGATTTCGATCCGGTCGCCATCTCGCTGGGGCCGCTCGACGTGCACTGGTACGGCCTGATGTACCTGTGCGCGTTCACGGCCGCGTGGTGGCTGGGGCGGCGGCGCGCGCGCCGGCCCGGGGCGCCCCTGACACCCGACCAGGTCGAGGACCTGGTGTTCTGGGGAGCGATCGGCGTGGTGCTCGGCGGCCGGCTCGGTTATGTGCTGTTCTACGGCTTCGACCACCTGGTCGATGATCCGCTGTGGCTGCTGCGCGTCTGGGAAGGCGGCATGTCGTTCCACGGCGGGCTGCTCGGCGTGATCGTCGCGCTGTGGTGGCTGGCGCGACGCACGCAGCGCCCGCTGGGCGAGCTGATCGATTTCGTCGCGCCACTGGTACCGCTGGGGCTCGGCTTCGGGCGCATCGGCAACTTCATCGGCCAGGAACTGTGGGGCCGTCCGAGCGAGGTGCCGTGGGCGATGGTGTTCCCGCGCGATCCGCTGGCGCTTGCGCGCCACCCCTCGCAGCTCTACCAGGCGGCGCTCGAGGGGCTGCTGCTGTTCGCGTTGCTGTGGTGGTACTCGGCGCGGCCGCGTCCGCGGCTCGCGGTGAGCGGGCTGTTCCTGCTGTTCTACGGGACATTCCGCTTCGCGGTCGAGTTCGTGCGCGAGCCGGACCCGGGGCTGGGTTTCGTGGCCTTCGGCTGGCTGACGCGCGGGCAGCTGCTCAGCCTGCCGATGGTGATCGCGGGTGTCGCGATGTTCGCGTGGGCGCAGCGCCGCGGCGCGCGTGGCGCCGACGGCGGCGCCGGCTGAGCGGAAGCGCATCGATGCACCAGTACCAGCAGCTGCTGCGCCATATCCTCGAACACGGCCGCCCGCGCTCGGACCGCACCGGCACCGGCACGCTCAGCGTGTTCGGCTACCAGATGCGCTTCGATCTGGCGGCCGGCTTTCCGCTCGTCACCACCAAGAAGCTGCACCTGCGCTCGATCATCCACGAGCTGCTGTGGTTCCTGCGCGGCGACACCAATATCCGCTACCTGAAGGAGCACGGCGTCTCGATCTGGGACGAATGGGCCGACGGCAACGGCGAGCTGGGACCGGTCTACGGCTACCAGTGGCGCAGCTGGCCCACGGCCGACGGGCGCCACATCGACCAGATCGCGCAACTGCTCGCGCAGATCCGCACCACGCCGGATTCGCGCCGGCTGCTGGTCAGCGCCTGGAACGTGGCCGACCTGGACCGCATGGCGCTCGCGCCGTGCCACGCGCTGTTCCAGTTCTATGTGCAGGACGGCCGCCTGTCGTGCCAGCTCTACCAGCGCAGCGCCGACGTGTTCCTCGGCGTGCCGTTCAACATCGCCTCGTACGCGTTGCTCACGCTGATGATCGCGCAGGTCTGCGGTCTGGCGCCGGGGGACTTCGTGCATACCTTCGGCGACGCGCACCTCTACCGCAATCACCTCGAGCAGGCGCGGCTGCAGCTCGCGCGCGAACCGCTGCCGCTGCCGCGCATGGTGCTGGACCCCGGCGTGCGCGACCTGTTCGCGTTCCGCCACGAGCACTTCGAGCTGCAGGACTACCGCAGCCATCCGCACATTCCGGCGCCGGTCGCGGTATGAACGTCACGCTGGTGGTCGCGATGGCGCGCAACCGGGTCATCGGACGCGGCAACGCCTTGCCGTGGCGCCTGCCCGAGGACCTGCGCCATTTCCGCGCGCTGACGCTGGGCAAGCCGGTGGTGATGGGGCGGCGCACCTTCGATTCGATCGGACGCCCGCTGCCGGGGCGCAGCAACATCGTGATCAGCCGCCAGCCCGCGCCATCGCTGCCCGAGGGCGTGCTGCTCGCGCGCAGCGTCCCCGATGCGCTGCTGCTCGCGCACGAGCTCGCCGCGCGCGCCGGCCGCGACGAGTGCATGGTGATCGGCGGCGCCGAGATCTACCGCCAGTGCCTGCCGCTGGCGCAGCGCATCCACCTCACGCTGATCGAGCGCGACGTCGACGGCGACGTGCTGTTCCCGCAGTGCGCCGGGGGCGACTGGCAGGTGGTGCGGCGCGAACCGGGGACGAGCGAGACCGATCCGCAGCTCGACTTCGCGTTCCTGACCCTCGAGCGTCGCGCCGGCGCTTCCCCGGGCACGCCCGATGCGGTGTGATACGGTGATGCACCGGGGGCGCACCAGCCGAGTGGAGACCGCTTCGATGAACAGGATCGCGACCATGCGCCGGGCGCTGCGTCTGGCCTGCGCGGCCGCTGCGCTGCTCGCGAGCGCGGCGCTGCCCGCACAGCAGCTCGAGGAGGTGCTCGACGCCGCCGAGGCGGGGACCGCCGAGGCGCAGCAGTCACAGCGGCGCATCGACGAGCTGGCCGAGGAGACACGCGCGCTGCTCGAGGAATACCGCGCGCTGAACCGCCAGATCGAGGGGCTCGACGTCTACAACACGCGCCTCGAACGGCAGATCACCGCGCAGGAGCAACGCATCGAGGCGATCGACGCCTCGCTCGGGGAAGTCACGGTGCTGGCGCGGCAGATGCTGCCGCTGCTGGTCCGCATGATCGATTCGCTGGAGAGCTTCATCGCGCTGGACCGGCCCTTCCACCTGCGCGAACGGCGCGAGCGCATCGCGTTCCTGCGGCACAACATGGACCGCCCGGACATCGCGCTGGCGGAGAAATTCCGCCAGGTCATGGACGCCTACCGCATCGAGATCGAGTTCGGGCGCAAGATCGACACCTACCGCGACACGATCGCGGTCGGGGGCGAGGAGCGCGAGGTCGACGTGCTGCGCGTGGGACGCATCGCGCTGCTCTACCGCACGCCGGATGGTGGCGCCTGCGGGCTGTGGAATCCGCAGGCCCGCGCGTGGGAGCCGCTCGACAGCGGCGATTTCGACGTCGCCATCCGCGACGGCATCCGCATCGCCGGGCGGCAGGCGGCGCTCGCGCTGCTGCCGTTGCCGGTCACGGCGCCGGAGGCTGCGCCATGAAGCGCCTGCTCGGAGCACTGGTGGTGGTGATCGCCTGCGGCGTGTCGGTCGCCACCGTGGGTGCGGAGCAGCAGGCGCCGACGGCCGAACGGGGCACGCCGCGTTCGCTCGGCGAACTGCTGGAATTCGTGCGCCAGGGGCAGGCCGGGGACGCGCGCGAGGCACGCGAGCGCGAAGCGCGTTTCGTTGCCGATCGCGGCACGCAGCAGCAGGAGCTCGCGCGCGTGCGCGCCGCGCTCGCCGAGCGGCAGCAGCGCTCCGCGGTGCTCGAGAAACGCTTCGAGGCCAACGAGCGCGTGCTCGGCGAGCGCCAGCAGCAGCTGCGCGCGCGGCTGGGTTCGCTGGCGGAACTGCTGGGGCACCTGACTGCGGCGGCCGGTGACGCGCGCGACGGTTTCGGCAGCTCGCTGAGCGGCGCCGAGTTCGGCGCCGCGCGCGTCGAGAGCGCCGCGGCGCTGGTCGAGCGCGCCGGCAGCGGCGTCGAGCTGCCGACGATCGCGGATCTCGAGGGCTTCTGGTACGAGCTGCAGCGCGAGCTGGCCGCCGCCGGCGAGGTGCGTTCCTTCGAGGCCACGGTGGTGCGTCCGGACGGCAGCCAGGCGCGCACGCCGGTGGTGCGTGTGGGCGTGTTCAACATCGTTTCCGCCGACGGCCGCTACCTGCAGTACGAAGGCGGCTCAGGCGCGTTGTCCGAACTCGCGCGCCAGCCCGAGCGGCGCTTCGTCGCTGCCGCGGCCGGACTCGCTCGGGCCACCGACGGCGTGCACACCTTCGCGATCGACCCCACCGGGCCCTCGGGGGGCAGCTACCTGACGGCGCTGACCGCCACACCCTCGTTCGGCGAGCGCCTGCGCCAGGGCGGGCTGATCGGCTACCTGACCATGGCGCTGGGGGCCTTCGGCGCCGGGCTCGCCCTGTACCGCTACGTGGTGCTGCTCGGCACCCAGCGGCTCATCGATGCACAGCTGCGCAGCCAGCGCGCCAACCCGGACAACCCGCTCGGACGGGTGCTCGCGGTGCACGAGGCGAACCCCTGCATGGACACCGAGACGCTCGAGCTCAAGCTCAGCGAGGCGGTGATCCGCGAACTGCCGGCGATCGAGCGCGGGCTGTCGCTGCTGCGCATCATCGCGACGGTCGCCCCGCTGCTCGGGCTGCTCGGCACCGTGACCGGCATGATCGTCACCTTCCAGTCGATCACCATCTTCGGCGCCGGTGACCCGAAGGCCATGGCCGGCGGCATCTCGCAGGCGCTGGTCACGACGGTGCAGGGACTGTGCGTGGCGATCCCGATCGTGTTCGCGCACGCGGTGCTCGGCAGCCGCGCACGGCGCATCACGCAGATCCTCGAGGAAGAGACGACCGGCATCATCGCCGAGCACACGGGGTACGCCCGGGGAGCGCCGTGATGGACGCGCTGGACGGCACGCTGCGCGGTCTGCAGGCGTTCCTGCAGGCCGGCGGTCCGGTGCTGTACGCGGTGGCCGTGCTGACCTTCCTGATGTGGACGCTGGTGTTCGACCGCCTGTGGTACCTGCGCGTGGTGCTGCCGCACGACCTGGCGGCGACCGTCGCCGCGTGGGAGGCACGCGTCGAACGCCGCTCGTGGCACGCACGGCAGCTGCGCCGCGCGCTGCTGGCGCGGCTCGATGCCCGCGTGCGACGCAATGTCGCGCTGATCCGTGCCTGTGTCTCGCTGTGTCCGCTGCTCGGGCTGCTCGGCACCGTGACCGGCATGGTGGTGGTGTTCGAGGTGCTGGCGCTCGGTGGCGGCGACACGCGCTCGCTGGCCGACGGGGTCGCGCGCGCGACGATTCCGACCATGGCCGGAATGGTGGCGGCGATCTCGGGCGTGTTCGCCAGCGCCTGGGTCGCGCGCGCGGCGCAGCGCGAACTCGCGCTCGCCGAAGACCGCCTGACGGCGAACCACTGAGTCACGGCGATGCGGCGGTTGCGTATCTTCGGCGGTACAGGCGCTCCGGCACCGGGGGCGATCGACCTCGCGCCCATGCTCGACGTGGTGTTCATCCTGCTGATCTTCTTCATCGTCACCGCGTCCTTCGTCGCCGATACCGGCATCCAGGTCGAACGCCCGGTCGCGGCGACCGCCGAAACGGCGCGCAGCGTGCGGATCCTGGTCGCGGTGGCAGCCGACGACCGGATCTGGATCGACGGGCACCACACCGACGCGCACCGGCTGCGGCTGCGCATCGAGGCGCTGCGCGCGGAGAATCCGCACGGCACGCTGGTGGTGCAGGCCGACGCCCACTCGAGCGCCGCCGCCGTGGCCAGCGTGCTCGATGCGGCGCGTGCCGCCGGCATCGCCGATGCGGCGCTGTCGGTGCAGCGGAAGTAGCGGCCGTGCGTCGCTTCGGCCCGCTGGTCGCGACACTGCTGGGCGCCGTTGTCACGCTCGCGCTGCTGCTGACCATGCAGGCATTGATCGGCAGCGGCACGCCGCGCACCGAGGCCGGCGCGCGCGTGCGGCTCGCCGACGTCACGATGCCCGAGGCGCGCCGCGAGGCGCTGGTCGAGGTACGCCGCCCCGAGAAGCTGCCCGACCCTGCCCGCCCGCCGCGCCTGCAGTTGCCCGAGCCGGAGCAGATCGATGCCGGCGGCGGTTTCGCGCTGGACATGGGCGGTTTGCCGGCCCCGGAGCTGCGCATCGATCCGGGCCTGGGGGCCGGATCCTCGGACGGTGACTACCTGCCGATCGTGAAGGTCGCGGCGATGTACCCGCGGCGCGCGCAGGCGCGCGGCATCACCGGCTACTGCATCGTCGAATACACGGTCACCGTGAGCGGCGCCACGCGCGATCCCGTGGCGATCGACTGCCAGCCCCCCGGCGTGTTCGAAGACGCCTCGGTGCGCGCCGCGCTCAAATTCAAGTACCGCCCGCGCGTGGTGGACGGCCGGGCGGTCGAGGTGCGCGGCGTGCGCAACCAGTTCGTCTACGAGCTCGACCGGTGACGGCCCGCCACCGCCCCCGGGTGCTGGTCCGCTCCGCATTGGCGTTGCTGCTCGCGGGTGCCGTCGCGGGCGGAGTCGATGGCGCGCACGCGCAGGGCGCACAGAACGCGCAGCCGCTCGAGCTGCGCCGCACGCGGGCGACTCCGACGCTGCGTCACGACGTGTTCACGCGGCTGGCGGCGGCACAGCGCGCGGCCGAGGCGGGCAACCTCGACGGCGCCGAGCGCCTGCTCGCGGCGCTGGAGCGCGAGTTCTCGGGCGCGCGGGCGCTGAACAGCTACGAACTCGCCAACGTCCACAATTTCCGCGCCTACATTCATTACACGCGCCAGGATTACCCGGCAGCGATCCTTGCCTGGGAACGGGTGCTGGCGCAGCCCGATCTGCCGCAGGCGATGGAGGCGGGCACCCGCTACAGCCTTGCGCAGCTCTACGTGGCGACCTCCGACTGGAAGCGCGCGGCCGCGATGCTCGAGGCGTGGTTCCGGCTCGCCGACGATCCGGCGCCCGAGTCGCATGTGCTGCTCGCCCAGGCGCACTACCAGCTCGGGCAGCACGCCGAGGCGCTGGCCGCGATCGAGCGCGCGCTCGCCGAGGCGCGCTCGCGTGGCCAGCCCCCGCGCGAGAACTGGTACCTGCTGCAGCGCATGGCGAGCTATGCGAGCGGTGACCTGAAGGCCACCGCGAAAGCGCTCGGCGTGCTGGCGGAGCGCTGGCCGCGCAAGGAGTACTTCGTGCAGCTCGCGGGGATCCTCGGCGAGCTCGGCGATGCGGGGCGCCAGCTCGCGGCGCTGGAAATCGCGTATCGCGGCGGCTGGCTGGACGGCGAGCGCGAGCTGCTGAACCTCGCCTACCTGTACCTCGGCAACGAGACGCCGATCCGCGCCGCGCGCGTGCTCGAGCGCGGCCTCGAGGACGGGCGCATCGCACCCGGCGCACGCAACCTCGAGCTGCTCGGCGCCGCGCTGCGCCAGGCGCGCGAGAACCGGCGTGCCATCGAGGTGCTCGAGCGCGCCGCCCGGGAGGGCGCGGACGCCGAGCTGTGGGTGCGCGTCGCCGGCCTGCAGCTCGAGGAAAACGCCGACGAGCAGGCGGTAGCCGCCGCGCGCCGGGCGCTCGAGCTCGGCGGTGGCCGCCGGCCGGACAGCACCCGCATCGTGCTGGGCATGGCGCTGTACAACCTGGGCCGCCACGCCGAGGCGCGCGCGGCGTTCGCCGAAGCCGCGCGCGACGAGCGTTCGCGCCAGTCCGCCGAGCAGTGGTTGCGCTTCCTCGACGCCGAGATCGCGCGCGCAGAGCAACTCGCCCGCGACCTCGATCGCTGAGCCGGTACTGCCATGGATCCGGGCCGTGCCGGGACATTCGCCCCGTCCGGGCCGGGACGTTCACCCCGTCCGTGCCGGGACGTTCGCCCCGTCCGGGCCGGGACATTCGCCCCGTCCGGGCCGTTTCGGGGCGTTCGCGTGTAGGTCCGGGCTGTGCCCGGACATTTGCAGGGAACCTACACACACGTTCGGCCACAGGCCGAACCTACGGGACCTGTTCCGCAATGGGCTGCAACCACGCGGACGTGACCGGCAACGGGTTTCGCGGGACCGGAATCTGCTAGTGTAGTGCTTCATTCTGTTTGGAACTTAACCGGCTATTGGCGCGGATCA
>WBZY01001720.1_pt1 | contig 10474 bp, 3 predicted proteins | sample 5204191 | NCBI WGS metagenome assembly WBZY01 (sample SAMN12344363, study PRJNA552823) | activated sludge metagenome | biome: Activated sludge suspended growth; feature: Anammox Sidestream; material: Wastewater; isolation source: activated sludge from anammox sidestream of wastewater treatment... | reverse complement strand
CCGCAGCGACATCGCCGCCTACGGCACCGTCCTGCGCGGCCTGCACGGCCTGTTCATCGGCTCCGGCGGCGTCGACCGCGAAACGTTCCGCCAGTATGTCGACAACCTGCGCCTGCTGCATGACTCGGCGCTGCTGCAGCGCTTCAGCTTCATCGTGCGGGAAGGCGACGCCTTCGTCGTCCGCTACGTCGAGCCGCTGGCCGGCAACGAGGCGCTGCTCGGCGCCAGGCTGGCCGATTTCCCGCCTGAGCGCGATGCCCTGGCGCGCGTCATGGCCGGCGGCGGCCTGACCCTCTCCGCCCCCTACCGCATGGAGCGGGTGTCCGCCGGCGACACCGGCCTGGTCGCCTATCTTCCCCTCTACGCCACGGACGATCCGGCCAGGCCCTACGCCGCAACGGGGCGCAGCACCGCCGCCCTGGTCGGTGTCACGATCAACCTGGACAAGGCGCTGCGCAACATCGCCGAGCCGCTGGCGCGGCGCCATATTTACTTCAAGCTCACCGAACTGGAGCAATCCTGGGCCGCCGGGCAGGCGCAGGGCCGGCCCTTTTTCGACAGCGCGCGCGGCGCGGCGCCGGACGTGCCGGCCTGGCTTGCCGCCAGCCGCGAGCTGGAAGTGCTCGGCAACCGCTGGCGCCTCGATCTGGCGGCCTCGCCCGCCTCGATGCCGCCCGCCACGCGCTACGCGCCCCAGCTGACCCTGGCGCTCGCCCTGGCCCTGACCCTGCTGCTTTATCTGCTGGTGCGCAACCTCGGCCGACTCGGCACGCTGGCCACGGCACAGGCGAAGCGGATGACGCAGGAACTGCGCCGCAGCGAAGAGCTGTTCCGCGACCTCACCGAGCTCTCCTCCGACTGGTACTGGGAGCAGGACGCCGATTTCCGCTACACGGCGATGTCGGGCGGCGTGGTCAACAAGGGCAACTTCAGGATCGATGCCTCGCTGGGCAAGACCCGCTGGGAACTGCCCATCGTCGGCGTGAGCGACGAAGCGTGGGCGCGGCACCGCGCCCAGCTCGAGCGCCACGAGCCCTTCCGCGACTTCGTCTACCGGATCCGCGCCGCCGACGGCGAACTGCACTGGTACTCGGTCAACGGCAATCCGGTGTTCGACGCCGACGGCCGCTTCACCGGCTACCGCGGCACCGGCCACGACATCACCCGGGCCAAGCGGACGGAACAGACGCTGCGCGACAGCGAGGCGCGCCTGACGCTCGCCCTGGAGGCGGCCGAGGCAGGCCTGTGGGATTTCGATCCGGTCGAGCGGATCACCTATTTCTCGCCGCGCTTCGGCGAGCTGCTCGGCTACCCCGGCGGGCAGGCGCTGCAGGATGCGTTCTTCGTCAGCGAGGCCCTGCACCCGGACGACCGCGAGCGCGTCCTGGCCGCCCAGGCGCGCGCCCTGCGCGACGGCGTGCGCTTCGACGAGACCTACCGTCTGCACCGCAAGGACGGCAGCTACCGCTGGTTCCGCGGCCTCGGCCAGGCCCATCGGGACGGAACGGGGCAGGCCGTCCGCTTCACCGGCCTGCTCATCGACGTGACGGCGCAGCGCGAAGCCGAGCAGGCGCTGCGCGAAAGCGAGGCCCGGCTCAACAAGGCCCAGGAAGTCGCCCGCCTCGGCAGCTGGCAGCTGGACATCCCGGCCAACCGCCTCGAATGGTCGCGGGAGACCTACCGCATGTTCGGCGTCGCGCCGGGCACGCCCCTCGCCTACGAGCTGTTCATCGGACACGTGCATGCCGACGACCGCGGCAAGGTCGATCGGGCCTGGGGCGAGGCCATGCGGGGCGCGCCCTACGACATCGAGCATCGCATCGTCGTCGACGGCGACACGCGCTGGGTGCACGAGCTGGCGGAATTCCTCTTCGACGCGCAGGGGCGGGCGATTTCCGCGACAGGCACCGTGCTGGACATCACCGAGCGCAAGCGCGCCGAATCGCAGCTTCGCCTGGCGGCCACCGTGTTCGAGAACAGCCTGGAAGGCGTCACCATCACCGACACCGAGCAGCGCATCCTTTCGGTCAACCGCGCCTTCAGCGAAATCACCGGCTACGCGGCGGACGAGGTGATCGGCCAGACGCCGCGCCTGCTGCAGTCCGGCCGCCAGGACGCCGGTTTCTACCGCGCCATGTGGGCATCGATCCGCGAAAAGGGATGCTGGCGCGGCGAGATCTGGAACCGCCGCAGGAACGGCGAGGTCTTCCCCGAGCTGCTCGGCATCTCTGCGGTGCGCAACGGCGGCGGCGAGATCACCCACTACATCGGCATGTTCACCGACATCAGCGAGCTGAAGCGCTCCGAGGAGGCGATGCGCCGGTTCAACGCCGAACTGGAGCGGCGCGTCGCCGAGCGCACCGCCGCCCTGACGTCCTCCAACCGCGAGCTGGAGGCCTTCAGCTATTCCGTCTCCCACGACCTGCGCGCGCCGCTGCGCGCTATCGACGGCTTCGCCCACATCCTCGCCGAGGACTACGGCGACCGGCTCGACGCGGCGGCGCGCAGCCATCTCGCGCGCATCCGCGCCGCCAGCCAGCGCATGGCGCTGACCACCGACGCCATGCTCGACCTGGCGCGCCTGGCGCGCACCGAGCTGCAGCGCGAGGACGTGGACCTCTCCGCCCTCGCCGCCGCCGTCGTCGCCGAACTGCCGCAGGACCCGTCGCGCCGCCCCGAATTCGCCATCGCCCCCGGCCTCCATGCCATGGCCGACCGCGAACTGATGCACCTCGTCCTGCAGAACCTGCTGCACAACGCCTGGAAGTTCACCGGCAAGGTCGCGTCCCCGCGCATCGCCTTCGGCGAAATCGCGCTCGACGGCGAGCGCGTCTTCTTCGTGCGCGACAACGGCGCCGGCTTCGACCCGGCCCACGCCGGCAGGCTGTTCGGCGCCTTCCAGCGCCTGCACCATCCCGACGACTTCGGCGGCACCGGCGTCGGCCTGGCCACCGTGGCCCGCATCGTCCAGCGCCACGGCGGACGCGTCCGGGCCGAGGGCGCCGTCGGGCAGGGCGCCGCCTTCTACTTCACCCTGGGCTGATCCGCCCCTGCCCCGCCCGGCGCGGATCCGCAGGGCGCCGGTTCGCGCGAGGTCGGAGGCAGCAGCCCTTGTTCCCCCTTTTTCAAAGGGGGAGGCCCGCCTCGCTGCTCAAGTGGAAATGAACGGCAGCTTTCTCGCCATGTCGGCTGAGATTCATTGGCAAACAGAAAAAAGAATTCCCGATCCGCCTTGAACAAGTGGCGCGCCACCAGGTCGCCGGCAAGGAACTCGACGATGGCGCCCAGTCCGGCGGCGCCGTCCCGCCACGCCTGCCGCAGCGCCTGCGCCCGCCCGAGCAGGCCGGCATGGGCGCGCCGGTGCGCGTCGAGCTGCGCAAAGCCGCGCCGCGCCAGCAAGGCTTCCTCATGGGCGAAATGCGCAGCGGCGTGTTCCAGCAGGCGCTCAAAGGCGCGCGCCGCCGCGCCGTCCCGGTCGGCGGCCGCCAGCGAGGCGTCGATCAGGGCATTGGCCAGCTCGAACAGTTCGCGGTGCTCGGCATCGATGACCGGCTCGCCGCACTCGTAACCCTCCTGCCAGGCAAGATGCAGCGCCGCCGGACCCTGCGCATCGGCCCAGGCGTCGGAATTGCCGCGCGCATCGGCGAGGGCGCGGTTGCGGCCTGCGTTCTTGGCGCTGTACAGCATGGCATCGGCGCGGCGAAACCAGTCATTGCCGCTTTCCGCGTCGAGATGCTCGGCAACGCCGGCGCTGATCGTCAGCCTGCCGACGGCCGGGAATAGCGTGTCGGCCACCCGCAGGCGCAGGGCTTCGGCCAGGCGATGCGCGCCGCGGTGGCCGGTCGAAGGGGCGAGGACGGCGAACTCCTCGCCGCCCCAGCGGAACAGCGCATCCGAGGCGCGCAGGGCCGCATGGGCCACCAGCGCCAGCTCGCGCAGCACGGCGTCGCCGGCCTGGTGGCCGCAGGCATCGTTGACCTGCTTGAAATGATCGATGTCGAACAGCACCAGCGAAACGGGCTGGCGGTAGCGCCGACTGCGGTCGAGCTCCGCTTCGAGCAGGCGGTCGAAATGCATGCGGTTCCAGAGCCCGGTCAGGCTGTCGCTCGCCACCTGCCGTTCCAGTTCGGCAAGCTGCTGCCTGAACCGGGCCAGCGTCCCGCAGGCCTCGGGCGCCGGGCAGGTCCCGTCGCCCGCGGGCGCCGCAAGCGGATGCTGAAGCGCCACGGCTTACACCCTGTAGCGCGCCACCGCCTCGCGCAGATGCCCGGCCAGCCCGTCGAGCCGGCGCGCCGTTTCCGCCGCGCCGGCCGCCGCCGCGCTGTTTTCCTCCGTCATCTGGGCGATGCGCTCGATATTGCCGGCAACCTGCTGCACGGCCGCGTCCTGTTCCCGGATCGCGTCCGCGATGTTTTGCACGTTTTGCGCCACCTCGCCGGAATCGGCGCCCACGCCGCGCAGGGCGGTCCCGGTGCTCTCGACCAGCTGCAGGCTGCCGGCGGCCTGCGCGTTGGCCTGCTGCATCCCGGTGACCGTGCCGTCGATCTGCCCCTGTATGTCGCGGATGAGGCCGGCGATCTCCTCGGTGGCCCTGGCGGTGCGTTCGGCGAGCTTCCTCACCTCGTCGGCCACCACGGCGAAGCCGCGCCCCGTCTCGCCGGCGCGCGCCGCCTCGATGGCGGCGTTGAGCGCCAGCAGATTGGTCTGGTCGGCGATCTCCTTGATCACCTGGACGATGCCGCCGATTTTCTGCGAACTCTTGTCGAGCGCCTCGACACTGGCGCCCGATTCGCGGATCAGGCCGGCGATGGCATTCACGTTCGTCACCGTATCGGCCATGGCGGCGAGCGCCCGGTCCACGCCGGCGCGCGCCGCCACGACGATCCCGCTGGCGCTGCGCGCGCTGGCCGCCGTCTCGCTGACGCTGACGGAGGCCTCCTCGACGGCCGCCGCCACCGATGCGCTGGCCTCGGCCTGCGCCGCCGAGCTCCTGGTCACCTGCTCGCTGGCCGTGGCCAGGGCGCGCGAGGCATCGCCGATGCCCTCGCTGGAGCGCTTGGCGTCGGCGATGATTTCGCGGAACTTGCCCATAAGGCGGTTGAGGGCCTGGCCGGCGCGGACGGTTTCCCGCGTCCCCGCCTCGGGCGTGCCGCGCGTGAAATCGTCGTGCTCGGCGGCATACTCGGCCGCCGCCACGACGGCGGCCAGGGGGCGGCGCACGCTGCGCGCGACCAGAAAGAATACGACCGCGCCGGCAAGGATGCAGACGAGCAGCACGCCGGCCACGTTCAGAAAACGCCCCGCGATCTGCTGCTCGATGCCGCCGACGGGGATCGTGACCGCCAGCGCCCCGCGCACGTCGCCCACCTTCCAGTCGCGCCGCGGCGAGTCGGCATGGCTGTTGTGGCAGTTCGTGCAGGTCTCGTTCACCATGACGTCCGCCCGGGCCAGCCGCATGACCGGCCCGCCCGCGCGCCGCTCGATGCGGTGGTACTCGCCCTGGGGGTTCTTCTCCAGCCAGGCGAGCGCCTCCTCCTCGAAGGGATCGAGGCGCGTCTCGTCGCCCTTGCGGAAGGCGAAGGGCTGGCGCGAGTACAGGCGCAGGCCGTTGCCGGACTTGTCGTTTTCGGCCAGCGCCCGGATCAGCGTGGCGGGTACGGGAATGCGGTCGTCCCGCCCGGAGAATTCGTGGCTGATGGCCACGCCTTTCGCGGCGGATTTCGGCACGACTTCCCTGGCGTAGAAAGCACGGGCGTTGGAGGCCGCCGCCAGCGCGCTGCGGGCGGCCGACAGGCCGGCCTCCTCGAGCGCGGCCTCCTTCAGCGACAGGCCGTTCCAGGCCAGCGCCGCCACGAGCATGATCGTCACCGCGCCGGCGCCGAGCAGCAGGCGCGCGCCGAGGGTATCGTGAATTTTCATTTCCCATCTCCTTGTTCGAAAGCCGAATGGCCGGCAGCCGCACCCAGGCGCGCCAGCGCTCGTCCGTCGGGAAGATGGCCCCGTCTCTCGCGGGGAACGGCAGGACAGGCGGGGGCCGGGCTTATCCTTGCGGGACGCAGAAGACATTACGGCAGATTTCCCCGCGACTTGAGCCGCGAACGGAGGGTATACCTTGACTCATGTCAAGTTCATTCGCCGTCCCGGCGGGGCTGGCTTTCGCGCTAGCTAGGGCAGGGTGAAGCGGAAAGTGGCGCCCTCCCCGGGCCTGCCCTCCGCCCAGACCTCGCCGCCGTGGCGATGGACGATGCGGGCCACGGTGGCCAGCCCGATGCCCGTGCCTGGAAACTCGGCAGGGGAATGCAGGCGCTGGAAGGCGCCGAACAGCTTGCCGACTTGGCGCATGTCAAAGCCGGCGCCGTTGTCCTTGACGAAACAGATGCGGCGTCCGCGCTGCTCATGCAAACCAAATTCGATGCAGGCGTGGTCCCGGCGCGCGGTGTATTTCCATGAGTTGCCGAGCAGGTTGTGCAACGCCGCGCGCAGCAGGCCGGCATCGCCGCGCACAACGATGCCCGGCGCGATCGACCAGGTAACGCGACGGCCGGGTTCGCCGGCTTCGAGCTCGGCGGCGATCTCGGCGGCAAGCGCCGAAAGATCGGTTTCCCCCACCTTCAAAACGTGGCGCGACACCCGCGACAACTCCAGCAGATCGTCGATCAGCTGGCCCATTTTCACCGAGGCCGAGCGCACGCGCCCCAGATAGTCGCGCCCCCGGCCGTCGAGCGCCGCGGCATATTCCTCCTCGATCAGGCGCGAAAACCCGTTGATGGCGCGCAGCGGCGCGCGCAGGTCGTGGGACACCGAATAGGAGAAGGCCTCCAGCTCGCGGTTGGCCGTCTCCAGCTCGCGCGTGCGCTCGTCCACGCGCCGTTCCAGCTCTTCGGCATGGCGCACGCGCTCGGAGACGTCGCGGCCGATCACGATCAGCGCCCGGCGGCTGCCGTCTTCCTCGTAGAGCGGCGCCTTGGACACGTCGAGGATCAGCGTGCCGCCCTCCGGGCGGTGGACGACCTCGGTAAAATGCGCCAGCCGTCCCGCGGCCCAGGCTTCCTCGTCGCTTTTAAGACAGGCCATGTGTTCACCGGAGAAGGCCGGGTTGGCGAGCACCAGTTCCATGTCCGTCCTGCCCCGCCAGTCCGCGTCGTCCAGCCCGAACAACCGCTTCGCCGCGCCGTTGATCACCTGCCAGCGGCCGGCCCCATCCTTGAGAAAGATCGCGTCCGGCACCGTTTCGATGAGCGTGGCAAGGCGTTCGCGGCTGTCGCGCAGCGCATCTTCGGCGGCCTTGCGCGAAGTCAGGTCGGAGAACACGGCGACATAGTTCGCCGTGCGGCCGGTCTCGTCGGGCACGGCCGCAATGGACAGCCACTCGGGGTAGACGGTGCCGTCCTTGCGCCGGTTCCAGATTTCGCCGCTCCAGCGGCCTTCCGTGCCGAGCGCGTCCCACATCGCCCGGTAGTAGGCGGCGTCATGGCGTCCCGACTGCAGGATGCGCGGATTGCGGCCGACAACCTCCTCGCGCGCGTAACCGGTGATCCGGCAGAAGCCCGGATTGACATCCAGGATGGCGCCTTCCGGATCGGTGATGGCGATGGCCTCCGAGGCCTGCTCGAAGACGCGTGCGGACATGCGCATCGCGGCCAGATCGGCCGCGATGCGGCGGTCCCGCGCTTCCAGCGCACTCGCCATGTCGTTGAAGTCCCGCGCCAGCACGGCGAACTCGCTCCGGCCGGCGATCGCGGGAATGCGATGGGCGGCCTCCCCCTCGCGCAGGCGGCGCGCGCCCTCGGCCAGCGCGCGCAGCGGCTTCAGGATGGCGCGCTCCGAGGCGGTCCAGGCCAGGACATACAGGACCAGGCAGAGCGCCGCCAGCAGCCAGGCCAGCCGGGCCGCGTCGCGCTCGGCACGGTTCTCGACGCTCTCCCCCGAAATGCCGATCGAGACCACGCCGGCAAGCGGCGACTGGAGCGGCAGGTCCGCCTGCAGCCTCCTCACGCCGTCGAGCCACAGGCTTTCCGTGACCTGCTCGCGGCCGGATGCGATGGCCTGGCCCACGCCGGCCAGGCGCAGGCCGGACTTGCCGACACAGCAGGCGGGGTCCGGCTGGCGCACAACGAACATGCCGTCGTTGTCGAAGATGCGCAGGACGACATCCGCCGGCACCATCCCGGCGAAATGGGCATTCAGCCAGTCGCGATCGATGAAGGCAAGCATCGCGCCCGGCTGGCCGTCCTCTTCCGCCAGCGGACGCGCCAGTGCCAGGTATGCGGAATGCCGCACGGTTTCCCCGCTCATGCCCAGCATGGGAGTCCCGGCGGCCAGGGCGCGCCGCGCGGTATCCCGAACGGCGGCGGACAGATCGTCCTTGCGGGCCGCGCAGCGCAGCCGGCCTTCCTTATCGACAACGGCCAGGTTCGACAGCGATGGCGTGGCGTCAACCACCTGGCGCAGAACCTTCGCGCATTCCGCCTCGCCCCGGCCGAGGCCGCCCAGGCGCAGCAGGATGTCGAGCGTGACAAGATGGTCGCGCACGATGCGCTCGTATTGCCGGGCGTAGCCCTGGGCGAGATTCAGCGCCTGTGCCTGCGCCGCCTCGCGGGCATGGCGCAGGGCCGCAGCCTGCTGCAGGAGCAGGATGACGAAGACGGCGGCGAACAGCGCCGTCAGGAGCAGGATCAGGCGTCCCCGCAGGGAGGCCGGCAAACGGATGGGCATGTTCTGGGCAAATCCGGTCAGCGGGCTGATCTAATGATTATTGCATATTGATGATTATCAAACCAGACCATCGGTGTGCGAAATTGATCCGCCTCAAGCCTCGCGCCGTCCCGCCGGGACTGACTTTTCCCCGCCAAGCGTGAAATAAAAGGTCGCCCCCTGCCCCGGCGCGGCCGTGGCCCAGAGGCGCCCGCCATGCCGCCCGACGATGCGCTTGGCGACCGCCAGGCCGATACCGGCGCCGGGGAATTCACCGGGACGATGCAGACGGAAGAAGGGCCGGAACAGCCTGCCGGCGTAGGCCGGATCGAAACCGGCGCCATTGTCGGCGACATGGAACACCCGTTCACCATCCCGGTCGGCGGCGCCGAAATCGATGCACGCGCCGGGCGTGCCGCCGGTGAATTTCCAGGCGTTGTGCAGCAGGTTGCGCAGCGCGACGGCGATCAGGTCGGCATCGGCCCGGGCGACAAGGCCGTCGGCCACCCGGATGACGACCGCGCGCCCGTCGCGGGCCTGCAGTTCCGCCAGCAGGCAGCGCGCCAGGTCGGAGAGATCCACCTCGGCCGGCTCGAGCCCGGTGCGCGTCACGCGCATCAGCTCGATCATGTTGTCGATCACCCCGGAAAGATGCCGGCCGGCCTGGCGGATGCGCTCCAGGTAGCCTTGGGCGGTGTCGTCGAGCCGCGACGCGTATTCCTCGCCGACGATCTGGGCGAAGCCGTCCACGGCGCGCAGCGGCCCGCGCAGGTCGTGCGAGGCGGCATAGGAGAAATCTTCCAGCTCGCGCAGGGCCGTCTCCAGCTCCGCGGTGCGCAGGCGCACCCGCGCCTCCAGCGTGCTGTTGAGCTCGACGATCTGCCGCTCGCCCTGCTTCAGCCTGTCGATGTCGGCCAGCGCCCCGATGAAGCGCGACGGGCGGCCGTTGCCGTCCCGCACCGTCATGCCGCGGCCATGGAACCAGCGGTAATTTCCGTCGGCCCTCTGCAGGCGGTAGGTCTCGTCGAAGGCGGCCCCTTCCTCGAGGGAGCGCTGCTGCGCTTGAAGCACGCGCTCCCGGTCCTCGGCATGGAGCGCCTCGCCCAGCTGAAAGGTCTGGCGCATCGCCTCGCGCGAGCCGTAACCGAGCAGGGCCACGAAATTGGCCGAGAAGAAGGTTCGCCGGGTGACCGGATCGTAGTCCCAGATGCCGTCGGCGGTGGCTTCCATGACCAGGCGCAGGCGCTCCTCGCTTTCGGCCCGTTCCTGCGTCAGCCGCTCGCGTTCGAGAAGGCGCCGGCGGAATACGCGATCCGTTCCGGCGATGCCGGCCAGGCCGATCAGCCAGATGGCGCCGTAAGACAGCGCCAGCTCGCGCCGTGCCTTCTCGAACAGGCTCAGATAAGGCGCCATGGGCACGTTGATGCCGATGCCGCCCCGCACCTCGCCCGCCTGCGTGTAGCCGAGGACGGCATGGCACTTGATGCAGCCTTCCTCCATGTACATCGCCTGGAAGTAGCGCAGATGGGACTCGCCGCCGATCTCGGCGACTTCCCAGGCCTCGAAGCGCTCGCCGGACTCGAAGGCCCGCAGCTGGGCGGACTCCCATTCGTCGGGGGCATTGGCCGGATTGAGGTATTTCAGCCCCGTGATGCGGCCGCGTATGCCATAGGCCTCGGCGTGCTCGGTCATCATCTGCCGCAGCATGGAGGCCGGATTGAGCAGGGTCAGGCGCCGGCCGCCCGACGTGGTCACGTCGCGCTCCGGCAGATGTTTCAGC
>WBZY01000443.1_pt2 | contig 10479 bp, 7 predicted proteins | sample 5204191 | NCBI WGS metagenome assembly WBZY01 (sample SAMN12344363, study PRJNA552823) | activated sludge metagenome | biome: Activated sludge suspended growth; feature: Anammox Sidestream; material: Wastewater; isolation source: activated sludge from anammox sidestream of wastewater treatment... | reverse complement strand
TCATGCGCAAGATGCTCACCGCCGCCTGGGCAATGATCAGGAACCCTCAGCCCTACGACGGAGCCAAGCTCTATGCAACCATAGAAAACGCTTGACTCCGAACGGAGTGTCTACGCTCCGCGCTGGCGCGCGATATGCGCCTGGAACGCTGCCATCGCGGCCTTCATGTCGGCGTGGATCGCGCGGGCCGAATCGCGCTCGTTGATGCGCGCCAGTGCCTCATCCAGCCCCGGCACCTCGGCCACGAGGTCCCAGTCGTAGACCTTGCGCGCCACGGTCCCGGCCAGGCTGAACGTGAACGCCGCGAAGAAGTCCGCCAGCGTCAGTTCCTCGCCCATGACGAACGGCGAACAGCGCAGCACGCCGCGCAGCCCCGACATCGCCTTGCGCAGCACCGGCTCGACCTCGGCGACCGTCGCCTCGGTGTTGCTGCCACCGAAGAACACCCCGGGATAAAGCCGGCGCGCGGGCAGTTCGACGTAGAGTTCCATCATCCGGATCGCCTGGCGCACCTGCGCGCGGCGGAACGCGTCGCGCGGCAGGAAGGCGGGCGACGGCAACACCTCCTCGATGTACTCGAGCATCACGCTGGTCTCGCTGAGGAAACCGTTCCCGGTCTCGAGGCACGGCACCTTGCCGAGCGGGCTGCGCGCCAGGAAGCTGGCGTCCTGGCTGGGGTAGGTTTCCACCACCTCGAACTCCGCGCCCTTCTCGAGCAGCGCCATGCGCGCCATGTTGAAATAGTTGCTCACCGCGAACCCGTGCAGTCTCAACATCGTTGCATGCTCCCCGCGTGCGCGCGCCCCCATGGCGCGACCATTCCGGAACCTTATACCGGGCATCGGCGAATTAACAGCGCGGCGCGCATCCTCTATACTGCCGGCCCGGTTCGCAGCGCGCTCACGCAGCACGCGCCCCACCATCCGACGCATCGATCGAGGAGTCTTGCCGTGCTCGAAGCCTATCGCAGCCATGTCGCGGAACGCGCCGCCCAGGGCATCGTTCCCAAGCCGCTCAACGCCGAGTGGACCGCCCAGCTCGTCGATCTGCTGAAGAATCCGCCGGCCGGCGAGGAAGACTTCCTGGTCGAACTGATCACCAACCGCGTGCCGCCCGGAGTCGACGAGGCCGCCTACGTCAAGGCGGCGTTCCTCAGCGCGATCGTGCGCCGCGAAGCCGCCTCGCCGCTGATCGATCGCGCACACGCGATCCGCCTGCTCGGCAACATGCTCGGCGGCTACAACATCGAGACCCTGGTCGCAGCGCTCGACGACGCCGAACTCGGCGCACTGGCCGCCGGGCAACTCAAGGGCACGCTGCTGATGTTCGACGCGTTCCACGACGTGGTCGAGAAGCACCAGGCCGGCAACGCGCACGCGAGCGCGGTGCTGCGCTCGTGGGCCGACGGCGAATGGTTCACCAACCGCCCCGACGTGCCGGCGGCGATCCGCACCACGGTGTTCAAGGTCAGCGGCGAGACCAATACCGACGACCTGTCGCCGGCGCCCGATGCCTGGAGCCGCCCCGACATCCCGCTGCACGCACTGGCGATGTTCAAGATGGCGCGCGACGGCCTGCAGCCCGACGAGCCCGGCACCATCGGCCCGATCCGCCAGATCGAGGAATTGAAGAAAAAGGGCAACCCGATCGCCTTCGTCGGCGACGTCGTGGGCACCGGTTCCAGCCGCAAATCCGCCACCAACTCGGTGCTGTGGTTCTTCGGTGACGACATGCCGGGCGTGCCGAACAAGCGCTCGGGCGGCGTCTGCATCGGCGGCAAGGTCGCGCCGATCTTCTACAACACGATGGAGGACGCCGGCGCGCTGGTGTTCGAGGCGCCAGTGGAGCGCCTGAACATGGGCGACGTGATCGAGGTGCGCCCCTACGACGGCGTGATCCGCAACGCCGACACCGGCGAGGAACTGTCGCGCTTCGAACTCAAGTCCGAGGTGCTGCTCGACGAGGTGCGCGCCGGCGGGCGCATCAACCTGATCGTGGGCCGCGGCCTGACCAAGAAGGCGCGCGAGGCGCTCGGCCTGGCGCCCTCGACGCTGTTCCGCACGCCGGCGCAGCCGGCGGACACCGGCAAGGGCTACACGCTGGCGCAGAAGATGGTCGGCCGCGCCTGCGGTGTGGCGGGCGTACGTCCGGGCACGTACTGCGAACCGCACATGACCACGGTCGGCTCGCAGGACACCACCGGCCCGATGACCCGCGACGAACTGAAGGACCTCGCGTGCCTCGGCTTCTCGGCCGACCTCGTGATGCAGAGTTTCTGCCACACGGCCGCGTACCCCAAGCCGGTCGACATCGAGACCCAGCACACCCTGCCCGACTTCATCATGACGCGTGGCGGCGTGTCGCTGCGCCCGGGCGACGGCATCATCCACAGCTGGCTGAACCGCATGCTGCTGCCCGATACGGTGGGCACCGGCGGCGACTCGCACACCCGCTTCCCGATCGGCATCTCGTTCCCCGCCGGCTCCGGCCTGGTGGCTTTCGCCGCCGCGACCGGCGTGATGCCGCTCGATATGCCGGAATCGGTGCTGGTGCGCTTCAAGGGCACCATGCAGCCCGGCATCACGCTGCGTGACCTCGTGCACGCGATCCCCTACTACGCGATCCAGCAGGGACTGCTCACGGTCGAGAAGAAGGGCAAGAAGAACGTGTTCTCGGGACGCATCCTCGAGATCGAGGGACTGGAAAACCTCACGGTCGAGCAGGCCTTCGAACTCTCCGACGCCTCCGCCGAGCGCTCCGCCGCCGGCTGCACGATCAAGCTGTCGCCGCAGACCATCTCCGAGTACCTGGCGTCGAACGTCACGCTGCTGCGCTGGATGATCGCGCAGGGCTACGGTGACGCGCGCACCCTCGAGCGGCGCGCACGCAAGATGGAGGAATGGCTGGCGCAGCCCGCGCTGCTCGCCGCCGACGCCGACGCCGAGTACGCCGCGGTGATCGAGATCGATCTCGCCGACGTCCGCGAACCCGTGGTGTGCGCGCCGAACGACCCCGACGACGCGCGGCTGCTCTCGCAGGTGGCCGGCGACAAGGTCGACGAGGTGTTCCTCGGCTCGTGCATGACCAACATCGGCCACTTTCGCGCCGCGGGCAAGCTGCTGGAGAAGTTCAAGGGTGTGATCCCGACGCGGATGTGGATCGCACCACCGACGCGCATGGACCAGCACACGCTGATGGAGGAAGGCTACTACAACATCTACGGCCGTGTCGGCGCCCGCACCGAGATGCCGGGTTGCTCGCTGTGCATGGGCAACCAGGCGCGTGTGGCGCCGAAGTCGACCGTACTGTCGACCTCGACGCGCAACTTCCCGAACCGCCTCGGCGAGGGCGCGAACGTGTACCTGACCTCCGCCGAACTGGCCGCGGTGGGCGCGATCCTCGGCCGGCTGCCGACGGTCGAGGAGTACATGGAGTACGCCCGCAAGATCGACTCGATGGCCGGCGACATCTACCGCTACATGAACTTCGACCGCATCGAGTCGTTCCGCAAGGGCGCCGAGGAAGGCAAGCGCATCGCGGCGGTCGAAATCGTCGAGGTCGCGGTCGCGTAGGTCGGGTTGCGCAGAAACTCGCACCAGCCGGTAAGCGTGCGACGGCGGTTTCACACCGGTGGGCGTACGCCGCAGGGATGCGGCCTTCGAGCCTGCATGGACGTATTCACGGCGTCCCACGGGTGTGAAACCGCCGTCGCACGCCGGCACCGATAGCCAAGCCGACCTGCGGGCGCGGGCGGAAGCGGCGCACCGCGGAGCGCAGCGCGCGGGTGAGGTGTTGGAGCTCGGCCGCGTCGGGCGCCCCGTACGCCAACCGTGCGTAGTCCCTGCTGAGTGCGGAGAAGCACCGCGCGAGGTCGGGGCGTTCGCGTTCCACGCGCGCAGCGAACGCGAGCGGAGCCTCGCCCCGAGTGCGCTCGATGCCCGCCGCGGCCAGCCGCGCGCAGGCGCGCAGGTACGCCGCCGTGGCGGCATCGCGGCGCCGCACCGGGCGCATCCCGAACAGACTGGCGGCGACCAGCAGCAGCGCCAGCGCCCCGCAGCCGAGCAGCAGCGCGACCACCCGCGCCGGACTCACCGCGCCGAGCAGCCGCGACAGCAGCGCGGTCTGCCGCTCGGCGTCGTAGTTCAGCACCGCGCGGGCCCAGTGGTAGGTCAGCGTGTCCCAGCGCATGCGCAGCCAGCCGAGCAGCCGCACGTTGCGGTAGCGTTCGATCGCCAGTGGACTGCCGGCCAGGAACTCCGCGCCGAGCGCATCCCCCACCCCCGACTCGATGCGTTCGGGCGCCACCGCCGCGGTCGGGTCGAAGCGCACCCAGCCACGCTGCGGGAGCCAGGCCTCGGCCCACGCGTGCGCGTCGAACTGATGCACCAGCAGATAGCCCTGCCAGGGGTTTCGCTCCCCGCCCTGGTAGCCGACCACCACGCGCGCGGGGATGCCGGCCGCGCGCAGCAGCACCGTGAACGCACTCGCATAGTGCTCGCAGAAGCCACGCCGCGCGCCGAACAGGAAGTCGTCCACGCTGTCGCGTCCGAGCAGCGGCGGCGACATCGTGTAGACGAAGTCTTCCTCGTGGAACCAGCGCAGCACGCGCTCGATGTAACGCTCGTCGCTGCCGGCGGCGGCGCGCCACTCCCCGGCGAGCGCCGCTGCGCGCGGATTGAGTCCCGGCGGCAACTGCAGCTCCGACTGCCGGCGCAGCGCGCCGAGCTCGGGCTCGAGGCGTGCCGCGAGGTCGGCGTTTACCCGGTAGCGCAGCCGCTGCACGACCGGGCGGGAATTCATCAGGCGGTAGTCGCTGCCCAGGCGCAAGCCCTCGTCGAAGGCGAGCGGATAGCCCAGCACGTACAGCCACGGCTGGTTGTTCGCCTCGAGGATGATCTCGTAGGCGCTCACCGCCCCACCCGGCACATGACTGGTCGGTCGCAGCGCGGGTCGCGTCGCGCCCTGCAGCGCGAGTTCTGACTCCATGCGCGACAGCGCGCCCTGGCGCCACTGGCGGCCATCGAACTCCGACAGCACCAGGCCCCGCCAGTACCGTTCGCGCGCCGGCGGCACCGCAGCGTCGAAGGTGGCGCGGAACGCCAGCTCGCTGGAGGCGCTGAGCCGCGCCACGTCGCCCGGTGACATCGTTTCCGACGGGCCGGTGCGCGCCCCGCCGGTGTTCTGCGGGATCGACCACAGCGGCGCGATGCGCGGGAACACCACGAACAGCAGCAGCATGATCGGCACCGCCTGCAGCAGCATGCGGGTTGCGATCGCAAACGGTCGCAGCCAGCCGCCACCCGGATCGCCCTGGTGACGCGCGACCATCGCGGCGGTGACGCCGAAGGTCGCGAACAATGCATACGCGGCGTACGGGATTTCCTGCTCGAACAGCAGCTGGCAGGCAATCAGGAAGTACGCGACGAACACGATCACGAGGAAATCGCGCGCGCTGCGCATCTCGAGCGCCTTCAGCGCCGCCGCCACCACCAGCAGCGCGACCGTGGGCTCGAGTCCGTTCAGCGCCCGCCATTGCAGCCCCACGGCCAGGAAGGACATCAGCACCAGCAGCGCCCGCACCGCGCGCCCCGGGAACGACCACGCCCCCTGGTGGACACGGTGCCGCCATACGGTCGCCACGGCCACGACCAGCAGCACCCACGCGGGCAGGCGGGCGGCGTGCGGACCGATGCCGAGCAGCAACGCGAACAGCGACCAGGCGAGCGCGCGGCGCGGCAGCTGCGCGCTCATGCCGGCGGCTCCTGCCCGCCGAACAGCGCCAGCGCGGTCAACGCCTGCTCGCATTGCGCGTCGCCGCTGGCCGGTTGCAGGGTGCAGCCCGGCAGCTCGAGCCCGTACTCGCTGCCCTGCGCCTGCAGTTCGAGCACCCAGCGGCACAGCAACGCGAGCCGCGACTCCACGTCGGTGCCCCATTCGGTGTCGCTCCAGCGCAGCCAGCGGCTGCGATCGGCGAAGGCACGCTGGTCCAGCGTCTGCAGCCGTTGTCCGCGGGCGAGCGTCTTCCACACCACGTGGCGCAGCGGATCGCCGCTGCGATAGTCCCGGAAACCGGCGAAATCCTCGCTGCCCGGATCGTGCGTGAGCGGGCCTTCGTCGCCGCCGCGGCTGGCGAGCGGTGCATCGCCTGCCGTCGCGGGGCGCGGGTAGACGACGCAGCGCTGTGCCAGGTCGAGCGAGGTCCAGGCCCGCAGCAACCCGAGCGGGTAGGCGCTCGCAATGCGCACCCGCGGTGCGCGCAGCCAGCCCCGGTGCGACGCGCGCAGGAACAATGTCAGCGTCTGCGCGCCGTCGTGCGGCACGTGCGCGCCCTGCCCCTCGTTGCCTTCCCAGCCGACCAGCAGTCCGTCGTGCACGCGCCGGCCGGCGTCGGCGAGCTGCACCACGAAGCCCGCCTCGGCGCCGGCGAACACGGCCTCGGCGCCCGCGCCCGTCACGCGCAGCTGCGCCAGGTTCGCATAGGTGTGCAGCACGCCGACCACGAACAGCCCGGCGAGCAGGAACGCCAGCGCGAACACCAGGTTGCTTTCGTAGTTGATGCCGGTCAGCAGCAGCGCGAGCAACAGCGCGAGGAACGCGAAACCGCTGCCGGTCGGGAAAATGAAGATATTGCCGCGATCGAGCCGTACCTCGCGCGCGGCCGGGATGCGCCGCGCGATCCACGCCTCACGCAACGCGCGCACCGAGTGGCCAAGACGCCGCAGCTGCGCCGGCTGGCGCATCAGTCGAATACGTCCACTTCGCGCAGCAGGCGCTGCGCGAGTGCACGGCCGTCGCCGACGAAGTCCCCGGCAGCGCGCAAGCGGTGCGCGGTGACCGCGGACAGCACCGCCTGCACGTCTTCGGGCACGACGTGCGTGCGCGCCTCCATGTACGCCCAGGTGCGCGCCGCCGCCATCAGCGCCAGCGCTCCGCGCGGCGACAGACCCTGCGCGAAGCCCGGCGCGCCGCGCGAGAACGCGACCAACCGTTGCACATAGTCGAGCAACTGCGCGGAAGCGCCGGTGCGCGCGGCCTCGTGCTGGATGCGATGCAATTGCTCGCGTGAGAGGCGGGTCGCCAGCGACTCGACCGTCACCGCGTTGCCGCCGCCGGCGAGGATCGCGCGTTCGGCCGCCTGGTCCGGATAGCCGATCTCGATGCGCATCAGGAAACGGTCGAGCTGCGACTCGGGAAGCGGGAAAGTGCCCGCCTGCGTGTGCGGGTTCTGGGTCGCGATCACGAAAAAGTCCGCTGGCAGCGGCCGCGTCTCGCCCTCCACCGTGACCTGGCGCTCGGCCATCGCCTCGAGCAGCGCGCTCTGCGTCTTCGGCGTGCTGCGGTTGATCTCGTCGGCCAGCAGCACCTCGGTAAACACCGGCCCCGGATGAAAACTGAACGCGCCCGCGTTGCGGTCGAACACCGACACCCCGAGGATGTCGCCAGGCAGCATGTCGCTGGTGAACTGCACGCGCGTGAAGTCGAGCCCGAGCACGCGCGCCAGCGCGTGCGACAGCGTGGTCTTGCCCATCCCGGGCAGGTCCTCGATCAGCAGGTGCCCGCGCGAGAACAGCGCACACAGCGCGAGCCGGATCTGGCGGTCCTTGCCGAGCAGGACCTTGCCGACCTCGCGCACGACGCCTTCGATGATGTCCTGCACGTGCTGCTCCCTGTGGGTCCGGTCGGCGGCGATACGTGTGCGCTTGCGAACCGGATCTACGCGCCCGCAGGTTCGGCCTATGCTCGAACAATCCGTGTCCGGGCACAGCCCGGACCTACGCGAGCCCGCAGGTTCGGCCTGCGGCCGAACATGTCGTTGGCCGAACCGTGTCCGGGCACAGCCCGGACCTACCTTTGGGCGCGCGCGGCGCACAGGCCGCGCGCGATGTCCTCCTGGATATCCGCGACGTCCTCCAGCCCCACCGCGATGCGGATCAACTCCTGCGTGATGCCCTGCGCGCTGCGCTCCGCGTCGGACAGCCGCCCGTGCGTGGTGGTCGCCGGATGCACCACGGTGGTCTTGGCGTCGCCGAGGTTCGCCGTGATCGACATCAGGCGGGTCGCGTCGATGAAGCGCCACGCCGCGTCCCGCCCGCCGTCGACCGTGAACGACAGCACGCCACCGAAGCCGCGCTGCTGGCGGCACGCGAGCGCATGCTGCGGATGCGTGGGCAGGCCCGGGTAGTTGACCACACCTACGCCGGGCTGCCCGCGCAGCCAGTGCGCGATCGCGAGCGCGTTGGCGCTGTGCGCCTCCATGCGGATGCGCAGCGTCTCCAGCCCCTTCAGGAACACCCAGGCGTTGAACGGGCTCATGCACGGGCCGGCGGAACGCTGGAACGCCACCACCTGCTCCATCAGTTCGCGCCGCCCGCACAGCACGCCGCCGAGGCAGCGCCCCTGCCCGTCGATGTACTTGGTCGCCGAGTGCACCACCATGTCGGCGCCGAGCGCGAGCGGCTGCTGCAAGGCAGGCGTCAGGAAGCAGTTGTCGACCACCAGCAGCGCCCCGTGCGCCTTCGCGATCGCCGCCACGCGTGCGATGTCGATCACCTCGCAGAGCGGATTCGACGGCGTTTCGAGAAACAGCATGCGCGTGCGCGGGCCGAGCGCCGCCTCCCACGCCGTGTAGTCGGTGGCATCGACGTAATCCACGCCGACGCCGAACTTCGCGATGAAGCGATTCAGCAGCATCGTGGTCGAACCGAACACGCCGCGCGAGCACACGATCCGCGCGCCGGCGTCGAGCAGGCTCATGCACGCGGCGAGTATCGCCGCCATCCCGGAGGCCGTCGCCACCGCCTGCTCCGCGCCCTCGAGCGCCGCGATGCGCTCCTCGAACACGCGCACGGTAGGGTTCGTGTAGCGCGAATAGACGTTGCCGCCGCCGTCGGCGAAGCGCCCCGCGGCCTCGGCGGCGGAGCCGAACACGTAGCTCGAGGTCAGGAACAGCGCTTCGGAGTGCTCGCCCTCGGCGGTGCGTACCTGACCGGCCCGCACGGCCAGCGTGTCGGGGCGGGAGGCGGCGAGTATCCGCTGCCGTTCGTCGTCGTTCATCGGCAGGCTGCCTCCGGGAGCGGTTCAGGCCGTGTGGTTGTGCAATCCGAGCAGCGCGCTGTCGCCGGCCTGCGCCGAGGCGTCGCAGCCCGCGCGCGAGCGGTCGTTGCGCTCGGCGTGCAGGCGCTCGAGATAGACGGCATCGACGTCACCGGTGACGTAGTCGCCGTCGAACACCGAGCAGTCGAAATGCTCGATCATCGGGTTGCCGTCGCGCGAGCACGAGACCAGGTCCTCGAGGTCCTGGTACACCAGCCAGTCCGCGCCTATCAGTGCGCAGACTTCCTCGTCGGTGCGCCCGTGCGCCACCAGTTCCTCGGCCGAGGGCATGTCGATGCCGTAGACGTTGGGCCAGCGCACTGCAGGCGCCGCGGAGGCGAAATAGACCTGCCGGGCACCGGCGTCGCGCGCCATCTGGATGATCTCGTTGCAGGTCGTGCCGCGCACGATCGAATCGTCGACCAGCAGCACGTTCTTGTCGCGGAACTCGAGCTCGATGGGGTTCAGCTTCTGGCGCACCGATTTCTTGCGCATCGCCTGCCCCGGCATGATGAAGGTGCGCCCGATGTAGCGGTTCTTCATCAGTCCCTCGCGGAACTTGACGTCGAGTTCGTAGGCGATGACCTGCGCCGCGACGCGGCTGGTGTCGGGGATCGGGATCACGACGTCGATGTCGTGGTCGGGACGCAGGCGCTTGATCTTCTCGGCCAGCCGCTCGCCCTGGCGCAGGCGCGCCTTGTAGACCGAGATACCGTCCATGATCGAGTCCGGCCGCGCGAAATAGACGTGCTCGAAGATGCACGGCGTGAGGCGCGGGTTCTCCGCGCACTGCTGCGTGTGCAGCCGGCCGCGCGCGTCGATGTACACGGCCTCCCCGGGCGCCACGTCGCGGATCACGCGGAAGCCGAGCACGTCGAGCGCCACGCTCTCGGAGGCGATCATGTACTCGAGACCGGCCGCCGACTCGCGCTCGCCGAAGATCAGCGGGCGGATGCCGAACGGATCGCGAAAGCCCACGACCCCGTAGCCGGCGATCATCGCCAGCGCCGCGTAGCCGCCGCGCGCGCGCCGGTGCACCCCGGCCACGGCGGTGAAGATGTCCTGCGGATCGGGGACCAGCTTGCCGAGGATCTGCAGCTCGTGCGCGAACACGTTCAGCAGCACCTCGCTGTCGGAATCGGTGTTGATGTGGCGCAGGTCCGCCTGGAAGACCTGGGCGCGCAGTTCGTCGGAGTTGGTCAGGTTGCCGTTGTGCGCGAGGCAGATGCCGTACGGGCTGTTGACGTAGAACGGTTGGGCGAGCGCGGAGCTGCCGCTGCCCGCGGTCGGGTAGCGCACGTGCCCGATGCCGATGTTGCCGCTGAGACGCTCCATGTGTTCGTTGCGGAACACGTCGCGCACCAGACCGTTGCCCTTGCGCTGCTT
>WBZY01001718.1_pt1 | contig 10487 bp, 9 predicted proteins | sample 5204191 | NCBI WGS metagenome assembly WBZY01 (sample SAMN12344363, study PRJNA552823) | activated sludge metagenome | biome: Activated sludge suspended growth; feature: Anammox Sidestream; material: Wastewater; isolation source: activated sludge from anammox sidestream of wastewater treatment... | reverse complement strand
CGACAGACGGGTAACAGACGGGCGACGGTTCAACATGGCGCAGACGCTAGACATCTCCGGCTCGCAGATCAACGGGGCACGCGATTATCAGGAAGATGCATTTCTGATCACAACCATCGGCGGCAGCGACGACAAGGATTCCGCGTCCCTGGTCATCGTCGCCGACGGCATGGGTGGACACGCAGCCGGCAACGTCGCCAGCAACATGGCGGTGCAGACCTTCAACAAGCACGTCACCTCTCACTTCCCCACCACCGACGTAACGGCGATGCTGCAGGCGGCCGTGCGCACCGCCAACGCCTCGATCACCGATACGGTGCGCGAGACACCGGCGCTGCGCGGGATGGGCTGCACACTGGTCGCCGCACTGGTCGTAGACCAGAAACTTTTCTGGATCAGCGTCGGCGACAGTCATCTTTACCTGCTGCGCAGCGGCACGCTGGAGAAGAAGAACGTCTGCCACAGCTACGGCGGGTTTCTCGATCGCATGGCCGCAGCCGGCCGGCCGGTGGAGCCGGAGGCGGGCTTTTCCCGCAACATGCTCATGAGTGCGCTCTCCGGCGACGAGATCGCCGAGGTCGACTGCCCGGACGAACCGTACGTGCTGCAGCCCGGCGATCGGCTCATCATGTCCACCGACGGCCTCGATTCGCTGAATGCGGCCAAGATTCTCTCGTACTCCGACGCCGCCAGGGGCGCGCGCGACTTCGTGTCGGTGCTCCTCAAGGGTGTCGAGGAAGCCGCGATCCCCCGACAGGACAACACCACGGTCGTGGTCATCGACCTGCCCGGGCGCGGCGAGCGCACCGCCAACGGCAAGCCGGTGCTGAAGGACGTCGTCGCCGAGGGCCGGGCCGTGGGACGGGCGCCGAGCACCGTCAGCGGCCCCGCCGAGTTCCACAGCGCGCCGGTTCCCGAACCCGCCCCCGCGCCGCGCCCGGTCCGGCGCGCGCCCAGGCGCCGCGATCCGCGCGACGCCTACGTGCGCCCCGGCCGCTGGCTGCGGCTATTGCTGCTGCTGGCGCTGGCGGGCGGCGCCGTCGCCGCCTATCTGTATCGGGAACAGATCCTGGCCAACCCGACCGTGGCCACCCTGCTCGCCAGCGTGAGTGCGCCGAACTCCACGACCGTCATACCGGCACCGGAATCCGAACCGGAGCCGCAGGAGCCGGCGCCCGCACCGGCCCTCACCGTGCCGGAGCCGACCGCCGTCCCCGAAGCCGCGCCCGAGCCGGAACCCGCGGTCGCGACCACGCCGCCTCCACCGCCACCGATCGAGGAATTCCGCGACGGCAACGGCCCGCCGATGGTGTGGGTTCAGGGCGGCAGCTTCGAGATGGGCAGCGCGGGCAGCTGGCCGGAGCCGAGCGAGCACCCGCGTCACTCCGTCACCCTGCGCCGGTTCGGGATCGGCCGCACCGAGGTCACCAATGCCCAGTACGCGCAGTTCCGACAGCCGCCGAACCCCTTTGGCATGGATGACTCCGCCCCCGTCTCCGGGATCAGCTGGAACGATGCGGTGGCCTACACCCGCTGGCTGTCGGCGCAGACGGGCAAGACCTACCGCCTGGCGACCGAGGCGGAGTGGGAGTACGCGGCCGCGGCCGGAACCGATCCGCAGTACTGGTACTGGGGCCACACACCACAGCCGGGCATGGCGCAATGTTTCGGGTGCTCGCCGGACCTGAAGCCGGTCAAACCCGTGGACGTGGGCAGTTTCGCCCCGAACGCCTTCGGGCTGTACGACACCGCCGGCAACGTCGCGGAATGGGTGCAGGACTGCTATCTGCCGAACTACGATGGCGCGCCCGCCGACGGCAGCGCGCGTGAGGCCGGCGAGTGCGCCGATCGCGTCGTACGTGGCGGCAGCTATGACGTGCCGCCGAAATCGATACGTGCCGCCCGTCGCGACAAGTGGCCGGCGGCGCGCGGGCATGAAAGCATCGGGTTCCGCGTCGTTCGCGAGGAGTAGCGAACGCCCGTACTCACCCCTCGCCGCCGCGATCGCTGTGGCCGAGTTCCATCGCCGGGGCGATGCGGTCGCGGATGAGCTGCTTGAGCTCCCTGGACTCCGGGAAGCGTCCCTCGTGCTGCCGCGAGAACAGCAGCTCGCCATCGAGGTAGACCTCGAACACGCCGCCGGTGCCGGGCACCAGCGCGAGTTCACCCAGCATCTCGCCGAAGGTCATCAGGAGTTCCTGCGCCAGCCAGCTCGCGCGCAGGATGAAACGGCACCGGGTGCAGTATCTGATCGCCACGCGTGGGCCCTGTCCGTGCATCGCCTGTGCCTCCGCCCGGCGCTGTCCGCCGCTCCGGAGAGCGACGATGGCATGACCCACCGGCGGTGACAAGGGCATAAGAGAAAATGGAAAGCGTCGTCAATTGCGCCATCTACTCCCCGCAGGGCAGACGCGAACGCGACTGCACGGTCGAGGAGATCAGCGACGTCCTGCCGACGGCCGAGGGGTTCGTCTGGATCGGCCTGCACGAGCCCGGCCAGGCGCTGCTGCGCAAGATCCAGGAGGAGTTCGCCCTGCATGAGCTCGCCATCGAGGACGCCCACCGCGCCCATCAACGCGCCAAGCTCGAAGCCTACGGCGACGGTCTTTTCATCGTCTTGAAGACCGCGCAGTTCCGGTCCGGCGAACTGCATTTCGGCGAGACCCATCTTTTTCTCGGCCGCCACTACCTCATCACCGTCCGGCACGGCGCGTCCAGCGCCTACACCGACGTGCGCGCCCGCTGCGAGGAGCAGCCCGCGCTCCTGCGCCACGGGTCCTCCTTCGCGCTGTACGCGATCATGGACCGCATCGTTGACAACTACGCGCCGGTCGTCGACGGCTTCGAGGAGGAGCTCGACAACATCGAGCACCTCGTGTTCGACGGTTCGTTCAGTCGCGCCACGCTGTTGCGCCTCTATCATCTCAGGCGCGCGCTGGTCGAGCTGCGGCTGGCGGTAGTGCCGGTCATCGAGATCTGCAACCAGCTCATACGGCTGCACGCCAATCTGGTGCCCGACGCTGTGCGCCCCTACTTCCGCGACATCGCCGACCACGCCACACGCATCAACGAGGCGATCGACACCATGCGCGAGACGCTGACCGGCGCCATGGACGTCAACATCGCCATGGTGACGATACGCCAGAACGATGTCGTGAAGCGTCTGGCCGGCTGGGCAGGGATCCTGGCATTGCCGACGCTCGTGGCCAGCGTCTACGGCATGAACTTCGACTTCATGCCGGAGCTCAGGTGGCGCTGGGGCTACCCCCTGGTACTGGCGCTGACCCTCGGCGCCTGTCTCCTGCTGTACCGGCGCCTGCGCCGCGCCGGCTGGATCTGAACCTCAGCGATCGGCCAGATAGCGGCGGTCGTCGAAGGACGCCACCCAGCCGGGCCGGTAGACGACCATGATCGTGATGAGCGCGCCGCTGACGAACGCCTCGCCGAACATCATCAGCACGTATGGCATGAGGCGGGCGGACCATTCGTTCCCGTCGGGCACCGCCGAGGGGATCAGCGTCATGCTCGCCGTGCCCATGGCCAGCATGCTGAGCGCGCCGCCGAGAAAGGCCGAGGCGTAGATGTAGACGAAGAAATTCCGCGGCAGGCAGCGCTCCACGCCGCGCGCCAGCAGGTAGCTCACCGCCACGGGCAGCACGACGGTGATCCATGCATGGGTGATCGCGGCGGCAACCGGCGGATGCCAGCGCAGGAGGTTCAGGCCGATGGCGAGGCTGCCGCCGATGATGGCCAGCCGCCACCCGAACATCAGGGTCATCACCGTCGCGCCCAGGAGGTGCAGGTTCAGGCCGAGGATGTCGGCGCGGATCTGCCAGACGAAGAACTGCACCACCGCGCACGCGAGCAGGCGGTTGAGGTTGCCGCTTCGAAACAGCCACCGCCACTGCACGCCCCACAGTATCCAGGCGAGCAGCGGCCACCAGGCCCACCGCAGCCAGCCTTCAGCCATTTGCATCGTCCCCGCACACCGGCAAAGTCTAACGGCGGCCGCGCGGGGCGGATTTGATCGTTGTCATGGCGCGATCCGCGCGGCAGCCTGAGGCGGCGGGGCACGGGCATGAAGTAGAATGCACCCATGTGGACACAACGGGCCCTGCGCGCCGCGAAGATGGCCGCCGCCACCGCCGTGGGTCTTCCCCTGTGGATGTACCTGCGGCAGGAGCGCCTGCTGTTCGAACGCAGCACGTTGTCCACCGAGGACGCCGCGCGCATCCGCAGCGAGCACGGGCATGCGGAGGAACTGCGCTTCACGGCGCGCGACGGCACCCGATTGCATGGCTGGCTGGTGCGGCCCCGGGTCGGGGCGCCCTGCCCGCTGCTCATCTATTACGGCGGCAACAACGAGGAGGTGTCCTCGTACATTGCGCAGCAGCAGGCGCTCGGTGGCTGCGCGTTGCTGCTGATGAACTATCGCGGTTACGGTCTGAGCCTCGGCAGACCGAGCGAGGCGGCGCTGCTGGACGACGCGCTGCTCATCCACGACGCCGTGGCCGCGCGCGGGGACGTCGATGCATGGCGGATCTCCGTGATGGGCCGCAGCCTCGGCAGCGGCGTGGCCGTGCACGTGGCCGCGCGCCGTTCCGTCGGGCACGTCGTCCTCGTCACCCCCTACGACAGCATCGTTCATCTCGCCCAGAGGCGCTACCCGTACGTTCCGGTGCGAACGCTGCTGAAACACCCCTTCGACTCGCTGTCGCGCGCCGCCGCGATCCGGCAGCCGGCGCTGTTCATCACCGCGACGAACGACGAGGTCATTCCCGCGCTGCATTCGCGCATCCTTCACGATGCCTGGGGCGGGCCGAAGACCTGGTTGCAGCTGCCGGGCACCGATCATGCCAACATCGCCGATCACGCCCGGTACTGGCCCGCCATCACGAGCTTCCTCGGGACGGGCGCCGTGCGGGACTAGGCCGCGCCGGCTATCCGCGCACGCCGAGCACCGCCAGGACGTACATCACCGCCAGCGCCGCGTAGGCGAGGAAACTCGCGCCCAGCAGCCATGCGCGGCCCGGCCGCGGTCTGGCCCACGGCGGCAGGTGGGCCGGCAGCAGCCGGTAGTTCAACAGGTAGAGCGCAACCGGAAACGTCACCGTGCCGATGAATCCGATGACCGCGCTCAACAGGATGAGCGTGCCGGGCTGATCGGCCAGCATGGTCAGGCCGGTGACCGCGGTCAGGACGCAGATGAACAGGAAATACCAGCCGCGCTGCGAATAACGGCGCGCCGCCGGGAACAGCACTTGCACGATGTCGGCCTGTGTCCGCGCCACCGCGTCGGCGGTGGCCAGCCAGGTATCGGCGAGAAACGCGGCCGCGACGATGAGGAACAGCACGCGCCCGACCTCGCCGAGGCTCGCCGCAAAGAATTCGCTCTGCACGACGGCGAGTTCGTAATCCTTCGGCAGCAGTCCCTGCGGGAACAGTAACGCGTACGCCAGCAGGCAGGTCATCATCGTCGTGACGAGGTTGCCGAGGATGCCCATCAGCGTATCGGCTCGCAGATATCTCTCCCACGCCCGCCAGCGCGCCGCGTCTTCACCGCTATCCTGCGGCAGGCTCCCGCTCACCGCCGCGGTCTCCGCGCGCCCGGTGATGAGCCCGGTGATGCGGCCGTTGTGTGCGGCCATGCCGCTGCCCTTGTCGCGCAGCCAGTAGGAGTAGAACAGGATCCAGAAGCCGCCCAGACCGGCGAAGGTGATCGCGGTCAGCAGTCTGGTCGTGTCCCCCGGATCCCACGGCCGCGGCATTGGTCCGCCCCGACCGGCCAGCCCGCCAAGGAATTCAGGCACGACACGCAGCACCTCCGGCTGCACACAGGCCCACATCAGCCCGAGCACGGTGATCACCGCGACGGCCTTCATGAACCACTCGATGAGCAGATAGACCACCGGGCTGAGCACGATGGCCACGAAGAAGACGGCAATGGAGGCATAACCCCAGAACAGCGACTGGCCGCGCTGATCCCAGCCGTGCGGAATATCGGTCAATGCCGCAAGTGCGGTGCCGCCGGCGGAGGCGAAGGCGCCGAACCACAGGAACGAGGCGGTCATCAGTATCCACAGCAGGATGCCGAAGAGCCGATTCAGCCGGATGAAGCCGTGGAAGATGCTCTCGCCGGTCGCCAGCGTATAGCGCCCTATCTCCACCGTCAGCGGGTATTGCAACAGGCACGCGGGCGCCAGCAGCACCAGGAACGCCAGCCCGTACTTGGCGACCATGTACGGCCACCAGATTAGCTCGCCGCTGCCCTGCGCCAGCGCCATCCACACCACGCCCGGCCCGAGCGCGGCCAGCCAGCCCGGGAACGCCGGCACGGCGCGCCGCGGCAGTTCTGGCAGGGGCTCGGTGCCGGTTCGTGATGCGCTCATGGCAATCGGCCGATCACGGTGCGCCGCCGTTGTTCATGGTCGACATCGGCAGGCGGCCGCGCCACAGGTACAGGACCACGAGGCCGGGCAGCGCCGCGGCGAAGGTGACGAGAAAGAACTGCGGCCAGCCCCATGCCTCGACCATGTATCCGGCGCGCGCCCCGATCAGGATGCGGCCCACCGCCGCGAGCGCCGACAACAGCGCGAACTGGGTCGCCGAGTAGCGCGCATTGCACAGCGCCATGAGCAGCGCGGTCGCGGCGCTGGCGCCCATGCCGGCGGCGAGGTTCTCGAGCGCGACCACCGCGGCCATGCCGAGGTAACTCTTGCCGGCCAGTGCCAGGACCCAGAACCCGAGGTTGGTCAGCGCCTGCAGGATGCCGAATCCCATGAGCGCCGGATACAGCCGCAGCCTGGTCATCCACAGTCCGCCCGCGATCGCGCCCAGTATCGTCGCCGCCAGGCCGAGCACCTTGTTGATGAGACCCACCTCCTGCATCGTGAAGCCGAGCTCCCTGATGAAGAAGGCCGTGCTCAGCGACCCGGCGAGCGCATCCCCGAGCTTGTACAGCAGCACCAGCACCAGCATCGCCGCTGCGCCCCGGCGCGAGAAGTAGTCGAGGAACGGCTCCACCAGCGCCGCCCGCAGTGTGTGCGGTTGCCGCCCCTGCGCGTCCGGTTCGCGGGCATGGAGCGTCGTCAGCGCCCCCACGGTCATCAGCGCCGCCATCAGCCAGTAGGTGTAGCGCCAGCCGATGCTGGCCGCAACGATGAGGGCCAGTGCGCCCGAGGTCAGCATCGCCACCCGGTAACCGGCGATGAACACTCCGGTGCCCAGTCCTCGCTCGCGCTCCTTCAGGGAGTCCGTGCGGTAGGCGTCCACGGCCACGTCCTGGGTGGCGGAGAAGAACGCCACGGCCAGCGCCGCCGTGGCGACGAGCGGCAGGTGCCCGGCAGGGGAGACCATTCCCATGCCGACGATCGCGACGATCAGGGACAGCTGACTGAGCAGCATCCAGCCGCGCCGGCGGCCCAGCCCCAGCACCGGATAGCGATCCACCAGTGGCGACCACAGAAACTTCAGCGTGTAGGGGATCTGGACCTGGTTGAACAGGCCGATCTTCCTGATGTCGACGCTGGCCACCGTCAGCCACGCCTGCATGGTGGAGGCAGTGAGTGCAAGCGGCAGTCCGGAGGCGAATCCCAGCAGTGCCATCTCGGCCAGGCGGCGCCCGGAAACTGACGTTGAGGGCTTCGGCTCCATGTGGCCAGTCATGTAGAGTAACGGCCGCGACCGGCCAAACAGTGCGGAAGCTTACACCGCGAGAGCGAGAAGATGGGTATAGAGATCGAAAGAAAGTTCCTGCTGCGCAATGACGGCTGGAAGAACGGCGTGGTCAAGTCCGTGCACCTGTGCCAGGGCTACCTGCAGACGGGCACCGGCAGCGCCTGCTCCATCCGCGTGCGGGTGGATGGCGACGAGGCCCGCCTCAACATCAAGAGCGCCACGCTGGGCACGACACGGACGGAGTTCGATTTCGGCATTCCGGCCGCCGACGGCCGCGCCATCCTCGAACAATTATGCGCGCGCCCGTATGTCGAGAAGACGCGCCACTACGTCGAGCACGCCGGCCACTGGTGGGAGATCGATGTCTTCGAGGGCGAGAATGCCGGGTTGGAGTTCGCGGAGATCGAACTGCGGCACGAACAGGAGGCCTTCGAGCGGCCGGACTGGATCGGCGAGGAGGTCTCTCACGATCCGCGCTACTACAACAGCAACCTGGTGAGGCATCCCTACAAGGACTGGAAGGCCCCCGCCTGAGCCGCAGCCGCCGAGGTCCGCGCCAACCCCGCCCGCGGCGCCGCGCCGGCTCAGGTACCGAAGAGGATGACCTTGGCGGTCTGGAAGGTCTTGTAGATCCCCCACAGCAGCGGGATGCCGACCAGCAGCCAGCTCACCGCCACCACCGGCCAGCTCGAAGGATCCGCATGCCACTCCGGTCCCGACTCCAGGCCACCGGCCTGGGCCGGTTCGCTACTTCGCGTTTCCTGTTTCATGGCTGAGTCTCCTCTCCGCTTCGAGCTCGGCGGCGGTCATGAAGTACTTGGCCGCCACCGGTTTCACCAGCATGTTGCTGACGAAGCCCAGCACCAGCATGGCGGCCAGGATGTAGAAGATGGAGTCGTAGAGGTGCTCCGGGGCGATGCCTCGCGCCACGTGCGTATCGTGTATGTAGTTCACGACCACCGGTCCGAGTATGCCGGCCGTCGACCAGGCGGTCAGCAGGCGGCCGTGTATCGCCCCCACGAACTGGGTCCCGAACATGTCGGCGAGATAGGCCGGGATGGTGGAGAAGCCGCCGCCGTACATCGAGGCGATGATGCAGAAGCAGCCCACGAACAGCGCCAGGTGATCGCCGCGCGCCGCCATCGGCGCCAGTGCGTAGAGTACGGCGCCGAGCAGGAAGAAGGTGATGTAGGTGCGCTTGCGTCCCAGTTTGTCGGAAAACGATGCCCAGCCGATGCGGCCGAAGATGTTGAACAGCGAGATGAGACCGACGAACCCGGCGCCCACGGCCGCCGCCGCGACCTTGTCCGCGTCGGTGAACTGCCGGAAACCCACCTCCGGCCTGCCGAACAGTTGTCCCCCGAAGGTCTCCTGCAGCATCGGCGAGGCGGCGCCGATGATGCCGATGCCCGCCGACGTGTTCAGGCACAGCAACACCCACAGCAGCCAGAACTGCGGCGTCTTGTGGGCGGTCTTCAGATGCACGTGGTGCAGGGTGATCATCGTGTTGCCGGCGGTCCTTGCCGCTGGCCTCCACCCCTCCGGTCTCCAGCCCGGCGGCGGCACGCGGTATCCGAAGGCGCCACCGAGCATGAACACGAAATACACCACCGCCATGGTCACGAACGTCTCCCAGACGCCGGGGTCGGCCGGGGTCCTGAAATGAACCATCAGCAGGGTCGCGAACGGCGAGCCGATCATGGCACCGCCGCCGAAGCCCATGATGGCCATGCCGGTGGCCATGCCGCGCCGATCGGGGAACCACTTGATGAGCGTGGACACCGGCGAGATGTAGCCCAGGCCGAGACCGATGCCGCCGATGACGCCGGAACCCAGCCACATAATCCACAGCTGATGCCAGTAGACGCCCAGCGCGGAGATGAGCAGCCCCCCGCACCAGCACACGGCCGAGACCAGGCCGGCCTTGCGCGGCCCGGCACGCTCCAGCCATCCGCCCCAGATCGCGGCCGCGCAGCCCAGCAGCACGAAGAACAGCGTGTACATCCAGCCCAGGTCGAACTGCGTCCAGTTGCAGTCGGTGGCCACCAGCGCCTTCAGCGTCCCGCTCGCCTTCTCCGCGAAGGTCGTGGCGCCGGCGGCGCAGGCCGGCACCGGTTTGCCATCGGCGTCGATCAGGGCCGCGCCGAGCGGCTTCCAGAACACCGAGAAGCCGTAGGCCATGCCGATGCAAAGGTGTATGGCCAGGGCGGCCGGCGGTACCAGCCAGCGGTTGAATCCCGGCCTGGCGATGATGCGTTCTTTGGACAGCAGCTGCGCCATGATGCAGGGTCCTCCAAGTCAGGCGTTATTGTCGTTTGAATTGCTGGCGCCGTGGCAGACAGTTCGGGATCCTCGAACCGTGCTGGCTGGCAGAGTGTCTAACCGGATGCGATAAGTCAAGTCATTGTCCGGACACGTCTCTGCGGCCGCGTGCCGGGTGGTATACTTGGTTCCGGTCGAGGAATTCCATGAGCCCTGCTCCCGCCAATCTCTCCCCGCAGCTGGTCGATCGCTACGGCCGCACCGTGAACTACGTGCGCATCTCGGTGACGGATCGCTGCGACTTCCGCTGCGTGTACTGCATGGCCGAGGAGATGACGTTCCTGCCGCGCGCGCAGGTGCTGACCCTGGAGGAACTGGCATTCATCGGGCGCGCCTTCGTCGATCTCGGGGTGCAGAAGATCCGCATCACCGGCGGCGAGCCGCTGGTGCGGCGCAACGCAATGTGGCTGCTGCGCGAGGCCGCCCGCCTGGAGGGCCTGAAGGAACTGGTGGTCACCAGCAACGGCTCGCAGCTCGAGCGCTACGCC
>WBZY01001717.1_pt1 | contig 10493 bp, 12 predicted proteins | sample 5204191 | NCBI WGS metagenome assembly WBZY01 (sample SAMN12344363, study PRJNA552823) | activated sludge metagenome | biome: Activated sludge suspended growth; feature: Anammox Sidestream; material: Wastewater; isolation source: activated sludge from anammox sidestream of wastewater treatment... | reverse complement strand
CACGACGCACCATGTCCGAATTGTAGTGGCCGCCGATTCAGCCGAGAATTGTCGCATGTATTCGACGCTGATCGATGTTTCCCAGCTCGGGGCGCTCGTCGGCCGCCCGGAGGTCGTCATCCTCGACTGCCGCTTCGAGCTGGCGGCGCCCGAAGCCGGCGCCGGTGCCTATGCGGCCGGCCACATTCCGGGCTCGCTGTATGCGCACCTCGAGCGCGACCTCTCCGGGCCCGTGGACAAGACGACAGGGCGCCACCCGCTGCCGGAACCGCAGCGCCTCGCAAACACCTTTGGCCGCCTCGGCATCAACGCAAACGTGCAGGTTGTCACCTACGACGGCGGCCCGGGCGCCTACGCCGCACGGGCCTGGTGGCTGCTGCGCTGGCTCGGTCATGAGGCGGTTGCCGTGCTGAACGGCGGCTTCGCAGCCTGGCAGGCCGCCGGCATGGCCGTAGAAACACACGTCCGCCGCCGCGACCCGCGACTCTACGTGCCACACCTGAAGGCCGACCGGTCGGTCGTGACGGACGAGGTCGTGAGGCAGCGCGCGGAGGGCAGCATCCTGCTCGTCGATGCCCGCAGCTCCGATCGTTTCGCCGGGCAGAACGAGACGCTCGATCCGGTCGCCGGGCACATTCCGGGCGCGCTCAACCGCCCGTTCACCGCCAATCTCGGGCCCGACGGGCGCTTCCTGCCTGTCACCGCGCTGCACGAGCAATGGGAGGCGCTGCTCGCAGGCCGTCCTGCCACGGAACTCGTGTCGATGTGCGGCTCGGGCGTCACCGCCTGCCACAACCTGCTCGCGCTCGAGCACGCGGGTCTCACCGGTGCGCGGCTCTATGCCGGATCGTGGAGCGAATGGATCCGCGACCCCGCGCGTCCCGTTGCAACGACTGACACCTGATCTGTTATCGTGCGCGCCCCATCTTCGAGAGCCGATATTTCGGGAGCGTCGCGTGGCCGCTGAACCGAAGCCCGGGTTGAGCCAGGGCTGGAGCACCGAAGACTCGGCCGAGCTCTACCAGGTCGGAGCCTGGGGCAAGGGCTATTTCGGCATCAATGCGGCCGGACACGTGGTCGTCCGGCCCGATACGACTGCCGCCCGCGAGATCGACCTCTTCGAGGTCGTGCAGGGCCTCAAGGCACGCGATCTCACGACACCGGTCGTCGTGCGCTTTTCCGACATCCTCGCCCATCGCCTGCGCCACCTCGCCGACGCCTTCGCGCAGGCGATCGCCGAGAACGAATACGGCAACACGTATGCCGCGGTGTTTCCGATCAAGGTGAACCAGCAGCGCCTCGTCGTCGAGGAGGTCTTCCGCTACGGGGCTGCACATGGCTTCGGCCTCGAAGTCGGCTCGAAGCCCGAGCTGCTCGCGGTGATGGCCATGACCGAAGGCGCATCCGACCGTCTGATCGTCTGCAACGGTTTCAAGGACGACAGCTACATCGAGGCCGTGGTGCTTGCAACGAAGCTCGGCCGCACGATCATCCCGGTCGTCGAGAATTTCTCGGAGCTGCACCTGATCCTGAAACATGCCGACAAGCACGGCGTGCGCCCGCGCATCGGCGTGCGCGTGAAGCTCTCGAGCGAGGGATCGGGGCGCTGGCGCGATTCAGCCGGGGAGAAATCGAAGTTCGGCCTCTTCACCACCGAGATCCTCGAGGCGGTCGATATCCTGCGCGGACGCGGCATGCAGCTCGTGCACTGTCACCCCGGCAGCCAGTTGCAGGACATCCGGCGCGTGAAGGATGCGATCAACGAGCTGGCGCACGTGTACGCCGAGCTCTCGATCCTCGGCGCGGGCCTGCGCTACATCGATGTCGGCGGCGGCCTCGGCGTCGACTACGACGGCAGCGGCACCAACTTTCCCTCGTCGATGAACTACACCGTCAACGAGTACGCAAGCGACGTCGTCTACCGCATCGCAAGTGTGTGCAACGCGCGCGGCATCGCGCACCCGATGATCGTCAGCGAGTCGGGGCGGGCAATCGCGGCCCAGCACAGCGTGCTGATCTTCAACACGCTCGGCACCTCGGCGCTCGATCGCTTTCGCGTGTCGGGCGACGTCGGGCAGGATTTCGACGGCGATGGCGAGCTGCCTCAGCCCGTGCAGGACCTCTTCGAGGCCTACGGCGCCATCAGCGCGCGCCGCCTGGTCGAGTGCTACCACGATGCACTCACCGCGCGCGAGCAGGTCCTGCAGATGTTCAACCTCGGGCTCATCCCGCTGAAGGTGCGCGGGCTCGCCGAGCGCCTCTTCTGGGCGACCTGCGCACGCATCCGTGATTTCTGCCGCAAGTCCGCCGACGTTCCCGAAGAGCTCGAGGGGCTCGAGGAGATCCTGTCGGACATCTATTTCTGCAATTTCTCCGTGTTCCAGTCGCTTCCGGACAGCTGGGCGATCGACCAGGTGTTTCCGATCATGCCGATCCACCGCCTCGACGAGCGGCCCGACCGCAAGGGTGTGCTTGCCGACATCACCTGCGATTCCGACGGCAAGATCGACCGCTTCGTCTCGCCACGCGACGTGAAGCGCACACTCGAGCTGCACCAGGTCGGCAACGGCGACGAGTACTACCTCGCGGCCTTCCTCGTCGGTGCCTACCAGGAAACGCTCGGCGATCTGCACAACCTCTTCGGCGACACGCACGTCGTGCACATCCGCCTGCACGAGAGCGGCGGCTGGGCGATCGACGAGATCGTCAAGGGCGACACGGCAAACAAGGTGCTCGAATACATGGAATACGACGTCGAGGAACTCTACCCGGCACTCGCGCGCGACTGCGAGCGTGCGATCCGCGACGGGCGCATGACGATCGTCGAGAGCCAGGCGCTCAAGCGCTTCTACGAGGGCGAGCTGAACGGCTATGCCTATCTGGAACCTGCCTGATGGATCCCAGAACCTTTCTGCTGGTGTTCGGCACGGTGTTCATGGCCGAGCTCGGCGACAAGACCCAGCTTGCGACGCTGCTCTACGCTTCCGAGGAAAAGTTCGGTCGCGCGAACGTCTTCGTCGCTGCGGCGCTTGCCCTGGTCGTGTCGACGGCGCTCGCCGTGCTCGCAGGCAGTTTCGTCTCGAAGTTCATTCCCGTCCGCACCCTGCAGCTCGTTGCCGGTCTTGGCTTCGTCGTGATCGGCGTCTGGACGCTCTATTCCGCGGTTCGCGGATAGCCACGGCGCGGATGTACACGTTCAACAGGTTCCTGACCAAACAGAGGATGCAGCCGATGAGTCGTTCACCGTTCATGCTCCCCCGCCTGTCGCTCGCCGCAGGGCTGTTCTTCATCGCCGGTGCTGCCCACGCCGGCAAGATCGATCTGTCGACTCCCGAGGGCGCAACCCTTGCGATGCGCAAGGTGCAATGCTCCGTGAAAGACAATGCGCCCGTCATCTACTACTTCAACGGCGGCATGTTCAGCCGCATCGAAGGCGAGCCCGACCGCAAGCTCTTCCATGTCGAGGCGATGAATATCCGCGCCTGCGTCACGGTGCAAGACCCCGTGAAGGGTACAGGCTGGCGGCTCGTATCACGCGAGGTGCTGCTGTACATGGACCCGAAGACCGATGAAGTGCTCAGGACCTGGGAGAATCCCTGGACCGGCAAGACCGTGAACGTCCTGCACATCGACAACGACCCCGTGAACCAGCCGGCGATGTTCCCGGTGGGCCGCGACGGCAAGCCGGTGAGTTGGCGGGCCGATACCGTCGGTGACAACTGGTGGACGACGATCACTGTCCCGCTCTTCTACAACAACCCGCTCGCCGGGCCTTACCAGAAGTACATCGGCGGCGATTACCACGCGACCGAGATGTTCAGTTTCATGGGCGATGTGTCGGATCTCGTCAACGACAAGCGCGACACGGCCGCGGTGAAAGTCGCGTGGACGCGAATGTCGAACTGGTTGCCGTGGATGGAAATGGGCGGCCGGCAGGGCCTCGTGTACTTCCACACCAGTGGTCGCAAGATCGACCGGTTCGAAGACATGCCGGACGTGCTTCGCCACGAAATCGAGACGAACTATCCGAAGTACAAGTCGCCGCCCCCGGGCGACGACCAGCGCCCGAATGAGACGAGCTGGACGTACTTCAAGAAGAAGGTTGCCCCGGATACGCCCGCCGGCCGCCATTGATCGACACCGGGGCGGGGCCCTGGCCCGGCCCCGGTTTACTTGCCCGTTGGCGCGGGAGTAGCATCCCTGGATGACAACGATTTACGTGGGCAATCTGCCCTTCTCGGCGACGGAACAGGATGTGCGCGCGCTCTTTGCGGCACACGGCACGGTCGAGTCGGTCAAGCTGATCAACGATCGTGACACCGGCCGCCCTCGCGGCTTCGGGTTCGTCGATATGCCGCAGGGTGACGCCCAGGCGGCCATTCAGGCGATGAACGGTCGCGACATGAATGGCCGTCCACTGCGCGTCAATGAGGCGCAGGAGCGCCCGCAAAGACCGCGCACCAACGGCGGTCCCTACAGACGCTGACGGGCCTGGTGCCGGGTTTTCGGCACAAGCCCTTTCCTTGCGGCCCGCGGCGGGCTACGGTAGCGCCTCCAGACAGCCGGAGACTGCCGATGGCTCACGCGAAGAAGTCGATGGTCGCACTGCTCGCTGCGAGCCTTGCGTTCACGGGCTGCATGACCACGGCGAGCACCCGAAGCAGCACTGCAGCGGATCTCGACCGGATCCTGGCCGGTGATCAGCGCAGCGATGCCAATCGCGCGCGCGACGTCTATCGTCATCCGAAAGAAACGCTGCTGTTCTTCGGCATCCGCCCGGAGCAGACCGTCCTCGAAGTCTGGCCCGGCGGCGGCTGGTACACCGAAATCATCGCGCCGCTCGTTGCGGAAAAGGGCAAGTTCTACGCCGCGCAGGTCGTGCCCAATCCCGAAAGCAAGGGCACCACGGCAGCGCTCAAGGCTTATGCCGACAAGCTCGCCGCGCGTCCCGATCTCTATGGCAAGGTGACCGTCACCGCCATGGGCCCCGGGAGCACCGCGGACATCGCGCCCCCTGACAGCGTCGACCTCATCGTCACCTTCCGCAACATCCACAACTGGCTGGGACGCGACTACGCGCCCGCCGCGTTTGCAGCGATGTACAAGGCGTTGAAGCCGGGCGGCGCGCTCGGTGTCGTCGAACACCGCGCCAATCCTGCTGTGCCACAGGATCCGAAGGCGAAGAGTGGTTACGTCAACGAGGATTACGCCATCCGCATGATCGAAGCGGCGGGCTTCCGGCTGGTCGCCAAGTCGGAAGTGAACGCCAACCCGAAAGACACCAAAGACTACGAAAAAGGTGTCTGGACCCTGCCGCCCACTTACGCGCTCGGCGACGCCGATCGTGCGAAATACGCCGCGATCGGCGAAAGCGACCGCTTCACGCTGAAGTTCATCAAGCCCTCGGGACGATAGCGTCGACCGGCGGTGGGCACCCGCCCGTCGCTACCACATGCTCTTGACGCGCTCGACGGCGTCGAGCGCCGACTGCCCCGTCTCGGCGAGCGAGGCCTCGCCGAGCCTTGATCCCTGGAACGCGACGCTGTCGAGCGTCTTGAGCACTTTCTCGCTCATGAAGCGGCTCCTGCCGCCGTACACATGCGCGTCACCGTGCTTCGCCTGCTGCGTGATCGGGAACTTGAGCGGCTGCACCAGCGCGAGATCGTCCTTCGCGCGGGTCATCGCCACGTAGAGGAGTCGCCGCTCCTCTTCAATCGTTTCGGCGCGGCCGGTCGCGAACTCCGACGGAAAACTGCCGTCGACGACATTCAGCACGTAGACCGTGTCCCACTCCATGCCCTTCGCAGAATGCACGGTCGACAGCACCAGGTAGTCCTCGTCGAGCAGCGGCTGGCCGGCGAGATCGCCGCTCGCCTGTGGCGGATCGAGTGTGAGCTCCGTGATGAAGCGCTCGCGCGACGGGTACTGGCCCGAAAGCAGCTCGAGCTGGTCGAGGTCACCGATCCGGGTGTGCACGTGTTCGTAGAGACGCTCGAGATGCGGGCGATACCAGGTGCGCACCTGGTTCACCTGGCCCGGCCAGGGCAACTGCGGATCGGCGAGCGTCGTCAGCAGCTCGAGCAGCTTCTTCCAGTCGAGCGCGCTGTCAGAGGGCGGCTCGAAGCCGCGCAGCGCCGTGAAGCTGCCGCCTTCCTTCGCGAGATGATCGAGTGCGCGGCGCGCATTCACCGGTCCCATGCCCTTCAGCAACTGCAGCACGCGAAAGCCGGCCATCGCGTTGCGCGGGTTGTCCAGCCAGCGCAGGATCGCGAGCAGGTCCTTCACGTGCGCAGCCTCGAGGAACTTGAGCCCGCCGTACTTGATGAACGGGATCTTCCTCTTCGAGAGCTCGACTTCGAGCAGATCGCTGTGGCTCGCGGAGCGGAACAGCACCGCCTGGCGCCTGAGTGGGACATTCGCCTCGCGTGCCTTGAGCACCTGCGTGCAGACGTATTCGGCCTGCGTCGGCAAGTCCTCGACCGTGACGAGGCGCGGGCGCGAGCCGGCGCCGCGCAGGGAAAGCAGGTGCTTCCTGAACTGGCGGGGCGCCTCCGCCATCAACGCATTCGAGACGTCGAGCACCGCCTGCGTCGAGCGGTAGTTCTGCGCGAGCGCGATCACCTCCGCACGCGGCTTGAAACGATCGGGGAACTCGAGGATGTTCTCGACGGTCGCGGCCCGGAACGAGTAGATCGCCTGCGCGTCGTCACCGACGACAGTGAGGCCGTTGCCGTCCGGCGCGAGGCCGTAGAGGATGCCCGCCTGCAGCCGGTTGGTGTCCTGGTATTCGTCGACGAGCACGTGGTCGAAGTGCCCCGCAACATGCTGCGCAAGTTTCGGTTCGCTCATCAGGATGTGCCAGTAGAGCAGCAGGTCGTCGTAATCGAGAACGGCAAATTTCTGCTTGCGCTCCACGTAGGTGCGAAAGAGCTTCGTCAGGTCGCCCTCCCACGGCACGCACCAGGGATACTGCGCCTCGAGGGTGTCCTTGAGCGATCTTTGCGTGTTGACCCGATGCGAATAGATCGCGAGGCAGGTGTCCTTGCGGGGGAAGCGCTGCTCCTTGCCCGCGAACCCGAGCTCCTGGCGGATGCCGTCGAGAAGATCCGCGGAATCTGCCCGATCCATCACGGAAAATTGTGGGTCGAGCCCGAGCTGGCGGGCATAGTGGCGCAACAGCCGGTTGCCCACCGAGTGGAAGGTGCCCGCCCAGCCGAGCCGCTGCAGAATCGTCTGGCTCACCCCGCCGAGCGCATCGTTCAGGGCGACTTTCGCAATGTCATACGCGCGTCGGCGCATTTCGAGCGCCGCGCGGCGTGTGAAGGTGAGCATCAGGATGCGCGCCGGATCGACGCCGTGCATCGCGAGGTGCGCGACGCGATGCGCCAGCGTATTCGTCTTGCCGGTACCCGCGCCGGCGATGATCAGCAACGGGCCCGCGCGAAAGCCCTGCTGTCCGGCCGGCTCGCCATAGGTCACCGCCTTGCGCTGAGCGGCGTTCAGCTTCTCGAGATGCGCGGACTTCGACATGACCATGCAATATACGATCGCCGCGCGCCCATCGCCACGAGAAGCGCAGCGCAGTCACGGGAGGAGGAGGTTGTCCGGCGTCACAGATTGCCGGATCATGCGCGGAAACTCCCGCATCGGTGACCCATGGCGGATGACACACCCGGCTTCGGCGGCCTCGTCCTTCGGTTCGCGTTCGCCCTGCTCCTCGTACTCCTCACTTTCAATCCCACGGGTCTTTCCTATTACCACTGGCTCGCCACCGGCTTTCCGGCAGTCGACGCACCCAAGGCGCTCGCCGGCATCGCGCTGCTGATCGGCTGGGTCGTGTTCCTCACGGCCACGATGCGCTCCCTCGGCGTCGCCGGCGTGCTGCTCGCGATCGCGTTCTTCGCGGCGCTCGTCTGGGTTGCCGTACAGTTCGGCTGGCTCGAGGCGAAGGCCCGCGCATTCGTCTGGATCGGCCTCGTGGTCGCCGCGGCGATTCTCGCGATGGGTGTGTCGTGGTCCCATTTCCGCCGGCGACTCACGGGCCAGGCCGACGTCGATGAGGTCGACAGCCGATGAGGGCGAGGGCCACGAAGCGCCGCCGCGCCCGACCGCGGGCGCCCACTGCGCTGCGCCTGCCGCTGCCCGCGCGGCGCGCGCTGCCCGCCGACATGCAGAAGTACTTCCGCCTCTGCGAGGAAAAGATCGGATTCCTGCCGAATGTGCTCGCAGCCTACAGCTTCGACGTGGTGAAACTGCGCGCCTTCATCGACATGTACAACGACCTGATGCTCGGCGATTCGCGCCTGACGAAGCTCGAGCGGGAGATGATCGCGGTCGTCGTCTCGGCGGCGAATCGCTGCTATTACTGCCTCACCGCGCACGGCCAGGCCGTGCGCGAACTGTCGGGGGATCCCACCCTCGGCGAGCGCCTCGTCATGAATTATCGCGTCGCCCGCCTGCCTGCCCGCCAGCGGGCAATGCTCGATTTCGCCCACAAGCTCACGGCGACACCCGCCGAAGTGGGCGCCGCGGATCGCAGGCGCCTCGCGCGCGCCGGCTTCAGCGCACGCGACATCTGGGATATCTCGGCCGTCACCGGTTTCTTCAACATGACCAACCGGCACGCCTCAGCGACCGACATGATGCCCAATCCCGAATACCACGCGCGGTCGCGCTGAACGCTGCGTCGTGCTCATCTCGAGCGAAACGAAATTTCGCGGCCGCGTCGTCACCGGCAATATCGAGGTCGTGCAACTGCCAAACGGACAGCGGGTCACCCTCGACGTCATTCACCATCCGGGCGGTGCCGCGGTCGTCGCAATCGACACTGGGCGGCGCGTGTGTCTCGTGCGACAGTACCGGCACGCGGCGGGCGGGTGGATCTGGGAGTTGCCTGCCGGCAAGCTCGAGCCGGACGAGCCACCGATCGAGACGGCGCAGCGTGAAATCACCGAGGAAGCAGGCATCAGGGCCGCGCGCTGGGAGTCGCTGGGCGGGGTGATCAGCTCACCCGGCGTATTCACCGAAATCGTGCATCTCTATCTCGCCACCGGACTCGAATCCGTACCTCCCCAGCTCGAACCGGGCGAGCTGCTGGAAGTGCATTGGGTACCCCTCGAAGAGGCCTGCAGGCGCGCACTCAGCGGCGAAATCAGCGATGGCAAGACCTGCGTGGGACTGTTGAGGGCCGCGAACCATCTCGGGATGTGACTTGCGGCGCGTTTCGGAGAGACGGGCGTCGTTAGACTTAACCTGATCGTGCCAGACGACAGCCGCAAGCCCCCTGCGCCCGGCGCGCGCCGCGTTGCCCACATCGTCCACGACGATCTCGGCAATGCCCGCGTTGAGTGGCAGGAAATCCCCGATGACCGCACCGGGTCGTTCGAGCGTCCGGCGCTCGAGATCGAGGGGTTGCGCCACGAGGACGCGAAGGCGAACTACCCCTACGGGCGCCGCGACCGCTTTGCCGGACCCGAGAAACGTACCGGCAATACGACGCGCACCGACCTGCGCAAGCTCTCCGAGTGGATCAAGCTGAAGCGCGAGATGGAAGCGCGCAAGCAGGACGACGACGAGTAGGGCGACGGGCGGCGCGCTACGAGCAACGGGCTACGCGCTACGGGCCAGAGCGTTGGCTGGGCGGTCTCAGTGCCTGCAACAGTCTCACCAGCATCCGCGACGTGCGATCGCATTGCGTCGATGCTTCACGCGCGCGGGCTCTCAGGAGCCCGAGCTTCTCTGCCAGAGCAAGCTGGCATTCGAGTTCGCGAGCCGATCCCAGGGCCATCTCGATGAAGCGCGCAAAGTCGGGGTCGGTGGTGCGCGCCGAGCCTTCGGCAATGTTGCTGGCAATCGAGATGGCGGCGGCACGCATCTGTGCCCGCATGCGATAGCGTTCCTCGAGCGGCATGGAGGCCGTGCAACAGTACGTATCGATCACCAGCTTCCCGGCGCTTCGGTAGACATCGAGCCTTCGGTAGTCCCGCATCGTCGTGGAGCAGTACCCGCGAAAGCCCGATCATGCGACTGCCCGTTCGGGGCCGACACCTGACAAATGTGCGGCGAATGCACGGAAATGGGGAACTTTTCCGCCCCGCGCAAGCTCTCTCGCCCGTCGCCCGTTGCCCGTCGCCCGTAGCGCGAGCGCCTCAGCGCGAAGCGCGCTGCTCGCCGCCCTGCGCGGGCTCGGGCCGTCGCTTGCGGTCGCGACTGATGGCCTCCCGCACTTCGTCCATCCGCGCCTGGAAGCGCTGGCGCTGCACCCCGGTGAGGTTGGGCGCGGCGAGGGCGAGCTCGAGCTGTTGAACCGAGAGCGGCAGGTTGCCGTTGGCGATGTGGTATTCGCTCATGTAGAAATAGGCATCGCCGGTGTCGCCCGCGGCACTCGCGGCGAGAGCCGTGAGCCGGATTTGCTCGGGAGTCGGTGCCACGTTGTTGAAGAGATCGAGCAACATCACGTGGGCTTCACGCGCGCGGCCGACACGCATCAGCGC
>WBZY01001716.1_pt1 | contig 10509 bp, 6 predicted proteins | sample 5204191 | NCBI WGS metagenome assembly WBZY01 (sample SAMN12344363, study PRJNA552823) | activated sludge metagenome | biome: Activated sludge suspended growth; feature: Anammox Sidestream; material: Wastewater; isolation source: activated sludge from anammox sidestream of wastewater treatment... | reverse complement strand
CAGGCGCCCGCCGTGGCGGCGATCATTTCCAGTAAGGATGGCGATCAATGCCGATGTGCCGGGAGCGTCGTCATCAAGAATGCCCAACACCTCGCCTTCGAGTGCTTCAAATGACACATCTTTGAGCAGCCAGCCCGTTTTCGATCGCTTGCAAATGGCCTCAGCCTTCAGCGGCATAGTTGTCGAGATAGTGGAACTTCCTGATGGAATGAAGCGTGCAAAGAAAAGTATCTTGTTGTCATCAGAATAAAGCAAGTATAGACTTTACATAGGTGGCAGCGAAGGACCGCAGTTTGAAAAGAAAGCTCCTGCACGCCGGCGGCTGGCAGGTTGTGAAACGCGCCGCCAAGATGCTGCCGTTCGGCGGTACGGCGGTCGTTATCGTTCTTGTGGGAAGCGATATCAGGAACAAGGGCGTTGTGCGCGGCCTGCTAAATTCGGGACTCGACGCCATCCCTGGTGTTGGCCTTGCAAAGAACGCGGTCGAGTTGTTACGGGGTGATTTTATCCCGGATAAGGAACGCGGAAAGTGAGGGAATATGACGATAGCGACTAAATTTCGAGGATTCAAGGCCTTGACGGCTGCAGCAGCGATGGCTTTTGTGTTCTGCTGGGCAGTGCCTGATGCTTCCGGCCAGGGTTCAACGCGTCGGAAACGCAAGTCGCCCGTTGTTAGCGTTCCTGCGACCACGGCGCCCACAACGCCTCCCGCTGGCGACGCCCAGATCGTCAGTCGTGCCTCGGATTATTCGGATACCGCTGTCCAACTCGTTCCCACCGAGCAGAAGAGGCCGGAATTACCGACTTTTGACCAAGGCGAAACATCAAAGGCACTCGACGATATTCGCACACGGATCAATAGCCTTGAGTCGATGAAGAAGGATGATCCGGATGAAAAGCAGAAACGCCTACTCTTGAATCTGGATATCTTAAGCCGAGCCGAGCAGCGGTCCGAATCGCTCCGCAAACAGCTTTTTGACCTAATGGAAAAAGAGAGCGGGATAAGGTCGAAATTGGATATCACCGAGATGAATCTGCGGCCGGAAGCGATCGACCGTGAGGTCGCGTTTGCCGGGACCCTCCGCCCGGAGGATCTTCGAGCAATGAAGAAGAAGCAACTCGAGATAGAAAAGACGAGCCTTGGAAACATTTTGGCCGAGATCCAAAAGACTCGCCTGGTACTCGAACAAAACCTGCAGCGTTCGGATGAGATGGTTGAAAAACTTCGAGCAAAACTCGATAAGGAAGTCGATGCTGCCCTGACCGATCCTACGAAACCCTTTTGAGAATGGCCTAGTTCAATTTAGCCTTCTGCTTTGCGGTTGGTTTCTGCCTCGGCCGGTCGATGCAGTTTTGAGCAACCGCTGTGACAGCTATCGTTCGCAAATACTTGTCCTCAAGCGCTCGCGCATTCGACAAAGTCATATCAAAATCATTCTTGCTGAGCAGCCGGAACGTGGATTCCAGGTCGTAACCGGGCATCGTGAACGAAGTAAAAAAGCCGAAATTCTTGCCCGTAATACTTCGCCGAACACTGCTTGCCAGGATATCGGGGTCTTCAAGCCGATTTAATACCTTGACTCCATCGCTCAATTCGTCAAGGGCGAAGATGTGGCTTACCCTTTCGTAAAGGCTGGCCAACCCCAACAGAACGCGTGCCTTTGCGAGCGAGTTATCCGCTTGGCTTGCAGTCCGGACAACGTCGTTGAGTGTCTGGTAAACCGCGGCCGCCTCATTCAGGTCTTTGAGCTGCGCTTCGGCGATATCGAACCAAAGGATCGCACGATGGTCATATTCCGGGACCTTGAGCGAATGCTTTCTAGCATCCTCAAACCGCGCCTCCTTAACCGCCAGCTTTGATCGTATGAACCAGAAATAGCTAGCTGCCTCTTTGCGGGTGTTCTCATCGACGATCTTATCAAGCCATGGCTCGATCTTTGCGAACTGCGGTTCCGTAAGTAACGTCCCGTTCCAGGTAAAAAGCTGCACGATCATATAGTCGGTCAGCTTGCCTTCGCCGTCGGCCTTTTCAATGTCCCTGATCCTGTTTTCAAAGCCTGAGCTCATCGCTTCGGACTGTTTTACCTGTTCGGAAAGGGTTTTTCGCATTGCCTCGGTCATCATCGCGTTCGCCTGTGCTCGAGCTTCGCCAAGGCGCTGGAGCAGCTGAGGAAAGCGTTCGATGATCATCGGTTCAATCTCCTCGAGGGCGGTGAGCATATACAGAGGTTCGGGCTTGTACCACGATTCGGCGGGCTTGCCGAGATTAGCAGGGTCCGACGCGTACGCCGCGATCCGTCGGAGATACACATCAAGAGCACGCTGCTGCAGAGGAATACTCGGCTCAAAGCCGGTCGGGACGGAGGACGAAAAAGTGAAGCGGTCAATTCCGAAAGGACGCTCGTTTCCGAACGGATAGGACATCAGATATAAAAGCCGTCGAGGCGATTCGTTCTGATAGTTCGCGAGCAGTTCCAGGTAAAGCGTATCAGCAAACTTCCGGTCGACCTCGGCGACACTGTAGAGAGTAAAGAACCAATATGACTCGAGCGGCCCTTTCATCACGCGGCGAAACAGGTACCAGCTTAGGTCCGGATTGGTCTTAACGCTCTCGCGGGCCAGAAAAAGGATCGAGCTGAATTCCCGATCCTTGTCCCATTGCTTCCGATCAGCCGCGGTCTTTTCATATTCCTTCAGGATCTGCTCGGTAAGCCGCTTTGCCCATTCACCGTCCTTTTTTGCTATCGCACGGATCACTTCGAACCTGTAATCCGGTTCCTGGATGATGAGCCCGCCTTTTTCTTGCTTTTCGACGAAGCCTTTCTCGGCAAAATGATCGCTGGCGACCTTGAAGGCTTCGGTAAAGTAGGATCGAGCAGTCGGCTGATCGGGCTTCCACAGGAATTCTGCTGCTCTGACAAGTATCCGCACGCGCTTATCTGTGCGAACGACCGAGCGGCTTTCCGCGACCTGTTGATCGACCAAAAACTTAGAAAATTCAGCGTTGCACGTCTCGGCTGCCGAGCCGGTCTCCGCCTTCTGGCTTTGGCCAAAGGTGCTAAGGGAAGCCGCAATGAAGAAAACTACCGCTGGCGCATGCGATGTTCTATGCATTGGTTTCTCCGTTGCCTAGGAAGCTTACCATTGTTTTAAACTCTGGGATATTGATTTTGTTGCGAAATCGCCCGTAAGCAGGTCCGGGCGCCAAACCCGCGGCCGGACCGGGATCTCGTAAATTCCGTGCAAGCGGGAGCAACCCGAACCGTTCCTTAATTGTCATAGAGGCATAACCTTTCCCCAAAGCCGACCATATTTCGGAGAGATCTTATGAAATTAAAAGCTCTGGTGCTTGCCGTATTCGCTGCGTTCGGCGGGCTGTTTTTCGTTCCGCTGGCGTCGGCCCAGGGAGTTATCGTACCGGTCGTCTGCGACTTTCGGCCGTGTCGTCCGCGACCGGTACCGCAGCCTCTACCCAATGCGTTGCCGGTCAGATCGATCGAGTTGAACACAAAGATCGTCGGCCAGGTCGCGACAACGCACGTTGTGCAGGTCTTCCGCAATGATACGCCGTACACTCTCGAAGGGACGTACTTTTTCCCGATTCCCGAGACGGCTTCGATAGTGGAGTTCGCCATCTGGGAGAACGGAAAGAAGCTTTCGGGCGAGGTGCGTTCTCGTGAGGAGGCACGGCGGATCTATGACGAGATAGTTCGTCGCCAGCGCGATCCGGGCTTGCTTGAGTATGCGGGCAAGGACCTGTTTCAGGCGTCGATCTTTCCGATACCGCCGAACTCCGACAAGAAGCTTGAGATCACCTACACGCAGATCCTCAGATCAGATTCCGGCACAGTCAGTTATCGCTATCCGCTTGGCACCGGCCACAACCTTTGGCGTCGCGGGCCGCAGAATGTTGACACGACGCGTGGATCGGTGCAGCAAACGTTCGGGACGATCTCAGGCACGATCGAGATCACCGGAAAACAGGCGATCCGAAATGTTTATTCGCCGACGCATGCGATCGACGTCAAGAACAGATCGGCAAATGCGGTCACGGTGTCGTTCGAGACAAAGAACAATGACAACGACCTGCAATTGTTCTATGGTTCATCGAACGACGATCTTGGGATGTCGCTGTTGACATATCGCGAGCCTGGCAAGGACGGCTATTTTATGCTGCTGATGTCGCCGAGAGATGACGTTTCCGAGCGTGAGCTTATCAACAAGGACCTTGTTTTTGTTCTTGACACGAGCGGTTCGATGGCCGAAGAGGGGAAGATGGAAAAGGCCCGTGCAGCGCTGCTGTTCGGCGTTCGAACCCTACGCGACGGCGACCGATTCAACGTGATCAATTTCTCGGGTGAAGAACATTTGATGGAAGGCGGCCTTATCGCTGCGACCGCCGAAGGAAAGAAACGCGGCGAAGAGTTTATCGCAAAACTTCGCCCGACGGGTGGAACAAATATCAACGATTCGCTGGTCGCTGCGGTCAAACAGTTTCAGAAGAGTGAGCGGCCGAAGATGCTCGTCTTTATGACCGACGGCCTGCCGACCGTGGGTGAACGGAACGCCGAAAAGATCATCGCGAACTTCAAGGCGGCCAGCAACATCGACGTTCGCGTTTTCCCGTTCGGTTTCGGATATGACGTGAATACGACGCTGCTCGACAAGCTGGGTATGGAAAACTCCGGTATTGCCGATTATGTGCAGCCGAAAGAAGACCTCGAAGTAAAGGTCTCGAATTTTTTCCAGCGGGTCAGTTCGCCTGTTCTGTCGGATGTTGAGGTAGATCTCGGCACCATCGACGCTGAGTTCGTGTATCCGCGAAAGCCGGGCGACCTCTTTAAGGGAATGCAGATCGCAATGATCGGCCGTTATAAGAACTCGAATGACATTCGCAACGGTGTTGTGACCATTCGCGGAAAGATGGGCAACGAGTCGCGCAGCTTTCCATTCGATGGGCTTGACCTTCCAACCCGCAGCGACGAGAACGATTTCCTGCCGCGACTATGGGCGAGCCGCCGCGTCGGTTGGCTGTTGGACCAGATCCGTCAAAATGGAGAATCGAAAGAATTGAAGGATGAGGTGATCGAACTTGGCACAAGATACGGCCTTGTAACGCCCTACACTTCATATCTGGCAACCGACGGGACGTTGAACAATACTATCGACCGCGTCCAAATAGCCGGCCTTGCGAGATCGGCCCCGGGCGCAATGGCAGCGGAAAGCGGTGCCGGAGCTGTGCGGTTCAGCGTTCAGCAGAATGCCCGGAATAAGAACGCCCAGATTGTTGACAGCGGGAAGGCCGATAAGAGCGAACGAGTGATGGTCGACAATTCGTCAGTGAACCAATTCGTGGCCAACAAAAACTTTTTTGATCAGAATAATGTCTGGGTCGATTCCGAATATGATGCCGCTGCAAAACTGAAGGAGATCGCCGTGAAGTTCGGAAGCGAGGAGTATTTCAGGCTAGCGGCGTCCGACCCGAGGCTTGCGAAGTTCTTTGCACTTGGCGAGGAGATCGTAGTGGTTTGGAAGAACCAGGTCTATCGGGTCACGAGATGAACCAACTACCCACAAAGTGATTTGCGCGGCAAAAACGGCTATCCTTAAGAAGACGATACTTCAGATTCGGAGGTTCTTGTGAAGGTTTTGAGGCTGTTTATCCGGATCGCCGTTTTGCTTTGTATCTTTTCGGCCGCCGGAAGCGGGCAAGGCTGGCGGGTCCAACCGGCGGTAACCAAGGGTGACCTTGTCGCGATCTACTTCACGTCGGCATCGCGTGGCCTTATGGCTGGTGACGGAGGCTTCCTTGCCTCGACAGCGGACGGGGGAAGCACCTGGCAAAGGCACCAACTTGCAACGAACGAAAATATCAACGAGATCTACTTTCGGAACGAGAATAACGGGTATCTTGCCGCCGGACGCAAGGTTTTTATCACCGACGATGGCGGTGCGACCTGGCGAGAGACCGAGATCTTTCGTTCGGCCGATCTACGCAATAACACGCCCAGTTTTTTGAGTATTAGATTTGCCGATAAGAAACGCGGCCTCGCGATCGGCTCGATGCTGAATGCCAAGGGCAACGTGATCGACTCGCTCGTAATGCGGACGACCGATGGCGGTGCGACGTGGCAGCGAATTATTGTCCCATCAAAACTCGAACTGTTCCATTTGGATTTCAACGGCAGTTCACACGGTTGGATAGTGGGCGACCAAGGCCTTATTCTTGCTACGACAGACGGCGGCGACACGTGGCGGGTTCAGATGTCCAAAACAAAGAACGCGCTCTACAATGTCGATTTCCGCGATGACGACGAAGGATATGCCGTCGGCGAAGCTGGTACGATACTTCGCACTGAAGACGGCGGCGGCATATGGGAAAAGGTCAGTGCACCGGTGATGACGTCGTTCATGCGCGTGGACTTCGCTGACGACAAGAATGGCCTGATCGCCGGCCACGGCGGTATCATCCTGCGGTCCTCAGACAAGGGGCGAACCTGGACACGTGTCGAAAGCCACACCAAAAAGAGCCTCTACGGACTGTTTGTCCAAAAGAAATATGCGTGGGCTGTTGGTGCTGACGGATTGATACTTGAGTACCGTAAGTGAACGTCCCGGTTCTGACTCCACACCTCCGATATTCACATTTTTGAACAAAAGATCATTTTTTCCGATTGACGGCTAGAAAGGGCAGGACCGCCCATCATCACCAAGCATTGTTGAACACCTTTCTCTCATCAGCATATATTATCGGTATTTACTGATCATTTTGTGTCTTACGGCGGCGAATTGATCGGTGATCGTGACACGCGGATATCATTTTGTCCAAATGGTATGAGAGTTGCCTTATTCCAGCAAACCGTTGAGCTAGCAAGCGAAACTTTCAAATTGAGGAACAACAGATGAGAATTCGAAAATTGATGAACCTTATTCAGATAGGTGCCTGTGCGTTGCTGCTTTCTGTTTCCGTTTTTGGCCAAGAAACTACTGGGGGCCTCGAGGGAACGGTAAAGGACAGCGCCGGAGGTTTGGTGCCAAATTTGGCGGTTACGATCACGAGTGCTCGTTCCGTGGTGACCGGAACGACCACAACCGGCGTCGGCTACGGCTTCCGACGAACAGTTACCACGAACAGCGAAGGCTTTTTTCGTCTGGTGCAGGTGCCTCCCGGAACCTATGACGTCGTCACTGCGGCAAGCGCCGGTTTTGGCGAATCACGATATGAGAATGTTCGTGTTGCGATCGGTCAAAACACGCAGCTGAGCATTACCGTTGCACCCGGGACAAATACAAATACTGTCGATGTCACTGTGTCGGATGCTCCACCAGTGGATACGACCAGCAGCGGCATCCAGACCGCGATCAGTGCGCAAAAGATCGAGCTTCTACCCAAGGGCACTGGCTTTACCAGCATTCTGAAAACAGTTCCGGGAACGCGGCCTGAAAGCAGAACAGGCGGCTTCTCGGTTGACGGGGCCTCGGGCGGCGAAAATGTATTTGTTCTTGACGGCCAGGAAGTAACGAATTATCGAACAGGAACATTGAATTCCACGTTCGACCTGCCAACTCAGTTGGTACAGGAAGTACAGGTGAAATCAAGCGGCTTCAACGCTGAATACGGCGGCGCGACCGGCGGCGTCGTGAGTGTTGTCACGCGAGGCGGTAGCAACGATTTTCACGGCGAATTCGGCGTGCAGTTTGCAAACCCGCGTTTCAATGGCAACCCAAGGCCACTGCTCGGCGGCACCAGCGCGGCAGCTTCATTCTTCACTCAGAGCCCAGAGTATTTTGATCCGCCGAAATCGCGGGGTACCGACTATTTTCCGACAGCAAACCTTGGGGGACGGATCATCAAGGACCGGCTTTGGTTCTTTGGCAGCTACTCGCCGCAGATATTCAATACGAACGTTGACACCCAGTACTTGACCAATCAGCCGGCGGCGACCCGGACACTTCTGACAACCCAGGAGTATGACCGAAAAACGACGTACGAATACGCGTTTAGTCGTTTGGATGCAAATCCGATCAACAATTTGAGACTTACTGGAACATTTCTTTGGAATCCCGTTGTTCAGGAGGGCAGTCTCCCCGGATCATCATTTTCAAACGTGAGCTCTTCCAACTACGTTTTCAACAACAGTGGAATTCCTGTCACCAACTTTGGCGGAAGCATTGGTTCCTTGCCCGAGAGTGAGTTCAGGTCGAAGCAAGGCGGCCGCCAGAACTCGAATGTGGTCACTTTCTCGGGTGTTTATACGCCGCTTAGCAACCTGGTGATCGACGGTCGGTACAACCGCGGTTTCTTGAATGAGAAGCTTGGCAACTACTTCGTCCCATCGGTCGTCAACATTGCGGCGTGCAATAGGACGCCTGCGAATAACCCCGCGCCATTTCCGTGTTCGACCACAGCCGCCAACAGCCTTACGGTCAAGGATATCTCGATACGCGAGACGTACGAGTTTTCCGGAACCTATATCTTTTCTGGCGGTGGCCGCCACGAACTGAAGGGCGGCTATCAGCGATATACGATCCTGAACGACGTTCAGTCGGGCAACAACGCGATAGGCCAGCTCCGGTTTTTTGTCGGGACGCCTATTTCGAGCACTCAACCCGGTGTGACCGACACTCCCGGGGCGATCGGCTCGGCATCATTTCGCCGAACCGGCACGAACGGAACCGGCAGCAATCTTAGCCAAGGACTTTTTATCCAGGATAAGTGGCAGCCGACCAGTCGTTTGTCCCTCAATCTCGGTATCCGTATCGAGAAAGAGAATCTTCCGACCTTCAACGGCATTCCAAGCGGCGTTGACTTTGGCTGGGGCGACAAGATCGCTCCGCGCTTGGGCTTTGCTTACGATCTGTTCGGCGATGGAAAAACGAAGATCTTTGGAAGCTACGGTAAATTCTATGACCGCGTGAAGTTTGCATTGCCTCGCGGATTGTTTGGCGGCGACATCTTCTTAGAAGATTACTTTGAGATCTTCCCGGGTGAAAGCGCCTCCAACTTTGACATTAACGTTGTGCTGAATGGATTCAGTGGATCAAGCGTCTGCCCCGCAACGGGATTCATTACTTCTGGTGCGCGGAGCCGATGCCAGCGGAACCTGAGGGTCAACGCAAATGAACCTGGGGCATCTCCGTACGAGAATGGTGCGGTCGATCCGGACCTGCGGCCATTCCAACAGACCGAGCTGACGTTTGGGATCGAGCGTCAACTTGGAAAGGATTACGTGTTCCGGTCGCGATACACCTACAAGAATGTAGATGAGGCGGTCGAGGACGCCGGCATCGTTAATTCCGCGGGCAGCGAAGCATATATCATTGGCAACCCGGGACGCGGACTCCACCTTGAAACCCTTCAAGCGCTGGGCTACGAGAAATCGACCCGGCCAAAACGACGCTATGACGGATGGGAAGTGGTGCTCGAAAAGCGGCTTTCGCAGAACTGGTATTTCAACGCCAACTATACGCTCAGCCGGTTGAACGGGAACTACACGGGACTGGCAAGTTCCGACGAACCGCACTTGGTCGATGGGCGTCTCGCACCCGGCGTAAGTCGGGCGTTCGACCTGCCTTTCATTGGATTTACGGCCGAAGGAAATAAGGACAATGGGCCGCTTCCGACAGATCGTACCCACGTATTCAACCTCTACGGTGCGTACATCTTTGATTGGATGGGGAGTCGGAAGAATTCAACCGAACTGGCGTTTTTCCAAACCGTTAGTTCGGGGACGCCGATGACCACCTCTATATACGGCCAGTCGAGTGTCACCCCACAGATCTTCTATCATCGTGGGGATCTGGGCCGGAGTCCGGTATTCACCCAAACTGATTTTAATGTGACCCATCGGTTCAAGTTTGGTAAGGATGGCCGGTTCACTCTGGCAGCGGACCTGAATTTACTCAATCTTTGGGATCAGGACACCGTGACCGGTGTTTATCCTACGATGAACACGACCACGGGCCGCCCGAATGATGCCGCTATGTTCCCGGCAGCAACGGCAGGCGAACGGGCAAGGTTGTACGCGAACGGATATACTTCGGGAGCACTCTTGCAGCCTATCCTGGATCGGTTCAATGCAGATCCTGCAAATCGCCTTGACCAGCGTTACGGAAAGGATCAGTTGTTCCAGTCCCCGCGAGCGGTCCGGTTCGGATTCAGGTTCCTGTTCTGATAGGCCAGGACCTTCGATCCTCTGGAGGCTGTCTGAAAAGGCGGCCTCTTTTTTTTGAACCAGATGGCCGGCGATCCGCCCGTCTGTATAAAGAAGGCGCTGGCTCTTTCACACTTTTCGAACTTGTGATATGGTACATTATTATTTCTTCTCAATAGCGTCGTTTTCATCAGGTATCGTTATACACTACATTGAACTTCGGAGGACAAAATGGGTAACAAACCATTAGCTATCGGACTAGTTCTTCTAGGTTTGCTGCTTTCGCTTGGCGGCAATGTCCTGGCTCAGGGCACAACCTCAAGGGTAACGGGACTTGTAGCTGACAGCTCAGGTG
>WBZY01001151.1_pt2 | contig 10514 bp, 5 predicted proteins | sample 5204191 | NCBI WGS metagenome assembly WBZY01 (sample SAMN12344363, study PRJNA552823) | activated sludge metagenome | biome: Activated sludge suspended growth; feature: Anammox Sidestream; material: Wastewater; isolation source: activated sludge from anammox sidestream of wastewater treatment... | reverse complement strand
CCCCGGCCGGGTTTCCCCATTCGGACATCTCCGGATCAAAGCCTGTTTAGCGGCTCCCCGAAGCTTTTCGCAGCTTGCCACGTCCTTCATCGCCTCCTGGCGCCAAGGCATCCACCGTACGCCCTTAGTAGCTTGACCATAAACCCATGGTGGTGCGCATCTCGAAGCCTCGAGAAACCGAAGCTCGAGCTGCGCGCCAAAGCGCACTCTACTCGAGAACCTTCGAACTATTCGATTGTCAAAGAGCGCCGGCCCAGCGGCCGACACCGACCTGTTACGGGTCGGGAACCCGAAGGGTTCGCTTGTCGATCTCGCCGCTCCCTTGCGAGGAGCGGCGCAGATACCTGGAGAGACCTTGGTGGAGCTGATCGGGTTCGAACCGACGACCTCAGGCTTGCAAAGCCCGCGCTCTCCCAGCTGAGCTACAGCCCCAGTCGAGTCCGTGACTCGAGTGGCTGCGCCCGCCGACGCGATGGTGGGCCTAGGTAGATTTGAACTACCGACCTCCCGCTTATCAGGCGGACGCTCTAACCAACTGAGCTATAGGCCCGCGACTTCCTACGCTCCGGTCCCGCTCGGCTCGGAATCCCGAGCCCGGTCTCCGAAAACGGAATAGCGTGCGGGGGCGGTGATGCACGTCGACGACCAGCTCCCCGATTGAACGAGTGACCGGGAGAACCCGGGATTCGAGCCAGTCCACGACCTCGCGAAGTGTCGTCGGTCGACGTTTGACCGGAATGCTCTACCGCCAGGGCCGAAGCCTCGGCGGCAACTGAGCTCCCTAGAAAGGAGGTGATCCAGCCACAGGTTCCCCTACGGCTACCTTGTTACGACTTCACCCCAATCACCGGCCAAACCTTGGGCGGCTCCCTCCCATCCCGAAGGATGGGTTGGGTTACCGACTTCTGGTTCCACCGGCTTTCGTGGTGTGACGGGCGGTGTGTACAAGGCCCGGGAACGTATTCACCGCGGCATGCTGATCCGCGATTACTAGCGATTCCGCCTTCATGGAGTCGAATTGCAGACTCCAATCCGAACTGAGGCCGGCTTTTTGGGATTTGCTCCCCCTCGCGGGTTGGCGACCCTCTGTACCGACCATTGTAGCACGTGTGTAGCCCTGGGCATAAGGGCCATGAGGACTTGACGTCATCCCCACCTTCCTCCGGCTTAACACCGGCAGTCTCACTAGAGTGCCCGGCTTGATCCGTTGGCAACTAGTGACAGGGGTTGCGCTCGTTGCGGGACTTAACCCAACACCTCACGACACGAGCTGACGACAGCCATGCAGCACCTGTGAAGGAGCTCCCCGAAGGGCACCCCTCCGTTTCCGGAGGGTTCTCCACCATGTCAAGCCCAGGTAAGGTTCTGCGCGTTGCTTCGAATTGAACCACATGCTCCACCGCTTGTGCGGGCCCCCGTCAATTCCTTTGAGTTTTAGCCTTGCGGCCGTACTCCCCAGGCGGAGTGCTTAACGCGTTAGCTGCGACACCGCGGGGGTCAATACCCGCGACGTCTAGCACTCACCGTTTACGGCGTGGACTACCAGGGTATCTAATCCTGTTTGCTCCCCACGCTTTCGCGTCTCAGCGTCAGTCACCGTCCAGGTGGCCGCCTTCGCCACTGGTGTTCCTCCCGATATCTACGGATTTCACCCCTACACCGGGAATTCCGCCACCCTCTCCGGGACTCGAGCCAAGCAGTTTCGAGTGCAGTTCCGAGGTTGAGCCTCGGGATTTCACACCCGACTTGCCAGGCCGCCTACACGCGCTTTACGCCCAGTGATTCCGAACAACGCTTGCGCCCTCCGTATTACCGCGGCTGCTGGCACGGAGTTAGCCGGCGCTTCCTTCGGAGGTACCGTCAGACAACGAGATTGTTCACCTCACCGCCATTCTTCCCTCCTGACAGAGGTTTACGACCCGAAGGCCTTCATCCCTCACGCGGCGTCGCTGGGTCAGGCTTGCGCCCATTGCCCAAGATTCCCGACTGCTGCCTCCCGTAGGAGTCTGGGCCGTGTCTCAGTCCCAGTGTGGCTGATCGTCCTCTCAGACCAGCTACCCATCGGAGCCTTGGTGAGCCGTTACCTCGCCAACTAGCTAATGGGACGCGGGCCCATCTCGTAGCGATAGCTTGCAAGCAGAGGCCATCTTTTCCCGCGAGGCCCGAAGACCTCGTGGGCTCATCCGGTATTAGCCCAGGTTTCCCCAGGTTATCCCGGACTTCGAGGCAGGTTGCCCACGCGTTACTCACCCGGATGCCGCTGTACTCAGGGCCGAAGCCCCTTTCTCGCACGACTTGCATGTCTTAGGCACGCCGCCAGCGTTCGTTCTGAGCCAGGATCAAACTCTCCGGTTTGAACCTTGGCGACGACGCGAACCGAAGCCCGCATCGTCCGATCTGCGCCGAAGACCCGGCCGGCTAAGAACCAGGTCTCCGGTTGAACGGGGATCGAATGCATTCATCACCGTCCTGCGGGCATCCCCATGCCCGCTGGACCGCACGCTATTCGGTTTTCAAAGACCGGGCGAAGCCCGCTGCGGGTCTGTCGAGGACCCGCGAGGCGTCGGCGATCCGCCGATCGAAAATGGAACCGCCGCTCCCCTCGATTCCACCCGATACGAATGGATGAACCGGGCGGATGGGAGCGGCGCCTGAGGCCGACCTGCCCCAAGCAGGAAGCGCACTATACGGGTGCGATTCGCGAGCGTCAATGGGCCCCGGATCGCCGCAGTTGCACCTCCACGTCCGCCCCCGAGGGGTCAGCCGTTTTCCCACCGCGTCACGTGCCAGCTCTTCTTGCCGCGGCGCAGGAACATGAGCCCTCCGGCCAGGAGGTCGCCGGTCGAGGCGCGCCGATCCGCGGCGACCCGGTGCCCGTTGAGTGCGATCGCCCCCTGCTCGAGGAACTCCCGCGCCTGCCGTCGCGAGCTGGCGAGTGGCGTCTGCGGCAGGAGATCCAGCAGCGGCACGCCGTCGCCCGCGAGCAACGAGAGGTCGTGCTGGGTGTGCGCGAGCTCTGCCGCCATCTCGCGAAGCGTTGCTCCGTCGAGCGCCTCGAGCACGCCGTCACCGAAGAGCGCCTCGCTCGCCGCCTCGACGCGTGCTCGTTCCGCGTCGCCATGCAGGAGCGCGGTCATGTGGCGCGCGAGCGCCCGCTGCGCCTGCCGCTTCTCGGGTGCTGCGGCGTGCGCCTCGACGATGCCCGTGATCTCGTCGCGTTCGAGGAGCGTGAAGCGTTGCAAGAAAGAGGGCACGTCGGCGTCGGCCACGTTGATCCAGTACTGGTAGAACGCATAGGCGCTCGTGCGATCCGTGGTCAGCCAGACCGGGGCGCCCTCGCTCTTGCCGATCTTGCGGCCGTCGGCGTGGGTGACGAGGGGAGCGGTGAAGCCGAAGGCCTCACAGTCGTGGCCCAGCGTGCGGTGGATCAGATCGATTCCGGCGGTGATGTTCCCGTACTGGTCCGAGCCCGCCATCTGGACGCTGCAGCCGAAGCTCCGGCGCAGGTGCAGGAAATCGAAGGCCTGGAGCAGCATGTAGCTGAACTCGGTGTAGCTGATCCCCTGATCGCGTCGCTCGAGCCGCTCGCGCACCGACTCCTTCTGGATCATCGCGTTGATCGAGAAGTGCTTCCCGACCTCGCGCAGGAAGTCGACGAAGCGCAGCTCGCCCAGCCACGAACGGTTGTCGAGGATCCGCGCGCCATGCGGCGCCGCGGCGTCGAAGTCGAGCACACGCTCGAAGATGCGCCGCTGGGATTCGACGTTCGCTGCGACGCGGTCCACGTCGAGCAGGAGGCGCTCGCGGTCCTTGCCCGAGGGATCGCCGATCAGACCCGTCCCGCCACCCATGACGACGAGGGGACGATGGCCGGCTCGCTGCCAGTGGACGAGCAGCAGGATCGGGATCAGGTGGCCGATCGTGAGGCTGTCGGCGGTCGGATCGAAGCCGCAGTACCCCGTGCGCCCGCGCGACTGCAGGTGCGCATCCAGCGCCTCTTCGGCGGTCCGCTGGTAGAGGAGGCCGCGCCAGGCGAGCTCGTCGAGGAGAGCCTTCATCGGGCCGGGAACCTAGCTCGGATCACGAGCGTGGTCCCCCGGAGGCGTCGCGCGCCCGGCAGCACCGGAGTCCGCGCTCGGTGAAGACGCCGCGCACCCGTCGATCCGTTGCGGTGACGGGAACGCGTTCCAGGAGCTGGGCCTCGAAGGCAAGACCGAAGAGGTCGCGAACGCCGGGGGGCAGCGAGCGGTCGTACCAGCCGCCGCCCCGGCCCAGCCGTGCGCCCCATCGGTCGAAGGCAACGCCAGGAAGGAGCACGAGGTCGTCTTCCCGTAGCGGGGTGGCCGGCGCCTCCGGCGGGGGCTCCAGCACACCGAAGACGCCCGGAGCGAGGAGCGATCGCTCGGAGACGGCCGCGAACTCGAGCCGCTCGGAGTCGGCGGCACGCGGCAGCAGCAGCGCGTGGCCACGCGCGAGCAAGGCCCCCATCAGCCGGTCCGTCGGAAGCTCATCGGGCAGCGCGGCATAGAGCGCCACGCGCCGCGCGGGGCGAAGTCCGGGCCAGGCCAGGACGTGACGCGCCACGGCGTCCCCGGCGAGCGTGCGACGCGCCGGGTCGATGCGCCGGCGTAGCGCGCCGATCTCCCGGCGCAGGCGCTCCTTTTCCGCGGCGATGGACACGGATCAGGCTGGCGGCGGGTCGTCCTGGAGGAGCGTCTCGACCCGCTCCGTGAGCTCGCGTAGACGCGGCGCCAGCGCGCTCTCACTGTGGCGTCCCGCGCGTTCGACCAGGAGAGCTCGCGCCAGGTTGACGGCCGTCATCATCGCGAGCTCCCGGCTGTCGACGGCGCCGGTGCGGTCCCGCAGGCGGCCCATCGTCTCGTCCACCAGGCTCGCCACCCGCTGCAGCTCGCTCGGGTGGGCGTCGGTGCGGATCCGGATCTCCTGCCCTAGGACGCGAATCGCGATCGAGCGCTTGCCCGCCACCGTCAGGCGCCGCGAGCCGTGAAGCGGTCTTCGATCTGGTCGATCTGGCCGACGAGATCGTCGATGCGCTTGGCGACGTCGCTCCGCAGCTGGTTGCCCTGCCGCAGCTCGGCCTCCAGCTCCGCCACGCGCCGCTCGCTGGCGCGAAGCGTGCTGGCGAGCCTCGCGTTCTCCCGTCGCAGCCGGGCGTAGCGGCTGGCCAGCTCGAGCACGGCCTTCTCCAGCCGCTCGTAGTCCGGAGCCGAGTCCCCATGGGATTGCGGGCCGCGAATGGAGTCCCCCGATCGCGAGCTCGATCCTACCGGGGAGGAAGGAAACGCGTCAAGCGCGATCTCTCCACCCTGCCGCTCGTGCGCAGCGCGCTCAGACGAAGGCATCGCGAGACTGGAGCAGGGAGTGACGGACCAGGTACTGGTCCACGGCGCGTGCCGCCTCGCGCCCCTCCCAGAGCGCCCAGACGACGAGCGATTGCCCCCGCCGGCAGTCCCCGGCAGCGAACACGCCGGGCTCGCTGGTGGTAAAGCTCCGGGTGTCGGCAGCGACGTTGCCCCGTGCGTCCAGGCGGAGGCCGAGGCCCTCGAGCAGTCCCCGCTGGACCGGTCGTACGAAGCCCATCGCGAGCAGCACGAGGTCCGCCGGGATCTCGAACTCGCTCCCGGGAACCTCCTCCATCGGGCGGCGCCCGGTCGCGGGATCCGCGGCGCCGGGGCCGAGGCGTACCGCGTGAAGCCTGGTCACCCGGCCGCCCTCGCCCGAGAGCCGCTTGGTCGCGATCGCGAACGCACGCTCGCCGCCTTCGTCGTGCGAGCTCGACGAGCGATACATGAGCGGCCAGAGCGGCCACGGGGTCGACGGGTCGCGCCCGGCCGGCGGCCGCGGCAGGAGCTCGATCGAGGTCACCGACTTCGCGCCCTGCCGGTGGGAGGTGCCGACGCAGTCGGAGCCCGTGTCGCCGCCGCCGAGGACGACCACGTGCTTGCCCGTGGCCACGATCTCGTCCTCCACGGGGATCCGGTCGCCGGCGACCCGCCGGTTGCTCTGGGCCAGGAACTCCATGGCGAAGTGGGTGCCCCGAAGCTCGCGGCCGGGAACCGGGAGGTCGCGCGGCACCTCGCAGCCCGTGCAGAGCAGGACCGCGTCGAAGCTGCGGCGCAGCTCCGCCACCGACAGGTCCACGCCGACGTGGACTCCCGTCTGGAACGACACGCCTTCCTCGCGCAACTGCTCGAGCCGCCGGTCGATGATCCACTTCTCGAGCTTGAAGTCGGGGATGCCGTAGCGCAGCAGGCCGCCGACCCGGTCGTTCTTCTCGAAGAGCGTCACACCGTGCCCGGCCCGCGACAGCTGCTGGGCCGCGGCCAGCCCCGCCGGCCCGGAGCCGATCACCGCGACCGAACGGCCGCTGCGCCGCTCGGGACGTACCGGCGCGATCCAGCCCTCCTCCCAGCCGCGCCGGACGATCTCCCATTCGACCTGCTTGATCGTGACCGGAGGCTGGTTGATGCCGAGCACGCACGCCGTCTCGCACGGCGCGGGGCACACGAGGCCCGTGAACTCCGGGAAGTTGTTGGTCGACAGCAGGCGGGTGAGGGCGTCGCGCCAGTGGTCTCGATACACCAGATCGTTCCAGTCGGGGATCAGGTTCCCGAGCGGACATCCGACGCTGCAGAACGGGACGCCGCAGTCCATGCAGCGCGCAGCCTGCGTGCGCACCTCCTCCGGCGAGGGGTCGAGCTGCACCTCGTGCCAGTCCCGTACCCGCTCCTCCACCGGCCGCTGGGGCGTGTCCTTCCGCCCGAACTCGAGGAACCCGGTCACCTTAGCCATCGCCCGTCCTCGCACCGATGCGCGCATCGAGCGCCAGCTTGAGATCCTTCGGGAACACCTTGACGAACTTCGGCGCGAAGTCGTTCCACTTGCGCAGCACCTCCTCCGCGCGCTCGCTCCGCGTGGACTCGAAATGCCGGCGCACCAGACGCTGGATGACCTCCTCGTCCTCGGGGGTCAGGGGCTCGAGATCCACGCGCTCGGCGTTGACGCGGCTCGGGAAGGCGCCGTCCAGGTCGAGGACGTAGGCGAAGCCCCCGCTCATGCCGGCCGCGAAGTTCCGCCCCGTCCGGCCGAGCACGACCACCCGCCCGCCCGTCATGTACTCGCAGCCGTGGTCACCCACCCCCTCGACCACCGCCTGCGCACCGCTGTTGCGGACGCAGAAGCGCTCACCGGCCATGCCTTGGAAGTACGCCTCGCCCGAGGTGGCGCCGTAGAGCGCCACGTTGCCGGTGATGACGTTCTCCGCCGGGTCGAAGGCTGCACCACGCGGAACCCGGACCACGATGCGCCCGCCCGAGAGGCCCTTGCCGCAGTAGTCGTTGGTGTCGCCGTCCACGTGGATCGTGATGCCGCGCGGCGCGAAGGCACCCAGGCTCTGGCCCGCCGACCCGTGGAAGCGCAGCACGATCGTGTCGTCCGCGAGGCCCTCCGGGCCGTGGCGGCGCGAGACCTCGGACCCGAGGATGGTGCCCACCGTGCGGTTCGTGTTGCGGATCGGAAGCTGGGCCTCGACCCGCTCACCGGCCTCGAGCGCGGGCCTCGCGAGCTCGAGGAGCTGGACGTCGAGGACCGTGTCGAGGCGGTGGTCCTGCTGCTCGCAGTGGCGGATCGCGTGGGGCACGTCGGGGCAGTGCAGCAGCTCCGTGAAGTCGAGACCGCGCGCCTTCCAGTGAGTCACGGCGCCGTCCACGGAGAGGCGGTCGGCACGGCCGACCATCTCCTCGACGGTCCGGAAGCCGAGCTTCGCCATGATCTCGCGCAGCTCGTCTGCCACGAAGAAGAGGTACCGGACCACGTGCTCGGGCTGCCCCGCGAAGCGCTCGCGCAGCACCGGGTTCTGGGTTGCGATGCCGACCGGGCAGGTGTTCAGGTGGCACACGCGCATCAGGATGCAGCCGAGCGCCACCAGCGGGGCCGTCGAGAACCCGAACTCGTCCGCGCCGAGCAGCGCCGCGATCGCCACGTCGCGGCCGGTCTTGAGGCCGCCGTCGGTCTGGACCCGGATCCGCCCGCGCAGGTCGTTCAGCACGAGCGTCTGCTGGGTCTCGGCGAGCCCGATCTCCCAGGGCAGCCCGGCGTGCTTGATCGAGGCCAGCGGCGAGGCGCCGGTGCCGCCGTCGTGGCCGGAGATCAGCACGCCGTCGGCCTTGCCCTTCGCCACGCCGGCCGCGATCGTGCCGACCCCCGTCTCGGCCACGAGCTTGACGCTGATCTTCGCCTGGCGGTTCGCGTTCTTCAGGTCGTAGATGAGCTGCGCCAGGTCCTCGATCGAGTAGATGTCGTGGTGCGGCGGGGGTGAGATCAGGCCCACGCCCGGCGTCGAGTGCCGCGTGCGCGCGATCGTCTCGTCCACCTTGTGGCCCGGCAGCTCGCCGCCTTCGCCCGGCTTGGCGCCCTGCGCGATCTTGATCTGGATCTCGTCGGCGTTGACGAGGTACCAGCTCGTCACCCCGAAGCGGCCCGACGCCACCTGCTTGATCGCGCTGCGCCGCAGGTCGCCGTTGGCGTCGGGTGCGAAACGACGCGGGTCCTCGCCGCCCTCGCCGGTGTTGCTCTTGCCGCCGATCCGGTTCATCGCGATGGCGAGCGTCTCGTGGGCGTCGAGCGAGATCGAGCCGTAGGACATGGCGCCCGTGCAGAAGCGCTTGACGATCTCCTCGGAGGGCTCGACCTCGGCGAGCGGGATCGGCTCCTCGGCGAAGCGGAAGCGGAGCAGCCCGCGCAGGGTGCACAGGCGCTCGGCCTCGCCGTCGGCCGCCTTCGAGAACTCGCGGAAGGTCTCGTAGCTGTCCTGGCGCACCGCGTGCTGGAGCCGCGAGATGCTGTCGGGGTTGAAGGTGTGGCGTTCCCCGCGGCGCCGCCATTGGTAGAGCCCGCCCGGATCGAGCTCGGGGTAGGTCCAGCCGTCCCCTGCGAAGGCGCGCCCGTGGCGCATCGCGCACTCGCGCGCGATCACGTCGTAGCCGACCCCCGACACGCGCGACGCGGTGCCCGCGAAGCAGCGCGCCACCAGCTCGCGGTCGAGCCCGACCGCCTCGAAGATCTGGGCGCCCCGGTAGCTCTGCAGGGTCGAGATCCCCATCTTGGCCATCGTCTTGAGCAGGCCCTTGTCGCAGGCCTTCAGGTAGTTCTGCGTGCCCTTCGCCAGGCCCACCGAGGCCGGCACGTAGAGCTCGTCTTGCGCCAGCTCCGCCACCGTCTCCAGGGCGAGGTAGGGGTTGATCGCGCCCGCGCCGTAGCCGAGCAGGAGCGCAAACTGCGACACGTCGCGCGCCTCGCCCGTCTCGCAGATCAGGCCGCACTGCGTGCGCAGCCCTTCGCGCACGAGATGGTGGTGCACGGCGCCGGTGGCCAGCAGCATCGGGATCGGTGCGTGCTCGGGATCGACGCCGCGGTCCGACAGGATCAGCAGGTTCGCGCCGCCGCGGACCGCCGCCGCGGCCTCCCGGCACAGGGCGTCGAGCGCCTGGCGCAGGCCGTCGCCGCCTTCCCCCACCTCGAAGAGCGCGGGCAGCGTGCGGCAGGTGAAGCCGGGTAGCGCGATGGCGCGGATCCGCCCGAGCTCCTCGTCGCTCAGGATCGGGCGGTTGCAGCGCAGGAGGCGTGCGTGCTCGGCGGTCTCGTCGAGCAGGTTCTTCTCGGCGCCGAGCGTCGAGAAGAGCGACATCACGGTGCCCTCGTTGATCGAATCCATCGCCGGATTCGTGACCTGCGCGAAGAGCTGCTTGAAGTAGTGGTAGAGCATGCGCGGGCGATCCGAGAGGCAGGCCAGCGCCTCGTCGTTGCCCATCGAGCCGATCGCCCACTTCCCGTCCGCGACCATCGGTGCGATCAGGAGCTTGAGATCCTCGCTGGTGTACCCGAAGACCTGCTGCAACGCGAAGCGCTGCTCGGGGCCGGCGGGCCGCTCCGCCGGAACCGCGGCGGGCGGGAGGTCGTCCAGGAGCACGCGCCGGGTCTCCACCCATTCCCGGTACGGGCGCCGGGCGACGTAGTGCGCCTTGACCTCCTCGTCCTCGACGATCCGGCCCGCCTCGAGGTCCACGAAGAAGATGCGGCCCGGCTGGAGCCGTCCCTTGCGCAGCACCCGCTCGGGCGCGATCTCGAGCACGCCCACCTCCGAGGCCATCACGACCAGTCCGTCGCGGGTCACGATCCAGCGTGAGGGGCGCAGCCCGTTGCGATCGAGCACCGCGCCGATCTTGCGCCCGTCGGTGAAGGCGATCGAGGCCGGCCCGTCCCAGGGCTCCATCAGGAACGAGTGGTACTCGTAGAAGGCCCGCCGCTCCGGGTCCATCTCGGCGTGGTTCTCCCACGCCTCCGGGATCATCATCAGGATCGCCTCGGGCAGCTCGCGGCCGGCCAGGCACAGGAACTCGAGCACGTTGTCGAACTGCGCCGAGTCGCTCCCGTCCTCCTTCATGATGGGATAGAGCTTGTGCAGGTCCTCCTCGCCGAAGAGCGAGGAGCGCAGG
>WBZY01001713.1_pt1 | contig 10515 bp, 10 predicted proteins | sample 5204191 | NCBI WGS metagenome assembly WBZY01 (sample SAMN12344363, study PRJNA552823) | activated sludge metagenome | biome: Activated sludge suspended growth; feature: Anammox Sidestream; material: Wastewater; isolation source: activated sludge from anammox sidestream of wastewater treatment... | reverse complement strand
CTGCCATGATGGCCTACCTGGTCGACCGCACGGAGGAGACCGTGCGCGGCCGGGCGCTGAGCACCTTCACGCTCGGCAACGACCTGGGGCTCAGCCTGGGCTCGTTCATCCTCGGTGCGATCATCCAGGCCGCGGACTACCGCGCCGCCTACATCTTCGGCGCCGCCGTGGCGGCCGCCGGCGCGGCCATCTTCGCCCTCTATAACGCGCGCGAAATGCGCACCGCCGCGGCAAGGGCCAACTGACACCGGCCCCTTCCCGCTCTGCGCGGCGCCCGGTCACGATGGCGAGCATCTTCATCGCGGGGGTTCGCCATGACAGCGCTTGAACGGGGGCCGGTGCGGGGCTGGCCGGGATGGCTGGCCGCGCTCTTCATCGTGTTCCGGGGGGCCTCCGGGCTCTTCCTCCACGGCCTTCTGCGCCCCGGCGCGCCTGCCTCGCTTTCGCGGGCCACGGGAAGGGTGGCGCGGCGATGAGCGGCGAGGAGGTCCCCATCGGGCGCCTGGTCTCGGTCATTGTCAGCGTGCTGGCGGTGGCGCTGGTGCTCTCGGTTTCGGGGCTTGTCCTGCTCGGGCTGGCCGGAGGCGACCCCGGGGTGCGAACGACCCTCACCCATATCACGGAGACCGTCCTGGGGGTGTTCATCGGCATTGCCGCCGGGAGGCTGGCAAGCCCACCGTCAAACTAGGGCGATCCCGGATGTTTGAGAAACAATGAATGGCGCAAACTCGTAAGGGAGAGTTCGGGCAACCCTTACATCCGCCGGTGGGAAACGATCATCATGCCCGAGACTGGGCCGGGACTGCTTAATCTCCTCGCCCCCGGCGGCGATGATCTTATGTTCGTCCTTTCAGGCGACGGGAAGCTGCTCGACATCAACGAAGCCGCCTGCCGCGCCCTCGGCTATACGCGAGAAGAGCTCCTGAGCCCGGGCGCGGCCGCCTTCCCCTTCATCCCCTGGCCGCCGGCCTTCTCCCGCGCATGGCGGAACCCCGCCGACCCCGGTGAGGGTTCCCGGTCAATCAACACCTTCCGCCGGCGCGACGGGCCGGCTTTCGCCGCTGAGGTTCGCTTTTCGCAGCATACGGTGGCCGGCGAGAAGGCCGTCCTGGCGGTGGCCCGGGAAACGTCCGCCGGGTCCGCGCTTGAAGCCGCCTTCCACCAGGCCGAGCGCAACTACGCGAGCATCCTGAGCAACCTGCCGGGCATCATCTACCGCGCGACCGTCACGGGGAACGTCCTCGCCATTGACGGGCACGTGGAACAGCTCACGGGCCACCCGCCTTCCGCGTTCCTGGGCGGTGAGGTCCGCCTTCGGGACCTGATGGCCGTGGCGGATGGCGGCATCGCTCACGAAGAGCTCGTCTCTTCGCTGGCCGCCAGCGGGACCTACGATCTGACCTACAGCATCGTGCGCCCGGATGGCGAGCGGCGGATCGTTCGCGACATCGCCCACACGGCCCCGGGCGAAGGGGACCAGCCGCCGATTGCCGAGGGAATCCTTTTCGATGTAACGCAGCGCGTAGAAGAAGAGCGCGTTCTGCGCGAAGCCCTTGCGGCCGAGCACCGGCGCTACCAGCAGGTTGTGGCGGCCAGCGGCCAGGTGGTCTACGAACAGGACATCGTCGCCGGAGTCATGCACTACAGCGCGAGCCTCTTTGATGTCTTCGGGTACACCACAGCGGCCCACGGGACCCGCCCCGAGGACTGGCGATCGAAGGTCCACCCGGGCGACCTGGAGCGCGTGCTGGAGCAGGGGCGGCACGCCGTCGACGAGCACCGGCTGGTAAACATCGAATACCGGTACCGGCATGCCCGCGGCGGCTACCGCTGGGTCTGGGATCGCAGCCAGTGCGACTACGACGAAGGCGGGAGGCCCGTCCGCATCATCGGGGTGATGCAGGATGTCACCGAACGGAGGGAGCTCGAGGCGCAGGTGCGCGCCGCCCAGCGCATGGAAACCATCGGCGCGCTCACGGGAAGCGTGGCCCACGACCTGAACAACTTCCTGACGGCGGTGCTCGTGAACCTGGCGATGGCGCGCATGCAGCTCGGCCGCGAAGGGCAGATGCCCGAGCTGCAGGACGCCGCCGACGCGGCCAGCAGGGGCGCCGAGCTCGTCCGCAGCCTGCTCAACATCGCCCGCGGTGAACCCCGGCGGGAGCCGATCGACGCGGATGCGCTCGTGGCGGAATCGCTGCGCCTGCTGGCGCGGATCGCGGGGCCGGAAGTGCACCTGGAGGCGAACGTGTGCGAAGGCTGCCCGCCCTTCAACGCCGACCGTGTCCAGGTGCAGCAGGTGCTGATGAACCTGGTGGTGAACGCCCGCAACGCGATGGGTGGCCGCGGGAGAGTCGCCATCGCGGTGGGCCCGGTGGCGACGGAGCACCGCGAGACAGGCGAACCGGGCGAATTCGTGCGGCTCGAGGTGGCGGACGACGGACCGGGCGTCCCGGCCGAGATCCAGGAGCGGATCTTCCAGCCCTACTTCTCAACGAGCGAGCCGGGCGAAGGCACCGGGCTGGGGCTCTCGATCGTCCATAGCGTGGCGCAGTCGCATGGCGGCTGGGTGGAGCTCACCAGCGCACCGGGACAGGGTGCGCGCTTCGCCGTCTACTTCCCGGCCGCCGTGTGAGGGAGGAGGGAGGAGGGAGGAGGGAGGAGTCGCGGCCCCCGGTGGCGGCTGGATGTCCCACCGGAGCGTAATGCTGGGACTACCCGGGCTCTCTCCGGTGGTGTAGAAGAGTGGAATTGCCGGCTCGTGGGAGATGGAATGACCATCCCGGACTTCCAGGCTCTGATGCTGCCCCTGCTTGCGGCGACCGCCGACGGCAGGGAACACACGCTTCCCGAATTGCGTGCCAGGTTGGCACACCAGTTCGGCCTGACCGAGGCAGAGCTCTCGCAGAGGCTCCCGTCTGGCGGCCAGACAACGTTTGACAACCGGGTTGGTTGGGCACAGACGTATCTCGGGAAGGCGGGGCTGCTTGAACGGCCCCGGCGAGGCCTGATGAGGATCACCGATTCCGGCCGGGCGTTGCTCGCTGAGAACCCGCAGCGGATCGATTTGAAGCTCCTGGAGCGGTATGAGAGCTATCGGCAGTTCCGCGAGACCAAGCGAGATAGGCGTCCTGTCGCTCTTGAACCACGCGTGGCAATGGAACTGACGCCTGAGGAGATGATGGAACAGGGGTACCGAGAGCTTCGCACTTCGGTGACCGAAGACCTGCTGACACAGGTGAAGAGCGCTTCCCCCAGCTTCTTTGAACGCCTGGTCGTGGAGCTCTTGCTCAAGCTGGGATATGGCGGCGCCCTGGGCGAGGGCGAGACGCTCGGCAAGTCAGGTGACGGTGGAGTCGATGGCGTCATCCGGGAAGACAAGCTGGGACTGGATGTGGTGTATGTGCAGGCGAAGCGCTGGGAAGCGTCCGTGGGACGTCCACTTGTGCAGGCTTTCGTCGGGAGTCTCGAAGGCAACAAGGCGCGCAAGGGAGTTATGATCACAACTTCGACGTTCTCCAACGACGCGCGGGAGTATGTCCAGAACATCGAGAAGCGCGTGGTCCTGGTCGATGGACGCCAGCTCGCCGAGCTGATGGTCGACACCGGGCTCGGCGTGAATCCCGTCGCCAGCTACACGATCTGGCGCATTGATTCCGACTACTTCACGCAGGACCAGGCTTAGGCAGCCCCATGAAGGGGCGCCCTCCGGCAGGTGTGAGAACTGCTAGCCGCTTCGGCCGCACACGCGGACGCTACCGTTTCAGGCCTCCTCCCTCCTCCCTCCTCCCTCCTCCCTCACCCGCGCCCACTCCGCCTCGGGGTCATCGATGCCCAGGCGGGCGGCGGCCGTTCGGCGCGATTCGATGCCCGCCTGCACGAGCGCGCGCTCATCGGCCACCTGGCGTGAACGGTCGACCGGGAGGACGGGCCCCCAGTGCATCACGGGGCGCAGGCCCTCAATCTCAAGCCCGGCGAACTGCGCGAGGAGGCGCAGGATGAACGCGGCGCGCCGTTCATAGACGGCCGTGCGAACCAGGCGCTTGCGCGCGATCTTCTTCGCCAGGGGGTCGAGCTCGGTGTTGAGGGCCACGCCGCTCAGCCCCTGGGGGTTGTGTCCGAAGGCCGTGCGCGGCGATTCGCCCAGGTCGTGGAGGGTGCGATAGATGAGGTCGATGTAGTCGCGGTGGAGGGCCACGCCGCCGCCCTGGAGCAGGTCAAGGAGGTAGGCGCGCGCCCTTTCGGGGACCTCCCAGACCGCGCCCGGCTCTACGGCGATGTCCTGCGAGCCGGCCACGCCTTCCAGGACGGCAATCGGATTCCCCGAAAGCTCGAGGATCTGGCTCAGCTGGCTGAACGAGCGGTTGAGCTCGCGCACCGATTCGACCAGCGGAGGGATGTCGCTCGCGCCCCAGGGCTGCTTCGGCTCGCGCACGTTCGGGAAGACAACGAAGGGGATGAAGCCATACGGGTTGGCAATCCGCTGCACACGCTCCCGCCCGCGCCAGAGCTCGAACGTTTCCGCCGTCCACAGCTCCGTGGTCTCGGCCGGGCCGCCGGGACCATCAAGCGTGTAGCGGGAGGCGACCGCGGTTAGGCGCGCAGGGTCATCGGGCACGCGCCAGGCGAAGATGCCCTGGACATCGGGTGCGGTCACGCGCACGCAGCGTTCGGCCGGGTCCCAGGTCACCTTGTAGGCGGCATCGCCGAGGACGGCGCAGTCGAGCTCGGTCTCGTAATCGAGCTGGGCAAGGCCGTTCAGCGATTCGGCCTCGCGCAGGGCGCGCTCGGCGATGCGGGCGCGGGCACGGGCGGCCGGATCTTCGCCGTCGAGGGGCTCGACGTGCATCACGGCATCGAAGAGGAGGTAGGAGGCGGCCTTGTCCACGAAGGCCTTTGCGTAGTTGAAGGTCAGCCTGCGTTCACCGCGGCGCTGGCGGCCCTGCCACTGGCGGCCCTCGTAGAAGGCGAGGTTTTCGCGGTAGCGGCGCAGGCGGTCGGCATCCATGGAATCGAGCCGGGCAGGAAGCAGCTGCTCGGGCTGCTTCGAGTGGGTGCGAGAGGCAGGCATGGGCATTCTCCGGGCGTTTTCCCGGAGCGTGGGAAGCTGGACCGGGACCGCCAAGAGCCGGTTGTCGCTACCCGCCTATCTTCCGGGCGGGAAGGAACCGGGAGATGGCGGCGAGGAGGCCCCCGGCGAGGAGGACGTACAGACCGAAGGTGGGACTGAGGTCCGCAACACCCCCCGTGGGGCGGGACCAGATGTACTGCATCTCCATGATCGCCAGGGCAACCAGCAGGCCACCGGCACTGGCGGCGAACGCCGGTCCGCGCCGGGCGTCGATGCGGCCGGCGAGCGAGAGGCCGAGGATGGCGAGCCCGGCAACCGCAACGGCAAGCACGACCCAGGCGTCGAGCCCTTCGGTATCGCTCAGCCAATCGCCGAGGCGGTAGACCGCGCCCTCGTCAAAGGGGCCCGAGCTGGCGGAACGGCCCCCCGCGCTAACCTTGGCCCAATCGAGCATGACGCTGACGGCGGCGAGGATGAGCCCTCCCCCGGCTGCCGCCATGCCGTAGGTGAGCGCAAGCCCACCGCCACCGGGGGCGCGCGGCGCGGCCGGGCGCGGTGCAGGGCGAGGGGCAGGGGGCCGTTGGGCCCCAAATGGCTGACTTGCTCGCGGCTGCGGGGGCGGGGCAAACTGCCGCGGCGGCGGAGGAGGTGGTGTGAACCCCTGCTGCGGGGGCACGGGCCCCGGCGCGAGTGGCTGGGGAGGCAGCGCCGTGGGGGGAAGCGCCACGTTCACCAGCGTCTCGGGCTGCGCCACGGGCTCGCCGGCGGCGCCGCAGACGCGGCAGAAGCGCGCCCCGGGGCGTCGCGGCGTTCCGCAGCCCGGGCAGAGATTCCCTGCAGCAGCGGCCGGCCGCGGCGCGGGAGCTGGCGCCTGGCCCGCGCCCGCGCCGCAGGCCGCGCAGAAGGCGTCGCCCGGGACGAGCGCGGCGCCGCAGGCCCCGCAAAGCGCGGGGAGAGCCGGTGCTGGAGGTGGCGGCGGCGGCGCGGCAGGGTGCCATGTTGCCGCCTGCGCTGGGGAAGGTGGGGGGGCCGGCGCGGGAGCCGGAGCGACAGGGGTTCCGCAGGAAGCGCAGAACCGCGCACCCGGCACCAGTGCAGCGCCACACGCGGTGCAGGCCGTAGGGGCAGCCGGGGGAGGGGGAGGGGGAGGAGGGGGCGCAGCCGTTCCACAGCCGGGACAGAAGCGCTGGCCTTCGAGCAGCATTGTGCCGCAGGCCGGGCAGGGGAGGGAGGGATTGGGGGCAGACAACGTAAGACTCCCGGCTGGATTTCCCGGCCGCTCCCGGGGATGCATGCGCGCGCAGTCTACTCGAATTGGCGGCCAGCGGTCGAAAGTGGCGCAAGCTGCCACTCGCGCCGCACTCGCGGGTGGCGCGGTACACTACGGCCATGACAACCGCCACCTCGTACATCCGCGAACGGGCAGCGGCGGCCCGCGCGGCGGCGAAGCGCCTCGCTACGCTTTCCACCGGCGCCAAGAACAGCGCCCTCCTGCGCATTGCCGGCCTCCTGGAGACGAGCCCCGGCCCCGTCCTGGAGGCGAATGCGCGCGACCTCGATGCAGGCCGCCAGGCCGGGCTCGATGACTACTTTCTCGAGCGGCTGACGCTCACCCCCGAGCGCCTGCGGGGCATCGCCGCCGACACGCGCACGGTCGCGTCCCTGCCCGACCCCGTGGGCGAGGTTTTCGACTCGCGCACGCTCCCCAACGGCCTGCTCATCGGGCGGCGAAGGGTACCGCTGGGCGTGGTGGCCTGCATCTACGAGGCGCGCCCGAACGTCACGGTCGATATCGCCGCTCTCGCCCTGAAGAGCGGCAACGCCTCGCTCCTCCGCGGGGGCAAAGAGGCGCGCCACAGCAATGCCGCCCTCGGCGAAGTCATCCAGCAGGCGCTCGCGGGCACCGAGGTTCCGCCGGACGCGGTCCAGGTGGTGAGCGACCCCGACCGCGGCCACGTGGACGAGCTGCTGAAATCGCATGACCTGGTCGACCTGATGGTGCCCCGCGGCGGGGCGCAGCTCATCGGCTACGTGCGCCAGAACGCGACCATGCCGGTGGTGGCGCACGGCGATGCAGTGGTGCAGATCTACGTCGACGCGGAGGCCGATCTCGACATGGCCGTCAACGTGGCCGACAACGCCAAGACGCGCCGCTACAGCATCTGCAACGCCGTCGACACGCTGCTCGTGCACGCGGTGGTGGCGCCAGCGTTTCTCGGCAGGATGTGCGAGCGCTGGGGCGGCAAGGTGACCCTCATCGCCGACGACCGGGCGCTCGCGCTGCTGGCACCTGAACGGTTCCCGGGCATCGCCGTGGAGCGGGCCACGGAAGCCACCTGGAAGACCGAGCACCTCGCCCTGCGGGTGGGCGTGCGCATCGTTGATTCGCTTGAGGAGGCGATCGCCCACATCGAGGAGCACGGCAGCCATCACAGCGACGCCATCCTCACCTCGAACTACGCGAACGCGATGCGCTTCGCCGATGAGGTAGACTCGGCCGCCGTGTACGTGAATGCGAGCACGCAATTCACCGACGGCGCCCAGTTCGGGCTGGGGGCCGAGGTGGGAATCTCGACCCAGAAAATGCATGCCCGCGGACCCATGGGGTTGCGCGAGCTGACGAGCTACAAGTGGACGATCTTCGGGAAAGGTCAGGTACGGCCGCTGTGATCGAATTCGAACGCGAGTCCCGGACGCCCCATTCGGAGGCATACACCATCCTCGAAGAGGGGGGCATCGTTGGGCGGGTCGATATCCACTACCAGGGTGCAAACGTGCTCGCCACGCTCTGCACGACCGCCGACGCCAACGAGGAGCGGATTCACGCCCTCATCGACTCGATCGACGAGCGGCTGGTGATGACCGCCGACCCCTACCGCGAGGACTTCATCGTCACGGTCTGGCGCGGCTCGCCCGCGGGCGTCTACAGCGACAGCGACGTTGACGATGACGATGACGAAGACACGTTCCGGCTGGGCGGCTTGAACTAGGGCGAGCCAACCCCCGCGAGAGGGCCCTACCAGGTCACCGGCAGCAGACCAGGCCTCTTGATCCGTTCGTATCGAAGGCCACGAGGTCGCCGGCCTGCCAACCGGCGCCACTGCGAAGCCGTTCCCAGGGGGCGACCCCCGTTCCGGTGGCAGGATTCGAGCGGCGTTGTGGCAGCTGGCGTGGCCGCGTAGATTGCCCTCTACCAACCAGGGAGCCTATCGAATGACCATCGCTGAGCAGCAACGTGTTGAAGTAGAGCAGGGAGTTGTGTTCGGAACGGGAGGCGGGCGTGACCTGAGGTGCGACGTCTACCACCCCCCGGCGGCTGTGAAGAACGGCATCGGCGTGCTGCTCGTCCATGGCGGCGGCTGGATCCAGGGCGACCGCACGCAGCTGCGCGGCTACGGGATCCTCCTGGGCCGCAAGGGGTATACGTGCGTGGCGAGCGAGTACCGGCTCGTCCCTGAATCGCCGTGGCCCGCCTGCCTGCACGACGTGAAGGCGGCCATCCGCTGGATGCGGACGAACGCCGGGCGGCTGGGGATCGACCCGGAGAAGATCGTCATTGAAGGCAACTCCGCCGGGGCGCACCTCGTCCTCATGGCAGCCGGGACGCCGGGGCGGCCGGAGTTCGAAGGCCAGGGCGGCAATCCCGGCGTAAGCACGGCTGTCGCGGCGGTCATCGCCTTCTACCCGCCCACGGCGCTCGATTCACCGAACTGGAGGACCCGGATTCACCCTCTCTTTGGGCGGGAGGCTTCGGCGGATGAGCTGTCGGCGGCGAGCCCGATGACGTATGTGAACGCCGCCTTCCCGCCCACGCTCCTCATCCATGGCAACGGCGATGAGCTCGTGCCGGCAGCGGAATCCACTGATATGTACGGCGCGCTTCATGCGGCGAAGGTGCCGGTGGAGATGCACATGTACGCGAAGCAGCCGCACGCCTTCGACGCCGACCCGCTCCTCGGCCGCCAGTGCGCCGACATCATGGCGCTCTTCATCGAGAGGGTGGTGCGGTAGGGCCTACCAGACTGTCTCGACGAGGCCCGACCGGCGAATGCGCTCGTCGCTTGTGACCAGCGGAGCGCGAAGCTGTCTTGCTGTGGCCACGATCAGCCGGTCGGCCGGGTCGCCGTGGAAGCCGCCACCAAGTTGCCCCGCAATCACTGCGATTTCCGGCGTGAGTGCAGCGAGACGCGTTGCCGGCTTCGAAAACGCCAGACGCACCCAGCTCAAGGGCTGGCGCCCGAGGTCGATCCTGCCCTTCTCTACGAGCATGGCAACTTCCCAGCAGCAGATAGGAGACACGAACACCTCATCCTCAGCGTCGATGCGCGTCCTGACCTCCACTGGCAGCTCGGGCGCGCCGGCAGTCCACCAGATCCACGCGTGCGTGTCGAGCACGATCAACGCTCGGCTTCCCACTCGGCGTCAATCGGCGAAACGATGTCACCCTGCCAGACGATCCCGCCGATGAGGTCTTTCCAGGATTCGGTTTCTACAGGGACGACCTTCGCAACCGGCTTTCCCCGCTTGGTGAGAACGATCTCCTCTCCGGTAGACTTCACTTCTTCGACAAGCGCAAGGCACCTGGCCTTGAACTCGCCTATCGGGACTTCGCGCGTGATGGTCATATGACCATGATCATGGTCATATCGGAAGCTGTCAAGCAGCCGGGCGAGCCTACGGAACGCGCGCTTCGAGCGGCGGGCCCTGTTCGAAGAGGGTTTCGGTGGCACGCTCGGCTGCTTCGAAGGCAGGAGCCGGGTAAGTGCCGATGAACACCACGCCCAGCATGAGCACGGCGCCCGTGGCCCAGAGAACAGGGCTGATCTTGAAGCGGGCCAGCCCCTCCTCGGGGTTGAAGAGGTACATCTGACGGATGACCATGAGGTAGTAGTAGAGGCTGATGAAGCTGTTCAGCACGGCCAGGCCGACGAGCCAGAGGAGGTCCCCGGTGATGCTCGCCTGGAACATGAAGAGCTTGGTGGCAAACCCGGCGAAGAACGGCAGCCCGGCGAAGGAGAAGAGCGAGACGGTGATCACCATCGCCAGGAAGGGCTGCGTTTCGGCCATGCCGCGCAGGCCGGTGATGGTGTCCTTGCCGGTGCGGTTGTAGTAGGCGGTGAGTGCCGCGAAGAGGGCGAGCGTGGAGATGACGTAGCCGGTCAGGTGAAGCAGGAGCGCTGTTGAGGCGTTGCGGCCCACCTCCTGGTCGCCCCAGCCGATTGCTGCCAGGACCACCAGCATGTAGCCCACCTGCCCAATCGAGCTGTAGGCGATGAGCCGCTTCATGCTCGTCTGCTGGATGGCGACAAGGTTGCCCATGGTCATGGTGACGCCGGCAACAATGGCGACGGCCCAGCGCCACTCCACGACATCGGGGGTGAGCGCCGAGGTGAAGAGCCGGATAATGAGGGCGAAGCCGGCCGCCTTGGAAGCGGTCGAGAGGA
>WBZY01001712.1_pt1 | contig 10516 bp, 12 predicted proteins | sample 5204191 | NCBI WGS metagenome assembly WBZY01 (sample SAMN12344363, study PRJNA552823) | activated sludge metagenome | biome: Activated sludge suspended growth; feature: Anammox Sidestream; material: Wastewater; isolation source: activated sludge from anammox sidestream of wastewater treatment... | reverse complement strand
AGATCATCGTGCTCGTGCTCGCGATGCTGCGCGCCGCGAGCGGCGTGCCGCCGTGGGAAGTCATTCTCGCGCTGTCGCTCGCGACGCTCGTGACGACCCTCGTTTCGGGCTGGGACTATGTCGGGCGTTTCGTGCGGCGTGCCTGGCAACTCGCGGCCGCGCCGCGGGCCTGACATGCGCCAGTTGCCGCTCGGGGTGCGCCTGCGCGACCGCGCGAGCCTCGCGAGTTTCGTCGCCGGCGACAATGCCGAGGCCGTGCGATGCGTCACGGCGCTGGCCGACGGCGAGCGGCCGGGTTGCGTGTGGCTGCATGGCCCCGCGGGCGCGGGCAAGACCCACCTGCTGCAGGCGGCGTGCGCACGGGCCACGGGGAGTTCCCGCGCGGGCTACGTGCCGCTGGCGGACTTCATGCAAGGCGACGCGGCGGTCCTCGACGGCTGGCGTGAGCTCGACTGCCTGTGTCTCGATGACGTGCAGGAGGTGGCGGGGCGCCGGCCGTGGGACGAGGCGCTGTTTCGCGTCTATCGCGATATCGAGGAGCGCGGTGCGCGTCTCATCGTCGCGGCGGATGCGCCGCCCGGCGCGCTCGGCTGGTCGCTGCGCGACATCGCGTCGCGTTTCGGAGCGGCCGCCATCTTTGCCGTGCAGCCGCTCGACGAAGCGGGGCGGCTCGAGGCGCTGCGCGTGCGTGCGCAGTTGCGCGGCGTCGACCTGCCGGATGAGACCGTGAAGTTCCTGCAGCGCCGCTTTCCGCGCGACCTGCAGACGCTGTACCGGCTCCTCGACACGCTCGATGATGCGGCGCTGGCGGCGCAGAGGCGGTTGACGGTGCCATTCGTGCGCGAGGTGCTGGGGCCGTAAGAGGCTGCTCGCGGCGGATCGTCTGCAAAGGGTTTTTCGGGACCGCCGTGAACCCGTCCATGGGGGCTTCGTGAAAAACATCCCTGTTTTTCACGATCCCGAAAAACCCTTTGCAGACGATCCGTTGTGCGCAGCCGCTATCGGCGCGAGGCCCGCGAGAGGGTGAGGGCGAGTTCGGCGACGCGTTTGCCGAGGATTTGCGCGAGGTGTTTTTCGTCGTCCGAGAGTTGTGGGCCGGCATCGTGGCCGGCGACGTGCGAGGCGCCGTAGGGTGAGCCGCCCGTGCGGGTAGTCGAGAGCAGGCGTTCGGTGAACGGAATGCCGACGATGTACATGCCGTGGTGGATGAGCGGCAGCATCATCGAGAGCAGCGTCGACTCCTGGCCGCCGTGCTGCGTCTGGGTCGAGGTGAAGACGCCTGCAGGCTTGCCGGCGAGCCCGCCGTCGAGCCACAGGCTCGAGGTGCCGTCGAGGAAATACTTGAGCGGCGCCGCCATGTTGCCGAAGCGGGTCGGGCTACCGAGCACGAGCCCCTGCGTCTCGCGCAGATCCGCGAGCGTGGCATAGGGCGCGCCGCTGTCGGGTACGCCCTTCACGGGCCTTTCGCTCTCGGCACTCACCGGAGGCACGGTGCGCAGGCGCGACGCCGCGCCTGCGACGCTGTCCACGCCGCGGCACACGTGGCGCGCGAGCTCGGCGGTCGCGCCGCTCCTCGAGTAGTACAGCACCAGGATCTCGCTCATGCGTGCATTGTAGAATCTGCGCCCGTGATTGCGCGCAAATGTTTCGTGTCGGGCCGGGTCCAGGGCGTGTTCTACCGCGCGACCGTGGCGCGCCGCGCCGCCGAACTCGGTGTCACGGGTTATGCGCGCAACCTGCCGGACGGGCGCGTCGAAGTGCTCGCCTGCGCTGCGGAGGATGTCCTCGCGCGCTACATCGAGGCGTTGTGGACCGGTTCGACCGCCTCGAAGGTGCGCGACGTGGAGGTCATCGCCGTCGAACTCGCGCCCGGTCAGCGCCCGGCGGGTTTCACCACCGGCTGACGGGTGGCCGATGCCGCGATCCCGAGGTCGTCGGCACCGTTCCATCGGCTCCAGCTGTTGATCACGAGGTCGGAGTAGTCGCGTCGGCCGACACTGCCGTTGTAGCGCGCCAGCGCCTTCTGCACGTTGTTGCTCTCGTACTTCAGGTAGTAACGCAGGATCGCGCAGCCCATGCGCACGTTCGGGCCGATCTGCGTCAGTTGATGGCGCTTCATGCCGAGCTTGTCGGGCCAGAACGGCATGATCTGCATCAGGCCCACGGCACCGGCATATGACACGGCCCAGCGGTTGAAGCGGCTCTCGACGTCGATGACCGCCATCACGAGCCCGGGCGGCAGGCGCATCTCGCCCTTGCGGTGCGCCTCGCAGAAGACGGTACGCAGGATTTCGAGCCTCTCGGCCTTGTCGGGCACGCGCTTCACGAGCCGCGGTTCCATCATCGTGAACCACACGGCCGACTCGTAGCGGTCCGGGAAACACTCGGCCTGTGCAACCGCGTGCTCGATGACGCTGCGCAGCCCGGCATCCTGCTGTTGATCGGCCTGCGCGACCGGTGCGGCAGCCGCGGCGAGGGCGCAGGCCGCCCAGGCGACGAGGCGGTCAGCGCGGCGCGAGCCTGGCGCGCAGGAAGCCGAGCGCATCATCGAGAGGGCAGTCTTCGCTCGCCTCGGCCCGGCGATGGCGGTACTCGAGCTTGCCGGCGTCGAGGCCACGCTCGCCGACGACGATCCGGTGCGGGATGCCGAGGAGTTCGGCGTCCGCGAACTTCGCGCCCGGGCGCGCATCGCGGTCATCGAGGAGCACTTCGATTCCTGCGCGGGTGAGTTCGTCGTAGAGGCGGTCGGCGGTTTCACGGACTCGTTGCGATCTTGCGATGTTGATCGGGACCAGTACCACCTGGAACGGCGCAATCGGTTCGGGCCAGATGATGCCACGATCATCGTGATTCTGTTCAATGGCTGCCGCCACGACGCGCGTCACACCTATGCCATAACAGCCCATGTAGAGGTTCGTGCTGCGGCCGGCCTCGTCGAGCACGGCGCAGTTCATCGCGTCGCTGTACTTGCGGCCGAGCTGGAAGATGTGCCCGACCTCGATGCCGCGGGCGATCGACAATGTGCCTTGCCCCGACGGGCTCGGGTCGCCCGCGACGACATTGCGCAGGTCGGCAACTTCGGGCTCGGGCAGGTCGCGGCCCCAGTTGACCCCCGTGAAATGCGTGTCGCGCGCATTGGCGCCGCAGACGAAGTCTGCGAGCGCTGCCGCGCTGCGGTCCGCGATCACCGGGCAGGCGAGTCCCACGGGGCCGACATAGCCCGGTTCCGCGCCGCTCGCCGCGAGCACGGCGTCCGGGCTCGCCATGCGCAGCGGCGAGGCGACACCCGGCAGCTTCTGCGCCTTCACGGCATTCAGTTCATGGTCGCCGCGCAGCACGAGCGCGACGACACCGCCCGAGGCACCCTCGACCAGCAGGGTCTTCGCGCACTGGGCCGCCGGCACCGCGAGGAACTTCGTCAGCGCGGCAATGGTGCGCACGTTCGGCGTCTCAGCGCGCTGCAGGGCCGCGCGCGCGGGTGCGCGCGGCGCAGCCGGCGCCAGTGCCTCGGCCATCTCGAGGTTCGCCGCGTAGTCGCCGACATCCGAGAAGGCGATCGCATCCTCGCCCGAATCCGCGAGCACCTGGAACTCTTCCGACGCGCTGCCGCCGATCGCGCCCGAGTCGGCGCGCACGGCGCGGAACGTGAGGCCCATGCGGGTGAACATGCGCGTGTAGGCGACGCGCATCTGCTCGTAGCCCTCCGCGAGCGAGGCCTCGTCGATATGGAAGGAGTAGGCGTCCTTCATGATGAATTCGCGCCCGCGCATCACGCCAAAGCGCGGCCGGACCTCGTCGCGGAACTTGGTCTGGATCTGGTAGAAGTTCACGGGCAGCTGCCGGTAGCTCTGCAGCTCGCGTCGCACGAGATCGGTGATCACTTCCTCGTGCGTCGGGCCGATCACGAACGCGCGCTCGCCGCGATCGGTGAAGCGCAGCAATTCGGGGCCGTACTCGGCCCAGCGTCCCGATTCCTGCCACAACTCCGCCGGCTGCACGGCAGGCATCAGCACCTCGAAGGCGCCGGCCCGGTCCATTTCCTCGCGGATGATGGCTTCGACCTTGCGCAGCGTCAGCAGCCCGAAAGTCGTCCACGTGTAGATGCCGGCCGCGAGGCGCCGGATCAGGCCCGCGCGCAGCATCAGGCGGTGACTCACGATCTCCGCCTCGGCGGGCGTTTCCTTCATCGTGCTGAGCGGATATCGGGTCCAGCGCATCGGGGCAGCGGCTCCATCGAGGCTACGGCGGTCGGGCCGCGCATCTTATATGATGCGCGCCATGTCCACACCGAGCACGGAGCTTGCACGGCGCGGTCGCGGTGTCTACCTGTTGCCGAACGCGCTGACGACCGGGTGCCTGTTTTCGGGCTTCTACGCGATCATCGCGGCGATCGACGGCAATTTCGACCGGGCGGGCCTCGCGGTATTCGCGGCGATGCTGTTCGACGGGCTCGACGGCCGCGTGGCGCGCTGGACCCGCACCGAGAGCGCGTTCGGCAAGGAGTACGACAGCCTGGCCGACATGGTCGCCTTCGGCCTCGCGCCCGCGGTGGTCATGTACCAGTGGGGCGTCGAGCGCATCGCCGAGTATGGGCGCGCGTGGGGCCGCTTCGGCTGGGTCGCCACGTTCTTCTTCGCCGTGGCCGCGGCGCTGCGCCTGGCGCGCTTCAACACGCGCGCGGCGCAGGACAAGCGCTACTTCGAGGGGCTCCCGAGCCCGTCGGCGGCCGCCGTGGTCGCCTCGTTCGTGTGGTTCTCGAGCACCTGGCGCGGCCCGGGCGGGCTCGTCGACCTGATTCTCGCCTTCGTGGTCACCGCGCTCGCGGGCACGCTGATGGTGACGAGCTTCCCGTACATGAGCCTGAAGCAGATCGACGTCGACAAGCGTGTGCGCTACTACTACTTCGTCGTCGTGCCGCTCTTTCTCGCATTGATCGCCATCGATCCGCCGACGATGCTGCTCGCGATGTTCTCCACCTACGCGCTGTCGGCGCCAGTGCAATGGGCCGTACGTCGCCTGCGGCGCCTGTGAACGCCGGCGATCCGGCACGCCGCGCGCATTACCTCGACGCGCTCGGTATCGATACCTGGGTATCGCGCCGCGTGCCCGTGCAGGGGGGTGAACAGGCTCCCGCCCGCGACAGCGCCCCGGTTCGCGGTGGTGCGGCCGACGGCGACTGGCAGGCGCTGCGCGCGGAGGTGGCCGGCTGCGTCAAGTGCAGGCTTTGCGAGACACGCACGCAGACGGTCTTCGGGGTCGGCGATCCGCGCGCGCGCTGGCTCATCGTCGGTGAGGCGCCGGGCGCCGAGGAAGACCGTCGCGGCGAACCGTTCGTCGGCCGCGCGGGCCAGCTCCTCGATGCGATGCTGCGTGCGGTCGGCCTCACGCGCGAAACCGTCTTCATCGCGAACGTGCTCAAGTGCAGACCGCCGGGCAATCGCGATCCACGGCCCGACGAAGTCGCGAGCTGCCTGCCATACCTCGTGCGCCAGCTGGCGTTGATCGAGCCCGACATCATTCTCGCGGTGGGGCGCATCGCCGCGCAGACGCTCATCGGGACCGATGCGCCGGTCGCACGCCTGCGAGGTCGCGTGCACACGTACGGCGCGGCGCTCACTCCGCTCATCGTGACCTACCACCCCGCGTATCTGCTGCGTTCGCCGGGCGAGAAGCGCAAGGCGTGGGACGACCTGAAGCTCGCGCGGGAGACGGCACGTGGCCACCGCACGGGATGACCTGCCGCTGCCGCGCGTGACGCTGCGGCCGATGACCGAGGCGGACCTGCCGCAGGTCGTCGCGCTCGAACTCGAGTCCTATGCGTTTCCGTGGAGCGAGGGCATCTTCCGCGACTGCGTGCGTGTCGGCTATGTGTGCCGTGTCGTCGAGATCGGCTTCGATTTCGTCGGTTACGGCATCATGAGCACCGGCGCCGGCGAGGCGCACATCCTGAACGTGTGCATACGCGAGCCGATGCGCGGCCGCGGCATCGGGCGCACGCTGCTGCGGCAGCTGCTCGATCTCGCGACCGATGCGGGAATGACGGACGCCTTCCTCGAAGTGCGCCCGTCGAACGTCACGGCGATCCGCCTGTACCAGTCGTTCGGGTTCGTGCCGGTGGGCGTGCGTCGCGGCTATTACCAGGCGGTCGGCGGGCGGGAGGACGCCACGGTGCTGCGACTGTCGCTTGGTGTGCTGCGCCCGACGCCGACCCGCCCGTGAGGCGTGCTCACGCCGAGTCGACGCGCAGGCGGGTCAGCCGGATCGCGCTGATGAGCCACCGGCCGTCCCGCTTCTGGTAGCGCTCGTGGTAATGACCATAGCCGTGCAGCGCACGCCAGGGCAGCGCCGAGCCCTCGGGGGCCCAGAGTTTGTCTTCCATCGCCCAGATGCCAGTGGCGGTCGTCGCCGACGTGATCTCGATCTCCGGCATGTGGCCGTGGTGCACGGTGAGTAGCGGCTGCAGCATCGGTGCCAGCGCCGCGACGTAGCGGGCTGCGCCCTCGATCAGCAGGTTCTCGTCGCGCGGTTCGGTCGAATCCCGGAAATCCGTGATGACATCCGGCGTGAACACCGCCTCGAGTCCCGCCCAGTCCTTGGTATCCATGCAGCGGAAGTAGCGCGCCTTCAGCGTCTCGATCTCGCGGATCGCCATCAGTCGTTCCATGGTCTCCATCGTGACTCCTGCGCGGCTTGCCGATCGGCCACTGACGGCCGCGTGGTCGTGCGGTCGGGAGGCCTCGCGGTCGTGCACGAGGATAACGCGGCCGAAGGCCAACGCGAGCGTGCGGCGGCCTGCGCATCGGGCGACAATTCGCATGGCGGTGCGCCGGCGGCCCGCCCTCGCTTTGGTATCATGCGCCGCTTTTCCCCGTGTGATTTTGACCGTGCCGGATCGGCCGGGACGCGGCCGGCGCGAGCCGCGTCCTCAATGCTGGGTGATCGAAGATGCTGGACAAGACAGGTATCGAGAACATCGGGAAAAGGAGGACGTTTGCGATCATCTCGCACCCCGACGCCGGCAAGACGACCCTGACGGAGAAGCTGCTGCTCTTCGGCGGCGCGATCCAGATGGCCGGCACCGTGAAGGGCCGCAAGGCCGCGCGCCATGCGACCTCCGACTGGATGCGCCTCGAGCAGCAGCGCGGCATCTCGGTGACCTCCTCGGTGATGCAGTTTCCGTATCGGGGCCGGATCGTGAATCTCCTCGATACGCCGGGCCACGAGGATTTCTCCGAGGATACCTACCGCACGTTGACGGCCGTCGACTCGGCGCTGATGGTGATCGACTGCGCCAAGGGCGTCGAGGCGCGCACGATCAAGCTGATGGAGGTCTGTCGGCTGCGTGACACGCCGATCATGACCTTCATCAACAAGCTCGACCGCGAAGGTCGCGGGCCGATCGATCTGCTCGACGAGATCGAGCGCGTACTCGGCATCGCGACGACACCGATCACCTGGCCGATCGGCATGGGCCGCGACCTCGCGGGCATCTATCACCTGCCGGAGGACCGCATCTACGTGTACACCGCCGGCGAGCGTGGCCGGGTCGGCGAGAACCTCGTGATCGACGGCCTCGCGAGCGAATCCGGCCGCGCATTCCTCGGCGAGCGTGCCGCCGCCTTCGACGCGGAGATCGAACTCGTGCGCGGCGCGACGGCCGCTTTCGATCCGGACCTGTACCGCGCAGGCCGGCAGACACCGGTGTTCTTCGGTTCAGCCATCGGCAATTTCGGCGTCGAAGAGCTCCTCGACGCGTTCGTCGAGCACGCGCCGTCGCCGCAGCCGCGGTCGACCCTCGAGCGCGAAGTCGACGCGCAGGAGAGCGCGCTCACCGGCTTCGTCTTCAAGATCCAGGCGAACATGGATCCGGCGCACCGCGACCGCATCGCGTTCATGCGCCTGTGCTCGGGGCGCTACACGCGCGGCATGAAGCTGCATCACGTGCGGCTCGGCAAGGAGATGCGGGTCGCGGACGCGCTCACATTCCTCGCCGCCGATCGCAGCCACGCCGAGGAAGCGTACGCGGGCGACATCATCGGCCTGCACAACCACGGCACCATCAATATCGGCGATTCCTTCACCGAGGGCGAACATCTCGTCTTCACCGGCATCCCGAACTTCGCGCCCGAGATGTTCCGGCGTGCGGTGCTCGAGGATCCGCTGCGCATGAAGGCGCTCGCGCGCGGGCTCGCGCAGCTCTGCGAGGAGGGCGCGACGCAGCTCTTCAAGCCGCTGCGCAACAACGACATGGTGCTCGGCGCCGTGGGCCAGCTGCAGTTCGAGGTCGTGGCCTTCCGGCTGCAGGACGAGTACGGCGTGCAGTGCCGTTTCGAGCCCGTCAACGTCTACACGGCACGCTGGATCGCCGCGGACGACGAGCGCAAGCTCGACGAGTTCCGCTCGAAGGCCCACGACAACCTCGCGGTCGACCACGGGGGCGGTCTCGTCTACCTCGCACCGACCCGCGTGAACCTCGCGCTCACCGAAGAGCGCTGGCCGGACGTCCGCTTCCTCGAAACGCGCGAACACCTCGCGGCATGAGCAGCAGTGCGGCGAGTACCGCGAGCGTGCCGCCGCCGAACGCACCGCCGCCCCCCGAGCCGCCACGTTTCGCGACCGCGACGGGCGCGGTGCCATTCCTGACGCGTGCCGCGAACCGGTCGAGCTCGATCGCGAGGTTGTCCGACAGCTGTGCCGTGGCGAGTTCGAGGCCGCCGGCCCGCTGACGGTCGATCGCGGCGGGCTGGTCGACCAGCGTCGAGTCGCCGGCCAGTGCGCTCGTCCCGGCCGCCCGCAGCAGGAGAGCGCGTGAACGCGGTTCGACGACGGCGAGGTCGAGCAGCGTGTGCGTTTCCTGGTCGCTGCCTTCGACGACATAGGCCCCGAGAATCGTCAGGTACAGGAGCGAGGCCCTGTTGTCCCTGCGTGTCGCGACCTGATCCATCGACACGAGGGCGAGCGCGTCGTAGCCCTGCAGGCGGGCGAGCTGTTCGAGGCCCGTAAAGCCGCTGCGCGGGTTCAGGTAGCCCTCGGGGACGATCGAGATCGATTCGACGTAGGGCAGCTTCGCGAAACGTGCCCGCACGCGCTCGAGCACGGCGTAGCGTTCGGTGACCGGCTGGTTCCCGTAATTCCCGGGCACGAACGCGAGCCCGACACGCATCGGCACAGGCATGACGGGATGGTCGGCGGGCGTGGCGACATCGCCGTCGGGGTAGAGGAACGAGACGAGTGGCGTGCTCGTCGCGCGCGTGGCGGCGGAACCCTGGTAGCAGCCGCCATCGAGCATCGCACAGCCGGACAGCAGCGACGTCGTGGCGAGGACCGGCATCAGGCAGCGTGTGACAGGCATGGCGAGGCCTCCAATTGAACAGTGCTCAGTTTAATCGATAAATTGAACACTGATCAATAACGATGTATATTCCCAGCCGGATCAGGAGCTTGCCCATGGGTCGACGCAATCTGCACAGCCGCGACGAGTTGCGGGAACTCGCGCTCTCGGAGGCGGCCCGGCTGGTCGACAGTGGCGGCATGGCCGCACTCGGCATGCGCGAAGTGGCGCGCCGGATGGGTTATACGGTCGGGTCGCTCTACATGGTCTGCACGAATCTCGACGACCTGATCGTGCAGGTGAACGAACGCACGGTGATGCAGTTGCGCGCGTCGCTCGAGGCGGTAGCCGGGCGCGCGCGCCAGCCGGCACGTCGCCTGCGCCTGCTGTGCGCGGCCTATCTCGACTTCGCACAGGAGCACACGCAACGCTGGCGCATGGTGTTCGAGCATCGATTGCCGCCGGGACAGGCGGCTCCGCCGACCTATCGCGGTCACACGCACGCGATCTTCGGGCTCGTTGCGTCGGCCTTGCGCGACGCGGCGCCGGCGCGTGAAGGGTCGCGGTCACGTGACACGCCCGAGGAACTCGCGGTGGTCCTGTGGAGCGCCGTGCACGGGATCTGCATGCTCGCGGTCACGGGCAAGCTCGGCGTCAGCGGCACACACGCGTCCACGCGGCGCATGCTCGACCTGCTGGTCGATCGCTTCACGTAGCCGTCGCCGTCCCGGGGTGACGCGGGGGCGCCGCGCCGGGTAGCCTTGGCGCATGGCGAAGGTCCTGACGCGCAAGCCCGTCGTCGCGTGGGCGCTCTACGACTGGGCGAATTCGGCCTTCGCGACGACCGTGATGGCCGGGTTCTTTCCGCTCTTCTTCAAGCAGTACTGGAATGCCGGTGTCGCGGCGACGGACAGCACGTTCCGCCTCGGCGTGACGAGTGCCGTGACGAGCCTCGTCGTGGCACTGATGGCGCCGGTGATCGGCGCCATCGCCGACAAGGGCGGAGTCCGCATCCGTCTGCTCGCCCTCTTCACCGTGCTGGGCGCGGCCATGACCGCTGCACTGCCGCTCGTCGGGCAGGGCGAGTGGGCCCTCGCCGCGGTGCTCTATGGCGCCGCGTCGATCGGGTTCTGGGGCGGCAACCAGTTCTACGACTCGCTGCTGACCGATGTCGCGGCGGAAAGC
>WBZY01001711.1_pt1 | contig 10518 bp, 8 predicted proteins | sample 5204191 | NCBI WGS metagenome assembly WBZY01 (sample SAMN12344363, study PRJNA552823) | activated sludge metagenome | biome: Activated sludge suspended growth; feature: Anammox Sidestream; material: Wastewater; isolation source: activated sludge from anammox sidestream of wastewater treatment... | reverse complement strand
CGAGCCGGCCCTCGGTCGAGGCGGCCCAGAGCTCCACGCGGCGGCCCCGCGCGGCGAGGGCGCGCGCGAGGCGGGTGAAGACGACCTGGACACCGCCGCCCCCGAGATCCTCGAGATAGAACGCGAGCTCGGCGTTGGGCATGCGGATCGGGCGGTCCGGCTACGCGACGAGCGGCGGCGTGCGCTCGAGCACCTCGAGGGCGTCGTGGCGGACGTGGTTGCACTTCATCTCGCGGCGCAGCAGCTCCTCGCTGACGACGCCGCGCTCGAGGCACTCGCGCAGCAGGCCGAAGAAGAAGCGCTCCTGGCGGGCGTCGGGATGGCGCAGATAGCGGCCGAGGAAGGCGTGGTCGCCGAACCACTCGCGGCGCTTGCGCATCAGCCACGACACGCCCGGCAGGCCCGTGAACTTCTCACCTGGCACGAAGTCCACCGGCAGGCCGGTCTTCCAGGGCTGGGTCCAGCGGCGCGTGTTGTGGAGCAGGCGCGTCGCCGGGGTCAGGCGGTCGAAGTCGTTCCACTCGTCCTCGAAGGCGCCGATCGTGGCCTCGTCCTCGAGCCGCAGGCAGATCCAGTCGGCGTAGTCGCGCTGGCCGGTGAAGAGCTCCTCGAAGCCCTCGCGGCAGCGCCAGTGCCGGAGCCGCGCGCAGTCGAGCAGCATCGCGCTCGAGGCGAAGCAGCTCTTCTTCTTCCAGCCCGAGCGGCGCCGGCACAGGATCGCCTTGCCCTGCATGTCGCGAGCGAGCAGCTCGAAGACGTCGGCGACCGCGAAGATGTCGGGGTCGATGACGAGCGCCCGGCCCGCGAAGCCCATCGCCTCGGGCGGCAGGAAGCGCAGGGGCGTGAAGGACTGGAGGTCGTCGTTGCGCCACGCGCGCCAGGCGCCGTCGCGCAGGTACGGGCGACCCTCGTGGGCTTCGAACCAGGGATGGTCCTCGCGGCGGAGGATGCGGACGTCGAAGGCGCCCGCATGGGCCGAGTTCCGCTTCAGCGCGTGCTCGGCCACCAGCGCGCCCACGATCTGGCGGTCGTTGGTGTGGATGAAGACGGTGGGTTTCAAGCGCCGGCGCCCTCCCGCCCCGCGCCGTAGCCGAAGACCGGCGAGAGCTTCTCCCGCACCTGCTCGTCGATGCGGGCCACCTGCTCGTCGTCGAAGTAGTCGCGGTAGCCCCCGACCTTGGCGCGGCGGACCTTGTAGGAGTTCGGGTCGTCGCGGTCGCGCGGGGTCATGCGGCCGCCCGAGAGCCAGAACTTCCGCTGCGTCTCGAGCTTGCGCATGTTCTCGATCGAGGCGTACTCGACCGCCCCCTGGAGCGCCGCCTCGTCGGCGGGCGCACCCATGAACGTGGCGATCCGGCGCAGCTCGCCCACGGTGTCGGCGCGCAGGTCCTCGTAGCGGACGAGCAGCAGCGAGGGGACCTGCCCCACCTCGGCGGCCCAGCCGTTCATCCAGTCGATGATCTTCGCGATCCCCGAGGCGGGGCGCATCACGAAGTCGTAGGTCGAGAGGTCCTGGCCGTGCTCCGGGTAGTCGTTGAGCGCCTTCTTCGCGCGGCGCATGCGGAACTTCCACTGGAAGTACTGGGAGACGGCCACGTCCTGCGGGTTGCGCACCAGCAGGATCACCTTCTTGCCGCGGAACGCGCGCTTGTCGCGGTGGCCGGTGTAGTCCTGCACGTAGTTGTCGTGCGTGAAGAAGACCTTCGGGACCCGGCGGTCGCGGGCATGGAGGTTGTCGAAGCCGAGCAGCACCTCCGGCAGGCCGTAGAGGAGCTGGTAGAGGCGCGAGAGCAGGACCCGTAGCCAGGTGCGGCCGGCCTTGCCGTACGACACGATGACGACGTCGGCGGCCTCGAGCTTGCGCACCTGCTCGCGGCCGCGCAGCCGGCGCTCGAGGCTCCGGCGGCGCTCGGCCGGGAGAGGTGACGCCAGCGCGAGAACGGCGAAGCGCTGGGCCTTCATCCCTGCGTTGCGGAGGACGCTCCGGACGATCGCGAACATGGGCATCGCTTCCTGTACGGTCGGACGGTCTGCGGGGGGACGGGCCCGGTCGCGGAGGGACGTGGCCGGCGACGGGCAGGCTCGCAACGTATCACTTCGCCGGCGGGGTCGCCTCGGGTACGGCTCCCGCGGGGGGCGGGAAGAGCTCGCGCACGCGTGCGGCCACCACCGACACGTCGTCGTCGAGCGCGCGGGCGGGTGGATGCCAAGCCTGTCCGAGCTCGAGCGCGAGCCCGCGCGCGAGCAGGAGGCGTGCCACGGCATCGAGGTCGCGCGAGCGGGTGAGCGCGCGCAGGCGCGAGCGGCGTGCGGGCAGGCGCGCGATCGCGAGCGGCCGGCCGAGGCGGGCGACCTCGACCATCATCGTCACGCTGTCCGCCGTCACCGCAAAGCGATCGGCCAGGCCGAGGAGCGCCAGGTAGGGGTTGTCGGGGTCGTCGGGCCGCCAGCGGTAGAGCGGCGTGCCGCCGGGCAGGGCTTCGGCGAGCGCCTCGACGACGGCGGGCGGCGTGCGCCGGCTCGTGCAGACGTGGAGGGATCCCCCCGCGCGCGCGCTGTCGGCTGCTGCGCGTACGGCGATCGCGCGCGCCACCGCGGCGTCGAGGCGCAGCGCCTTGGTGGGTCCGCCGACGAGGAGCGCGAGCAGCGGCCGCGGCGCCGGCGCGAGCCGGCCGCGCCACGCGCTGGCCGCTGCAGCCACCGTGTCCGGGTCGATCCGGAGCAGCGGGAGCCCGATCCGCACGACGTTGCGCCGCGCTCCGATCCGGTACTGCGCGCCCGCGACGACGAGCGCGAAGCGCCCGAGCCGGCGGCGCGGCTTGCCGATCAGGACCAGCTTCGTCGCCCCGCGCGACTGGCGCTCCACCCAGAGCGCCGCCGACGACAGCCGCCGCCCGACCGTGATCAGCAGCGCGGGCCAGGGCGGCTCGAGGCGATCCGAGCGCGCGAGGTCGAGGTGCGCGAGCGAGGGCCGCACGCGCGGCTTGCCGAGCACCCACTCGGGCTGCATGCGCAGCGTGCGCGTCTCGTAGGGCCAGCCGAGCGCGTCGGCGAGCACGCGGGCCTGCGCGTTGTCGCCGGGCTTCTCGCCGAGCAGCAGCCAGGTGCGCGGGCCGGCGGACATCGTGCGGACGGAAGCACACGGCGCCCGGCGACACCAGCGCGGCCCGCGGGGCGCACGGTTTCCGCCCGGAAGGGCGGTCGTTACCTTCCGCCACCGGCGGCTCCCGCTGCCAGCGAAACGACCCCGGGAGGCGAGGGGAGGCGACCATGAGCGAGGCGAGCGAGCCCGAGCCGAAGCCGCGCGTCTTCGTCCACACCAACGAGCGCCAGTGGCTGGGCGCGCTGGTCTCGCGCCACTCGCTGCGGCGCAACAGCGCCCACGCCGAGCGCTTCGAGGTCGAGTTCCTGACGACCGGGGACCACCCCTTCCTGCGCGCCCGCGAAGGCCAGCTCTACCTGCGCGAGGGCGAGCGCGTTCCGTGGCGTTACGAGAACCTCCAGTCCTTCACGCCGCTGCGCTTCCGGCCGCCCGAGGTGATGGGCTACCGGGGGCGCGCGCTCGTGATCGACCCGGACGTCTTCGCGGTCGGCGACGTGTGGGAGCTGCTCGCGCGCGACATGCAGGGCAAGGCCGTGTGCTGTCGCCTGCGCAGCGGCAGCAAGGGCCTCGCGGGCGGCATGGCCAGCAGCGTCATGCTCCTCGACTGCGCGAAGCTCCACCACTGGCGCTGCGAGGAGCAGTTCGCCGAGCTCTTCGCCTTCGAGCGCGACTACATGGACTGGATCCTGCTTCGCGACGAGCCGTCCGGGACGATCGGCCGCTTCGAGGACGAGTGGAACGACTTCGACCGGCTGACGCCGCGTACGAAGCTGATCCACAACACCAAGCGCCAGACCCAGCCCTGGAAGACCGGGCTCCCGGTCGACTTCACGCCGGCCACCAAGAAGGTGAAGGCGCTGAACCCCGCCACCTGGCTGCGCCCGCTGACCCGGAAGCGCGCGCCCGAGCGCTACCTCCCGCACCCGGACCCGGCGCAGGAGCGCTTCTTCTTCGGCCTGCTGCGCGAGTGCGTCGAGCAGGGCACCGTCAACGAGGCGCTCCTGCGCGAGGAGATGCGCCTCGACCACCTGCGCCACGACGCCCTCGAGGTGCTCGAGCGCACCCCGCCCCTCGCGGCATGAGCGGCGGGGACGGGAATCGTCTCCGGCGCCTGGCGCAGGGCGCCCGGCGGTTCCGGGAGCGGCGCCGCGCGCGGCGGCGGGAGGGCAAGCGCGCGCGCGAGCTGCGCGAGCTCGACCCCGAGGCGCGTGACACGATCGAGCGCGTGCGCCCCTACACGATGCTCGGTCCGGGCGCGCTCTTTGCCTGGATCGAGGCGGTGCGATACGTCGCACGCGCCGGAATCCCGGGAGACCTCGTGGAGTGCGGGGTCTGGCGCGGGGGGGCCGTGATGGCCGCCGCCCTGACCCTACGCCAGCTCGGTGCCGAGGGCCGCCGCATCTGGCTCTACGACACGTTCACGGGCATGACGCGACCGGGGGACCAGGACGTCGACCTGCTCGGCAAGGAGGATCCCGCGTCGATCTTCGCGGCGCGGCGCACCGGCAACGATTCGAGCGCCTGGTGCGATGCCAGCGAGGCCGACGTGCGCGCCAACCTCGCGCAGGTCGACACCCCCGCGGAGCGCTTCGTCCTGGTTCCCGGCAGGGTGGAGGAGACGATCCCCCGTGCCGCTCCGGAACGGATCGCCGCCCTGCGGCTCGACACGGACTGGTACGAGTCGACCCGCCACGAGATGGAGCACCTGATGCCACGCCTGTCGCCGGGCGGGGTTCTCGTCGTGGACGACTACTTCAAATGGGCCGGCAATCGCAGCGCGGTCGACGAGTGGATGGCGCGACACCAGCGGGTGGTGCTGCTCACCAAGGTGGAGCTCTCGGCGATCGGGGTCGTGCGCTGAGCGGCTCAGGTGCCCGCGGCCGGCTCCACGCTGCAGACGACCGCGAGCTGGGGCCGCTTCTTGTGGGGCTTGCGCCAGTACTTGAAGCGCTTGCGGGCGTGGTCGAAGCGCTTCCCCGGCCGGGAGAGGGTGAGGGAGAAGTCGGCGGTGAAGGCCTCGACGATCCGGAAGCCGCGAGCCTCGAGGTGCGCGCTCAGGCTCTCGCACGACCAGCTCCGCACGTGCTGCCAGCGGTGGAAGGGCGTCCCGCAGCACGGGCAGGCGAGCATCTCCTCGTCGAGGTCCTCCTCGTTGGGCGTGGTGAAGACGATCCGCCCGCCGGGACGCACGATCCGGCGCAGGTTCTCGAGCAGGCCGTCGAGCCACTCGTCGTAGAGGTGCTCGACCACCTCGGTCGCGAAGACCAGGTCGAAGCGCGGGGCTCCCGAGGTGAGCAGCTCGTCGGTATGGAAGGCGCCGAGGAAGCCCGGATGGCCCGCGAACCGGCGGCGCAGCGCCTCCACCGCGGCGCGTGCGGAGTCGGCGCCGGCCACCCGATGGCCGCGGCCGAGGAGCACGCCGACGAGTGCCCCGGCCCCACTGCCGTAGTCGAGGATCGCCTCGCGCCCGGCGAGGTGGCGGCGTACCCGGCGGACCAGCTCGGGCGCGCAGGTGGTCGCGAAGAAGCGCTCGGGATGCCGGGATTCCCAGTCCCAGAACGCGCGCGACCGTTCCGGGGTCCAGCGATGCGGCGGCGGATCGCTCATGCCGTCCTCCCCGCGCTCGCCGGAGCTTCCGCGGGTGCCGCCGCCGCGCCCCACGCCGGGACCGCATCCGGGCTCGGCCCCCCGAGCAGCACCTCGAGGTAGCGGCCGGCGCTGCGCTCGATCGCGAAGTCGGCCGCGCGTGCACGCAGTCGGGCGGGATCCGGCGGCGCGTCGAGCGTGGCCAGGATCGCCGCGGCCAGCGCCGCCGGGTCTCCCACCGGCACGAGTGGCCCGTAGCGGCCGTCCGCCAGGATCTCGCGCGGCCCGCTCGGGCAGTCGGTGGCCACCACCGGGCAGCCGCAGGCGAGCGCCTCGAGCAGCACGTTCGGCAGGCCCTCCCACGCCGACGACAGCACGAAGGCGGCCGCGCGGGCCAGGTAGGCGAAGGGGTTGGCGACGACGCCCGGCATGCGCAGCGCCTCGGCGATGCCGAGCTGGCCCGCCAGCTCCGCCAGGCGCTCGCGCAGCGGGCCGCGCCCGAGCACGACGAGACGCACGGGCCGCTCGCGCCGGACCCGCGCGAGCGCGTGCAGGAGGGTCACGAAGTCCTTCTGCGGGACGAGCCGGCCGGCCGCCACCAGCGTCGGCGGGCCTCCCGGCGCGAGCCACGGCTCGTCGGGCGCGAGCTGGCTCTCCGCTGCGATGCGCGCGAGGTCGACCGGGTTGTAGATCGTCGTCAGGCGCTCGCGCTCGATGCCGACGAAGCTCGCGAGGTCGTCCGCCACTCCGTTCGACACCGTGACGACGGCTGCGGCACGCGGATACCAGCGGTGGGCGAGCTGCGGGAAGAGGCGCAGGAAGGGCCCCTCCTCGCCGGGGAGATCCGAGGACTCGTGGGTGGCCTCGCGCACGACCACCCGGGTGGGCACGCCCGCCAGCGACGCCGCCCACAGCGCCACCAGGTTGTTGACGGGCAGGGTCGAGAGCAGCGCGTCGGGGCGCGCCCGGCGCAGGTAGCGGGCCAGCGGCGGGAGCCCGCGCACCACCTTGGGCGGCTTGGCCTGGTAGAGCGCGCGGGTCACGAGGCGGCGGGTGCCGGACTCGAGGCGCAGCAGGCCCGGCAGCACGCGGTTGCGGTGGACCGCCCCGAGCTCGACCACCTTCGCTGTGCTCGGGATCTGCGCGACCAGCTCGCCGTGGCGGACGACCAGCACGAAGTCCACGCGATGGCCGCGCGCGGCGAAGGCCCGGGCGAGCGAGAGCATCACGCGCTCGGCGCCGCCCGTCGGCAGGTTGTTCATGAACAGGGCGATGTGGGCCATGCCCCTCCCTGGCTCGATGTGCGCCCTCCGGCGGGGCCACGCTGCGCGTCCAGCCAGGCCTGGAACATCAGCACGTTCCACAGCAGCTGGTCGCGCGAGAGCCAGCCGAGCTGGTGCTGGCGCCAGATCCGGCGCACGCCGGCCGGGTCCAGGAAGCCCTCGCGCCGCAGCCGGCCTTCGTCGAGCAGGCTCTCGCCCCACTCCCGGAGCGGCCCGCGCAGCCAGTGCTCGACCGGCACGCTGAAGCCGGCCTTGGGGCGGTCGATCAGGGCGGGCGGCACGTAGCGGGCCAGGAGCCGGCGCAGCACGCGCTTGCCGCCGTCGCCGAGCTGCATCTCGAGCGGCAGCGACCAGGCGAGCTCGACCACGCGATGGTCGAGCAGGGGGCAGCGCACCTCGAGGCTGGTTCCCATGCTGGCGCGATCGACCTTCACCAGGATGTCGTCCCCCAGGTAGGCCACGAAGTCGAGATAGAGCATCTGGCGGACCGGCTCGCCGAGGTCGGCCCGCGCCGCCCGTGCTTCGAAGAGCGAGCGCAGCGGGCGGGCCCCGAGCGCGAGCCCGCGGCCGTCCTGGGCCTTCTTCCTCGCGAAGACGTCCACGGCGTCGGCGGCGTCCAGGAGGCGCGCGCGCTTCTCGAGCCGCGCGAAGAGCGGGCGGCGCTCGTCCTCGCGGCGCGGCTGCGCGGAGCGCGCCTGGAGTCGCCAGCCGAGGCGGCCGGCCGCGCGCAGGGCACGTGCGCGCACGCGGCGCGCGGCGAGCGGCGTCTCCTCGAGCTCGCGCCAGCGGCGCAGGCTCTCGGTGTAGACGTTGTAGCCGGCGAAGAGCTCGTCGCCGCCGTCACCGGAGAGCGCCACCGTCACGCTCTCGCGCGCCAGCTTCGCCACGGCGAAGGTCGGGATCTGCGAGGCATCCGCGAACGGCTCGTCGTAGAGCTCCGGGAGCCTCGGGATCAGCGCGAGGGCGTCGGCGGGCTCGAGATAGAGCTCCGTGTGCTGCGTGCCGAGGTGCGCCGCGACCGCCCGCGCGTGGCCCGCCTCGTCGAAGCCGGCCTCGCGGAAGCCGATCGAGAAGGTGCGCACCGGACGCGCGCTGCGCGCCTGCATCAGCGCGACCACCGTGCTCGAGTCGATCCCGCCCGAGAGCAGGGCGCCGAGGCTCACGTCGGAGATCATCCGGCGCCCGACCGCGTCCCCGAGCAGCGCGTCGAGCGCCTCGACGGCCTCCTCGAGCGAGCCGGCGAAGGGCTCGCGCGCGCCGCGCTCGGCGACCTCGCGGGCCGACCAGTAGGGCCGCGGGCTCACGGCGTCGGCCGCCTGGCCCGGAGCCAGCGCGACGAAGCTCCCGGCCGGCAGCTTGCGCACGCCGCGGTAGATGGAATGGGGCCCCGGCACCCAGCCGTAGCGGAGGTAGAGGCCGAGCGCGTCGCGGTCGATGCCGGCCGCGAAATCGGGATGCGCCGCCAGCGCCTTCAGCTCGGAGCCGAACAGGAGCCGCCCGCCTGCGGACCCGTAGTAGAGCGGCTTCTTGCCGGCGCGGTCGCGCGCGAGCCAGAGCACGCGCCGCGCGCGGTCCCAGAGCGCGAAGGCGAACATCCCCCACGCGCGCTGCAGGGCGGTCTCGAGCCCCCAGGCGCCGATCGCCGCGAGCAGCACCTCCGTGTCGCCGCTGCCGCGGAACTTGTGGCCGCCGCCCTCGAGCTCGGTGCGCAGCTCCCGGAAGTTGTAGACCTCGCCGTTGTAGGAGAGGACGAGCCGGCCGTCCTCCGACACCATCGGCTGGTGGCCCGCGGGCGAGAGGTCGAGGATCGCGAGCCGCCGGTGGCCGAGCGCGACCCCCGCCTCGGCGTCGACCCACGTCCCTGCGTCGTCGGGGCCGCGATGGGCCAGCGTGTCCGCCATCGCGCGCACGCTGCGTTCGAGGACCTCGGCCTGCGTGTCGGCGCGAGCCGACAGGAGCCCGGCGATCCCACACATCCGCGTACCCCCTGTCCGCGCACGCCCCGGGGCCCCGCGCGGCGGCGGGTGCGAGGGTCCGAGCGGCGAGCGTGGCGCAAGGTAACAGCCTGCCGGCGGTGTACCGCGCTGCGACCCCGCGGGTGATTGCCCGTGACCCGCGGGCTGCTAGCCTGCGCACGCTGCGCATGCCCCGCCTGCGCGCCCCCCACTCCACCCCCGCCCGGACCCACCGTCACGCCCATGCGTCTCCTCGCGACGTTCGCCCGCGCCTATCCCTGGCAGAGCATCGGCGTCCTCGTCGCGCTGTTCGCGGCCGGCGCGCTCGAGGGCATGAGCCTCACCGCGCTGCTGCCCGTCCTGAGCCTGGCGGCGCAGCGCGAGGGGCACGCGGACCCGGCGCTCGGCGGGATCTCCGACGGCATCGGCAAGACCGCCCTCGAGACGCTCGAGCGGGTCGGCATCGAGCCGACGCTCTCGGCGCTGCTGCTGCTCGTGGTCGCGTTCATCCTGCTGCGCAGCGGCGCGATGCTCGTCGCGATGCGAGGCATCGGCTACACGGTCGCCCAGGTCGCGACGGACCTGCGCCTCGAGCTCCTGCGCGCGCTCTTGCTGGCGCGCTGGCAGTACTTCGTGGGCCAGCCGGTCGGCAAGTTCATCAACTCCGTGGCGGGCGAGGCGGCGCGCGCCTCGCAGGCCTATCTGAAGGCGGCGACGCTGGTGGCCGCCGGCCTGCAGTTCCTGGTGGCCGTCGTGGTGGCGCTGCTGGTCGCCTGGAAGGCGACCCTCGTCTACCTGGTGGCCGCGCTCGTGCTCTCCTTCGGGCTCCAGCGGCTGGTGCGGGTGGCCCGCCGCGCGGGCAAGCGGCAGACCAAGATCTCGCGTGCCCTGCTCACCTCCCTCACCGACACGCTCCAGTCGGTGAAGCCGCTCAAGGCGATGGCGCGCGCCGACGTCTCGGACGCCGTGCTGGCCCGCAAGACGCTGGCGCTCCACTCCGCGATGCGGCGCGAGGTGATCAGCAAGGAGGGGCTGCGCGCGATCCAGGATCCCACCTTCGCCGTCCTGATCGCGATCGCGGCGTGGGTCGGGCTCGAGCGCTGGAACCTTCCGCTCGCGACGGTCAGCGTGATGATGCTGGTGCTCGCCCGGGTGCTCAGCGCGCTGAAGAAGCTGCAGTCGACCTACCAGGAGATGGTGCTCTGTGAGAGTGCCTACTGGGCGATGCGCAAGACCATCGACGAGGCGCACCGGCAGGTCGAGCGGACGAGCGGCACGCCGCCGCCGCCGCTCGTCGAGGGGATCCGCTTCGACCAGGTGAGCTTCGCCTACGGCGAGGCGCCGGTGCTCCACGAGTGCTCGTTCGAGATCCCCGCCGGCTCGCTGACCACGCTGATCGGGGCGTCCGGGGCCGGCAAGACCACCGTCGTGGACCTCGTGATCGGGCTGCTCCAGCCGGGCGCCGGGCGGATCTGGATCGACGGCGCGCCGCTCGAGGAGCTCGATCTCGTCGCTTGGCGGCGCCAGATCGGCTACGTGCCGCAGGAGAACCTGCTCCTGCACGACACCGTGCTGCAGAACGTGACGCTCG
>WBZY01001710.1_pt1 | contig 10520 bp, 10 predicted proteins | sample 5204191 | NCBI WGS metagenome assembly WBZY01 (sample SAMN12344363, study PRJNA552823) | activated sludge metagenome | biome: Activated sludge suspended growth; feature: Anammox Sidestream; material: Wastewater; isolation source: activated sludge from anammox sidestream of wastewater treatment... | reverse complement strand
GCTGCCCGGCTCAAGAGACAGGGTGAACTCGCCGTGTTCACCAGACATGGCGGTCCCCGCCACATTGCCATCCTTTGTTGCCGTAATGCGAGCGCGGGCAATCGGCGCCCGGCTCACATCGAGCACCACACCCCGGATCTCACCTGTTTGTTGACCCCACGCGATTCCCGCCCCCGTTGACAACAACCATGCAAGCATCCATCCGAACACACGAGTAGCGGGACTCCCAGCCATGTACTGCTTTTCCTTTCGTTCTGCCTTGAAAGCCGTGGCCGCGGACCCCTAAAATGCTAGAAGAACCGTCGGCCCATGCGCCCGGTTCCGCCGGCCGCGCGGCTCGCTTCGCCAAAAGTTGCCCGCGCGGCTGTTTGAAATCCGGTTGATTTCGTCGGGTCACGCCGCGAAACGCGCGTGACCTAAGATCCATTAGAATCCAACTTGCAACTCAGTGTCAACTAGAAATTGCGCAAAGATTGGAAAAAACGCGCGAATCGCTTTCCTCTTGTTTTCCGGCAACAGACTCGCATCCGCCTTCACGGATGCGGAGCCACTACTCCGCCCGCCCCGATCCGATAGCCTTGCGCCGTTCCCGTCTCCGTGTCATAGACGGCAAACGTAGAGGCCACTTCCACCCGGTTGGCTTGCGCGTCGAACCGGCAGCCCATGATCGCCCCCGGATTCACCGCCAGCGTGCGGGCTCCGGACTTGCGGATGTCGAACACATGGTTGTGCCCGTAAAACACCGCGTCGTATTCCCCGCCGCGGGCGATCGCCAGCGCGATGTTGTCGAAGTGGTTCACCGCCACCCGCCGTCCGCCGAACTCATCCTCGAAGAACTCGCCCCGCAACCGCACGTGCGGATACTTCGCCGCCTTCGCCGTGATGCGGAAGGTGTCGGCGTCGTTGTTGCCGAAAACGATGTGCACGGGGTTGGAGAAGCCGCGCGCCAGTTGATCGAGAATGAACGGCGAGCACAGATCCCCGCAGCAGATAAGAGCGCCCGCGCCGGCGGCGAACTCGAGCGCCGGGGCGAGTTTCCACACGTTGTCGTGAATATCGGAGAGAACAGCGATCCGCATGTGACCATGGATACCGCGGATGGGGGGCGCGCGGCAATGGTGCGAACCGGGTCCGCGCTACGCTGGAAATCCCGTCTTCCGAAGTCGAGCCCCGATTCCGCGCAGCAACCGCTCCTGCGCCGGGTGAACCGACCCGTCTCCCAGCGGACCGATGTTGAGGAGCAGGTTGGCGTCCCTTCTCCGGGCCTTGGCCAACTCCTCCCAACCCTCGTCCAAAGTCAGGTGCCCAGCATCGGCTTTCCAGCCCCAACTTCCCTTCTGGGTGGTCCAGCAGATCTCCATGGGCCTGCTTCCACGGGTCTTGACCTTATTCAGTTGAGGCGCTTCCGGCGCCACGAAATCTTCCGATCCCTCGATGCCCCACTTATAGGAAATCAGCGCGTGCGGCTGCAGCTTGCGAATCATGGCGTACAACTCCGGCAACTTGAATTTGGACAAATCACCGGAGGCCGGCACGGCGGCCCCATCCAACCAGACACCGGCCACGGGGCCGTACTGAGTCAGCAGTTCGTGAATGCCTCCGCTCACGTAGTCCAGGTAGTTCTGAAAGTTGTAATCCGCGCGGAGGCATACCAGGGGTCGGGTGGATCATAGGCCGGACGCACCATCCGGATCGGCCAGTCCCAGGGAGCAGGGCCATGCGGGTGCCGCCAGTCGAAGCCATGCTCGTAGAACATGAAGAGGCCCAGCCGCCGGGCGGCGCATGCCTGCGCCATTTCCGCCACCAGATCCCGTCCGGCGGGACTCTTCGTGCTGTTGAAGTCCGTCTGCTTCGTCTTCCACAGGCAGAAGCTGTCACAGTGTTTGGCAACCATCGTGACGTACTTCATGCCGGCGTCGACGGCCAGGTCGCAGATCCTGGCGGCCGAAAAACGGGACGCGGTAAAACGCCGCGCCAGCCGCGCGTAGTCGGCCGGGCGGATCTTCTCGCGATACATCACCCACTCCGAGCGCCCTTCGAGGGAGTAGAGGCCATAGTGGATGAAGAGCCCGAATTTCGCGTCGCGGAACCATGCGAGGGTCGCTTCACGCGGATTGCGCGCCCACGTGCTCCGGTAGTTATCGAGAAACCCGGGCGCCGGCCCGCTTGCGGCGGAGGGAACGGCAAGCGCGGCTCCCGAAGCCAACAGTTCCCTGCGCGTCATGCGCTGAGCGGCGGGAACCTTCTCGCGAAATGATCGAGGGCTCTTCATGGACGATTCCCCATGGCGCTATTGTAGTGCTTCATGCCGGCTTTCGGATGCGCGAACCGCCGCGGCCGTAATGCCGCGCGGTATGCTGATCAGCAGACGAAAACAACAATGAAAATCACGGCAATCAAGACCCTCGTGGTCAACGCGCGCATGCGCAATTGGATCCTCGTGAAGGTGGAAACCGACCAGCCCGGCCTTTACGGGTGGGGCGAAGCGACGCTCGAGTGGAAAACGAAGGGAGTGGTGGGCTCCGTGGAGGATCTCTCGGTGCTGCTCATCGGACAGGACCCGCGCCGCGTCGAGCACATCTGGCAGATGATGCACCGCCAGTATTTCTGGCGCGGCGGCATCGTCACCATGACCGCCATGAGCGGCATCGACCAGGCCCTGTGGGACATCAAGGGCAAGGAGGCGGGCAAGCCCGTCTGCGAGTTGCTCGGCGGGCCCGTGCGCGACAGCCTGCGGCTTTACGACCATCTTGGCGGCGGCCTCATGGAGGATATCTACCTCACCGTGGAACCCGAAGTCTTCGGTGAGCGCCTCTCGGTGAGTCTCGAGAAGGGATTCACGGCGGTGAAGGCCATGCCGATTCCCGTCGCCGAGATGATTGAGAGCCCCGCCGTTCTCCGGCGCGCCGTCCGTTGCGTCGAGGAGATGCGCAAAGCGGCCGGCGACAAGGTGGACATCATGCTCGACCTGCATGCGCGAACGACGGCCGCGGCAGCCATCCAGTTCGGCCGGCTGCTGGCCGATTACAACCTCTACTGGTACGAGGAGCCATGCTGGCCCGAGCATGTGGACGCGCTGGTCGAGGTGTCGCGCGCGCTTCCGTTCCCCATCGCCACCGGCGAACGCCTGGTAGGCCGCTGGCAGTTTCGCGAACTGCTCGAGAAGCGCGCCTGCGCCATCGTGCAGCCCGATGTTTCGCACTGCGGCGGAATCAGCGAAGCCCGCCGCATTGCCGCCATGGCGGAAACCTACTCGATCGCCGTCGCCTGCCACAATCCGCAGGGCCCCGTCAGCACGGCCTCTTCCATTCATGCCGGTTTCGCCATACCGAACTACCTCATCCAGGAAGTGGTGCGGGCGGACGTGCCCTGGCGCAATGACATTCTCATCGACCCGCTCGACGTGGCCCGGGGCAGCGTTCCACCGCCCACCAAACCGGGACTGGGGATCGACATCAACGAAGCCGAAGCGGCGAAACATCCGTTCCAGCCCGAGGTGACGATGGATTGCTTCCACCGCGACGGCTCCGTGGCCGATTGGTAGGGCGCCACGCGGCATTGCGGAATGAACCGCAATTTTCGGAGTGTTCGCCGCCTCGCGCCGCGATAGCCTGGATTCATGAGCATCAACGCGGAAAGATGTTGGGACGCGGTCCTGCGGCGTGATGCCGCTGAAGACGGACGATTTATCGTCGGTGTCATCACAACCGGAATCTACTGCAAGCCATCGTGCCCTTCAAGGCGGCCCTTGCGAAAGAACGTGCGCTTCTACACCTCTCCCCAGGAGGCGGAACGCGACGGCTTGCGGCCCTGCCTGCGCTGCTGCCCCCTTTCGGCGGACGATCCCGCCGTGGCGCGCATCCGGGCGCTGTGCGCCTATATCGAGGAGCACAGCGGGGAAAGCGTCACGCTCGAGGATCTCGGCCACCGCGGCGGCCTCAGCCCCTACCACCTGCAGCGCACTTTCAAATCGGTGGTCGGGGTTACACCCAAGCAGTACCTGAATGCCTGCCGCATGGGCTCCTTCAAGGAACAACTGCGCGCCGGAAAGTCCGTCACCGAAGCCATCTACGAAGCCGGCTATGGCTCATCGAGCAGGCTCTACGAACGCTCCGGCGCAAGCCTTGGCATGAAGCCAAGGGAGTACCGCAACGGCGCGGACCGCCTGGCCATCCGCTACGCCGTTCACCAGACGGGCGCGGGACTCATGCTGGTGGCCGCCACCGGGCGCGGAGTCTGCGCGGTCGAATTTGGCGATAGCCCCGAGGAGCTCGAGAGATCCCTGCGCGAGGAATATCCAGCGGCGGAGATCACCGCCATCCATCCGCCTTATGCGGAGCCCTTCCGGCAATGGCTGGCCGATCTTTCGCGGCAGGTCAACGGCGCCCAGCCCGCGCGTCAGTTGCCGCTCGATGTGCGCGTCTCGGCATTCCGCGCCAAGGTATACGAGCAACTGCGCGCCATCCCCGCCGGAGAGACGCGGTCCTATAGCGAAGTGGCCGCCGCCATCGGGCGTCCCTCCGCCACTCGCGCCGTGGCCCGCGCCTGCGCCACCAATCCCGTTGCCGTCACTGTTCCCTGCCACCGCGTGGTGCGGCGCAACGGCGACATGGGCGGCTACCGCTGGGGCATCGATCGCAAGCGCAAGCTGCTCGACGCCGAAGCCGCTATGCTGAAACGATGAGCGTTTCAGCGGATACCCTGCGTCTCCATCTGCGCTACACCGCCTGGGCTTCGCGCCGCCTGGTGGAAGCCGCCTCCCAACTGAGCGAAGAGGAGTTGACGCGCGACTTCCGGCACGCGGATAAGAGCGTCCTCGGCACGCTCGTGCATGTCTTCGCCGCCGACCGCGTCTGGCTCGGCCGCATTCAGGGCAACGTGCCCGCGCGCTTCATCGACCTCGAGCGGGATATGAAAATGAGCGTCCTCGAGAGCGATTGGCCGGCCCTTCACGAACGCTGGATGGAATGGGCGGACGGCCAGAGTGATGAGTCCGTGCGCGGCTCCTTCCACTACAGGGATCTGAAGGGCAATGCCTACAGCAGCCCCGTGTGGCAGACCATCCTTCACGTGGTGAACCACGGCACCCACCATCGCGGCCAGGTCTCCGCCATGCTTCGCGCCATGGGCCACGCGCCCCCCGCCGTGGATCTGATTGCGTTCTACCGCCAGTTGAACAGCGGGTCCTAGCCACTATCCCCATCCCGCGCCCCCGCTCTTCTCACGATAGAATTCAAGGCAATGAAGAAAACCATCGGGCACCTCGTTTGGGCGGCGCTGGCGATCTTGGGAGCGTACAGCCTGGCGGGCATTGCCATGAATCGCGACGAACCGGTCAACAGCATATGGCTGGTTCTGGCTTCGGTCTGCATATACCTCATCGGATTTCGCTTCTACGCCAAGTTCATCGCTGTCAGGGTGATGATGCTCAATGATGAGCGCGCAACCCCCGCCGAGCGGTTGCGTAACGGCCACGACTTCGAACCCACTAATAAATGGATCGTCTTTGGGCATCATTTCGCCGCCATCGCCGGTCCCGGCCCCCTTGTCGGGCCCACGCTCGCGGCGCAGTTCGGCTATCTGCCCGGAACACTCTGGATCATCATCGGCGCCGTTCTCGGCGGCGCGGTTCAGGATTTCGTCATTCTCTTCTGCTCGATGCGCCGCGACGGCAAGTCTCTCGGCCAGATGGCGCGCGAGGAGATCGGCAAGCTCGGCGGGTTCACCGCCCTGCTCACGGTGCTGCTCATCATGGTCATCCTTCTCGCCGTCGTGGCGCTGGTGGTGGTCAATGCCCTTAAGGGGAGCCCCTGGGGCACGTTTACCATCGCCGCCACCATGCCCATTGCCGTCTTCATGGGCCTCTATCTCCGCTACTGGCGTCCCGGTAAGGTGCTCGAAGTCTCCCTCATCGGCTTTGTTCTGGTCATGGCGAGCATCTTCGGCGGCCAGGCTGTCGCGCAATCGCAAGCGCTCGCCCCGTGGTTCACGCTCGGCGGCATGGCTCTCGCGGTAGCCGTGATCCTCTATGGTTTCCTCGCCAGCGCCCTCCCGGTCTGGCTGCTGCTTGCGCCGCGCGATTACCTCAGCACGTTTGTGAAGCTCGGCGTCATTCTGCTGCTCGGCCTCGGCATCCTCGTCGCGCGGCCAAACCTCGAACTGCCGGCCTTCACCCGCTTCACCGACGGCACGGGCCCCATCTTCGCCGGCAAGATCTTTCCCTTCTGCTTCATCACCATCGCCTGTGGCGCGATGAGCGGATTCCACGCGCTCATCTCCTCGGGCACCACGCCGAAAATGATCGCCAGGGAGTGGCACGTCTGGCCGGTCGGCTACGGTTCGATGCTGCTTGAGAGCTTCGTCGCCATCATGGCGATGATCGCCGCCAGCGTCCTCCAACCCGGCGTCTTTTTCGCCGTCAACTCCCCGGCGGGCATCGTCGGCTCGACGCCCGAGGCGGCCGTGGCCACCATCAGCGGCTGGGGTTTCCCCGTCACCGCCGGACAGATGGAAAGCCTCGCCAGGGATGTCGGCGAACACACCCTCTTCTACCGCACCGGCGGGGCGCCCTCCCTAGCCCTCGGCATGGCCCACATCTTCGCCGCCGGAGGCGGCAAAGCCATCCTCGGGTTCTGGTATCACTTCGCCATTATGTTCGAGGCGCTGTTCATCCTCACCATCATCGACGCCGGAACACGTGTCGGCAGGTTCATGCTCCAGGACCTTCTCGGCAATGTCCACCAGAGGCTCGGCGAGACAAGCTGGATGCCAGGCGTCATCGGATCGAGCGCCCTCATTGTTCTCGCCTGGGGGTACTTCCTCGTCCAGGGAGTCCGTGATCCGCTCGGCGGCATCAACTCGCTCTGGCCGCTCTTCGGGATCGCCAATCAGCTTCTCGCCGCCATCGCTCTGTGCGTCGCCACCACCATCATCCTCAAGATGCATGGAGCGAAATACATGGGGATTACGGTCGTCCCTCTTGTCTGGCTGGTCGCCGTCACCTATACGGGGGCCTGGCAGAAGATCTTCTCCCCGCTTCCACGCATCGGCTTCCTCTCCCAGGCCGATCAGTTGCAGAGCCTGATCGACTCGGGAAAGCTCACCGCAAGCCGCGTGGTCGAGATCCAGACGCTGATCTTCAACAACCGGCTGGATGCCGCCGTCTGCGGCGTCTTTCTGATCCTGGTCACCGCCATTCTGCTCGATTCGCTCTGGCTCTGGGCGGGCATTCTGCGTGGCACCCGCGAGGCCAAGGTGAGCGAATCGCCCTTCGTTGTCTCGCGGCTCGATCTGGAGGAAATATGACCGCGCTCCGCCGCTTCTTCAGAATCCTTGCCGGCCTGCTAAGGGAGTTGGCCGATGAAAACGCCTACCAGCGGCATCTCGCCGCCCACGGCGCGACACACTCCGCGGAAGAATGGCGCCGCTTCAGCGAACACCGTCTCAGGGCCAAATACACACGCGCCAAGTGCTGTTAGCCGACCGCGGTGGTTTCCAGCGCCGGTTCCGGCGGGCTGGCGATGTCTTCCTCGGGGAACACATAGCGGCCGGCCACGGCTGCCGCCGCCAGGGCCGCCGCGCTCATTACGAAAGCCGCGGAGTATCCGAATTTCTTCGCCACCGCACCGGCGGCAAACGAACTGACCCCCACGAACAGATCATAGAAAGCGCTCAGGAAGCCGACCACGGAACCGCGCTCGCCATCCGGTGTCTGCCGCAGCACGGTTGAGGCGACCGAAGACCATGGAAACGAAAACCCGAACCCCAGCAGCGCCGCGGCCAGCACCGCCGCCGCCGGACCCGGCCCCTTGGCGATCGCTATCAGCCCGAGCGCCATCAGCGCGATTCCGCCGTAATAGGTGATGCCGGGATTGATTCGATCCGGCAATCCGCCGAGAAAGAAACGCGAGAGCAGAATCGCCAGGGCGTAGGCGGAAAATGCCGCTGGACCGGCATTTCCGTATCGGGCGAGGTGCAGAATCAGAAAGCCGGTCACCACCGGATAGTGCACATTCACGAATCCCACCGCCACGCCGGGAGCGAACAGCGAGGCCGGCATCAGCCGCCGCCGCGGAGGACATTCCGCCGGGTGGTAGTCTTCCCTGATATGAAAGAGGATGGCGCAAGCAGCCAGCGCCGCCGCAACCTGCATCATGGCGGCATGTTCGAATGTTCCGAGCCACTGCCCAACCACGGGACCCGCCGAGATGCCTCCCCAGATGCCGCTGCTCAGATATCCAAGCGCCTGTCCGCTGCGCTCGACTCCCGCCATTTCCACCACCCAGGCCGCCGCGCCCGTATACAGGCAGGCCTCTCCGAATCCTTGCAGCATGCGTCCCAGGTAAGCGCCCGGAAGTCCCAGCGGAAGCAGGTAGATGCCTCCCGCCACCGAGCAACTGAACAGCCCCGTGAGAAACGCCGTTTTTCGTCCCCTCCGGTCGGCGAGAGGACCTGAGAACAACCGGCTCACCAGGGCGATGAAGGAAAAGCTTCCGATGACGAATCCCACCGTCTGGTCCGATCCGCCGAGATCATGGCGAACATGCGGCGCAATGCTGGGAAGAACGGTGCCAATGCCCAGGAATCCGAGAAATGTCGCTCCGATCAAGAACCAGAATTGCGCGCGAAACCCCTGCGCCGCACATAAACCCATTAATAACATCATACTCTTAAGCCCACGCTGGCGTGGGCGGAGCGAATATCCGCCGCTTCCCGCACCGCCGCATCCTGTACCGTCATCGGCAAAATCCCGCATTGCCAACAGCCTGAAGGATTCCGGCGGATCTCCACGCAAGGCATCACCCATACGTCATACTCGTATAGGTAGCTATGGCTGTCTCCGAACGTCCCCGCTTCAACGACCCAGTGGCCGAGGCCAACCAGGCCAAACTGCTCGCGGCGCGATACCGCAGCGAATACGTCGATCTCAAAGAGGCCCGCATTGATCACGACCTCTTCCGGAACATTCCGGTCGACCTCATGTTTCGCTATAATTTCGTCCCTCTGCGAGCGGAGAACGGAAGCCTCGAGATCGCGCTCGCTGATCCGCGCAACCTCAACCTCATCGACGAACTGAGCATCCTTCTCGAGAAAAAGCTCCACGTCAAAGTCGCCACCCTTTCTCAAATCTCCGACCTTCTCAAGAAAACCGAGCAATCCCAGCGCGTCCTCGAGGAAGTCACCGAAGGCTTTGCCCTCGATGTCGTCGGCGACGAGGAAAATCAGGACGAAACTCTCTCTATTGATAGACTTACAGCCTCTGATTCCGACATTGCGCCGGTCATCAAGCTGGTCGACACCACCATCTTCAACGCCCTCGAGCGCCGCGCTTCGGACATCCACATCGAGACGCGCGACCAGGAGGTCGCCATCAAGTACCGTATTGACGGCGTGCTCCAATACGCGATGCCCCCCATCGCCAAGGAGTGGCACTCCACTATCATCAGCCGCATCAAGGTCATGAGCGAACTCGACATCGCCGAACGCCGCGTCCCCCAGGACGGCCGCTTCCGCGTGCGCTACAAGTCCCGTCTCATCGATTTCCGCGTCTCCATCATGCCCACCATCCATGGCGAAGACGCCGTCCTCCGCGTCCTTGACAAGGAGTCGATGAGCGAGAAGTTCTCCTCCCTCAGCCTCGATGTCGTCGGTTTCGCCGAACTCGAAATCAACCGCTTCCGCCGCGCCATCAAGGAGCCCTACGGAATGGTCCTCGTCACCGGACCCACCGGTTCCGGCAAGACCACCACCCTCTATGCCGCTCTCATGGAGATCAAGAACGACGAGGATAAGATCATCACCATCGAGGATCCCGTCGAATACCAGATCAAGGGCATCACCCAGATCCCGGTCAACGAAAAGAAAGGACTCACCTTTGCCCGCGGCCTGCGCTCGATCCTCCGCCACGACCCCGACAAAGTCATGGTCGGCGAAATCCGCGACCAGGAAACCGCGCAGATCGCCATCAACGCCGCTCTCACCGGCCACCTCGTCTTCACCACCGTCCACGCCAATAACGTCATCGACGTCCTTGGCCGGTTTCTCAATATGGGAGTCGAAGCCTACAACTTCGTCTCCGCCCTGAACTGCATTCTCGCCCAGCGTCTGGTGCGCGTCATCTGCGAGCACTGCAAGAAGGTGGTCCATTACGACGAAGAGTATCTGCGCGACAGCGGGCTCAACCTCGAGGAGTGGGCCGGCGTCACCTTCTACGAGGGCGCGGGTTGCTTTGAATGCGGCGGCGCCGGATACCGCGGCCGTACCGCCATCCATGAACTGCTCGACCTGAGTGAACGCATCCGCGAGATGATTCTCGAACGCCGTCCGGGTTCGGAGGTCAAACGAGCCGCCAGGGAAGAGGGAATGCGCTTCCTCCGCGAGTCCGCGCTCGAAAAGGTGCGTGACGGCGTCACCACCCTCAAAGAGGTCAATAAAGTAACATTTATTGAGGGCTGAACCACTTTGTCCATCGCCGATAAACTCCGCAATCTGCTTAGGGAACCGCCCCCGGAATTCATCTT
>WBZY01001705.1_pt1 | contig 10548 bp, 6 predicted proteins | sample 5204191 | NCBI WGS metagenome assembly WBZY01 (sample SAMN12344363, study PRJNA552823) | activated sludge metagenome | biome: Activated sludge suspended growth; feature: Anammox Sidestream; material: Wastewater; isolation source: activated sludge from anammox sidestream of wastewater treatment... | reverse complement strand
AACTCGGCCGCAATCTCGAATGGAATCTTGGTGTCACGAATGCCTTCCTGGACAGAAGTCTCAATTAAGTTGGCGGGAAATCGGGTATTAGCGAGAATTATCCATATCGCGGTCATCGCGGGCGTGCCCGGACTCAAGTGGAATGTCATTTCGATTTTTTCGCTTGATGGCCCAGTCGTGTCCTCAATGACTCGAACGGCAGCGCGATAGATCTCCTCGTAGTTATTTGGCCGGGAAAGACTTGCATAATGAATCTTGACCGGGACTTTTCTAAGTCCATATACCCACTTTTCATATGCAGTAGTCACCGCTTTCGGGTGATTGCTCAGGAGAACAAGTTGATCGAATTTTCGCGATGTAATTGCCAGGCCAATAGGTCCGAGACCCGCCTTTTCGTCGCCAACCGAAGCATTTAGGTCGGTATTCCCAAGCCATGCAAGAAGTATCTTTTTCACATCCGTACATTACACGAACGGCTTTTTTTTTCGCAAGCTAGGGCTATTAAAGATTCTTGCTTTCGCCAATTGGGGCCGATAGGAAGCGAATTAAGTCAGCTGGGGGATCAACGAAAATCTCCGTTTAGCGTAAAGTCCGCCCAATAATAGGGTTCGTGCATATTGTTCGACTTGTTCTCGATCATTTGCATAGAGGCTTTTTGTAAAGCCTCAGCGGATGAAAGGCCTGTTTTATAGTATCTATAGAATGCCTGAGTAAAGATCCCGGTCATTTTATCATTCGCTTCCCACTGGGCGGAGATCACAGTGGTTGCTCCAGCGCCCATCGCTCCCCATGCAAGGCTAACGAGGCCTTCGCCGTTCAACACGTTGTTCGTATCACATGAAGCCAGAAATACGAGACTGCCTTTCTTGAAGCTCAGACTTAGAAGATCGTTGACCGTAACGCGGCCATGGTGGGTTCCGGCCGCTCGGAACGCAAGGAAGGAATCAAGCGGTTGTTCACCGTTGACCTGAGCATGCATTGAAAAATGAATAATATCAGCGTTACCCGAATGCCGTCGAAGATCAGCCGCGGTAGCAGCAAGGTTAGGGCTCGATCGGTAAAGACCAGCTACACTAAATGCTTCGGAATCTGCGAACCGAAGCTTGAGATCGTTGAACGAGGAATTAGAGAATGCTCGAATAGTTAGTCTGTTCGGCTTTGGTTGGCTCAGGTTCTCGAGCAATAGCGAAACAGAAGGCGAATAACTGACGAGCTTCTCCTCAATGAGGTAACGTTCCCCATCGGGACTTAGAGCTTGAAATGGAATTTTCCAGAGATGTTTGTCCGGGATGATGACGAGATGCTTTGCGGTGAGAGCAAGCGGTTTCAAAAGTTTGTCATAAAGTTCCTTGCCGTCTCTTTTGAAGAATATGGAGTTTTTTATTTTCCTATGAACCGCCTCAGCATCCCTAGCTAACTCGACTTCTGTGACGGGAACTTCAACCGATTTCACCGGTCTTCCTTTTTCCCATACGAAAGCACTGAGCCGCCCGTCAAGTGCGAAGAAGTATGAAACAATTGCCACATTTTCGAGATCTGGAATTTGATCTAGCTTGGCAAGGTCAACCTTGGCTAAAGCTAGCCGAGGAAGAGCCGTCGTGACCGATCGCTCAAATTCCTCGAGTTTCCCGGAAGCAGAGGTATTACGTACAAACTCCGCAGAAAGCTCGGCCGCGCGGCTCTGAACCTCTGGCGATAATCCCGGCCGGGGTCGGCTGATCGCACCATCTATTCGGTCCCTTAGGATCCTGCCTTTCAGATAGTCACTTGACTGTAGTGCCAGGTGCGGTTGTTCCGAATGGATTTGAGTGAGGAGGCGATAGGCTGTATGAAAGGTGTCAGCCAGGCCTAATGACAGGGCTCCATTTTCTGAGGCTAGAATCTCTTCGATCAGACTGATCGCTTTTTCCAAGTACTCAAGACACTCTCGTTTCCGGTTTGTATGGAAGTACGCCGTTGCAAGCGATAGATATACCTGCGGCAAGTCCTCTCGAAAATTACTCTTGACGATCAAATCGAGCAATTCTTTATTCAACCCGATCACGGTCTCCCAGTCTCGGGAATCCTCCGCGATTATTATCTTCCAGTTTGGGATCAAAAACTTGGAGGTCTTCTCGATCTTCTCAAGCTCCCTGAAGATCCGGTTGGATGCTTCCTGTCTTCCTTCAAATGCGTGAATAACAGCTTCACCCAGCCGACGTTCCTGCAAATACCCATCATCGGAGTCCAGATCTGTCAAACGCCGATGGTATTCCTTTGCCTTAATAATCTCGTGGCGGTAAAGGGCGTCCAAAAGGAGCGACGACAAGAAATCTCGAGCTTGTCGACGACCTTTACTATTTAGCGAGGCGCTCAGGCCTTTTTCATATACAGCTAAGGACCGGTGATTTTGTCCGGTGGCGTTGAGAGCCGAAGCATACTCGAAAAGTGCCTGCCGAAATCTGCTTTTATAAACGGTTCGATCGGATTCGTCCACCAAGATGCGGAAGTAGTCCAGGCTTTTTGAGTAGTTCAGCTTCGCTGACCAGGCGAGGGCCAGAAATCTGTAGGTGTCAAGCTTTCCTTCAGAGACAGGCTGGTTATCGAAAAGCCTTTCGGCCTTCTCGAGCCACAATATTGCCGAAATATCGTATCCGGCCTTAAAAAGCGCTCGTCCGACGCCTAAGTTGTATCCGGCCTGGATTTCGCGGTCGAGTGGCGCTAGCTGTAGGGCCTTGTTGAGTTCCTCGATCGACCGCGCAATTTTCTTTTCGGATCGATACGATTCGGCGAGCGTTAGGTGCGCCAGCGCGAATAGGCGAGGCGGTGCCGAGTGCTCCCGCAAATATTCGAAGGTCCTATTCGTAGTCGCCTCGGCTTCGGCATAGCGAGTTAGCGCGATCAGGGCCTTCGCTTTCGTGTCGTAACTGAAAAAGACCCGCTCGAGATCGTCCTTTTTCTCATAGTCGGCAGCATCGACCTGAGCAGTTTCGATAGCATCCTCCCAACCGCCATCCCAAAGGGCTAGTTGAGCTTTTGTCGATCCAGTCTGACCAAAGGCCGCCGTGATGAAGAATAAGTAGAGTGACAAGCCGGTCTCCATAAACCGGCCTGTCGTCAGGAAAACTTTGGAATACATGGCTTAGCTCGCAGGTGGACGGCAATCGGGGCCGCCGGGTCTGCAGCCGCCACATGTCCGAACCGGGCAATTGTCGTCATCTGTGCCGCCAAGAAAGAGCGAAACGGCCGCGCTAACCGCTAGGTCGAAGATTGAGAAATAGCCACTTCCGACTGCGCCTCCGGCAAACACATTTCCAACCAGTGTTGCAGATAATATCGTTGCAAGAATGACTGATCGTAGTTTTTTCATTCATTTTCTCCTTTGTTCGATTTGAGTTTCAGGAATTTATAGATCGAGGCAAATACATATGTTCCACCGAAACCGTGACCGTCCTCGGTGGAGTAGATATACCAGACCTCCGTGTTTTGTTTTTGCAGCTGATTTTTCAGGTCCACTACATCGGCCTCGGGAGTTCGTCCATCCCGTTGCCCTCTCGTTAACAGTAGTGGGATTTTGTTCCACCGGTCCGCGTTATTCAGGGGCGACAACGCATCCAGTTTGACCATTAAGGCTTCATCTTTTGGATCTCCGTATTCGATTTTCGCAAAATCGTCGACCCAGGTTTGGGAAAGATACCCCCTAATGGAGACGATTGGGGATTCGGCGATCACCGCTTTCACCCTCGAGGGTTCATTCAGAGCTGCGGAGAGGACGACAAATCCGCCATAGCTTTCACCTCGCAAGTAGATGTGGCCCGGATCGAGATCTTCCTGCTTTTCCACCCAATCGAGGAGCGCCCGTATATCTTTAACCGCATGCTCGCGCTTTTCGCGGTCGTCGGCATTCATGAACTCGCTGCCGAACCCTGAAGATCCGCGGATATTCGTGTGAATGATCGCGATTCCGAGTTGCGACGCGAGTATGGTGTCGTTGGAGTTGAAGACCGGCCTATCGAGAAGTTGAGGTCCCCCGTGGACTCGAATGAGCACGGGGAGGCGTCGCGCGTTTGTGCGAGGTCGAACTATGTAACCCGAAATATCTTTCTTGTCGAACGAATTCCACTTGATGATTTCTGGCGGATGTACCTTACCCTCCAGTGCTTCCGGCAGTCGTTCTTTTGTCCAGTCGGTCACGGCGCCGGTTTCTAAATTAAAAGACTGGATCGAGGCAGGCTTACCGTTGTTCTCGATCGTGTAGGCCACTTCCCGGTTACTCAACCACCGCGTGTTCCATATGACGAATGATCCTTTGATGAACGGCGGGATTTCCTTCCCTACGCGGCCCTTCTTGAACTTGAATATTCTCAGATGGTCAATACCATCGCGGGTTTCCTGAACCAGCAGGTTGTCAGACCCCGGCGAGACTTTGAAATCATGTATTGAAGCTAAGTCAGTAGGAAGCTTTAATGCCTTCGCTCGGCGGCTCTTAAGTTCGAACGCAACAAGACAAGTTTGCCTCTTACAAAGGCCACTTCCGTCGGAACTGTAAACGACATACCCGTCGGCGAGGTCTCCTTTTGGCGAGTTGCCCTTATCTTCTACCGTCAATAAGCCGGTGGTCGCGAATTCGAACAAATAAAGAGATTGGTTCGAGGACGATTTCCAATGTTTCAGTAGGATTTGCTTTTCATCCGCGTCGAGGACGTACCATATCCCATTGAGAACGACTTTGAAACACGTCTCAGTTAAAGAGACGGACTGACATAGTTTACTCACCTTCGATTCGTAATCGATCTTCGTGTAATAAATGTATTCGCCTGTCTTGCTCCATACAGCCGACTCGATCGACTCGTCTTTGCCGGTCAACGTTGCCGCTTTCTTGGTATTGCGGTCCTTGAGATCATAAAGGTAAAGTTGAAAATTGTCGGGGTCTTCGTGGTCTGACGTGAATATAAAGGACCGGCCGTCAGGACTGACCCGAACCGAGTTGGGGACTCCTTTCTCGGTAAGCTTTGCAGGTTTCGAGAGCGGCGACTCGAGCAGATTGATATTGTACGTTTCGTCCGTGACCAATAGTCGTCGATTCTTCTGATCGGCATCCCAGATCAGATTGCTTCTGATCTCTGACGGCTCATAGAAGAGTTTGCTTACTTCAGACTTCCGGATCGCCGGCACGCCTTCAACTCGGTATGTTTCAGGCACGGGAAATAGATCATTGTCCTGCGCCGCCAACGGAGAAACGGATACGAGTCCGAGGAGAATCAAATTTAGCGTTCTGACTGAGAATTTCATTCTTGTCCTTCTCCGTGCAAGCTGAAATAGCTCTCGTTGCTTATTGATTTCCGGAGCAACGAGTCACCGATCGTTGTCGTTTGCCCGACACCCTTTTTTGAATCGATCGGATATCCTCGGACGTAAACTTTTGAGAATCCGCCGCTATGACCTGACCGCTTTCGAGCGTGATAATCACCTTCCATTTATACGATCTCTTTGGATCCAGTTGCTTCTTCAACAGGTATGACGTAGAGTTCTCCGTTTCGAATTCATCGATTAGGATCTCTTCGTCGTCCGAAATATAGAGGTGATATTTCACGGCATTTGGAACGCGTTGCCACCGCAGCACCATGTCAGGTTCAACATACTCGAGCTCCATCCCGAGCGTACTCTCTGTCCCACATTTCGATATCACACCTCTGGTCCGGGAGACAGCACCACTAACGAGCCTCGCCGGAGCCCCTAGGTTATCGCTGGAACTTTTCGAGGTTTGCTTCACACGCCGCCTTGGCGATCGCTGGTCTGTTAAGACTCGATCTGGCGGCTGCTCCTCACCGTTGGTTCCATTAGCATGATCAGGAAGTACGACGTTCGGTTCTTTAACTTCATCGTGTCTTCGAGGGGAGATCGGACTTTCGTTCTCAAATGATCTTGCGACCTCGCTTTCAACACCCGGTTCGTTCGAAGCGGAAAAAAGAAGCACGAGAGTCAAGCCCAAGATGACGACCAGGGCACCGCCGCTCCAAGCCAAACCGCTCGGCTTGGTAAAGAATCCGCCGATAGCGTGGATATACGGCGGTACCGAATATACCGACTCGTCGTTGGCCGGTGACTCTTGTGAACCGTCTTCGCCCATAACGGCGGTCCAAAATTTTCCGGGGTCCGGCAACGGCAGGAGTCCGCGACACTCCGCACATCGGATCAGATGCCCGCCAATGTTACGCGACTCAATCGCAGCGAGAGATCCAGCGCTGAACGCCGCGATCTGATTCCTTGTTAAGTGCTCCGATGGATTCATTTTCGTATCGATCCTTCGAGTTTCACTCGTGCTTCGTACCTCGCCTTCTTGATCGATCCAGCTGTTCCTTCCGTTCTTCCTGCAATTTCTGCATCGGTCATTGGCAACCGATCACAAACATCACTCCAATCCTTTTCGCTAAGATCCAAAGTCTCTGCCAACTGTTTTTCTGTAATACCCGATTGCAGAAAATGGATGATCAGTTCTTGTGAGTGGAGCAGTAACGCTCGACGCTGCCGCAGCGACAACTCGCAAATTCCTTGCCACACCAGTCGGATCAGGGAAACAACCTCGATTTCGGTCTGTCCCTCAACGGGGGTGGTTTCAATCGCGGAAACGTCGTCGGGATCAATGTTCGCGATGGGTGTTCTCTCGCGTGACAAAGAGCGGCTTACTTCGTTGTAGGCAGTTCGGGCAGCGAAAGCTCTCCACTCGTCGTCCGACATACTCTCGCTTTTTTCGTGATGATTTGTCGTCCAACGCCAGAGCCGCAGAGCTACTTCCTGCACCAAATCAGACGCGTTTGCTGAATTCATCTGGGACCGGCGTCGTTGCACAATCCGTTGAACAATCGGTATCGCGGCGAGAAATGGGCTCTCAGTAGGTGGCGCACTTGAGGTGTGGGACGTTGAAGCGGGCTGGTTGTCCTCAATCGTTCCCTGGTGCGACAATTCTTCTAAGAGAGAGTCGATCATCCAGTACCTTTTTGCAGAATTTCCCGCCCTGAGAGGACGATTTTGCATTCTCTCAGTGAAAAACTTCACCGACAGAAAGTAATCTCGCGTCTTTGAGATGGCTTTTACATCTGGACGCGTAGTTTTCGGCTATGAGTTTTCGTGAATTTACCGCAGGAAAACGCAGCCGGGATTGTGAGCTTAAACAAATTTTGCATTAGCGAAAGAAATCTAGTCAAATGTCAGAACAATTTAAGTAACAGACGGGAATCTGAGTTTTCTCGCACATTACGATTTTCTCGACCTATGTCTCATTGGTGAAACTGGAACAGGCAAGACTCATACCGCTAGGCTCATTCAAGAGATCATCCGCTTGTATGAGATGCGTTGATCTTACGATGCCGAGCGTTCGTCCTCGATTATCGAGTCGGAACTTCCCGGCGATGAGAAGGCGCGTTTAACGGGTGTGGCCAGTTCGAAGGAAGGCAAATTCGAGGATCCTGGTTCAGATTTAAGCCACCTGGTTCATAAATAAACCAGGCTGGTGCAAAATTTCGCCAAGCTGGATAAGATTTGACCAGTCGTTCCTCACTTCACGCTCTCGCCTGCTCATCCATTCAATTCGGTATGAAAGCAACCTGAATAAAAGCCTGTTCTGTGGACCGATACGCTCTGTGTCCCCTCTGAAGGATATCGTTTGCAAGAATTCGAGAAAACTGCTATTGTCCATCTACCTTTTCTTTCATGTAGTAAAAATCAGCTTTCAAAATAGGAGAAGTCCCCATGTCTCAATCAAATTCCCACGGCGCCATAAAGCGTAAGCGGCTTTTGGCGTGGTGTGGTGCGCTCGGGGTTGGGTTTCTTGTCACACTTGGGGTCTTCGCTTCGAACGGCTGGCTGCCTTCGACCGACCCTATGACGGGGAGGAAGACGGGGTGGTTTGGAAAAGAGCTTCCAAAGAATGCATCAAGCAGTTGGAACCCTTTTGCTGCACCATTGCCGTCGCCAACGCCGCAACTTTCGAAAGAACTAATTTACGCGGGTTCAAGGCTCCTCACGGTTGAGGATGCCAATGCGACTGCGGCACCACCGGCTGATCTCGCCGTCTGGCGACCATCGAATGGAATGTGGATGGTTATGGGGCAGCAGGGATCTCAAGCGACCAATTATTCGTGGGGCTTATCAACGGATGTTCCCGTCCCGGGTGATTACGAAGGTGACGGAAAGACCGACTTTTCTATCTTCCGGCCTTCGGACGGAAGTTGGTGGGTGGCTTTCAGCACTGGAGGCTATACCGCGTGGCCCTGGGGCGTCTCTACAGATGTCCCGGCGCAAGCCGACTACGACGGAGACGGAAAGACGGATGCCGCAGTGATGCGTCGTCAGCCGTCAACCGGAATCTCTGAATGGTGGATACTCAAGAGTTCTGACACCACCTATTGGTACTACTCGTGGGGAACCGACACGGACATTCCGGGCTCGGCAGACTTCGATGGTGACGGTCGTGCGGATGTCGCGGTTTACCGGCCAAGCACGCAAACGTACTACTCGATAAATTCTTCCAATGGAGCATTTCAATATATCGCGATGAATCAAACGGGGGATAAAACGGTCTCCTCTGACTACGACGGGGACGGGCGGGCGGATCATGCGATCTACAACTCCTCGACCGCAACCTGGACGATCCGGTACAGTAGCACGGGCCAGGTGACAACGACGCAGTGGGGTTCCCCAGGCGATGTCCCCGTCCACAACGACTATGACGGCGACGGCAAATGCGACCTCGCCACATGGCGAAACTCGAATGCTCAATGGACGATCAAGAAATCAAGTGACGGTCAGACTCGGACAGAAACATTCGGACAATCGGGGGATATTCCTGTACCAGCACTTTACAGACGATAGATTTGGAATTCCTAGAATCATCTGCGACGTTAGTCGGGATAAAATCCAATAGAGCCATGCAAAATACAATCTTTTCTGCCGTATTTCTAGTGTTTACCTTCTTGTGTCTTGCAAGTCAGTTTTCTCTCAGTCAAACGCAGGCCGAAGGATTTTCCGTAACTTCGTCTGAAGGAGGTCCGTTCTATGGGGATATAGGATTGTATGACGGAAGCCTGAACCACAATATCTCGTTGTTGCGTTTAGCTGGCCGCGGCGGTATGGGGTTTTCACCGACATTGCGAATCGCTGGTGGTTGGGAAGTTGAAAAAATGTACGATGATAGCTACCAGCCACAGTACATAATGAATTTGGCCTACCGTGGAACCTATTCAAAAGGATTAGATTATCGAAATCCAAGTGTCGGGTATGGTCCCGGTGTCCTAATCTTTAAAAGGGAGTCGGAAAGCAATAACTATAATTGGGGAACTGCCTTAACTCGTCTGTATTTCTATGGGCCGAATGGAGGACGGATCGAATTTAGGGATGTTTTGACAGAAGGAAAAAGATTGCCAAGAAGTCTTGTTACGGGTACGAGCCGAGGAACCCATTTTGTAAGTATGGATGGTTCTGCAATGACGTTTATCTCCGATAGTACAATATTTGATAAACCGTATTGTCCGAACAATCCTTCCTGCGCCCAACCGTATCCCTATCCAAAAGGCTATTTGAAATTTTCTGATGGCAATACTTACCGGATAGAGAACGGCGTTGTCCTATGGGCGAAAGATCGAAATGGCAACACCATGCACTTCACGTACTACTCCTCGGGTCAAACGAATCCGGACGGGTCGGTCATGGCCGGACAGATTCAGTCGGTTACCGATTCAACTGGCCGCGTTTATAATTTTGAATATGACGTCCAAGATGTCTCGCCTTACGGACTTTCCGATCGAATCACCTATAAAGGAACGGGAGGAGCCCCGAGAACAATCAGAATTTCAAAAAGGCAGCTAAGCAATTCACTCAAATCGGGTGAAACGATGCCCAGCGTAGATTGCGAGCTATTTCCCGATTACGGGGATTTCACCTGTCCTCCGAATCAAGAAGGCTGCATCGAAGTCGTGGCGAATTGTAGCTCGACCGACCCAATAGTTGCATCCGCGATTTTCCTCCCCGACGACAGTCAGTACGAATTCAAATATAACCATTTTGGCGAACTGGCGATGGTGAAAATACCTACAGGTGGAATTATCGAATACGACCACATCGGATTCGGAGGTGATGACGGAGGATTCTATAACGGTGATTCCCAAGCCGGTGAGAATACGTACGTCTACAGACGTGTTTCGGAGCGAAGAGTTTACGCCGAAGGAAATATATTACAGAAGAGAGAGGCATTTTCTGCGGACTGGGGCGAATGTACTTCCGAGTGCTGGAATACGTGGAATCAAAAATCAGTTGTCTCCGCCGAAACCTATGACGGTCAGACCGGACTAAAGTTGCTTACTATAAAACGGTTTTTTTACGGAACGGCGTGGGGAGCAATGGCTCGCACTGGATGGGATTATTCACCTTGGCGAGAGGGTCGCGAATATAAAACCGAAGTATTGGACGGCGACGGAATTCTTTTGAAGCGTACTGAAAACGACTTTCAGCAACGAGCGTATGTTTCTTGGTGGAACGCAGGATGTACTTGGCAATGCCCTCCACTAGAGGCCT
>WBZY01001702.1_pt1 | contig 10567 bp, 21 predicted proteins | sample 5204191 | NCBI WGS metagenome assembly WBZY01 (sample SAMN12344363, study PRJNA552823) | activated sludge metagenome | biome: Activated sludge suspended growth; feature: Anammox Sidestream; material: Wastewater; isolation source: activated sludge from anammox sidestream of wastewater treatment... | reverse complement strand
TGATCATCGGGACATCTGCCCTGATCCGCTCGCTTGCGAGCAGAATCTGGCATACTTTCGGGCCAGCATTGTGGCGAGTACGGCGGACACTTCGAAGGCATGGCGTAAAGGCGAAGAAGCTGGCCGTGTCGATGGGAGCGGTTGAGATCGGCATGGGCGAACTGGCTGACATTCTGGCTCGGAAAAAAGGAAAGGTGCGAAGTGGCTGAGAATAGCGAGTCTTGCAAAATCGCCATCGAGCGTTTGATGGCGGGCGTTTGTGGCGAGATCAACCGGCGCGGCATGATCCCAATCGCGACGATCGCGCTAGGAGATGATGGCCGCAGCATGGCAATCTTCCCGTACATCCGCACTAGCCCAGAGCACCTGGCGTCAGCGCTGATGGATGCAGTTGCGAAGCTCCAGGCGCCAGCCCGAAAAGATGCGAGCGAGGAGGCGAAGTGAACGCGGAGCAGCAGTTGCGGGCGATTCGCGAGCGGTGGTCGCCGCATGTGATCGCTGGGCAATGGGCAAAGGACGACGTTGCCACTCTCCTTCGCCTAATCGACGAACGGGACGCGATCATCCATGATCTGATGATTGACGGCGCGGCCCGTGACAGGCTGATCCGTGAGTGTGAGCGTGGGGCTATATTGGCCGAGATCAAGCACCTTGTCAGGAGGAAAAATAAACAGAGGCAGCGAATCGACGCCTTCGATGTGGAGACGCAAATAATCGGGACCAGGGGTGTGGTTCGCGGATGCCCACTCCCACCCGATCAGGCACGCCAGGAGTGCGAGCGATTGCGAGGAAAGTTGCGGGCAATCAAGGAGCAAGCGGAAGACTATTTGGATACCGTGAAGATCCACTCTAGCCGTTCGCTGGATGTGGTAACGGCGTTGGGCTGGTTGCGTGCAATGGCAAATGATGACGAGGTGGCGAAATGAGTGACAAGACCGACTGGGAAGGGCAACCAATCCCCGAGGGCGAAAAGCCCTCCGATATCGTGCTGGCCTGGGAGATTTCGCCTCACCCAACCAACAGGGAATACGACCTGTACATTGAGCGATCCTGGCAAGGGATGCTCGACTACTTGACCTGTTCAGGCATCGAGGAGTTGTTAGAGCGGTTTGTTTGTGACCACACGAAAGAGGAGTTGTTGGCCGAAGAACTGGTCATCCGAATTCGGGTACGGAAGTGGGCGATTGAGGATCTACCATGAATCAGATCAAGAGCGTTTGTGGAGGGAGGGGATCGAAAAGTGAGTGACATTCTCACCGCTACTCGGCATGCCATCGTCTCGGCTATCCTGGCCGAGCCGTGGGAAGCGACTCACCGCTATGCACTGGCGGACTCCTACGAGGAAGTGGGCGATGCGGGGAATGACACCGTCGAGGATTTGCGAATGGATTCGGGGATGTGGCTGGTGCGGTATCGCAAGCCCTCCTATCGCCTGCTCTGGGTGGCGAGAGTGCTAGCGCATGGAAGCATGCCGGCGTGCTTCGAGGTTGGCGTTCCGCCTTCGCAGGCAAGGGCGATCCGACCGGCAATTAACCTGTGCAAGTTACCGAGGTCGTTGGTGCCAGAGTGCCACACGACCAAGCAGATTCCGTTGGATGGGCGACCTGCTCGCAAGTGTGCGAAAGATGGGCGGTGTCAGCCGTTCCAGCGGATTGCGAGTCGGCACAGCGGATGGAAGTGGTGTTGCCCCGGTGCGTATGCGCGGATCGGGGCACCGTGTGTGCATGGGATCTATCTGGCGTGAGGAGGGAATAGCGATGGCTGAAAAGAGCAGAGCAGTGATTGTCGATGGGCCTGTTGAAGTGGGTTGGAGTGCCCTGGTTGACGCCGTCTGGCGATACGCCGAGAGTGGCCCAATTGGTCATATTGCTGCATATGACGCTGACCGCCTGGAGTGGGCTGCACAAGCAATCCGCATTCGATTGCAGGAGGTGCATGGTCAATGACCGAACAGGAATTTGCGGCGATTCGGAAGCAGTGGCGTGAGACAAGGACGCTGGACACTGACCAGCGTATTGACTCCCTCATCCGCGCCGTCGAGGAGCGTGACGCGATCATTCACGACCTGCAACTAGACGGGGCTGGATCACACGAGCGAATCCGTCAAGCGGAGCGGGGTGAGGTTGTTGGCTGTTTGAGGTATTTGCTCCAGCGGAAGAAGCGGCAAAGGAAGGCTGTAGATCTGTACGACATTGAGACGCAGATCATCGGGTGCCGTGGTATTGTCGGCAACCCCCTCCCGCCAGATCAGGTGCGGCAGGAGAACGAGCGATTGCGGGAGAGACTGCGGGAGATACGGTGTCGGGTGGAGGATTACTTGGACACGTTGGGGAATTGCGGAGGCAAATGGTCAGGCGTAGAGGCGGCATTGAATCGACTGCGAGAGATGGCGAGCGAGGAAGCGTCATGAGCAAGATCAACCATAGGCCGGACTGCATCGATCAGTCAACCTGCGAGGGAATGATCCGGTCGCGGGACGATGCGATTGCGGCACAAGGCAGGGTGCTTGCCGAACTGCGAGCGGAGAATGATAGGCTTAGCGGGCTGATGAATGGTGATGTGATACTCAAGACTGTCACTTACACAAGGGAGGATGGGACGCAGGCCGAGGTGCAGCACTGGGCGGTCAAGCTGCTGGCTGGCAGTCTGCTCGACACCTTCAAGGAGTTCGGCGGTGAGAACTTTGTGACCTTCACGTTGAATTCTTCAGATGGCCCGCTAGAGGTAACAATCCGCCCATGCTGGGGAGGAAAGAAGACTGCGGCCGAAGTGTTGGGCGAACTGCGTGCTGAGAACGAGCGGTTGCGTCAGCAGATCGACGAGTTACTGAGTGGGTGCGGCTCTCATTCCTGCAAGGTGCAACGCCCGCATGGGCAGGGCAATAACGGGCCGTGTCGGTGTGTGGAGAAGTTGAGGGCGGCGATAGGGCTAGAGTAACCGGCGGGGTGCAGGCTGGCGACCTGACGGGGTGTGCTGCTACTGGGTAGCCTGACCCGTATCCGTTCGATTCGGACGCCCGGCAATAGGAGGGACAAACAATGAATCTGCCAGTCGAAGCTAAGTTCGTTTTCAGTCAGGATCAGGATAGTTGCGGCGATACTGGAGACTCTTTCCAGACGCTGATTGTGGACATCGAGGACGCCGGGGGTGGCAATTACCTGATCCTCAAGACGGATCGCTGGGCAATCTCCCCCGAGGATCTCGATGCGTTTGTCAAACGGCTCAAGTGGTGCGTGTCGTCGTGTCGGTCAGTGTTTGACGACGAGGATGAGAAGAAGGAGCAACCCACGGAGCAATCAGAGGAGGCAACACAGGCAACACAGGCATGATCGTCACGCAGGAAAACTACGCAACAGTGATGCGGCGGATCGAGCAGCTATGGGACGCATCGAAGGGGACGCCAGAGGGCGATGAGTTGGATGCGATGATCGACGCCGTGGAAGCCTACGAGGATACTCTCGATGCCCAGGACTGAACGCGGGAAGGGATGCTACATGAGTCAGTGTAGTGATTGCGGAAGTGACACCAGTATGCCGGGGCTATGCCTGCCCTGCGAGGAAAGCCGGCTGCGCACGCGAGAGCCAGACGTTGAGCGGGCGATACGCTTCCTCTACGAGCGTATGCCTGTGGAGTCGCGACGAGCGTTCGATCGACTGGCCGGTGTTCTCAAGAGCGAGATAGAAGGATAGTTTCGATTCGTAAACTAGTTGCGGGATCTTTTATCGTGTGCGTCTTTCTGGACCCACATGGTAGGAGATCCCGCGATGTTTTCTCTGGTGGTTGCTTCTCTGGTCGCTATCGCTCCGGTCGATGTCCACGTTGCATCGAGCGTACAGACCGCCTACAGCACGCAAGTCCGCCCTGGCGTCACACAGACGCAGTACGGTTCTGGCACGGTCATCAAGGTGACAGACGGCAAGTTCTGGGTGCTGTCCTGCTACCACATTGCCCACAACGGCGGCGACATGAGCGGTGAGTTGATCATCAAAACGCACGGTAAGAACCATTCGGCTCGTGTCCTTGCCTACGATCGGGATTTCGACCTGTCCCTGATCGAGTGCGACGGCGACACTGACGCAAAGCCGGCGATACTGGCAGTCGAGAAGGTAAAGCCCGGTGAGACGGTGACGAAGGTAGGCTATCCGCGAGCCGGCCCGCGAGTGATCGCTTCGGGGCGGGTTTCTCCCGTGGTGAATACCGCCGTGGGCAAGCCGCATGTAGTGTCGTTCGTGGCATCGGCCCCGTCGATTTCGGGGGATTCCGGGGGCGGCGTGTTCCGGTTGGGGAAACTGGTCGGGGTGATCTGGGGCGGTCTGCCTGATGGCCTGCGAGCTACGGGCATCGAGGATGTCAGAGCGTTCTTGAGGAAGGCGAAGTTCAGCCTCGATTGATCGCGTGTTTTGCGGCCGGCAAGCTGGATCGGGTAGGCTTGCCGGCATGCTGAACAGGTACAACACGGCAGCGATCTGGCGACGGATCACACCGGGCATCGAGACGGTGACGCTCCGCGTGCGCAACACGGTCGATGGCAATGCGGTCTATCGTGACTACACGATCGGCCACGCTAAAGGACGACCGACGCACACCGGCGAGGAGCAACATTCCGGGGCGATCGCTTCGGGGCTGCGGTCTAAACGCTGGGAGATGTGGCGCGATGCTCTCGATGCCGCCGCACTTGCTGCCAACTCCAACGCTCAACCCTCTTCATTGACACCCAAGCCCGGCGACACGGTGATTGACGCCAGCGGCGAGCAGTGGCAGGTTCAGCGCGTTGAAGTGAAACTCTTCGGCAACTTCATCGCTCTGGAAACCCAGGAGATCCACTAATGTCGGTGATCTCCTACGCCACGGTTCTCGATGCCGTTAATGAGGCAGTCGCCAACGTCCCCGAGGTGCGGGATTGCTTGCGCAAGGTGCGACCGTCTCCCGCCTACATTGCCGACGAGGACCGTTTGCCCCTGTGCATCATCTCGAAGCCCAGGACTGACACCTGGGAGGATCTTGTCGGTGAAGACTTCGAGGCGGTGCATCTGGGCTACACGGTTATCGTGGCGCTACTTCGCGTCAACACCTTCGATCTGTCGCTACTCCGCTATCAGTCGGAAGCCCGCGAGTACATCCGGCGAGCGATCTACAACCCGATTCGTTTTGCACAACTTCTGGGGACCACAGCCTACGACGTGGAGTACAACCCCAACCCTTCCGGGGTGGAGATGTCGGCACTGGCCAGCAACATCTCGGTGAGTTTGCAGCAGTTTCGCATCACGATCACTCAGCCCAAACTGCGAGGATAGCATGCCGGTCGAGAGTAATAGTCAATCGTGGCGGTTCGCTTCCGCCTGGATCTATCGACGGACGATCCCCGGCTACTCCCCGGCCCGGCAACGCGGCACACTCACGGCGACGATCAATCCCGACGCCGACGAGTTCAATCACAAGTTTTTCGATCAGTACGAGATGGAGCCGGGGGATACGCAGATTATCGACCTGCGGCAGTTCGTCTCCGAGGTGTCCGGGGAATCGGTGACAGCGTCGAAGGTGCTAACGCTGGAGATCAAGGCGACCGGCGATCCCGGCGGCAAACTCAAGATCCAGCCGCATTCCGTCAATGGCCTGGTCTGGCCGTTTGGTGATGTTAGCGATTCGCTGACCCTGAACGTCGGCAGTCTCGGTCAATGCGCACTGGCGATACAGGACGGCGACCCGGCGACGGTGGGTGACGGTGAGCGGAATATCCTTCTGACCAACACGGGCACGGAGGGTATTGTCGTCTGGCTGGCGGCGACGGTGGGCGAATGAGCCGGTCAAATTTCGCACGGTGCGATATTTGAAGGTGGGTACAATGCAGGCAGGAGGAATCTGCCATGTCTTGTCGCCCGATCGACGACCGCATCCGTGACGTGATTTCCGGGTTGATCCTGGGGGTTGTCCTGGTTGGGGGCACGCTGGGCGTGCGTGGCTGCAAGGCTCCGCGCAAGGCGGATCATCTGGCGAACGCGGCGATTGTCTCGGGAGATGGGCGATACTGGTGCAAGGTTTACCAGGGACCGGATTCACTCAAGATCGTCACCGGCTCCGAAGGCGGCGAGCGGTTGTTCATCGGCGTGGAGGATGGCGGTTTTCAATTCCACCGGGCAGTGGACGAGACGATTCTTTTTCCGATGGAGTTACGCCCCAAGCAGGGGAAGGGGAAGTGATGCTAGGACATGCGGAACTGCAGGCGTTTTCTCAGGTGATGGCAGCGGCACGGACGGCGTTCAACGTCGAAGGTGCCGATAGCCTGACAATCAACTTTAAGGGGGCTGATCACCCGGCAAGGATTGTGGACTTCGCGGCCACGGCGGACAAGCAGGGTAAGCGGGTAATCTCCCTCGATGTGGCGGGGAAACTCCCCGAGCCGAACATGCCGCCGCCGATCGCGGTAGGCTGCAAGGTTGGCAAGGAGATTTGCGAGTTACTCAAGATCGACCCGGCGAACGTCGTCAATCTCCTGCTCAACGTGCAGGCAAACGGGGCGGTGACGGCGACGGTCACGAAGATGGTGACTGTCGAGCAGGTGAAGGGGGTGACGACCGGACCCTTGGCGACACTGGCCAGCGAGTGGGCGGTGACACTGGCGGGGCGGGCCGAGCCGAAGACGGAGACGATCACCTTGATTCAGCCGCCGAAGTGAGACGCGGGGCGCGTTTTGCGTTTTCGCTCCGGTTCCGGATAGGGTTGCTCGTTTGAGACGATACAACCCTGTGCGGGACTGGAGCGAGGGCATTCTATGGGCACTGTGATTCTCGTTGGGGGAATGATTGCCGTCGTTCTGGCGGTGATCTTGCGAGCCGTTGCGGGCAAGACTGGATATTTCCGCATCAACGGTCAGGCGCTCGAGCTTCGTTCGTGGCGTCTTCGGCTATCAGTGACCCCGATCGACACCACAAGTTTCATTACGGAAGGGTGGTCCACCTTCCTGCCAGGGTTTCTGACTGGCGAGGTGAGCGGCCAGGGGTTCTGGAATCCGGCTACGCCGATCCCCATTGGCGAGATTGTGGCTGTCAATCTTGGCTTGGGGGGTGGCTACGGACTGGCAACGACGGTGACGGTGTTGGATTTCACCATGAGTACGGCAGTCGATCGCGCGGCCGAGGTGGAAATCTCGGGGCGCACAAATGGGGCATTCACTGTGGTTCCCGTGCTGGGGTAATCCCATTTGATTCGTTGACACATCTGGATAGCGAGGATCGCGAATGGCGGATACGGCAATGATGTTTGGGGAGTTCGGCGGCACTCTCCCGGCGGTGACGCATCGCGGGAGAGTGTTCCAGTCGCACCTGTTGACGCAGACTCGCAAGGCGAGGTTTGTCAATTATTTGAAGCAACGCGACCTGTCACAATTGGCAATCATTCGTGATACGCTGGGCGTGGACGAGTACGAGACACAGAAGAAGATCCTGTTCGAGCGATTCGATCGCGGCGAGTATGCCTTTTATGGGCCGATTGCACAGCGAGTGTTGACGCAAGCCCCGAAGGTGGATGAGTCGGGGCGAATGGTGGAGATGCCCGACCTCGAAGCACATGCCATGTTTGCGGCGTGCGTCTTTGATTGCACCCCGGAGGAAGGGTTGACGCTGCTTGCGGAATGCGCATCCGAGGTAGCTCCTATTATCGCTCGCGTGTTGCATGAGTCGATGCCCAACCTGAAGCCTCTGGAGGGATCGGACCCAAACGGGAAAATGGCAGGGTAGACGATGACCCTGCCACGGTGACTCCCCAACTTGGACTGACGTGGTTCGAGCGGTTGACGCTGGATCTGATCAGTGAGCCGATGTCATCATTGACGCTGGATCTCGCTTCCCGGCTAACGGATCGGCAGATTCTCGACGTGTACATCTATCCGCGATGGGAACAGTCGCGGAAGGAAAAGCGGAATGGTTCGCAATCGCAAACCGTGACCAGGGATGGGCTTTCGCCCAACGTGATAGCGGACCCGGATAACAAGGGGTTCGAGTGGAACATTCCTCCCGCCTCGGAAGATGCAGAACTGGAAGTACACGGGCGGAAGTGCGATGCAGAGCCGTTTCTGGACAACCTTTTGAGGTTGGGAGCGATCCGGGCGGATAATCTGCGTGAGGTTCGGGACAAGGTGGCGAAAGCGAAGCAATCCAAAAAGGGGGCGAGTGATGCCACCGGGACCGGGGAATCAGGGGCAAAACAATAGCACGGCGCAGCAGATGCTGACCATGCTGGGCAGACAGTATGGCACACTCCAGCAGATCGCTGGGCAGTTCGCTAATTTTTTTGCCACATGGCAGGCGGCTACCCGTGAACATCAGCAGGCGATGGACGACCTGATTGACGGTGTGCATCGTCAAGGACGCGGGGGGCAGTCGTCTACCTTGTCAGGAGGAGGGGACGGGTTGCCAGCGGTGACGCCGCAAACGAACACGGCGGACCCGGCAAAGACAATTCTTGATTCTGTGCAGCAGATTGCCCGCACGACGCCGGTATTGGGGAATGCCCTCGGAATGATCATCGGAGCCTTTCGACAAGCCGCATCTGCCGCGCAGCAGATGTTCGCCGTGAACCTTTCCACTCGGAGAGGAATGGCGGACCCCGACGCCCGCGATGATGCTTCGGATCGGTTCAAGTATCTCTACGATCGCAACGATACCCCCGGCGGAACGCGCGTCAGTACGCAGGCCGTGAAAGGCGATTCCGCGATGGCTGGACTCGCTTCTATCTCTCAATCCCTTGCCGGTATCGCTACTGCTGCCAGTACCGCTATCGCCGGTCTACAAGCCCTCGCGGGGGCTTCCGCTGCCACGGTGTCGGCCCTGGCACCAGGGACCGTGATGGCGTTCAATCTGGCGATGCGTGACCTGACGGCGACCTTCGGTGTCGCCCTGCAGCCTGTCGTGCAAGTAGCCACGACCTTCGCCCGCATGATCGGATCGACCTTACTCCCGATCATGGATCAGCTACGTCCGGTGTTTCAGGAACTGGGGCAAGTGTTCCTGAACGTCGGGCAAGTGGTTCTGCGGACCTTCGCCCGGCTTGCCGATGCGATGATGCCCGTGGTGAATGCCTTCGCCGGGGTGATTGACGCATTGGAGCCAGTGTTGCAGGTGTTCGTGCAGATTGCCGAGATCGCCATGGCAGCACTGATGCCGATGTTTGCAGCGGTGGCTGGACTATTCAAACTACTGGAAGCTCCTCTGCGGCTGGTAGGCGAACTATTCCAGATGCTATCTCCCGCTCTGGAATCGTTCATTGTGATCACTCGCGGAATCTCGGCTGCGGTCTTGGAGGTGTTCAATTCCCTTGCTGATGCTCTGGGATTGGACTCGCTCCGGGGTGGGATGCAAGAGTTTCGTGGAGCGATTGAGCAGATCAGCCGCGCAGCCATTCTCGCCGCCGGAACGATCCTCAAGATGTTCGGCTTCGATGGCGCGGTCGATGCGATGATGAAGGCCCTGGAACCTAGCAAGCGAGACAATACAGGACTGGCCGCGCCTCAGAATGCCACGGTAGGCGATCTGGGGGGATACCTCCAGACCATTACCCGAGCCGCCCTTCTTGCTGGTGGAGGCGCAGCGAAAGGCCCAGAGGATGAACAGCGAGCCTGGCGTGAATCGGTGAAAGGCGACCTGCAGAAGTTGGCGAGTTTTTCCATCGACGATCTTGCTGCCAAGGTGGGAAGTGCGGTCGCACAAGCGATGATCGACGTGGCAAATAGCACGGCAAGCAAAGCTGTTGCCAGCGTGGACATCTTTGGCGCTGCGGCCGAATACGCAAAATCTCTCTGGGAATCCAATCAACTTGACGCAAAGATTCGCGAGCGTGGCAATATCCCCGGAGCCGGCATGATGCCCGGTTCGCTGTGATAGTGAACCTCTGTAGACTTGTCGAGGCGTGGGAGGGTGTCAATGCTGTAAGATGGCGTATAGGTTACACATGCAGGGGAAGCACAGATGCCATCTTCACGACGCATGCGATTTGATGACGGCGATGACATTCTCCCACGGGAGAAAAAGACGGGCGTTCCGGTTGCCGTCTGGGTGGTCGGCGCAGCGGCCACAATCACCTTGATCCTTGCCGGGATCGCGGTTGCCTATTTCTATTTTCGATCAGATTCGGCATCGGTGGCGACGATCCCACCGTCGATAAAGGTTGCGCCTCCCAAGGAGAAGGAAGGCGATATTCTAGATTCCCTTCCAAGAGTGGATTTTGCTGTGGTGCAAAAGGAGTATGCCGACAACCCTGTAGCGGCATCAGCAAGGTACGGCAAGGGAGTCGTCGTGGCTGGCTATGTGGGGCGTATACAGCGGGAAGTGATGGGCATTTCGGTGGGGTTGAGTGCGGAACCAAAATCGCAGGCGGTGACGTTTCGCGTGACGAGTCAACTTGCTCGCGAGAATGTTGCCAGAGTGAAGCCCGGCCAGAAAGTGAAAGCCGTTGTCATCTTTTACAATGCGACAATGGGGACGCTGCATCTGGTCGAGGCGGCAAACTGAGCCGGTAGATTTCGCGATTCGCATTTTCACGGGCCATTGGTTTACCTTCATCTCTCATTCAATGT
>WBZY01001701.1_pt1 | contig 10568 bp, 10 predicted proteins | sample 5204191 | NCBI WGS metagenome assembly WBZY01 (sample SAMN12344363, study PRJNA552823) | activated sludge metagenome | biome: Activated sludge suspended growth; feature: Anammox Sidestream; material: Wastewater; isolation source: activated sludge from anammox sidestream of wastewater treatment... | reverse complement strand
CCAGCGGCCTGCCTTGCGTGGCCGCCGGCGACGTCCACATGCACGTTCGCGGACGCCGCGCGCTGCAGGACACGCTCACGGCGATCCGCCTGCGCACGCCTCTGGCCGAATGCGGTCACGCGCTGTTTCCCAACGGCGAGCGCCACCTGCGCTCGCGCGCCGTGCTCGCCAGGGCCTACGAACACGAACCGCAGCTCCTGCGCGCGACGCTCGACGTCGCCGCGCGCTGCCGTTTCACGCTCGGCCAGCTGCGCTACGAATATCCCGACGAACTCGTCCCGCCGGGGCAAACGCCGACGAGCCATCTGCGCCACCTCGTCGAAGCCGGCATCGCGCGCCGCTATCCCGGCGGCGTGCCTTGCGCCGTGCGCGAGCTGATCGAGAAGGAACTGGCGCTCATCGCCGAGCTGCACTACGAGCCGTATTTCCTCACCGTGGAGGACATCGTCCGCTACGCGCGCAGCCAGGACATCCTGTGCCAGGGTCGCGGCTCGGCCGCGAACTCCGCGGTGTGCTACGTGCTCGGCATCACCGCGATCGACCCCACGCGCATCGGTGTCCTCTTCGAGCGCTTCGTGAGCCGCGAGCGCAACGAGCCGCCCGACATCGACGTCGACTTCGAGCACCAGCGTCGCGAGACCGTGCTGCAGTACATCTACGACAAGTACGGCCGCGACCGCGCGGCCCTTGCCGCCACGCTCATCACGTATCGGCCGAAGAGCGCGATACGCGACGTCGGCAAGGCGCTGGGTCTTGGCCTCGCGCAGGTCGACCGGCTGGCCGGCACGCTCGCCTGGTGGGACGGCGGCAGCGTCGACCCGGCACGCATACGCGAGGCGGGCTTCGATCCGGACCACCCGCTGATCCACAAGCTCACCACGCTCGTGCGCGATCTCGTCGGCTTTCCCCGGCACCTGTCGCAGCACGTCGGTGGCTTCGTGATCGCGCGCGATCTCCTCGAACGCATGGTGCCGATCGAGAACGCGTCGATGGCGGATCGCACCGTGATCGAATGGGACAAGGACGACCTCGACGCGCTGCACCTCCTGAAGGTCGACGTGCTGGGCCTCGGCATGCTCGCGGCGATACGGCGCGCGCTCGCGCAGGTTTCAGCCTTGCGCGGGCAGCCGTTCGGGCTCGCCGACGTGCCACAGGACGACCCTGCGGTCTACGACATGATCTGCCGCGCCGACACGATCGGCGTATTCCAGATCGAGTCGCGCGCGCAGATGTCGATGCTGCCGCGCCTGAAGCCCCGCAACTATTACGATCTCGTGATCCAGGTCGCGATCGTGCGGCCGGGGCCGATCCAGGGCGGCATGGTGCATCCTTACCTGCGCCGGCGCGAGCGCGCCGAGCCCATCGTCTATCCCGGGCCCGAGGCGCAGGAGGTGCTCGAGCGCACGCTCGGCGTGCCGCTCTTCCAGGAGCAGGTGATGCAGCTTGCGATCAAGGCGGCGGGGTTCACACCGGGGGAGGCGGATCAGTTGCGCCGCTCGATGGCCGCGTGGAAGCGTCACGGCGGGCTTGGGTCTTTCCATGACAAGCTGACCGGCGGCCTGCTCGCGCGTGGCTACAGCCGCGAGTTTGCCGAACAGATCTTCGAACAGATCAAGGGATTCGGCGAGTACGGCTTCCCGGAGTCGCACGCGGCGAGCTTCGCGCTGCTCGTCTATGTCTCGGCCTGGCTCAAGCATCATGAACCCGCGGCATTCACCTGCGCGCTGCTCAATAGCCAGCCGATGGGGTTCTATGCGCCCGCGCAGCTCGTACGCGACGCGCGCGAGCATGGTGTCGAGGTGCGATCGGCCACAGCGATCGACAGCGATTGGGAGTGCACACTCGAAGAGGGCCGCGTGCTGCGCCTCGGCCTGTGCCGGGTCTCGGGGCTCGGCGAAGCGCCGGCGCGGCGGCTCGTGGAGGCGCGAGCACAGCGACCTTTCCTCGATGTGCAGGACCTTGCCGGGCGCGCGTCGCTCGATCGTCGCGACCTCGAGGCGCTCGCAGCGGCTGATGCGCTCGCGGGGCTCACCGGGCATCGCCATATGGCTTTCTGGGAGGTGGCGGGCAGCGAGGCGCCGTTGCCGACGGCACCGCGGGCCGGGGTGGGCGAGGGCATTCCACTGCTCGCCGCACCCACCGAAGGGCAGGACATCGTGGCGGACTACCGCTCGACCGGTCTCACGCTGCGCCGGCATCCGCTGGCACTGCTGCGCGCGCGGCTTGCGCGCGCAGGTCTCCTGCCGCTGCACCTGCTATCGCAGCTCGCGGATGGCCATTGCGTGCGCGTCGCCGGCCTCGTCCTCGCGCGCCAGCGGCCGGCGACCGCGAGTGGCGTCACCTTCGTCACGATCGAGGATGAAACCGGCCACGCGAATCTCGTCGTGTGGAAGCGGGTAGGGGACGCCCAGCATCGGGCGCTGGTCGAGTCGCGCCTGCTCGAAGTGCACGGCAAACTGCAGCGGCAGGGCGAGGTGCTGCATGTGGTAGCGCACCGGCTGATCGACCGCAGCGCGTGGATCGGCGCGTTGCGGACGCGCAGCCGGAATTTCCACTGATTTCCTGCGCGCAGGGCTTCGAGCTTCACGATCTCCTCGCGCACCACCAGATCCTTCGCGGCATTGACGACGTACAGATGGCGCGAGCGTGCGCCGTACAGATCGGACGTGTCCACGCAGTACGCATAACCTTGCGCGATGTGCAGGTTGATCTTCAGGGTTTCGGTGGAGAGGTTTTTCGAGAGGCCCCGCACCCGGTAACGCCGCTCGCCGTAGCTCACGATCACTTCGTCGGCGAGCGGGTTGTCCGGTGGCCTCGGTTCCAGCGGCACGGTTTCGGCTACGCTCGGCGCCGCCACAGAAGCGGCTAGAATGCAGGCAGCCCCTTGCCCAAGCGGAAGACCGAAGTGATCGAAGGTTTCGGAGCCAGATTGGCCGAGCTGCGCAAAGTCGCCGGCTGCACCCAGGTCAAGTTCGCCACCGAACTCGGCATCAGGCAGCGCATGGTGGCCTACTACGAGGCCCCGGACGCTCACCCGCCGGCGCGCCTGCTGCCGCGCATAGCCCAAGCGCTCGGGGTCAGCGTGGAAGTGCTGCTGGGCGTCGCCGCGCTACGCCGCGGCAAGAAGCTCGCGACCGATCGACTGGAACGCCGACTCGTGGAGATCACTAAACTCGATCCGAAGGCCCAGCGCCAGATTACCCAGCTCCTCGATACCTTCATCGAACGCGAGAAGCTCAAGCAACGTTTCCAGGCGCAGGAGAGCGCCTGAGCCGGAGGATTACCCGATGAACGCCCGTGATGCCCAGAACCTGATCGAGAAGCTCCAGCGCCTGCCCCCGCAGCGGCAGGCCGAGGTCGAGGATTTCGTGGATTTCCTGCGCAGCCGCGAGGACGATCAACGCCTCGCTACGGCCGCCGCACGCGCCTCAGAACCGGCGTTCGCCAAGGTCTGGGATAACGAGGACGATACCGCCTATGACCGCCTATAACTTCGGCGATGTCATCCTGGTGCCGTTCCCGTTCACCGATCTGCAGCAAAGCAAGCAGCGGCCCGCCGTCATCAAGCCCATCCTCGCAACCCTCGAGCAGCGCCTGGTACGCAAAACCCTCGGCCGCCTCACCGAAACCGACCGCGCAGCACTCAAAGCCGCCCTGCAGACCGTGCTCGGCTAATGGCCGACCCCCGCCCGAACCGGCCACAAATTGCGACCGGTTCACCGGCCGCTTTGTTGCAAACGACTGCCGTCTACCCATCCCAACGTGTTGCTCATATCAGGACCACTATGCGCCTGGCAGCACGAACACTGTCGCCGATTCAGATTCCACCAGCTGGCAAAGGCAAGCATTCCTCCGAGGATCAGTCCAATGATCACGCGAACATCGCTCGGCGACAGAAAGCCGAAAACTTATATGTGTGTACCGATTGCTGATGTCCGCAACGAGGTCAGGTAGCCGTTTCGGCATGCCACAGTTCCGGTGCGACCCCGCAGTCCTTCACCCGGACGCCGGTGACCGTCGCACTGCCGGCTGTTGCGGTCACGGACTTGTCGCGCCCTACCGTGTAGCCTGGCGGCCATTCAATAGAGATCGCATCTCCCACCTGTGTGCAGGACGCGCTCAGTCCGCGGCGAATCTAGAGATAGATCTGGTAGAGCATCAGATAGACGACGACCCCGGTCGCCGACTCGTACATCCACACCGGCCACGCCCAGCGCGCCCAGCGGCGGTGCCGGAGGTCGTCGCGATGCAGGCCGCGCCAGGCCGTGACGAGCACCAGGGGTATCGCCAACGCGGCCATCAGGACGTGGCTGATGAGTAGCGCGTAATAGACTGGCCGAACCCATCCCTGGCCGCGGAACTGGAAGATCGGCGCGGACAGGTGGTAGGCGATGTAGCTGACCAGGAAGAGCAGCGAGACACCGAGCGCTGCGAGCATCGCGGCGCGATGCGCGGCGATGTGCCGCCGGGCAATCTGCACGCGGCCGATGACCAGCAGCACGCTGGCGGCGGCATTCAGGGTGGCGTTGACGTGTGGCAGTTGCGAGACGATATCCATGGTCCTTCCTGCACGCGCACTATATAGTTCGCCCGTGCACTGACGCGGCCCTTTGATCCAGATCAAGGACAGCCGGGGGGTGTTGATGACAACAATTGCATAGATGCCGCGCCGCGGTATCCTGCTGACGTGTACCGGAACAAGCGACGGGGGGCTTCATGAGCGACGGGCATGACGAAAACGACAAGGTTCCGCTGATCCAGCGCCTGCTGGACAACCCATTCCTGCTGCTTTTCTTGGGCGTGCTGATACCGATGGTGGTTTACACGTTGTGGGGTGTCATCGACATCCTCACGGTCCCTGCCGCGAACTGATCTGGATAAAACCGGGGATATCCCATGAGCGCAATACTGCCGCCGGCCGAACGACTGTGGTGGAAGCACCCGCTGGACCGTGTTGAAGGCACCTGGATCGTCATTGCCTTCGTCTGGTGCATGATCCTGTTCTTCATGATGGTGTTCTGGCACATCTACGGGCGCCAGAACCTGTCCACCGAGACCTACACCACGACCCCGGAGGCCTTCATGGCCAAGGCGGAGGCGTGGGCGGCCCAATACACGGTGCGCACCGACGAGGCGAGCGGGCTGCCGATCGTGGCGCCCCCCGACGGCGGCGACGCCTACATCATCTCGCGTCTGTGGAGTTTCTGGCCGATCCTCGAGCTGGAAAAGGGCAAGACTTATCGCCTGCATCTGTCCTCGCTCGACTACAACCACGGGTTTTCTCTGCAGCCGGTGAACATCAACATCCAGGTCGTGCCCGGCTACGAGCACGTGGTGACGGTGACACCGAACCAGAGCGGGACCTACTCGATTGTCTGCAATGAATTCTGCGGTATCGGCCATCACACGATGGTCGGGCGCCTCTACGTGAAGTGACGGAGATCGTGACGATGTCAATCGCAACCACTTACCGTACATGCCCCCGATCTGGTCTGCAGTTCGAGGCGAATGCTGAAAAGCTCATCATCGCCAACGCGGTCGCCGCGGTGGTGTTCCTGCTGATCGGCGGTGTGCTGGCGCTCGGCGTCGCGCTCACGCGCTGGCCGGCCGTGCACTGGCTGCAGGCGGACACCTTCTACCAGGTGCTCACCGCGCACGGCATCGACATGCTGATCTTCTGGATCATCTTCTTCGAAATCGCGGTGCTGTATTTCTGCGCCTCGACACTGCTGCGCTGCCGGATCGCCACGCCGAGGATCGCGTGGCTCGCGTTCGCGCTGATGCTGATCGGCGCCGTCGTCAACAACTACGCCGTCTACAAGGGCGGCTCCAGCGTGATGATGACCTCCTATGTGCCGATGATGGCCGAGCAATCGTTCTATCTCGGTCTCATCCTGTTTGCGGTCGGCGCGCTGATCGGCTGTTTCGTGTTCTTCGGCACACTCGTGGTCGCCAAACGCGACAAGACCTACGAGGGATCGGTGCCGCTCGTGACCTTCGGCGCGATCACGGCCGCCATCATTGCGGTGTTCACGATCGCCTCGGGTGCCATCATCCTGATTCCGACCTGGCTGCTGTCGCTCGGCGTGATCGACAAGGTCGATCCACTGATCTACCGCATGATCTGGTGGGCGTTCGGCCACTCATCGCAGCAGATCAACGTGGCGGCGCACGTCTCCGTCTGGTACCTGGTGGCGGCGGTGGTGTTCGGCGCCAAGCCGATGTCCGAGCGGGTCAGCCGCGGCGCATTCCTGCTCTACATCCTGTTCCTGCAGCTCGCGAGCGCCCATCACTTGCTCGCAGACCCGGGGCTGTCCACCAACTGGAAGGTCGTCAACACCAGCTATTTCATGTATTTCGCGGTGCTGGCGTCCATGATCCACGGTCTGACCGTGCCCGGCGCCATGGAAGTGGCGCAGCGCCAGAAAGGCTACACGCGCGGTCTGTATGAGTGGCTGCGCCGCGCGCCGTGGAGCAACCCCACGTTCTCGGGCGTATTCATTGCGATCATCGGCTTCGGTTTCCTCGGGGGCATCTCCGGCGTGATGATGGGTACCGAGCAGCTCAACATGATCATCCACAACACCATCTACGTGCCGGGGCATTTCCATGCCACGGTGGTGGTGGGCACGACACTCACTTTCATGGCGTTGACCTACTACCTGATCCCGACGCTGTTCAAGCGCGAGATGATCAGTCCGGGGCTTGCGAAGCTGCAGCCTTATCTCTTCGGGCTGTCGATGTACTTCTTCTGCCTCGTCATGATGGGTGCGGGCACGCTGGGTGTGTCCCGACGGCATTGGGACATGGCCTTCTCGGGCATGCCGATGGCCTATGAGTGGCCGGGCGCGGCTTACCTCATGATGGCTCTGGTCGGCATCTCGGCGGTGGCGGCGATCGTGGGTGGCGCCATCTACATCTATGTGACGGTAGGCTCGCTGCTGTGGGGCAAGCGGATTGAAGGTGGCGCCGCGAGCGTCGCCAGCAAGCCGACGCCGCTCATGGCACCTGCGGCCGTGGCGCAGGGATATGGTTCACAGGGCTTCGCGGCCCCGGGCACGTTCGTGCTGGCGATGGTCTTCCTGGTTGCGTTCATCCTGTACTACTTCGTGAACTGGAAGTACCTTTCGACCGTATGGGGCCTCAGCTGATGCATGAAACTCGCCGGGGGGGACGGCTCTGGCCCGACCCCCCGCGATTCTCGCCATGAGGGCAGCCGCCCCCAACGTACAGCGAGCTTCCACCGCGGTCACCCGCGACGCCCCGTCAAAGCTGCACGCTGGTGTGCTGACTGCTGTTGTGGCGTCGGTATGGCCGGTGCTGCTGCACGCCGAAGCCGACCGCGCATCGTCAACCAGTCGGACCGGCCTGGATCCGCAGGCCGTCCTGGCGGCGAGTCGCGCCGCCGTGGGCAATACGCCGGGTGATTATCCGATGCGCGATCGCCAGGACCGGCTCGTGCGGCTGTCGGACTTCCGCGGCAAGCCGCTGCTGGTGAACTTTGTCTACACCGGCTGCTTCCAGGTCTGCCCGAACAGCACCCTCGTGCTGCGCAGCGCGGTGAACGCCATGCGCGACCGTTTCGGCAGCGGGCAGTTCAGGGTCGTGAGCATCGGTTTCGATCAACCGACCGACACGCCCGCCGCGCTGCGCAATTACGCCGCGCAGCGGCGCATCAAGGATGCCAACTGGGAATTTCTGAGCCCGCGCGGCGAGGATGTGGCCGCGCTCGCCCGGGATTTCGGTTTCAGCTATGTGGCGACGCCCGGCGGTTTCGATCACACCCTGCAGGTCAGCATCCTCGATGCCGGGGGACGGATCCGCCAGCAGGTGGTCGGGGATGCGTTCGCGGCCGAAGCCCTCGGAGAGCCGCTCAGGCAGCTGATTGCCGGACGCATGTTCAAGGATTCCTCGGGGTTCGCGGATCTCCTCGAACGAGTCCGTATACTCTGCTCGGTCTATGACGCAGACACCGGCCAGTACCGCGTGAGTTATGCGCTCTACATCGAGATCGCCGGTGGTCTGACCTTCATCGCCGCGATGTTCTGGTTTGCGATCAGGGAATGGCGTTACGCACGTGCGGAGCGCCGACTGGCCGCGCGCTGATCACCGCTCATGAACGTGCAACACAGCAAACTGGACGCAACGTCCCTGATCGGGCAGTTCGTGCTGTACTCGGTGCTGGCGGCCGTGCTCGTCGTGTTCGCCAACTGGCCCGTCTATCACCAGCTTGGGCCTGATCAGGCGCTGATCAAGCTGAGCATCGTCCATGAGCCGCAGTTCGTGCAGGCCTGCAGGCAGCGCACCCCGGAGGAACTGGCGAAACTGCCGCCCAACATGCGCGCGCCCATGGACTGCCCGCGTGAGCGTGCGCCACTCGTGGCCGAGGTCGATGTGGACGGGAAACTGGTGCTGCGGCAGGAAGCCGAGCCCTCAGGTCTTGCGCACGACGGCCGTGCCACCCTGTATCGCCGGCTGGTGACGACGGCAGGCCCGCACGACATCGTGGTGCGGCTGCGCGACCGGGCCGGTACCGACGACTTCAACATCCGCGGAGCAACCTCCGTGAATCTGCGGCCGGCGCAAAGCCTGGTCATCGACTTCGAGGCCGCGCGCGGCGCGATCACTTTCCGATGAGTCGCGGCTTCGACTCCATTGCCGACCCGGTCATCGGTGTCGATCCCCTTCCGGCACCGCTGGTCGCGCAACCGGGGCTCACGCGCCTCGCCCGGGGATGGCTGTGGCTCGGCCTGCTGGCGCTCGCCGGGTCAGGCGTGTTTGCAGTCCTGCTGGTCCTCTCGCGCACGCCACAGCTGAACCAGTGGCTGCCGGTGGCCGATTTCTTCCGGGTTGCCCTGATCGTGCATGTCGATCTGTCCGTGCTCGTCTGGCTCGTTTCCCTGGCGGGCCTCCTGTGGTCCATCAGCGGCTCGACTCGCGCGCCTGGCCTCGCCTGGCTTGCGCTCGGCCTGTGCGCGGCGGGCACCTCGCTGATGGCGCTCGCGCCGTTCATGGGCCAGTCGGCACCCGTCATGGCGAACTACATCCCCGTCGTCGATGGGCCGATGTTCCTCGCCGGGCTCGCAGTATTCGGGCTGGGCGGGGCCGCACTCGTGCTGCGCGGCCTCATCGCCACGCAACCGACGGGTCCGGGTCTTGCCGGAGAGGGCGCCTTGCGGTTCGGCCTCAATGCGAGCGTCGTGGCGGGCGCGGTGGCAGTGCTGTCTTTCGGCGCGTCGCTGCTGCTCGTGCCGCGATCACTCGATGCACAGACGTATTTCGAGATCCTGTTCTGGGGTGGTGGGCACGCCCTGCAGTTTGTCTGGACACTGCTGATGCTGGTGGCGTGGCTGTGGCTTGCGGGCGCAACGGGTGCCCGTGTGCCGCTCAGCCCGAGGCTCACGGTGCTGATGTTCGCACTGGCGCTCGCCAGTGTCTTTGCGACTCCCTTCGCGTACTTTGCAGCCGACGTAACGTCGGTCGAGTTCCGGCAGATCAACACCTGGGCCATGCGGCTGGGTGGTGGTATCGCAATCGTGCCGGTCAGCCTCGCCGTGGGAGTCGGTCTGCTGCGTGCCGGGGCGTGGCGGGATGCCAGGGCGCTGCCGCTACGCGCAGCACTGGTGGCCTCCATCGTCCTGTTCGGCGCGGGCGGCCTGATCGGTGCGCTGATCAACGGCAGCAACGTGCGGATACCGGCTCATTATCACGGCAGCATCGTCGGGGTGACTCTGGCACTGATGGGTCTCGTCTACCTGCTGATGCCCCGCCTCGGCTATCAGGCGCCGTCGGGACGCCTCGCCGTGTGGCAGCCGCTGCTGTATGGCGCGGGTCAATTGCTGCACATCATCGGTCTCGTCTGGTCGGGGGGCTATGGCGTGCAGCGCAAAGTGGCCGGCGCCGAGCAGGTGTTGCGCAGCGCGCCCGAAGTCATCGGCATGGGACTCATGGGGCTGGGCGGCCTGATCGCCATCATCGGCGGCCTGTTGTTCGTGGTGGTCGTGGCGCGCTCGATGCGACGCGTCGCAGCGAGTCGGGAGTGAGCGGATGATTCGTGCGCTGCAGCGGCTGCTCCGCTGGCTTTTCATGCATGCCGAGGCCGTGTTCAACCGGGCCTTTGGCGATCGGCTCAATCCGCTCTATTACCTGGGCGCCATCGTCTTCTACCTCTTCTGGATCGTGGCGTTCACGGGCCTGTACCTGTATGTGTTCTTCGACACCGCCGTCAGCGGTGCTTACGCCTCGGTCGAGGCGCTGACCCACCAGCAGCGCTTCGTGGGCGGGATCATGCGCAGCGTGCACCGCTATGCCTCCGACGGCATGGTGGTGCTGATGTTCGTACACATGCTGCGCTACTTCGCCTTCGACCGCCTGCGCGGATTCCGCTGGTTCGCGTGGGTCACAGGGGTCGGCCTCATCTGGTTGGTCTACGTCAGCGGCGTCGGCGGCTACATGCTGCCCTGGGACCGGCTGGGTCAGTTCGTGACGGTTGCGAGCTTCGAATGGCTCGACTGGCTGCCGGGCTTCGGCGGCAGCCTGATCCGCAATGTCATCTATCCCGAGAACGT
>WBZY01001700.1_pt1 | contig 10570 bp, 4 predicted proteins | sample 5204191 | NCBI WGS metagenome assembly WBZY01 (sample SAMN12344363, study PRJNA552823) | activated sludge metagenome | biome: Activated sludge suspended growth; feature: Anammox Sidestream; material: Wastewater; isolation source: activated sludge from anammox sidestream of wastewater treatment... | reverse complement strand
CCGAGCCGGAGAAGCTGAGGGCCGGCAGCGTGCCGATCTGGAAGCCGAAGCTCGATGCCGTCATGGCGCCTGCGAAGGCCGTGCCGGCGCCCAACAGGGACACGGCGCCGACGGCCAGGAGAGCGAACAACTTGCGCATTGGGGAATCCCTCTCGATCGTGGGTCCGAGCGTTGCCGGCCCTGCGGCACCCTGCCGGTCGGCCACCTGCTCCCGCTCGACCGGGCCAAAAGATGAGCAATCTTCGTACCAGCCGGATACCGGATCCCCGAGACACGTGCCAACCCATCGTTTCGATTGAGTTTTCACGAGAATCTCCGGAAGCCCGCCGCAGCTCCGGAAGGGGAGAACCTGGGAGCGCGCTTTCCCTCCGGAGGGAAAAGTCCTTCCTACGCGGCGGGTGGCCGGAGCGGGCTTGCGGGCCGGCAGGCGAGCGGAAGCCGGAAGGGAAACGGCCACCCCGTTGCCGGGGTGGCCGTCCTTGCAGCCGTGGCTGCGCCGGATGGCGCTAGCCGAGGCGGCGGCGGCCGAGGATCGCGAGGCCCGCCACGCCCGAGCCGAGGAGCAGCAGGGTGCCCGGCTCCGGGGCGTACGTCAGGACCAGCGTCGCGAAGGCCGCGAAGTTGGTGCCGCCCGACAGGTTGCTGAGGACCGTCACCGGGGCCACGAGCGTGACCGTGCCCGCGCCACCCACGAGGCCGTTCGAGCCCGTGATGGTCACGACGGGCTCGCCCGGCACGCTGATCGCCACCGAGCCGGTCGTCCAGGTGCCGGAGATCGCGGTGATGTTGATGCCGTAGGCACCCGCGGTCGAGGTCTTGCCCGAGCCGACGCTCAGCGGCACGCCGAGGAGCGTGAGGCCACCGAAGCCCTTCACGTTCGCAACGCCGTTGAACTCCGCCGAGCCGGTGAGCACGCCACCGCCGGAGTCCGCGAAGCTGCCGGCCGCGTTCTTGGTCAGCTTCGCCTGGATCGCCGTGATCGGCACCGCCGCCGGATCGGTCACCGGCGTGGTGACCGTGCCGGTGATGGTGGTGCCCGGGTCGATCGTCGCGAGCGTGTTGCTGGTGGCCGTGCCGGTCGTGCCCGAGCCGGCGAAGCTGAGGGCCGGCAGCGTGCCGATCTGGAAGCCGAAGCTCGATGCCGTCATGGCGCCTGCGAAGGCCGTGCCGGCGCCCAACAGGGACACGGCGCCGACGGCCAGGAGAGCGAACAACTTGCGCATGGGAAATCCTCTCTCGATCGTTGGTCGGTCTGGCTTCACCGGCCCCCCGCGGCACCCTGCCGCCTCGCCGGCGTCGTCCCCCTCACATCCGGAACCGTCGGATCCAGGATCCAACCGTCGGATCCAACCGTCGTATCCAACCGCCCTCGCCTCGGCACTCATCCGTCGCGGCGGATGCTGCTAGCCTTCCGGGTTCGCCTGGGCCTCGGCTGGCCGCGGATCGCCGGCCTGCGTGGGGACATCGGGGAGGTAGGAGCGATGAAGACCTTGGTGGCAGGAATTTCCTCGGGAGTCCTGCTCGGCCTGCTGTGCAGCCTGCTCGCCTGCGGAAGCCCCGAGGGGACGATGGATGACGTGCGGGCACTGCAGGACGCGGGCGCCTATTCCGAGTCGCTGGAGCCGCTTCGCCAGATCCTCGCCGAGCGCCCGGACGACCCGGAGGCCAACTACCGGCTCGGCCTCGCGCTGGTGCGGACCGGGGACGCCTCCCGCGCCGTCTTCCCGCTGCAGAAGGCCGCCCGGGACGAGAGCGAGGCGCGCCAGGCCGGTCTGCTGCTGGCGATCACCCTCGTCGACATCAAGAACTTCGCGGAGGCGATCGACGCCACCGACATCGTGCTCGCCCGAGACCCCGAGGACGAGGCGGCGCTCTCGATCCGCACCCAGGCCGCCCTCGGTGCCAGCCGCCCGGCCGTCGCCCTCGACGCGGCCGAGCGGCTGCTCGCCCTCGACCCCGAGCGGGCATCGACCCTGTCCCTCAAGGCGGCGGCGCTCATGCACATGGGCAAGCTCGACGAGACGGAGGAGGTCCTGCTCGCCACCGAGAAGCTCGACTGGGAGGGCGACCCGTCGGGCCGGGGCCGCACCTGCCTCGTGCTCGCCAACTTCTACGGGCGCTTCCGCGAGGACCCGGACCGGGGCGTGAAGAAGGTGAAGGAGTGCCTCGAGCGCTTCTCCGACGATCTCACCCTCGAGCCGATCGCCGCCCAGGCGTACGACGACATGGGCCGCCCCGAGGAGGCGAAGGCGCTGATGGAGCGCGCCTTCGCGCGCAACCCGGCGGACCAGGGCCTGCGCCGGCTGCTCGCCCAGCGCCTGCAGGCCGAGGGGGAGGGCGAGCGGGCGGAGTCGATGCTCCTCGAAGGCGCCCGCACGAGCGGCGACCCGCGCGCGTGGATCTCGCTCGCCGGCTCCTACCGGACCCGCAACGAGCCCGAGAAGGCGCTCTCGGCGGTGGACGAGGCGCTCGCGCTGGCACCCCGCTCGGAGGAGCTGCGCTTCGTCCGGGCCGACGTGTTGATGGACCTCGGCCGGCTCGACGAGGCGCAGGAGATCGTCCCGCAGGTGGGGAATCCGGTGCTGGCGGGCGTGCTGCGCGGGCGGCTCGCGCTCGAGCGCGGCGACCCGAAGCAGGCGCTCGCCGAGCTCGGGCCGGCGATCCAGGCCTGGCCGCAGAACGCCGGCGCCCGGATGCTGGCAGCGGAGGCCGCCCACCAGCTCGGCGACATCGACCGCACGCTGAGCGAGCTGCGCGAGGCGAGCCGCGCCGAGCCCCGCGAGACCGACGCCGCGCTGCTGCTCGCCCGCCTGCAGCTTGCGCGCGGCAACTACCCGGAGGCGGCCGAGATGGCACACCGGCACCTCAGCTACCGCGACGCCCAGAGCGTGTCGGCCTACCTGGTCGCCGCACGCGCACTCGCCGGCCTCGACCGGCTCGACGAGGCCTACGAGAAGCTCGCGGAGCTGCGCGAGAAGCCGGGCAGCGCCGGCGTCGCGCTCGCCGAGGAGGCGGGGCTGCGGCGCGGCGCCGAGGGCCCCGAGGCGGCGCTCGCCATCCTGCGCAAGGAGACGGCGTCGATCGACCTCGGCGCGCCCGAGAACGAGATCGCGCTGCGCACGCTCGTCGATCTCGCGGTGGCCGCCGGGCAGGCGGAGCAGGCGCGGGAGCGGGTCGCGGCGCTGGCGGCGGCCCAGCCGGAGCGGGCGCGGCTCGCGGCGCTCCAGGGACAGCTCGCGCTCACGGCGGGCGACAGCGCGGCGGCGGCTGCCGCCTTCGAGCGCGCCCTCGCGGCCGATCCCGCCTGCGCACCGGCGCTGGCCGGCCAGGGCGAGCTGGCCGCCGCAGCGGGCCGGACCGATGAGGCCCTCGCCCTCCTCGAACGGGCTGCGGAGCAGGAGCCCGACGTGCCGGAGCACGGCCACCGCGCCGCCCAGCTCCAGCTCGCCGGCGGCGACGCCGAGGGGGCCCTGCGCAGGCTGCGGGTGCTGCGCGCCCAGAATCCCGAGCACGCCGGGATCGCCAACGACCTCGCCTTCCTGCTCGCCAGCCGCAACGAGTCGCTCGACGAGGCGCTGGTCCTCGCACAGCAGTCGCGGCGGCTCGCGCCGCAGCCGGAGGTGATCGACACGCTCGGCTACGTGCAGCTCGCCCGCGGCGAGTACCAGGCGGCAGCCGCCAACTTCCGCGAGGCGCTCGCAGCCCGGCCCGACTACGGCAGCGCGCGCTACCACCTCGGGCTCGCGCTCGCCCGGCAGGGCGATCGCGACGGCGCCCGCGAGGCGTTCCAGGTCGCCCTGGCCGGCGGCCCGTTCGACGAGGCGGAGCAGGCCCGGCAGGAGCTCGGCAAGCTCGCCGGGGAAGGAGCAGGCGAGTGATCGGGCGGCTGGCGATCGTGACGGTGCTCCTGCTCGGGACCGCCGGCCTGGCGGGCTGCCGCTCGCCGGAGGCCCGGCGCGACGCGCACCTGGAGCGTGCCCAGGAGTTCCTGGCCGAGGGCAAGAGCGCCGAGGCGCTGATCGAGCTGCGCAACGCGCTCAAGCTCGACCCGAAGAGCGCCAGCCTGAACCAGCGCATCGGCGCCATCCTCGAGCACACCGGCCGGCTCGCCGACGCGCTCTTCTTCTTCCAGGAGGCGCACCGGCTCGCGCCCGAGGACGCCGACGCGGCGCTCGCCTACGCCCGGCTCTCGCTCTTCGACAACCCCGAGCTCGCCCGCACCCTGATCGACGGCGTGATCGAGCGCGAGCCCGACAACGCGAAGGCCTGGATCCGGCGCTCGGAGCTCGCGCTCGCGCAGGCCAAGGCCGACGACGCCCTGGCCGCAGCGCTCACGGCGAGCGAGCTCGCGCCGAACGACCACATGGCCCTCTTCCAGGTCGGGATCGTGCAGCGCGCGCGCATCCGCGAGCGGGAGCTGCGCCGGCAGCCGCCGGACCCCGCCCTCTTCGAGCAGGCGCTCGCCGCCTTCGACCGCGGGCTGGCGGTGGCGCCCGACGACGCGCCGGTGGAGGAGGTCGTGCGCGGCTACATCGAGCGCGCGCTGGTGTTCGCTTCCTGGCCGGAGCGCAGGGGCGAGGCCGGCGCCGCCTTCGAGCAGGCGGCAGAGGCCGCCCGCCAGCGCTCGAGCGTGGTGGAGGAGCAGCGCACCCTCGACGAGCTGCGCCGCTTCGCGCGCGCCACCGGGGACACGGCGCTCGAGCGCCGGGCCCTCGAGCGCCAGGTCGAGATCGACCCCGCGAACCTCGACGCATGGGGGCGCCTGATCGCGGCGAGCGAAGGCGACGAGGTGCCGAAGCGGCTGATCCAGGCGCTGCCCGACGAGCCGCGGGCCCACGCCCTCTACGCCCAGACCCTGGCCCGGCGCGGGCGCGGCGAGGAGGCCGTCGCCTATCTGCGCGAGGTCGAGGGCCGCCTCGACGATCCCGTGCCGCTGCGCGGCGCCCTGGCGGCGCTGCACATCGAGGCGGGCCGCTTCGACGAGGCCCATGCGATCGAGCGGCAGATGCGCGAGGAGAGCCCGGAGCGGCCGGAGACGGACGAGGTCGTCGGATTGCTGGCGATGCGCGAGGGCCGCTTCGCCGACGCTGCGGCCGCCTCGCGCCGGCTGATCGAGCGCCAGGAGACGCCGCACGCGCTGCTCCGCCTGGGCGAGGCGGAGTTCCGGCTCGGCAACTACGAAGCAGCGCTCGGCCCCATCAACCGGGCGCTCGAGCTGAGCGGCGACGGCCCGCAAGGCCTGCAGGCGCTGCGGCTGCGGGGGCTCGTGCAGATCGCCTCCGGAGACGCCGAGGGCGGCGTCCAGACCTTCGGGCGCGTGCGCCGCGTCACGCGCGGCTCGCTGATGCCCGAGGACGTCGGCACCGTGGCGAGCGCGCTCTACGCCACCGGCCGGGCCGAGGCCGCCCGCGAGCTGCTCGACACCATGCTCGCGACCGAGCACCCCCCCCTCGACGCCGTCGTGCTCTACCTGCGAAAGGAAGGGCCCGGGAACCCGCAGCGCGCCCAGGAGCTGCTCGAGCGGGCGCTCGCCGAGAGGCCCTTCGAGGCCGTGCTGATCGGCCAGCAGATCCGGCTCGCGCTCGCCGCCGGCGAGAAGGAGCGGGCCGAGCAGATCGCCGCCGAGGCCGTCGCGGCGCGGCCCGAAGCCGCGATCTTCTACCGGCAGCAGGCCCAGGTGCTCCTCGCGAACGGCAAGCCCGAGCAGGCGCTCGCGGCGATCGAGCGCGCGGTGGCGCTCCTGCCGGAGCTGCCGGGCGCCGCCGACCTGCTGACGGGCCTGCTCACCCAGCTCGGCCGCGAGCAGGAGGCCGTCGACCGGCTCGAGGCGCGCGCGCGGGCCGGCAAGCTCCCGGTCTCCGACCGCGTCCTGCTCGCGCGCCTCCAGATCCAGAACGGCAACGACGCGCGCGCGATCGAGCTGCTCGAATCCGTGGTGGCCGAGCGCAACGACCTGCCCGGTGCCCGCAACGACCTCGCCTTCCTGCTCGCGCGCCAGGGGACGGACCTCGAGCGCGCCCTCGATCTCGCCCAGGAGGCGCGCTCGGCGCTGCCCCGCTCGCCGGAGGCGGCCGACACCCTCGGCCTCGTCTACCTGCGGCGGAACCTCCCGGAAGCCGCCGTCGACCAGTTCCGGGCGGCGATCGAGCTCGCCAAGGCCCAGAGCCCCGCGTGGGCCACCTCGCAGTACCACCTGGGGCTCGGCCTCAAGGCCCTCGGCCGCCACGACGAGGCCCGCCAGGCCTTCGAGCGCGCTCTCGCCGCTGCCACGCCGTTCCCCGAGCTCGAGGAGACGCGCCGCGAGATCGAGAGCCTCGCGCAGGCGCCGGCCGGCTCGTCCTAGGCAGGGCGGGCAGCGGTGCTGACGCCGCTCCTCTACGGCCTGGCGCTGGCCTCGGGCTTCGCCGCCCTGGTCTACCAGGTCGCGTGGTCGCACCTGCTCGCGCTCACCTTCGGCAGCTCGACGCTCGCCGCCAGCGCGGTGGTCGCGGGCTTCCTCGGTGGCATGGGGATCGGCGCCTGGGGCTACCACCGCGTGGTGGCGCGGATCGAGCGGCCGCTCGTCGCGTACGCCGGGCTCGAGCTCGGCATCGCGGCGAGCACGGCGGCGTTCACGGTGCTCTTCGCGGCGCTCCCCGCGCTGTTCGCAGACCTCTCGGCGGGCGCAGCGCCCGCGCTGGTCGGCACCCCCGCCCGGATCGCCGCGGTCCTGCTCCTGCTGCTCGTGCCGAGCGCGCTGATGGGTGCCACCTACCCGGCGCTCTGCATCGCGCTGATCCACTCGAAGCAGGGCCTCGACCGGCACCTCGGCCCGATCTACGGGCTCAACACGCTCGGCGCCGCCTTCGGGGCCGCGGCGGCCGGCTTCGTGCTGCTCGAGTGGCTCGGGGTCCGCGGCGCGATCACGCTCGCGAACGGCACGAATCTCGCCGTCGCGGCCGCGGCGTGGCTCGCGGCGCGCCCGGGCACCACGACGGCGGCGGAGGCCGCCGCGGCGCTGCGCGACGAGCCGCTGCCGTCGCGGCTGCCGGCCTGGGCCCTCGCCGGGCTGCTGGCCGGCTCCGGCGCCACCACGATCGGCTACGAGGTGATCTGGTTCCGCGCGCTCCGCTACGTGGTGGGCAACAGCAGCTACGCGATCAGCGCCTCGCTCGCGGTCTTCCTGCTCGGCCTCGGGATCGGCGGCATGGCCTCGCGGCTGCTGCTGCGGGCGCGCGAGGTCGAGCGCGCGCTCGCCTGGATCCAGCTCGCCACCGCGCTGCTCGCGGCGGCGGCTCTCGCCGGCATCCACGCCCTCCTGTCGGTGCCGGACCTGCGCGACTCGCTCAGCATCTTCTCGGAGTCGCTCGCCGCGCGGCCCTGGGAGGTCCGCCTCGCCACCGGCGCGGGAACCGCCGCGGCGCTGCTGCTGCCGGCGACGCTGTGCATGGGGCTCACCTTTCCCCTGGCGAGCCGGCTCTACCTGGGCCGCGTCGGCCGGCTCGGCGCCCGCGTGGGCGGCGCCTACCTGTGGGCCAACCTCGGCAGCATCGCCGGCGCGCTCGCCGCCGCGCTGCTCTTGCTGCCCGGCTTCGGCGTCGTCGGCGCGGTGCGTCTCCTGATGGTCGTGAACGGCGCGCTCGCCGTCGCGGTGCTGTTCGCGGCGCGCCAGCCCGCGGCGCTCTGGCGGGCGGGCGCGGCGGCAGCGGCGTGCGGCGTGGTGCTGGTGGCGCTCCCGGCGCGGCTGCCGTTCGCCGGCGAGCCCCTGATCGCGCAGTCCGTGCCGCGCCTGCTCTTCGAGCGCGAGGAGGAGATCGGCACCGTCCAGGTGTGGGCCGACCCGCAGCAGCCCGACCGTCTCGCCATGGCCATCGACGGGTCGGTGATCGCCACCAGCGCCGATCTCTACGCGGGGCTCTACGCCAAGCAGGTCCTGCTCGCGCACCTCCCCCTGGCGCTCGATCCGAGCGTGCGCCGGGTGCTGTCGATCGGTGTCGCCTCCGGCTCCACCCACGCGGCGCTGGCGTCCTACCCGGAGCTCAGCGCGCTCGACGCCGTCGAGATCAACCCGGCGGTGCTCGAGGCAGCGCGCTGGTTCCCGGAGGCGCAGGCGCTCGCGGACCCGCGCAGCGACGTGGTCGTGGAGGACGCGATCCACTACCTGCTGCGCACGCGCGAGAGCTGGGACCTGATCGTCTCGGACGCGAAGCAGAACAAGGACTTCTCGGGCAACGGCCGGATCCTGTCGCTCGAGCTCTACCGCTTCGCGCTGGCCCGCCTCTCGCCGTGCGGGATCTTCGCGCAGTGGATCCCGCTCTCGAACGCGCCCGAGAGCCTCACCCTGATCCTGCGCACGTTCCTGGCCGCCTTCCCCGAGGTCGAGCTCTTCGCCGATGCGCCGGAGTCGCTCTACATGCTCGGCAGCCGCTGCCCGATCGCGGGGCGGGGGGTGCGCGCGCAGGCGGACTTCGCGGCGCGCGGGCTCGCCGGGCAGCTCGAGCCCTACGGCTTCCCGACCGTCGCCGACCTGCTGGCGCTCTGGGTGACCGGCGGCGCGAGCCTCGCGGCGCGGCTCGGGCCCGGCCCCGTGAACGACTGGGACCGGATGCGCCTCTCCTACGCGAGCTTCCGCGCCCGGCCCTCGCTGCGCGACGCGCCCGCCGCGAACCTGGCGCTCCTGATCGGCGCGGGCGAAGCCGGGAGCCGGCCGCCTTCCCCCTTCGAGGCCCCCGGGTCGCCGTTCGCGACCTCGCGGCCGCTCGTGCAGGAGGCGAAGCTCCTCCAGCTGCGCGGGGAGCCCTCCGCGGCCCGCCGCCGCTTGCGCGCCGCCCTCGCGGCGAACCCCGGGGACGCCGCGGCGCAGCGCACGCTCGTCGCGTTGCGCACGGTCACGATCGGTCCCTGACGCAGCGGCTGGCCTCGGACGCGTGGCTCCACCCCGTCCTGGTGTCATCCACCGAGCGCGCGGACCTGCGCGATCTCGGCGCGGATGCGCTCGTCGATCGGGCCGCCGCGGGCCAGGGCCCGCTCGAGCGCGGCCAGGGCCTCCGCGTGCTCGCCGCGCGCGAGGTGCGCGGTCGCGAGCACGCGCAGCTCGAGCTGCGTCGGGTTCGGGAGGCTCGAGAAGCGCGCGACCCACCAGCCGGCGATCTCGCGCACCAGGGCCTGGAAGCGCGGGTCCCCGCGCAGCGGCGCGAAGACCGGGTCGCCCTGGAGCTGTTCGAAACGGTTGAAGCCGAGCTCCCAGGCGGCGCGCAGGTCCCGGATCGCGGCGCCGTTGTCCCCGGCCTGCGCGGCACGGCGGGCGTGGAGCAGCAGGGCCGAGCGTCCCTCGGGATAGTGGCGGGCCGCGTCCGCCAGGATCCGGGCCGGCGAGGCCCAGATGCGCGCGCGCGCGTTCGCGTGGACGGCGAAGCCGGCGACGAGCGCGACGGCCGCCGCCGGCGCCGCCACGGCGAGCCCGCTTCGGAGCGCGGCGCCGAGCGCCGGGGCGCGTCGTGTCCAGAGCTCGAGCCCGGCGAAGAGCGCGCCGCCGAGCAGGCCGGGGAGGATGTAGTAGAGGTAGCGGTCGGCCATCGGGTGCAGGAACGGGAAGAGCTGGGAGACGGGCAGGAACGACGCGCCGGCCAGCGCCCAGAAGGCGGCCTCCGCGCGCCGCCCGAGCAGGCACACGGCACCACGCACGGCGAGCAGCAGCGAGAGCGCGGCGCCGGCGAGCCACCAGGGATCGCGCCAGGACAGCACGGGCGCCGGCTCGTGGAAGGTCGAGACCCCGAGCGAGCTCAGCGACATCCACGCGTAGCGGGCGGCGATCGCGAAGCTGGTGCGGAGGCGGACCCAGGAGTCGGGATGGAGCGGCTCGGCGGCGCCGGTGCGCTGGTGGGTCCAGAGCTCGGCCACCGCGTAGCCGCCCAGCGCAACGGCCCAGAGCGCCAGCCAGCCGGCCCGCACCCTGCCCTCGCGCGTCCAGTCGAGGATCGCCGCCACCGGCAGCACGGCGGCGGCGGTGGGCTTCGCGAGCAGCGCGAGCGCGAACAGCAGAGCCGCGAGCGCCGGGCGCCGGGGATGGGCGAGCAGCGCCCCCATCGCCAGGACGAAGGACGACGGGGTCTTGAGCTGGGAGACCCACGCCACCGCCTCGACGTTGGCCGGATGGAGCAGGAAGAGCCCGCCGCCGAAGAGCGCGAGAGCCGCCGGCAGGCCGGCCCGCGCGAAGACCAGCACGAGGAGCAGCGCGCCGGCCGCGTGCAGCACCACGTTCACGACGTGGAAGCCGAACGGGGCGTCGCCGAAGAGCTGCCACTCGAGGGCGTGGAGCAGGAGGTGGACCGGGGTGTAGTTGACCACGAACACGGCCGCCGTTCCGTTGGGGTCCAGGATCTCGACCAGGTTGCGGGCGCTGAGCTCGTGGACGTAGGGGTTGGTGGCGACGTAGTGGAGGTCGTCGGAGACGAAGGCGCCCGAGAGCGACGGCGCGTAGACCGCCAGCGCGACCAGCACGAAGGCGAGCCCGAGCAGCACGAGCGCGCGCGGCTGCGCCAGCAGGTGCGCGCCGTCCCCACCCTCGGCGGGCGGCGGCGTAGGGTCGGGG
>WBZY01001699.1_pt1 | contig 10577 bp, 9 predicted proteins | sample 5204191 | NCBI WGS metagenome assembly WBZY01 (sample SAMN12344363, study PRJNA552823) | activated sludge metagenome | biome: Activated sludge suspended growth; feature: Anammox Sidestream; material: Wastewater; isolation source: activated sludge from anammox sidestream of wastewater treatment... | reverse complement strand
TCACGACGCAGATGAAGAACCAGGACCCGCTGAAGCCGCTCGATTCCACGCAATTCGTCTCGCAGCTCGCGCAGTTCAGTCAGGTGTCGGGCGTGCAGGAGATGAACGCGTCGCTTGCGGCCCTCACCACCGGCATGAAGAGTTCGGCCGTGCTCGATGGTGCCTCGCTCGTCGGGCGCTACGTGCTGCTCGAGGGCGACCGCGCGGCGCTCGCCACCGATGGCACGATCGTCGGTGGTGTATCGACGCCGGAGGGCGCCACGTCGATCACGGTGAACGTGCGCAACGGGGGCGGCGAGCTCGTGCGCTCGATGCAGCTCACGCCGACCGCGGGCACGACGCTCTTCAGCTGGGATGGGCTGGCCGCCGACGGCACGCAAGCGCCCGCCGGCCCATACACGATCGACGCCGCCGCCGTCGTCTCTGGCGCGAGCCAGGCGGCCGACACGTTGATCGCCGATCTCGTTGCGAGCGTCAGTATCGAGCCCGGCACCTTTGCGCTGAGGCTCAACACCCCGGGCGCCGGTGCCGTGACCCTCGCCGACGTACGCCAGGTTTTCTGAAACAGATTCCGACTCCAGGAGCATACCCACCATGCCATTCACGATCGCACTCAGCGGACTCAATGCCGCATCGGCCGATCTTGCCGTTACCGCAAACAACATCGCGAACGGCTCGACCAACGGCTTCAAGAGCTCGCGCACCGAGTTCGCCGACCTTTTCGCCGTCACGCCCTTCGGGGTTTCGGGCACCGCGACCGGCAACGGCGTGAAAGTCGCATCGGTTGCCCAGCAGTTCACGCAGGGCAACATCGATTTCACCGACAGCAACCTCGATCTGGCGCTCTCGGGCGACGGCTTTTTCACGCTGAGTGATGCGGGCTCGCTCGCGTACTCGCGTGCGGGGGCTTTCAAGGTCGACAACCAGGGCTATGTGGTGAGCGGGACGGGCGCGAGGCTGCAGGTGTTTCCGCCACTGCCGAACGGTGGCTTCAATACCGGTGGCCTCTCGGATCTGCGGCTCATGACCAACGAGAGCGCGCCGCAGGCGACCTCCACGATCGACATGACGCTGAACCTGCCTGCCGATGCGACGGCGCCGGTGACGGCTTTCGACCCCGCCGATGCGTCGAGCTACAACCGCCAGACCTCGATGACCGTGTACGACTCGCTGGGTGCCGCGCACACGAGCAGCTTCTACTTCGTCAAGGGCGCGCTCGCCAATGAATGGACCGTGCAGGCCTATACCGATGGCACAGCGGTGGGTACGCCGCAGGCGCTGACCTTCAACAGCAGCGGTGCGCTCGTCACCCCCGCCGCGGGCACGATCGCGTTTCCGCCGTACACGCCGGCGACCGGTGCCGCCCCGCTCGCACTGACGCTCGATATCGCGGGCGCGACACAGTACGGCAGCGGCTTCGGCGTGCAATTCACGCAGGACGGCTTCACGACGGGCGCGCTTTCCGGGATCGACGTGGATCCCACGGGAGTCGTGAGCGCCCGCTACACCAACGGCCGCTCGATTCCGCTGGGTCAGGTGGCGATCACGAATTTTGCGAACGTGCAGGGCCTGCAGAAGCTCGGCGATACGCAGTGGGGCGAGACCTTCACTTCGGGCGGAGCCCAGCGCGGCACGGCCGGCAGCTCGGGCTACGGCCAGATCCAGTCGGGTGCGCTCGAGGCGTCGAACGTGGAGATCACGCAGCAGCTGGTCAACATGATCATCGCGCAGCGCAACTTCCAGGCAAACGCGCAGATGATCTCGACGGCCGACCAGATCACGCAGACGATCATCAACATCCGCTGATGGACAAGTACCTCTATGTGGCGATGTCCGGCGCGAAGGAGACCCTGCGCGCGCAGGCCGTCAACAGCCACAACCTCGCGAACGCCAGCACGACCGGCTTTCGTGCCGACCTCGCCGCCTTCCAGACGCGCGCGGTCGACGGCACCGGCTTCGCCTCGCGCGCCTACGCGACGAACGCCACGATCGGCTGGGACACGACGACGGGCGCGCTGCTCTCCACCGGGCGCGACCTCGATGTCGCGGTGAACGGTGAGGGCTGGATCGCAGTGCAGTCCGCCGATGGGAGCGAGGCCTACACGCGCGCGGGCGACCTGCGCGTCGACACGAGCGGTACGCTGCGCAATGGCGCGGGCGATATCGTGCTCGGCGACGGCGGACCTGTCACCGTGCCGCAGAGCAATTCGGTGCTGGTCGGTGCCGATGGATCCGTATCGATCGTGCCGCTCGGGCAGGGCCCCGAGACGACCGCGGTGATCGGGCGGATCAAGCTCGTCAAGCCGCCGGTGGACAGCCTCGAGCGCGGCGTCGACGGACTCTTTCGCATGAAGGACGGCAGTCAGGCACCCGCCGATGCATCCGTCCAGCTCGCCTCGGGCGTGCTCGAGTCGAGCAACGTCAATGCGGCCGGTGCGATGGTCGAGATGATCGAGCTCGCGCGCCGCTTCGAACTGCAGGTCAAGGCCATACGCACCGCGGAGGAGGACGGCGCCACCGCCGCCCGCCTGCTGCGCGTGTAACGGAGGATATTTCATGAACTCAGCACTCTGGGCGGCGAAGACGGGCCTTGATGCGCAGCAGACGCGCATGGCGGTCACCTCGAACAATCTCGCCAACGTCTCGACCAACGGCTTCAAGAAGGGCCGTGCGGTCTTCGAGGACCTCATGTACCAGAACGTGCGGCAGGTCGGCGGCTCGACCTCGCAGGATACCGAAGCGCCGTCGGGCCTGTCGCTCGGCACGGGCGTGCGCATCGTCGCGACCGAGAAGCTCTATACGCAGGGCAGCTTCGCCAATACCGGCAATCCGCTCGATGTGGCGGTCAGTGGCCGTGGCTTCTTCCAGGTGGACTTGCCCGATGGCACCACAGGCTACACACGCGACGGTGCGTTCCAGCTGAATGCGCAGGGCGAGCTCGTGACCTCGAGCGGCTATCGCCTGCAGCCTGGCATCACGATTCCGGACGGTGCGCAGTCGATCTCGATCGGCAGCGACGGCGTCGTGTCCGCGCTCACGGCCGGACAGACTGCGCCTGTGCAGGTGGGAACGTTGCAGCTCGTGGATTTCGTCAACCCTGCGGGCCTGCAGCCGCGCGGCGAGAACCTCCTCGTCGAATCGGTCGCGAGCGGTCCGCCGCAGGCCGGCACGCCGGGCCTCAACGGCCTCGGCACGGTGGTGCAGGGCTCTCTCGAGGCTTCGAATGTCAACGTGGTCGAAGAACTCGTCAACATGATCGAGACGCAGCGCGCCTACGAGATGAACTCGAAGGCGATCTCGACGACCGACCAGATGCTCGCGTACGTGACGAACCAGCTGTGATCACCATGACAGCGCCCGCCCGTTCGTTGCTGCTGATCGTGGCTGCCGTCGCCGCGGGTTGCGTGTCTGCGCCCGATGATGACGCCTTCGGCGCCTGGCAGGACGAGGACCCTGCCATGGCGCCAGCCGCGAACGGTGCGATCTATCAGGCGGGTCGGGACGTGGCGCTCTTCGAGAACGCGGTCGCGCGCAATGTCGGCGATCTCGTCGTGATCCGTCTTGCCGAGCAGACGCAGGCAAGCAAGAGCGCGACGACCAGCACCAAGAAGTCGACCTCGGCAGACCTGCCGGGCCCCACGGTTGCAGGCCGGCCGGTCACGGTCAACGGCACCCAGGTATTGCAGATGGGCATGGAGAACGAGACGGAATTCAGCGGGTCGGGCTCGAGCGCGCAGAGCAACCGGCTTTCCGGCGAGATCAGCGCAACGGTGGTCCGCCGGCTCGGCAACGGCAACCTCGTCGTGCGCGGCCAGAAGTGGCTCACGCTCAACCAGGGCAGTGAGTACGTGCGCGTCGAAGGGGTCATCCGGCCGATCGACATCCAGCCCGACAACACGATCGAATCGTGGAAGGTCGCCAACGCCCGCATCGGCTACGGCGGACGGGGCACGCTCGCCTCGGCCAACAAGCCCGGGCTCCTCGCGCGGTTCTTCAATTCGCCCCTGATGCCATTCTGACCATGCACAAGATCATTGCCACACTGCTGTTCGCCACTCTGGCCGCCGTGTCGGCCCACGCCGAGCGCGTCAAGGATCTCGCCTCGGTGGCGGGCGTGCGCTCGAACCAGCTCATCGGCTACGGCCTCGTCGTTGGTCTCGATGGCACGGGCGACCAGACGAGTCAGGCGCCGTTCACGATCCAGAGCATCCGCACGATGCTCGCGAAGTTCGGCGTGACGATTCCCGACAACGTGAACCCGCAGCTGAAGAATGTCGCGGCCGTCACGGTGACCGCGGATCTGCCGCCGTTCGCGAAAGCGGGGCAGGGCATCGATGTGACGGTCGCCTCGATCGGCAACGCACAGAGCCTGCGCGGCGGCACACTCATCATGACGCCACTGCGCGGTGCCGATGGCCAGGTCTATGCCATCGCGCAGGGCTCGATGATCGTCAGCGGCTTTGGCGTATCCGGCAAGGATGGCTCGCGCATCGCAGTCAACGTGCCGAGCGGCGGACGCATCCCGAATGGCGCCACCGTCGAGCGTGAAGTCGGCAACAGTTTCGGCACCGAGCCGTTCGTGATGCTGAACCTGCACACTCCTGATTTTTCGACGGCCGCGCGCCTGGCAGACGGCGTCAACCACCTGCTCGGCCCTGGCACGGCCGAAGCGATCGACGCCGTGTCGGTACGCGTCGCGGCGCCGAAGGAACCAGGCCAGCGCACGCCCTATCTCGCGGCGCTCGAGGAGATCGATATCCAGCCCGGGGACGCTCCCGCGCGTGTGATCGTCAATTCGCGCACCGGCACGGTAGTGATCGGCAATCGGGTGCAGGTGCGGCCGGCCGCGGTGGCCCACGGTTCGTTGTCGGTCACGATCACCGAGCGGGTCGATGTCAGCCAGCCCAATCCATTCGGTCGGGGCGAGACGGTGGGCGTGCAAAGGAGCGAGCTCGATGTCTCGCAGCCCGAGGCGCGCATGTTCGTGTTCGACGCAGGTGTCAATCTCGACGAGATCGTGCGCGCCGTGAATCAGGTCGGCGCGGCGCCCGGCGACCTCGTCGCCATCCTCGAGGCGCTCAAGGCCGCCGGCGCGCTGCGCGCCGAGCTGATCGTGATCTGATGAGCGTCACACCCGCCGCCGGCAGCACATTCGGCGATACGGAGACACTCGCATCGCTCAAGCGCGCGGACCGCTCGCAGACGCCGGAGGCGCTGCGCGAGACGGCACGCCAGTTCGAGAGCCTCTTCACGCGCATGCTGCTGAAGTCGATGCGCGCGACCTCCTTCGATGACTCCATGACGGGGCAGGGGGAGGGCTTCTACCGCGACCTGTTCGATGACCAGCTCGCGATCGAACTGTCGAAAGGCAAGGGACTCGGGCTCGCCGACATGCTGGTCGAACAACTGAAGCGCGCCGGGCTGGCGCAGACGGACCAGGCAACACCGGTCGGCGGGATGCCCGCTGCGGGTGATGCCATGAAGAACCGGTTCGTGCAGGAATTGTGGCCGCATGCCGAGGCCGCGGGCGCGGAACTTGGCGTCGACCCGAGGACGCTCATTGCGCATGCGGCGCTCGAGACCGGCTGGGGTCGTCATCTGCCGCAAGGCGAGGATGGCCGCCCGAGCCACAATTATTTTGGCATCAAGGCGACAGCGTGGAACGGCGCGAGCGTCGAGGCAGTCACCACCGAATTTGCAGGTGGTGTTGCACGCGAGCGCACGGCGCGCTTTCGCGCCTACGGATCGCCTGGCGAGAGCTTTCGCGATTATGTCGCGTTGATCCGGGACAACCCGCGGTATGCAGGAGCGAAAGGCGCGGGTGCCGACGCCGCTTCGTTTGCACGTGCCCTGCAAGCCGGAGGCTATGCCACCGACCCCGACTACGCCGCGAAACTCGTTCGGGTCGCGAGCGTGCTCAAGTTCACACCGGCCGCGCCGATAAACGGCCACCTGGAGACCTGATCCGCCATGGCTGACGTCATGTCCACTGCCGTCTCGGGCCTGCTTGCATTCCAGCGCGGGCTCGATACGACGAGTCAGAACATCGCCAATGCAGCGACGCCCGGCTACAGCCGCCAGCGCGTCGAGCTCGCAACCCGGCCTGCGCAAGCCTACGGCAGCGGCTGGATCGGCTCGGGCGTCAAGGTTGCCACCGTTGCGCGCGTCCATGACGCCTACCTTGCAGCCCAGGTGCGCTCGAGCGCCTCGAGCCTTGCACGCTACGACACCCTTGCGACCGAGGCGGGGCGCCTCGACAACGTGCTCGGTGATTCGTCCGCGGGGCTCGCGACGGCGTTCCAGGGGCTCGTCAACGCCTTCCAGGAAGTCTCGAACGATCCCTCGTCGGTGACGGCGCGGCAGGCGTTGCTGTCGCGGGCGAGGATATTCACGGACCAGCTGGCAGGATACGACAGCCGCCTGCGGGGCTTTGCCACGGAGGTGAATACGCGCCTGCAGTCGGGCACCGCCAGAGTTTCCGCCATCGCGGACAGCCTCGCCAAACTCAATACCCGGATCGTCGATGCGTACGGGCGCACCGGACAGCCGCCGAACGATCTGCTCGACCAGCGCGATGCCCTGGTCGGTGAGCTCGCCTCGTACATCGACGTGTCGGTCGTCACGCAGGACGATGGCTCTGCGAATGTCTATATCGGCACGGGTCAGCCGCTCGTCGTCGGCAATACCGCAACAGCGCTCACCGTGGCCCCGGACCCCTTCGATCCGGCGAAGCTCAATGTAGCGATCCGCTCGAACGGAGCGACGGTTGACGTGTCCTCGCAGATGACGGGCGGCAGCCTCGGCGGGCTGCTCGAATACCGCCGGGAGGTCCTCGATCCCGCCCGCGACGCCCTCGGGAAAGTGGCCGCTGGCGTCGTCGCCATCATCAACGGGCAGCACACGCAGGGCATCACGCTCTCTGGCGAGCTGGGCACGGATTTCTTTTCGATGGGCGGTCCTGCCGTGCTTGCCTCGTCGGGCAATGGAGGCAATGCTGCGGTGACTGCCGCGATCACGGACGCGCGTGACTTGACGGGTCACGACTATCTGCTCGAATTCACCGGCAGCTGGCAGTTGCGCGATACCACGAGCGGCGCCTCCGTTGCGCTGTCGGGTTCCGGCACGGCAGCCGATCCCTTCATCGCCGACGGATTGTCGTTCGTCGTGGTCAATGCTGCCGTCCCGGGCGACAAGTTCAGGATCGAACCGACCCGTGATGTCGTCCGCGGCTTGCGTCTCAATCTCGACGATCCCGCCTCGGTTGCCGCGGCATCCCCGGTCCGCGCGTCCGTAGGCACCGGCAACACGGGTTCGGGCTCGATTTCGCCACCGACCGTGACGGATGTCGGCAATCCTGCGCTGCGCAATCCGGTCACCATCGAGTTCACGTCGGCTACCACCTACTCGGTGAACGGCGCAGGCTCGTATGCCTTTGCGCCGGGCGCCACCATCGCCGTCAATGGCTGGAGTGTGCGCATCGATGGCGCACCCGCTGCGGGCGACCGTTTCAGCGTCAGCGACAACTCGAGCGGCAGAGGCGACAACAGCAATCTCCTCGCCTTGCTCGGTGCGCTCGATGCGCCATCGCTCGGCAATGGTACGGCCTCGATTGCCGACGCGGCGACGCAGCTCGTTGCGCGCATCGGGACCCAGACTGCGCAGGCACAGGCCAATCGCGATGCGTTCGCCGTGGTGCACGACCAGGACGTCGTCGCGCAGCAGTCGGTATCCGGGGTCAACCTCGACGAGGAGGCCGCCAACCTCATCATGCTGCAGCAGGCCTATCAGGCATCCGCGCAGCTCATTGCGGTGGCACAGTCCATGTTCGACTCGCTGCTGAATGCCACGAGGAGATGACCGTGCGAACGTCGACGATGGGAATGCACTACAGCCTCGTCAGCCAGATGCAGCAGCGGCAGTCGGGCATGGCGCAGGCGCAGTTGCAGGTTTCGTCCGGCAGACGCGTCCTCACACCTGCGGATGATCCAGTCGCGGCGGGGCGCATCCTCGCGCTCGAGAACCAGCTCTCCGCCTGGTCGCAGTACGGGCGCAACGCCAATGCGGTGCAGACGCGCCTGTCGATCGGAGAGCAGGCGCTCGCCGATGCGGGCAAGCTCCTGCAGCGCGTGCGCGATCTTACCCTCGCGGCGAACAGCGGCACGCTCGACGACGAGGCGCGCCGGGCGATCGCGACGGAGGTCGCCGAACGCGGCGCAGAATTGCAGGCGATCGCGAACCGTCGCGATGCCGCCGGCGAATATCTCTTCGCCGGCAACAGCGCGCATACGCAGCCCTTCGTCCGCATGGCAGGCGGCATGAGTTACGCGGGGGACCAGGCGACGCGCGCCGTGCAGGTGAGCCCGACCCAGTTCGTGAACGTGGGCCACAGTGGTTACCAGGTCTTCATGAGTGTCCCGGAGGGCAACGGCGTCTTCACGGTCGATACGGGCGCCACCAATGCGGGCTCCGGCTGGATCGCACCGCTCTCGGTCATCAACCCTGCGGCCTGGAGTGGTGACAGCTATACCGTACGCTTCGTCGATTCGGCGAACTACGAGATCCTCGACTCCTCGAATGCGCAGGTGGCGTCCGGTGCCTACGTCCCGGGTGATCGCATCGAATTCAACGGCGTGAGCTTCGCGATCGCCGGCGCACCGGTGGCAAACGATACCTTCCTTGTCTCGCAGGCAGGGCGGCAGGATGTCTTCGCGTCACTCGATGCGCTCACGGCGACCTTGCGTGCCCCGGTCGACACGGACGCAGACCGCGCGCGCTTCACCACGGATATCACGGGCGCGCTCGCGCAGATCGACGGCGCGATGAATCATCTGCTCAACGTGCGCTCGGAGGTCGGTGCGCGCCTCAACGTCCTGGACAACGTGAATGCCTCGCGCGAGTCCCTCGAACTCGAGTTGCAGACAGCCGCCTCGAAGCTGCGGGATGTCGACATGGTCGAGGCGCTCAGCCGACTCACGCTCGAACAGACGGCGTTGACGGCTGCGCAGAAGTCCTTCGCCCAGCTCTCGCGCCTGTCGTTGTTCGACTATCTGTGACGGCTGTCACAACCGGCGCATGGCGGCCCCGGCGCCCTCAAGCTTGCGCGGCGGGCACCGATACAGGGCATGTCACGGGTACCGGCGCAAAAGTCGCCCAGGCCGTACAGGAATCACGCTTCGGGCAGGTGCCCGCAGCCAGGCAACTACAGGAGTAATCGGTAATGGCACTTGTCATCAACACGAACGTGATGTCGCTCAACGCGCAGCGCAACCTCACGACCTCGGGCAACCAGCTCGCCACGTCGCTGCAGCGCCTGTCCTCGGGCCTGCGCATCAACAGCGCCAAGGACGACGCCGCGGGTCTTGCGATCTCGGATCGCATGAGCGCGCAGATCAACGGTCTCAACCAGGCGGTGCGCAACGCGAACGACGGTATCTCGCTCTCGCAGACGACGGAAGGCGCCCTGCAGGAAGTCACGAACAACCTGCAGCGCATCCGTGAACTTGCCGTGCAGTCGGCCAACGCGACGAACAGCGACAGCGACCGCGCCGCCCTCGACCAGGAAGTGCAGCAGCGCATCGCCGAAATCGAGCGCATCGCGAGCCAGACTTCGTTCAACGGCCGCAAGGTGCTCGACGGCTCCTTCGGCGGTGCGACCTTCCAGGTCGGCGCGAATGTCGGCGAGACCATCAGCCTCGCGTTGACTGCGAGCGTCAAGTCCACCGCCATCGGCCAGTTGGCCATTTCCACCGGCTCGGTCGATCTGAGCACGCTCTTCACGAACCCCGGCCTGACCGGTCCCTATGTGCTCGGCGCGACCAGCATCCAGGTCGGTGCCGCCACGGCGGTCGACGTCGCGGGAACGTATGCCTCGGCGCAGGATCTCGTGAACGCGATCAACAACCAGGTGGCGGGCGCGAGTGCCTCGATCGATTCCGCCAACCACCTTGTAATCACATCCGGCTCGGCGCTGACGCTCGCCGGTGCCGGCGCGACGGCGCTCGGCAACAGCACCGCAGCGCTCTCCGGCTCGCTCAGTGTGCGTAACGTGCTGACGACGGCGGGCGCCAACAACGCGATCGTGAGCGTTGACTCGGCACTGACGTCGGTCAGCACCCTGCGCAGCACCCTCGGCGCCATCCAGAACCGCTTCCAGTCGGTGATCAACAGCCTCCAGGCCGTGTCCGAGAACCTGTCTGCCTCGCGCAGCCGCATTCTCGACACCGACTTTGCGGCGGAGACGGCGAGCCTCACGCGCGCCCAGATCCTGCAGCAGGCGGGTACGGCCATGGTGGCACAGGCGAACAGCGCCCCGCAGAGCGTGCTCACGCTCCTGCAGGGATGATGGTCGCAGCGCTCTGACCGGACCAGGCGGCGGGCACCGGAAGGTGCACGCCGCCTGGCCATTGAGCCGCACGGGAGAAGCAGCGAATGGCGACGTCGGCGAGCAGTATCTCGGGTGGTTCCACCCTCGACGTTCGGTCGCTCGCGACGCAGCTCGTCGCGGCCGAGCGTGCGCCGCTCGATGCGCAGATCAAGCGCGAGAGCGCCTCCGTCACGACGACCCTGTCCGCCCTCGG
>WBZY01001697.1_pt1 | contig 10586 bp, 11 predicted proteins | sample 5204191 | NCBI WGS metagenome assembly WBZY01 (sample SAMN12344363, study PRJNA552823) | activated sludge metagenome | biome: Activated sludge suspended growth; feature: Anammox Sidestream; material: Wastewater; isolation source: activated sludge from anammox sidestream of wastewater treatment... | reverse complement strand
GCTGCCCTCCTCGGCCTGGAAGATCTTCTCCAGGCGGCGGAACACCCTCTTCAGGTCGGTGTCGTTCCGGATCGGCTTAATAGTCATTCACACTCTCCACGTCGATGCGGTCGTACTGCGCATGCGTCCCGACGAACTTCACCCAGACGATCCCCGCCTGGTACTGCACTTCAACCACAAGCCTGTACTTGTTGCCGCCCACGTTGAACACCACGCGGTTGTGGCCGCAGATGCTCGCGTTGGCGTACTGATCCTTGATGTCCTTCGGCCGGCGCCACTTCGCCTTGATGGCCTCTTCGTACCAGCTGTGCAGCGGGCCTCGCGCATCGGCACAGCCGGGGCGCTCCCAGAACTTCTTCAGGGTGCTCTTGGCGATGACCCGCATCTCTGCCAGTTTCTCCCATTTTGGGAGATGCGTCAACGAGCGCGGCTGTCACCTCAGGCGCCCCGGTGATGTAGCGCAGATCGTCCTTTTCCACAAGGCGATGCCGCGTATGCCCCACGCGCGCCGCAGCCTGGCGCCGGCCGCCCTGACCGTCTCCGGGTCATACCGCCACAGCAGCTTGCCCGTGATGGCATCCACCGCGTGGATCACGCTGAGGCCCACGCCGAAATAGATCACTCCATCCACTTCGGGCGGCGCGGTGGCAACATTGCCGGGCGTTTCCAGCTCGAGGCTCCAGACGAGGCCGAGGCGCCGGATGTTGCGCGCATCGATCTGCCGGAGTGGGCTGTGGCGCTGCTCACTGAAGGTGCGGCCATAGCCGGCCCAGTTGCGGCCGTCGCTCTCGAGCTCGGAATGAACGGTCAAGCCGGTATCTTGCCCGATGTCGAACGTCTCACCGACCGGCGCGATCAACAGGATCGTCTTCTCGATCCGGCCGGAGGCCACTTGCTTGCCGTCGATGCTGATCGGCATCGCGCCACCTTCGTACCGCCCGCCGCCGTCAGACACGAATTCGTAGCGCACCACGGCTTCCCCCGACGGCACCTCGGCGGCAGTACGCCGTCAGCGCCGTGCCGCGGAACCCGAATGCGGGCCGTGACACTGAAGGGGAGGCAAACCGCTTGGTCCACTGGAAGGCGTATTCATTGCCAAGCCCAGCCGAAGGGATAGCCCATCGAGGTCGTGGGGCCACCAAGTTCCTCCAGGTGAGGGAACATCTCGTCGGCAGTTTCGCGAACGCCGTTGGCCATGTGTCCCATTTCGTTGAGATTACCTTCGAGGCCGCCTTCGCCGGTCGCGCCGTTGTCGCCGCTGATGTAGACGATCAGCGTGTCCTCGAGCTCCCCCATGCGCTTCAGCTCATCGACGACACGACCGAACTGGTGATCGAAAAGAGCCCGGGGCGTAGTAGATGAAGAACGGCTTGTCCTGCGACTCACGGTCGAAGATGTAGTCGGGAGCCGGCCTGCGATCGGCCGGCTGCGTTCCGCGGTAGAGTCTGGGGAAGAACTGGTTGGCGTTCCCGCCGATGAAACCGTAGAAGTAATCGAAGCCGAAGGCGCTCAGCCACTGGTCGAAGGGTCCAGCCTGCGATGTACCAGCACGCGTCACGTTGCGGTGCTTGCCGAACACTGGGTGGCGCACGCGTGAGCCTCGTCCTGCCACGTTGACGGCTTGCGTTGGCAGCAGGGCACGCTCGCAACCCTTCGCTAGCCTGCGAGCAACAGCGCCTCTGCGTGCTCGATCTCTTCCGGCTGGCCGTAGACCACGACAATGTCACCTTCGCGAAGAATGGTGCCCTCCTCCGGCTCGCGCCCGAGGATGCCGTGGCGGCGGATGCCGGTGAAGGCCACCTCGGCGCCGCGCCCCCGGACCTCCGCGAGAGTGCGCCCGACCGCCCATGAACCGGGCGGCAGCACGATCGATTTCAGCTCCTCGCGAAAGGCGTGTGTCTCGTCGATCGGCCGGGCATCGTCGCGGCGGAAGATGCTGCGCAGCGCCGCATAGCGATTGCTGCGGATCTCGCCGACGGTACGCAACACGCGCGCTGGCGGTACGCGCAGCTGCATCAGCACGTGCGAGACCAGCATCAGGCTCGCCTCGAAGGTCTCGGGCACCACTTCGGTCGCGCCGGCCGCCTTCAGATCGGTGAGCCGCGAGTCGTCCTGCGTGCGCACGAGTACGGGCACGTCGGCACGCAGCCGTCGTATCGAACGCAGGATGCCGATCGAGACGGCGGGATTGGCGAAAGTGATGATCACTGCACTGGCGCTCGCAAGACCCACCTTCGACAGGACATCCTCATCCGCGGAATCACCGAACACCACCGGGTCGCCGGCCTGGCGCGCCGCGCGAATGCGGACCGGATCGAGATCGAGAGCGATGTACTCGAAGTTCTGCGCTTCGAGCACACGCGCGATGTTCTGCCCGACCCGCCCGAAACCGCACAACACCACGTGTTCGCGCCTCGCGACTGCATCCGCCGCGTCGTTCTCGCGGCCGAGCGCCGTGGTGCGGGGCCCCCGCTCGCGCAGCACGAAGCGTGCGATGTGCTTGTTGTTACGCAGGATCAGCGGGCTCAGCACCATAGACAGCACCGTCGCGACGAGCAGCGGCTGGACGATCGCGGAATCGGCACCGCCGCTCTGCAACAGGATGGTGAGGATCGCGACGCCGAATTCGCCGCCGATCGACAGCACGACTCCGGTGCGCACCGCCTTGAACGTGGAACGTTCAAATGCACGTGTCGCAAGCGAAGCGCACAGCCACTTGACGGCGAGCATGGCAGCCAGCACGCCAGTAACGAGCAGAAATTCCTGCCACAGCATCTCGACGTCGAGGAGCGTGCCGACCGAAATGAAGAATAGCCCGAGCAGGATGTCGCGGAACGGGCGGATCACCGCATCGATCTGATGGCGGTACTCGGTCTCGGCGAGCATCATGCCGGCAAGGAACGCGCCGAGCGCCATCGAGAGCCCGGCCACGTGCGAAACCCACGCCGAAGCGAGCGCCACGAACAGCACCGTCAGCGTGAACAGTTCCCGCAGGCGGCTGTGGGCAATCTCGTAGAAGAGCGGCCGCAGCAGCCAGCGGCCTGCGGCCCACACGACGCCGACGGCGAACACGCCGGCGATCACTGCGCTCACGCTTGCGGCGAGCGAAAACTCGCCGCCGCCGCGCGCGACCGCGGCGGCCAATGCGAGCAGCGGCACGAAGGCGATATCCTGGAACAGCAGCACCGCAAAGGCGAGCCGCCCGTGCGTGCGATTGAGCTCCGCCTGATCCGTGAGCTGGTGCAGGATGATCGCGGTCGAGCTCATCGCGACGGCACCGCCGAGCACGATCGCGAGCACGAGCGGTACGCCAAACAGGGCCCCGACCAGCACGAAGGCGCCGGAGGTGAGGAAGACCTGCAACGAGCCGAGACCGAACACTTCGCGCCGCATCGCGATCATGCGTGGCCACGAGAACTCGAGCCCAAGGGTGAAGAGCAGGAAGACGACACCCAGTTCGGCGAGGAGGTTGGTCGTGTCGGACGCGACGAAGATGCCGACCGCATGGGTGCCCAGCGCCATGCCGACCGCGAGATAACCCAGGATAGCAGGCAGGCCGAGGCGACGCGCGATCGTCACCACGACGACCGCGGCGGCGAGCAGGATCAGGATCTGCGGGAGCGGGTCCAGGGTCACCGGGGCGAATATGCCACAGGTGACTCCGCGATCAGAGCATGGTGAACGGCTGTCAGGTGTTCATCAGGACTGTCGTGTCATACCGCTCGAAACCATGTATGGCCCGGCGGTAGGCGTTGAGGACCAGCTTCTCGGCCACCTTGTCGGAGCGCGGGGACAGCAGCATGCGCAGCACCACGTCGTCGGCAGGTCGGGTCCGGTCTTCCGCGAGAAGCTGCTCGAGCACGCGCGTGACGCGGTGGACGAGCTCGTTGACGAAGCGCAAGTGCGCAGTATCGGACACCTGTTCGTTGCCCGGCCCGTAGGTGCTGCGCGCCTCCTCGGCGAGTTCATGCAGGAACGAGTTCAACAGGCGCGCCTTGTCGAGCACGCGCAACTCGCTGAAGTACTGGATTTCGGATTGCAGGTTCACGCTCGCCTCGCGTGTCTCGCACCTAAGCTGGAAAGAAATCGATCGGCTTCGTCGTGGTGATCGTTTCCACGTCGCGGGCTTCGAAGCGGAACAGGCGCACGCGCGCAACGATCTTGCGCTCGAGCTCGGGGTCCCTGATCTCGCTCGACACCACCCGGCACATCGTCACCTCGCCCGTAGGGGCAATGGTGAATTCGAGCACCATCTTACCCTGCAGATCCGGCTGTTCGCGCAGGGCACGGCTGTAGAGGGCGTAGATCGCACCCTTGTTGCGGTCGAACACCAGTTCGATTTCCTCGCGGCTGCGCGACGCCTTGCCGCTGGCGCCGGAACGGGTGGCCTCGCCCCGCCCCCCCACCGGCACCCCGGACGGCATGCCGACGCGGGTCGTATTGTGCCCTTCGAGACTGCCGGCCCCGGCTCCGAAGCCGCGGCTCGTGTTGGTCGAGGCAATGCCCCCGCTCGCCGCGCCCACTTTCGAAGTGATCAGCGAACGCTCGGCCCGGCTGTCTGCGCCCACCGCACCCGTGAGGTTGCGGGTCTGCGCGACCGGAATTTCCGGCAGGTTCTGCCGCAGGTCGGCAAGTTCGTCCTGGAACTGGTCGACGGCCTTCCGGGCCTTCTTGCGCGCCTCCTCGGTCCGATCGACAGGCACCGGCTTCGGCGTGATCGCCGCCACCTTGACCTCGGGCTTCGGCTCTTCCTTCGGCTTGGGCGGCGGCGGCGGCGGCGGCTCGGGCGGCTTGTAATCGAGCATCACCTTCGCGAGCCGCTGCGGCACCTCGTCCTGCACCGCGCTGTGCGGCGGCACGGGCAGGAACGGAATCACCGCGACCGCGACGACGATCGTCACGAGCGCGATGATCAGGAACTTCCGCAGCCTTTCGCTCTCCTCCGGGTCGATGTCCCAGGGGAGCTCGAAGGTCCGGTAATAGGGTCTCAACTCCACGTGCGGCTCCTGTCGATCACGCGGGCTTGAAGCCGGCCGGCGCCGGCTTCTCTTTCTGCAGGGTTGCGAGCGAGATGCGGCCGTAGTCGGCATCCGTACAGGTCGCCATCACCTTCTTCAGGACGTCATACGGGATCGACTTGTCGCCGAGGATCGTGATTTCGCGCGCCGCAAGATCCTTCTCGGTCATCGCGCGGCCGACCAGCAGCGGCCGCTTGAGGGCCGTGCGCAGCGGTTCGATCAGCGGCGAGCTGGATGCGCGGATCTCCGCGAGCGAGGTGACGTGCTCGCCCTGCACGAACAGGTCGGTCGTCGTCACCATCAGCACGACCGAATCCTTCGGCTGCGCCTCGGCTATCGACTGCGGAATCTCGATGCCCTTGGTGTTCTGGATGACCTCGACTTCGGTCGAATAGACGAGCAGGAACATCACGAGCACGGTGAGGATGTCGATCATCGGGATCAGGTTGAGATCGAGATCACCCCGGTGGCGCTCGTGATTCTTCGCCATGCGGCGTGCGCGGCCCGACATGCTCATGCGCCACCTCTCACTGCGTCGTCGATCGCCGGCGCGTCCCCGATCGAGATGTCCGGGAAAAGCTCCGCCTGCACCGTCTGTCCGGCATTCTCCACTTCCAGCACGCGCACCTTGTCCATGACCTGCACGAGCGTGTCGTACGGCGTATCCGATTCGAGGAGGATCGTGGCGGCCGTCATCTCCGGAAACTTCGCCTTGACACGCTGCAGGTAGGCCGCGAGCCCGTCGAAGTCGTAACCCGCGGCGGTACTCGGCAGCGGCGCGAGCGGCCCGCTGTTGCGGTCGGCGACGATCAATTCGCCCTTGCGCACGATCACTTCGAGCTGCAGGCCCTTCGGCGGCTCGCGGAATTCAGAGAGCTGCGCGGGGAGGTTCAACTCGAGAATCACGGTGCGCGAGAACACGGCGGTCATCAGCAGGAAGGTCACGAGCACGATGAAGATGTCGATCATCGGCACGAGCAGCAGCTCGGCCGGCCGACGGCCGCGCCTCGCGATCTTCCGGGCCTCGAAGGAGGACCTGCGCATCGCTCGCTCCTTGCGTTACGCGGTGGCGGGGGCGTCCGGGCGACGCTCGGTGATCGAGTTCAGGAACTTCACCGACGCCATCTCGAGACTGTCGATCAGCGCCGTGGTGCGCGATTGCAGCCACGCGTGGATGAACAGCAGTGGCACCGCGGTCAGAAGACCGAACGCCGTGCAGTTCATCGCGACCGAAATGCTCGCCGACAGCAGGTTCGCCTTCTCGGCCGGATTCACGGTCGCGACCGCCGCGAACGCGTGGATGAGACCGAACACGGTGCCAAGGAGGCCGAGCAATGTCGCGAGATTGGCGAAGGTCGCAAGATAGTGGGTGCGCCGTTCGATCTTCGGCACGACCTCCATCAGGCTCTCCTCCATCGCCTTCTCGATGTCATCGCGGCGGCGAGCCGAGGCGATACGCGCAAGACCGTAGTTCAGGATCTGGCCGATCGCCGAATCCGACTTCGACGTGAGCTGCACGGCCGAGCGGAAATCGCCCCGCTGCAGGTATGGCGTGATCTCGGACCACAGCGAGCGGTTGCGCCGCCCTACGTTCCAGAGATAGATGAAGCGCTCGGCTGCGATCGCAAGCCCGAGCACCAGCACGATGGCAATGGGGATCATGAAGCCTCCCCCGCCCTGGAAGAAACGGACTATCGAGCTGTAAAGATCCATCGACGTGACTCCTCGAAGAATTCTGGCAGGCCAAGCGTTCCCAAACTGAATGACATAACCCCAAAAAGCTGCGACCTATTTCTCAGCTTTGTCGGTGCGCTCCGCCTTGTCGGGCCGGAGCGCCTCGTAGTAGCGGTTTTCGCGACGGAATACCTCCCGGTCAACGGGGGCCAGCACCTCGTCCAGCAGGCTGTTGGCTGGCCGGCCCATCAGGTCCCCGAGATCCGACGCCTTCCACGGCACGATGTAGAGCACCTTCGGCAATTCCCGGTTGCCGGTGATCTGCGTGGCGTCGAGTTCGATGCGATCCATCACGCGCTTCGAGCCACCCTGCTTCGCGGACGCCGTATCTGCCTCCGGCTTCGCCGCAGCCGGTGTGGTCTTCACGGCGGGCTCGATCGCCTCGCGTGACGGCACTTCCTGCCCGACGGAGAACGGCGCAATACCCGCAAGCACGATCAGTGCAATGAGTCTCATGGCCCGGCTCCCGAAGGCTGAGAATCCGCGACCGGCTCCACCTTGCCGGCACGCTGGCGCAGTTCGGCGATCCAGCCCGAGACGGGCTTGTCCTCGCCGGTGAGTTCCCGGTAACGCTCGAGTTGCGCGAGCGCCGGTGCGGGCTCGAACAGGTAGAGATCGAGCAGCACGGCGTAATTGCGGTGCGCGGCGGCGAACGTATCGTCGATGGCGAGCGCCTGTCCGTAAGCCGCGCGCGCTTCTGTGAACTTGCCGGCCAGACGCAGCGTCAGTCCGAGTTCCGTGGCAATCATGGCGCTTGCGGGATTGCGCTCGAGTGCCGCGTGCAGCGCGGCCTCGGCCTCGGCCAGCCGGTTGGCCTTGCGTTCCACCACCCCGAGATTGAAGAAAACCGCCGCGTACTGCGGCACCGCCGCCGAAAGCTGGCCAAATTCGAGCGCGGCACCTGCCGTATCACCCGCGCGCGCGAGGCCGACGGCGCGGTCGAAATCGACGACGGCGCGGGCCGGCAGCGGTGCGGTCGGCTGCGGTGCCGGCACCGCAGCCGCCACAGCGGGGTCGTCGCCCGGGGGGGCGGCCGGCCGGGGCTCCAGCGCCGTCAGGTCCGCCACCACGTCGAGGGGCAGTTCGGTCTTGCCGTAGCGCCCCGGATTGAGCTGCGCGAGCGCCGCATAGCTCGCCTTCACGCCGTCGTTGTAAACGCCTTCCTTCGCGCGTGCCGCATTCGCCTCATGCACGGCGATCGCCTGCTCCTCGAACGGAAAGGCCTGCTCTTCGAGCAGCAGGCCGTACTGCTCGAGCGCATCGCCCTGCAGGTTCTTCGGCCGCTCCGATTCCATCAAATCACGCGCGAGCGTGCGATACAGCTCGGCCATCTCGAACGTCGCCTGGGTCGTCACATCTGCCACCTCGTAGCCGGCCGCCGCCTTGTAGGCCGCGAGTGCGGTCTCGAGTGACTGGCGCTTGGTCGCGAGACTCTTCTTCAGCGGGGCAACGAGACGCACACCGCGGAATGCATCACGGGTGGGCGTCGCCAGCGCGAGTTGTGCGTGCGCGGCGAGGAATCGCGTGCGATCGGTGCGGGCGGCACCTGCCGTCGCATCGCTGCGGATGATCTCGCGCTGCCAGTGCTGTTCCCTGCCGGCATCGCCGCGCTTCGCCGCGCTGTCGGCGAGGCGCTGACGCACCTCGATCGCCTCCGGTACCGGCACCGGATAGTCGGCAACGAACTTCTCGAGCATTGCGACGGACTGCGTGTCGTTGCCTGCCTTCTGGTAGAGATCGGCCGCCTGCATGGTCGCTTCGCGGCGCACTGCCGGATCTTCGGTCGGCGAAACGGCGATGCGCTCGAATTCGCTCGCCGCCTGGCCTGCACGACCCGTCTCCGAGTAAGCCACCGCGAGGCTGCGCGTGACTTCAGGCTGCAACTTGTCCTGCGGAAAATCGCGCCGGAACGATTCGAGGACGGGGATGGCCCGATCCCATTCCTTCAGTGTGACGAGCGCTGCGGCCGCGTCGTAGGTCGCCGTCGAGCGGATCTTCGAATCCGGTGCGACGGCCGCGACGCGCAGGAAGGCATCCACCGCGCCGGGCACGTCGCCCGCTGCGCGCTTCGCTTCGGCCTGCTTGTAGACGGACGCGGCCAGCCGCTCCGTGAGATCGGCGCGCTGCGGATCGCCGGCAGGCGTCAGCGCGCGCGCATTGACGAAGGCGGTCTCCGCCTTGTCGAAGAACAGCAGATCGTAGTTCGACTGACCGATGATCGTCCAGCCGATGCGCTGCCTCGCGGCGTCGACCGGCGGCTGCCGCGCGAGCAGGGTCTCGGACACCGTGATGGCGCGCGGCAGATCGCCGGCAGCAAAGATGTCTTCGGCAGCGCGGGTCAGCACGCCCGCACTGTCAGGGTGCTCGGGAAAGGTGGTCGCGAACTTCACGCCCGCGTCCACGGCCTGCTGGTGCACAGCGGCCTTCTCTGCTGCCGGCAAGGCCTCCTCGTGGCGCTGCCAGGCCACGAGGCCTGCATAGCCCGCGGCGGCCGACTGGGCGTTCTTCGGGTAGTCGTACGCGGTGCGCTGGTACTCGCCGGCCGCATCCAGGTACTGGCGGCTCTCGAACAGCGTTTCGGCGAGCAGATAGTTGGTTGCGGCCGAGTCGGGGTCTTCGGGAAAGGACTGCAGGTAGTCGCGATACCAGCGCGCCGCCTGCTGATAGTCCTCGATCTGCTTCGAGGCCTGCGCGCTGGCGTGGTAGTACTGCGCCACGTCCTTCAGGTTCGCCTTCAGCTCCGCGGTGACTTTCGCGTACTTGGCGCGATCGCGCCCGGCCCAGAACGGCCCGCCGAACCGGTAGCGCTCGACGAATTCGCGCTTGCCGTCGAGCACGAGATCGGCGAAGCCGCCCTTCCTGTAGGCCTCGATCGCCTGCATCGAAAGACCCGGTGCATATTCGTTGTTCGGGTCGCGATTGACGAACGCGCGATAGGTCGTCGCTGCATCCTGATACCGCTGCTTGTCGACGTACAGATCGCCGAGGCGCGAGTACATCAGGTGCGAATACGGCGGCGTGCCCTTCTGCGCCACGAACGCGTCGAGCGAAGGGGCGCCGTCGAGATAGGAAAACGTGATGGCCATGACGCGCAGGGTATCGTCGACCAGTTCCCGGTCGGCGCGCGCCAGGTCATCGAAACGTCTTTCCCGGTCGCGCGTACCCCGCACGAGCAGCATCGCGTCGAGCACACCCCCGAACGAGACGAGACTCTCCTCGTTGCGCGACTGCTTGAACAGCGACCAGCCGTGCTTGTAGAGGCTCTGCTCGTGGAACGCGGACTTTGCGCCGAACTTGAGCGCGGCGCTGTACGCTGCTTCGGCATCGCCATAACGCCTGGCGGAGAACAGCATTTCGCCACGCCGGAACTGGATCTCGTCGAGGTGTGGTGTCGACGGATAGCGCCGCACGACCTCATCGAGCGTGGCGAGGGCCTTCTCGGGTTGTCCGGTGGTCTCGTAGGCGCGCGCGAGCTGGTAGAGGACCTGGTCATTGCGTGGATAGTTCGGATATGCCTTGAGCAGCGTGGAATAGAGCGAGATCGCCTCGGCTCCGGCCAGATCGATCGCCGTCACCTCATTCTGCATGCGCTCGAGTTCGCCGGCTTCGAGGTTCAGGTCGCCGAGACGGCGCAGCGCTTCGGCACGCAGTTGCGGATCGGTGTTCTGCAACTCGAGGAAGCGGCGGTAGTTCTCCATCGCCCGCGGCGCGCTCGCGGGCACGGGTGCGGTCTTCTGCACCTCGATCGGGCGCGCGCGCAGATCCTTGATGGTGGGCGCTGCACTCTTCGCCTTCGCCCTGTCGGCCGCCGGCGCGAACGCTGCCACGCACGCC
>WBZY01001696.1_pt1 | contig 10601 bp, 14 predicted proteins | sample 5204191 | NCBI WGS metagenome assembly WBZY01 (sample SAMN12344363, study PRJNA552823) | activated sludge metagenome | biome: Activated sludge suspended growth; feature: Anammox Sidestream; material: Wastewater; isolation source: activated sludge from anammox sidestream of wastewater treatment... | reverse complement strand
GCGGTCGTCATCTGGGCGGCGCTCTTCGCGGCCGTGAGCGTGGGCAACCGCCTCATGATGGCCTTTGTTCTCAGCCCCGTGAGCGCGGCCGCCCGCACATCAGGAAAGGAGCTGGAAGGCGTTGAGAGCGCGGCGCTGCTCTTCGCCCCCGGCTCGCGAGATGCCCGGAACAGTGCCCAGGCGGCTGCCCTCCTCCTCCCGCCCGACGGCGAGGCGAAATGGAAGGACGTCCGGCGCGTCCAGTTCGATGCCCCTCGGTGCGTCATCACCCTGCGGCGTCGCTGGCGCCATCCGTTGCGGCTCTACGTCGTGCCCGGCCGCTGGACCGAGGCAGAGGCGTTTGTCCGGGAACATGCATCCCCCGCTGCCGTGGCCGGGAAGCGAACCTGAACCCGCAACCATTGGGACCGGTGCGCCGCGGCCAGGGCCTTGCCTGCGGCAAACGGTGTAGGCTACCGCCGCTGACACTGAAGGGAGGGGACATTCCATGAGCCCCGGAAGGCTGGAAGGCAAAGTCGCCATCGTCACGGGCGCCGGTTCGCAACTCGACGATGGGGTTGGCAACGGGCGTGCGGCCGCCATCCTCTTCGCCCGCGAAGGGGCAAGGGTGATGCTTGCCGATCGCAAGCTGAGTGCCGCCGAGGCCACCCTGCGCATGATCTGCGACGAGAACCCCGCAGCCGAGGTGGAAGCGCTCGAAGCCGACGTGACGAGCGACACTGACTGCCGCCGGATGGTCGAGCGTGCCCTCGCCAGGTGGGGAAGGCTCGACATTCTCGACAACAACGTGGGCATCGGCATCGGGGGCTCGGTCGTGGACGTGACGGAGGACGACTGGGACATGGTGATGCGGGTGAACGTCAAGAGCATGATGCTGGCGAGCAAGCACGCGGTCCCGGCCATGGCGGCCAGCGGCGGGGGCGCGATTGTGAACATCTCCTCGATCGCCGCCATGCGCCCTTCGCGCCTGACGCCCTATGCCACCTCGAAGGGCGCCGTCATCTCCCTTACACGGGCGATGGCGATCGACCACGCCCGCGACGGCATTCGCTTGAACTGCATCGCCCCCGGGCCGGTCTACACGCCGATGGTCTACGCGGGCGGGATGCCCGGCGAGCTGCGCGAGCAACGGCGGCGGGCCTCGCCCCTCGGTGTCGAGGGCACGGGCTGGGACGTGGGCTATGCCGCCCTCTTCCTCGTGTCCGACGAAGCGCGCTACGTCACAGGGGTGGTGCTGCCGGTCGATGGCGGAGTGAGCATCACCGGGCCCGGCCGGCGCTAGCAGGGACGCACGTTCAACGGCTCCCCGGCCGCTGCGCCCTCGCCCGCCGGCGCGTATGCTGAAGTCGATGGCTTCGGCGAAATCAGCCCTGCGCGAACGATTCGAATCGGAGCGGCGGCGCTCTGCCTTCCTCGGATTCCTTCCCGCCATGGGCGCGGGCGTCATCGCCGCCGATACGTGGATTTCGCCACTCGCGGGCGTGCCGGGCGGGCTGGTGGCGGGCGCGCTCGCCTGGGCCTCCATCTGGGTCTACGAAACGCATATGTGGCGGAAGCACCATGGCTAAGGGCGACGCTTCGCTTTCGCACCTCGACGCCACTGGCGCCGCCCGCATGGTGGACGTTTCCGCCAAGGCCGAGACAGCCCGCGAAGCCGTAGCCGAAGGGTATGTGGTGATGGAGCCGGCCACCCTTGCGCTCATCCAGCAGGGTGGCGTGCCCAAGGGCGACGTCATCGCCGTGGCGCGCGTGGCGGGGATCATGGCCACCAAGCGCACGAGCGACCTCGTTCCCATGTGTCACCCGCTCGCCATCACCGGCGCCACCGTTGACCTCGCGCCCGCCGCTGCCGATCGCCTGCACATCACGGCGACCGTTCGCACCACGGGCAAGACGGGGGTTGAGATGGAGGCACTCACCGCGGTGAGCGTTGCCGCCCTCACCGTGTACGACATGTGCAAGGCCGTGGACCGCGCCATGCGCATCGAAGGGGTACGCCTGCTCGAAAAACGCGGCGGCAAGAGTGGCGAATGGCGGGCCGCGGAGTAGCCGGCCGCGTATTGGCCGCCCGGCATGTCGCCCGCTTTCGCGGACTGTGCCTCACTCCGGCCATGGACCACCGGCCGTGACTTCGCCACCGGCCGGCCTCCGCAAGATCGCCGAGGGGCGCCAGGCCGAAATCTACCTCTGGGGCGAAACCGGGGTGCTGCGTCTCCTGCGCAATCACCAGGGGCATGAAGGACTGGAGCGTGAAGCGGCCGCGATGCGGGCGGCCGCAGGCGCCGGTGTTCCCGTTCCGCGCCCGGGCGAGGTTGTGGAAGTCGAGGGCCGCCCCGGCCTGGTTATGGAGCGCATGGAGGGGACCGACCTCTTCAGCGTGGTGGGTAGAAGGCCCTGGAAGCTGAGGAGTGTCGCCATCCTCACGGGCACCCTCCATGCACGCCTGAACGCCATCGCCGCCCCCACGTCGCTGCCCCCTGCCAGCGAGCACCTCCGGGGTGTGGCGGCGCATTCGCCCCTGGTGCCCGACGACCTGCGCGCGCCCACCATCGAAACCCTCAACCGCCTGCCCGCCGGCGACCGCCTCCTGCACGGAGACTTCCATCCCGGCAACATCATGTCTTCGCCAGCCGGCACGGCCATCATCGACTGGACGGCAGCCTGCCGTGGCGAACCCGCGGCCGACTTCGCCAACACCATGGTGCTGGGCCGCGTCAGCCCCATGCCCCCGGGGGTCTCGCGCATTGCGGGAGGCATCTTCGTGGTGGCGCGGAAGCTGCTGCTTCGCTACTACGAACGGGCGTACCGCGACACGACAACGGCTGACCTGTCGAACCTCGACAGCTGGGTCTTCGTGTGCGCGGTGGCGCGACTCAATGACGGCATTCCCGAGGAGCGCCCGGCACTGCTGCGCCTGATTGAGGAGCTGCGGCCCCGCTCATAGCCCGAGCAGCCGCGGCAGCTCGCCGATGGCGCCGATCGCCGCATCGGGCGCCGAGTCGAGGACGCCCGGCCCCTGGAAACCGTAGGTCGCCGCCACCGTGAAGAGGCCCGCGGCACGCCCGGCTTCCATGTCGGCGGCGGTGTCGCCCACCATCACAGCCGCTTCGGGCGGGCGCCCCATGCGCTCTAGGGCGGCAAGCAGCGGCTCGGGATGGGGCTTCAGGCGTTGCACGTCTTCTGCCGAGACCACCGTGGCAAAGTACCCGGCGAGGCCGTTGAGCTCGAGCGTCCTCGCCGAGGTCCGTACCGACCTGCTCGTGACGGCGGCCAGGCGCAGACCGGCTCGCGTCAGCCGCGAAAGGACGGCCTCCGCACCGGGATAGGGGACCGCAAGCTCCAGGTTCGCCGCCTGGAAGTCGCGGTGGAGTTCCGTCATCGCCGCCGCGAACTCCTCGGCGAAACCGCTGTATATGTGGTGGAGCTCCCGCTGGCCAACATGCCGGGAGAGCTCCTCGCGCGGGGGTGGTGGCAGCCGGTGATGGAGAAAAGCGTGCTCGAAGGCCGCGAAGATGAACTCCCGCGTGTCGAGGATGGTTCCATCGATGTCCAGCAGGACGGCGCGGAGCGGCCGGGGGAGTGCATGTGGCATCGCCGCCCATCGTCGGGCGCGGCGGCGAAGCGGTCCAGCAGGCTCCTAGACTGCCTCGGGCAGGTGCCGGGGACGTTCTGTCCCGGTGACCAGCCGCCGGCCGAGCGCAGCCTGCAGCCACTGGATGTCGGCCACCAGGTGCGCGATGCGCCGCTCGCGCGTGAGCGTCTCCCATTCATCGTGGCCCGGACCCAGCCGAAGGTCGCGTTCTTCGCTGGTCAGCTGGCGGGCGGCGCGAGCCATCCGCGCGCGGAGGATGCCGGGCAGCGAATCCTCATCCAGGGCGCTGGCACAGCTCACGGCAAGACTGAAAAAGGGCGACTCAAGCGGCTCTTCGCGCAGGAGGCGCGCGGCCGATTCGGAAACGCGCCGGCGCCCCTCTTCGCCAAGGGCGAGCGTGCGCCGGGCATGCCCCCTGGGTCCGCGTTCCATGCGCGCCTCGAGCACGCCTTCCGCGATGAGCGTGTCGACGCGCCGGAAAACGGTGCTGCGTGTGGCCTTCACGCCGATGGATTGCAGGTGGTCGAGCACCTGGTAGGAGTGCGTGGGCGAGGCTGCGACCGCCGCGAGGATGGGGAAATCGTCGTCCATGCTCACACTCTGGGCGCGATTCTCGACCCCTCCCATCGGGGACAGCCCCTATTGCGAACGCTGGCAGGCCCGAATCCCGCATGGCACGGCGGCGTCAACAGCAGACCGCGTACCATCGCCCGTCACCTCGTGTCGACTTTGGTTCGAGGTGACACCCGGACGTTGATTCCTTAGCACATACGTTCTACTCTGCCAGTGCGCTTGTGGGCGCGAAGTCGAACCCTGGCAGCAAGAGCGAGGTATCCCGTGGACACGCCGTTGCCGCGTCCCCTGCGCATAGACGCCCTCCCCGAGCACGTTGACTACGCCGATACGGGCTGCAAGCTCTACCCCTCGTGCCTCCAGTGCCCCCTTCCCCGGTGCCGGTTCGATGAGCCCGGCGGCGGCGCCGCGCAGCTGCGCGATGGCCGGGACGCCACCATTCTGCGGCTTGCAGCGCGCGGCGATGTTTCGGTCGCGCGGCTGGCGGAGATGTTCGGGCTTTCGCGCCGAACGGTGTTCCGCGTGCTCCGCTCGGGCCGCGAGCGCGGCGAGCTCTAGCGCCGCCTACGGCCCCCCTCGCGTACAATCCGGGCACAAATCCGGCTGCGAGGGCCCCATGTTCGAAGTCCCCGAATCCGTTCGTCCCATCCGTGAACAGGTACGCCAGTTCATTGAGGAACGCATCTATCCGGTCGAGCACGTCCTGGATGAAAGGAACGACGCCGAGGCGCAGGAGATCATGTTCGGGCTCCAGCGCGAGGCAAAGAAGGCGGGCCTCTGGGCCCTGGGCCACCCGCTTGAAATCGGTGGCAAGGGCCTCCCCTTCATGGACTACGTTTACGTCAACGAGATCGTCGGCCGCTCCGAGCACGCGATGATCGCCCTCGGCACGCATTCGCTGCAGGACTCGATCATGCTCAACCTGCACGCTTCGCCCGAGTGGAGGCATCGCTTCCTCCGCCCGCTGGTGGCGGGCGAGATCTTCCCGAGCTTCGGCATGACGGAGCCGGAGGTGGCGAGCTCGGACCCGACGCAGCTGCAAACGAGGGCCGTGCTCGATGGCGACGAGTGGGTCATCACCGGGCGCAAGTGGTTCACCACGGGCGCGAAGATCGCTGCTTACACAACAGTCATGTGCCGCACCGAGCCCGAAGGGACGCCTCACCACAGCGCCTTCAGCATGATCATCGTTCCGACCGATACGCCCGGGTACAACATCGTCCGCGAAACGCCGGTCATGGGCATGCACGGGGGCCACTGCGAAGTGCAGTACGACAACGTGCGCGTCCCGCGTACAAACCTCCTGGGCGAACAGGGAAAGGGGTTCCTCATCGCCCAGGAACGGCTGGGGCCGGGGCGCATCTTCCACTGCATGCGCTGGCTCGGGCAGGCCCAGCGTGCCTTCGACCTGATGTGCGAGCGTGCCAACAGCCGCTTTGCCTTCGGGTCCACCCTTTCCCAGAAGCAGCAGATCCAGGTGATGGTGTTCGAGACCGCGGCCGAGATCCAGGCCTGCCGCCTCCTCACTCTGAATGCAGCCGAGAAGATGGACCGGGGCGACCCGGCCCGCGTCGAGATCGGCCTCATCAAGGTGGTGGGGGCGACCATGCTCCATAACGCCATCGACCGTGCCATCCAGGTGTTCGGAGCGAAGGGGGTGACCACCGACACGCCGCTGGAAAGGATGTACCGGACGGCGCGCTTCGCACGCATCTACGATGGGCCAGACGAAGTCCACCGGCAGACGGTGGCACGGCTCATCCTGCGCGAATACGAACGGAGCCAGGGGTGGGACTTCGGCAAACGGTAGGCATGGCGCCCGGCGTAGAATGGGGCCGTGGATGCCCGCGCTGAGACAAACCGGCAGGACCACAGCCGGCTGCTGGAAAACCTCCGCCGCGTGGCCGAGGCGGAGAGCGTCACCGCGCGCGCTGCGCAATGGCGCAACGTGAGCGAGCGCCGCCGCTCCGAAGTGTTCGCCGGGCTCATGCGGATGTCCGACGCCGTCGCCCGGTCTCGCCAGCCGCCCTATGTGAAGCCGCCGCTCAACTTCCCCAGGTTCACGTCGCGCCCTCATGAGCGCTGACCGTCCCCTCCTGCCCGACGAGAAGATCGTCGCCCTGGCTTGTTCGCATCCTCGGCGGAGATGACTCGCGCATCGCCCGGCTGGAGACCCTCGCGCTCACGTATCGCGCCTCTCCCTGACCACCAAGACCGGGGTTGCGCCCCTCGTCCGCTCGGGCGCACAATCCCTGCACTTCGCAAAGGGGGTGGCACATGCCCACGGTTCGCGTACGCGACATTGACTTCTTCTACACCGACCAGGGGTCGGGCGAGCCCGTCCTCTTCATCCATGGCCTCACGTGGGACCACACCCTGTGGGACCACCAGGTTGCCGCGCTCAAGGGGCGCTACCGCTGCATCGCGGTGGACCTCATTGGCCATGGCAAGACCCCCGACGCAGAGCACGACTACACCTTCTTCGACCTCGCGGACTACATGGCCGGGCTGCTCGATGCGCTGAAGATCGAAAGCGCACATATCGTCGGCCTCTCAATGGGCGGCATGACCGCCATGCCCATGGCGCTCACGCACCCTGCGAAGGTCCGCAGCCTCGCTCTGCTCGACACCGATGCCCAACCAGAGGCGCCGGAGAAGGCAGCAGCCTACCAGCAGCTCGCCAGCGCGGCGCTTACGCACGGCTGGGCGGCGATCGCCGAACCATCGGCCCAGATCCTCTTCGCCGAGCCGTTTCTTTCGGACCCGGCGAACAGGCAGGCCGCCATCGCGAAGCTCTCCGCGAACCACCCGCCGAACACTGTGCGTGCCCTGCGCACCGTCACCGGTCGAGAGGACATCAGTGGCCGCATCGGCGCGATTCGCGTCCCCACGGTGGTCATTGTCGGCGAGCTCGACATCGCCACCACGCCTGACCGCGCCGAGGCGATGGCGGCAACCATTCCCGGCGCCACGCTCGTCACCATCCCTCGCGCGGGACACCATTCTCCCCTGGAAGAGCCGGTCGCGGTGACGGCGGCGCTGGAGGCCCACCTGGCCCGCGCGGCAGCGGCCGTCACCTCTGCCTAGCGCGAGACCGCCGCAACGGTCATTCGATCGCGGAATCTTCACACATTTCAGGGAAGGCGAGCCTAGACATATTGTGTGATTGATCTACGCTATGGATGCATCGGTGAGCCGCCGATGGCGCGGGGAGGACGCGATGGACATCGACGTTATCGAGATCGAGCTGACGTGCGACATCCACGGACCGCACAAGGTGCTGGTGCCGGCGGAGCTTCCCCGCCCTCGCTACTGCGCCCATTGCTTCCTGCCGGTCACGGCGCGGCGAGAGCTGCGCCGGTTCTCCATTGCGGGGCCCCTGCCCAACCAGGTGAGCAGCGAAGCCTGGATCGGGTAGGCCTCCAGGGCAACGGCGATATCCAGCAAGCCGATTGTCATTATGTTGCTAGACGATGCTCCCTATACTCTCCGGGTGAGCCAGCGGTGCGGGGCGCCCATTGGCCACACACGACGCCAGGCGTCCAGGTACCACAGGGAGGTCGCATGAAGTTCCTTATCTCGGTAGAACCCAACCCGGAGCGGCAGCCGCCACTGGAGCAGCTGCCTCAGCTCTTGCGTGCCCAGGCCGATGTCCTTCGCAGCCAGCTCCAGTCGGGAAAGCTTGATTGCGTCTATTCAACCGGCCAGGGGAGTGGTTTTGGCATTGCCGAAGCCGCTTCCGTGGAGCAGGTTTGGGAGCGCATCGCGGAAAACCCCTTTGCGCTCTTCTGGAGGATCGCAGTCACCGCCCTCGGAGACCCCATAGCCCTGACTGAGATCCAGGTCAGGATGGTCACCGCCAGCCAGCCCGTGGGCGCCGCCAGCCGCAACTGACGCGCCCGCGCCTCTCGCCCCGCACCCCTCACTGCCTGCTCCGGCCAAGGAGGCTCGTCGGCGCTGCAAAGCAGTATGCTGCTGGTGGCCAGTTTTGCGCACGGCACGCAGCGGTATACTGAGGCTTCGAGCGCAGACGCCGACGTAGCTCAGTGGTAGAGCAGCTGTTTCGTAAACAGCAGGTCGTCGGTTCGAATCCGACCGTCGGCTCCAGCACCCTCTCCTGGCCGCTTCGCCGGGGCTAGCGCCTGCCGCGCAGCCGCGGGTCGAGCACGTCGCGAAGCATATCCCCAAGGAAGTTGAAACCCAGCACCGTAAGGCTGATGGCGATGCCCGGGAAAAGGGCCGCCCACGTGTTGAGCGGGAAGCTCGCGCGCGAGGTGCTGATGTCGACTCCCCACGAGGGGTTTGGCGGCGGAATGCCGAGGCCGAGGAACGAAAGCGAGGACTCGGCGAGGATGGCCGCGCCGAGAAGGGTGGTCGCGATCACGATTGCGACCGGGACCACGTTCGGGATGACGTGCCGCAAGACGATGCGGAGGTCGGTGGCGCCGATCGAACGCGCGGCTTCGACGTAGAGCTGGTTCCTCTCCGAAAGGGCCGCGCCGCGGATGATGCGCGTTGTGCTCGGGATAATGGCGATGGCGATGACGATGATCACGTTGCGCATCGATGGGCCCAGCGTGCGCACCACGATGAGCAGCAGGATGAGCTGGGGGAAGGCGATGGCGGCATCGACAATGCGCTGGACTACCGTGTCGATCCAGCTGCCGAAGTAGCCCGATGCCGAACCGATCATGAGGCCGGCGAGAACGCCGAAGGCCACCGAGAGCACGCCCACCTGGAACGAGATGCGGGTACCTTCGATAACGCGGCTGTAGATGTCCTGCCCGAAGCGGTCGGTGCCGAACCAGTTGTGCCCGGAAGGCCCCTGGTTGGGCATTCCGGAGTAGGCGCTAATCTCGTAGCGCGCGAGCAAGGGCGCGAAGAGCGCAATCAGCACCATCAGGAGGATGATGGTCGCGCCGATGGCGCCCAGGGGGTTGGCGCGGAGCATCCCGAAGAACGCCACGATGCGGCTGGGGCGCGAATAGTGCGCGAACTGCTCGGCGGCGCCGGAAACGCGGACGGCTTCAGACATCGGTGGCCTGCATCCTGGCGGAGATGGGGTGTGAAAGGAGTGGTCTCATCACGTGTACTTGATCCGGGGGTCGAGGAAGACGTAGAGGATATCGATGACGAGGATCGAGAGCACCGCCGTCCCGGCCGTGAACATGACGAGCGTCTGCGCTACGGCAAAGTCCTTCTGCAGGATGGCGGCGAAGATGTACTGCCCCAGCCCGCGCAGATTGAAGATCGATTCGATGATCACCGAACCGCCGAGCAGCCCGCTGAACTGCAGGCCCAGCACCGTTATCACGGGCACCAGGGAGTTGCGCAGAGCGTGCCTGATCACCACCACGCGCTCGTTCAGGCCCTTTGCCCGGGCCGTGCGCACGTAGTCGGCGCGGAGCACTTCGAGCATCTGTGAGCGCGTCAGGCGCATCACCGAGGCCATGGGCGCCAGGGCGAGCACCAGTGAAGGCGGCCCCAGCTGGCGGATGTTCTCCCACGGTTCCGAAAAGATGCTGGTGGTCTTGTTCAACGGTGGCGCGTAGCCCCATTGCTCCGCCGGGATCATGAGCACGAGGGTGGCCACCCAGAAGGCGGGCACGGAAAGGCCGAAGACGGCGAAGACGCGCACCCCGTAGTCGGGTGCGGAATTCCGCCTGATCGCGGAGATGACCCCGAAGGGGACCCCCAGCACGATTGTCCAGGCCATGGTCATGAGCATGAGCTGGAACGAAACCGGCAGGCGCGCGCGGAACTCCTCGGTCACGGCCACGCCCGTGAAGCTCGACCGGCCGAGGTCGAAGGTCAGCATGTCCTTCATCCAGCGAGCGTACTGCTGGTAGTACGGCTCATCGAGGTGGAGCTCCTTGTGGACCGCGGCGATTCGTTCGGGCGTGGCGTTGAAACCCTGCTGGATGATGACAGGGTCCCCGCCCGCGACGCGGAGGAGAAGAAACACAGCCACAGAGACGACCCACAATATGAGGGCCGCAAGGGCAAGCCGGCGGACGATGTAGCGTGTCATGGGATATGGCCCGGGAGTGGACTATAAGGCCCTCTCCCGGGCGCTGCCAATCCTCTGCTACGCCTTGTTGATCCAGACGGCCTTGTTGAGCTGGTAATTGATGTTGACGGCCCCGTAGTACGGGTAGTTCATGATGTGCGGACGGGCCACCGACTGGCTTCGGAGACCGAAGAAGTTGATGAAGGCGGGGTCCTTCTTGTAGATGAGGCGCTGAAGGTCGTGGTAGGCGGTGGCACGCTGCTTGGCATCGAGCGTGGTGGCCGCCTTGTCGATGGCGGCGTCCACCTCGGGATCGGAGAAGCCCGTGCTGAAGCGGTCGTTACCGGTGATGCCGCCCGTGCGGTACCAGGTGACGGCGAGGTCGGGGGTGTTGTACTGCTGGTTGAGCGAGAGGCTGGCGGTGAG